>QLAH01000431.1_pt1 | contig 22410 bp, 20 predicted proteins | sample 4693081 | NCBI WGS metagenome assembly QLAH01 (sample SAMN09425401, study PRJNA476045) | Lake water metagenome, whole genome shotgun sequencing project.
CTTAATCCACCGTTAGCCAATTTATTGCAATAGAAAATAATACAGTTTGATGGAAGCAGTAATTCTGTCTCACTGTATTATTTTTTGAGACGCCGATTCCCTGCGTAGTCTATTAATCGAGGTGCCCCTCAGTAGATCACAAACTCTCTTTACTGCCCTCAGCTTGGCCCTTACCCTAAATCCCTCTTCCAAGCAGGGAGAGGGACTTTGAAGAACTTTCGGCTCCCCTCTCCCTGCTGGGAGAGGGGCTGGGGGTGAGGGCTAAGCCCATACTAAGAGACATCTTTGTGATCTACTGATCCTAGCTGATTTATGAGTAGGCAAGGGGCTTAGGCCCCTTGTTATACAAGGCTTGTTGCTCACGAATGGCTTAGGGCTGCTATAGCTCTTGTGGCCGTAGCTAGGATTGTTTTTGCAAATACTCTTTCCATTGACCAGCGGTGGTGCCACTGTGGGTATCAAGAATAGTATCTGGAGGCAGTTTTGCTAGCAGATAAAGGGCATGACTACGCATTTTCTGGGTTTTTTCGGGCTGACGTTCCCGCTCATAGATATTCGCAAGGTCAAGGTAGGCTTTGACGAACCCATGGTCAAGATAAATGATTTTTCGCAGATATTCTTTAGTGATATCGAGTTCGTTTTGATCTTCAGCAATTTGAGCTAAGAGATAGTAAACCTCTACATTCATGGGCTGGCGCTGAAGTACTTGCTGACAAAGCTGTTTAGCCTGATCATAGCGGCCTATATTGGCGTAGGCATGGGCCGCAATTTTGTAGGCTTTTTCGCAGTTGGGATAATCCCGAAAGATTTTCTCGGCTTGCTCAATAGCACTGATATAGGCTTCCTGTTTGAAGAGGGTTTCGGCTTCTCGAAGAGCGGCGTCTAAGGCCGGATCTAAGCTTGGATTAAGGGGCTTCCAAAAGTGAAGAGGAGGAGACCCCTTGGTGGCAGCGACCTTAGAGGGGGTATGAGGGGCAGGCTTGGCCGATGGGCGAGACACGACAGGCCGCACCGCCGCCGGATGAATGGCCGGATGGGAGGGAGAAGTGCGCCGGGGAGGGGCGGTGACGGATGGAGATGGAGTGGGGGAGGACTGTTTCCTATAGACGATAGATTCTGGAAAGTTGATGAGGTGAAACTGGGTTGTATCCTGGGCATAGAGTTCGGTATGTCCGGTAATCAAATAGCCATCAGACATGAGGGCTTGATGAAATTTATCAATGATTTGACTGATGGCTCGCTCATCAAGATAAATAAAGACGTTACGGCATAGAATTAAGTCCATATCATAGAGACGGCTGGCCTGGTTAGGAAAAGGATCTTGTAGCAAATTGCCGTATTGAAACGTGACTCGCTGTTTCAATACATCACTAATTTTAAAGAGCTGATGGTGGGGATGAAAATGCTTGTTCTGAATGGTGGCGGGCACCTGTCGAAAAGACCAGTTACCATAGAGACCCTTGCGGGCATTGTCAATGGCACTCTTGCTGATGTCTGTACCAATTAAGAGTACATCCCACTGGTGCCAGGGTAAGTTTAATTCATCGAGAACGATGGCAATGGAATACAGCTCTTCTCCGGTAGAACAACCTGCACTCCAAATGCGTAGCTGAGGCTGAGTCCTTCGTATTTCTGCCTCTCTTCGTTTATTCTCAATCAGTTCAGGTAACAGTTTTTCACGCAACAAATGATACTGATTTTTGTCACGAAAGAAGTAGCTTTCATTGATAGTCAAAATGGCGTAAAGTTCCTGCCATTCCGAAAGCTTTCCCTCTCCTGCCAAGATCGATGTGTTGGAATTATTGATTTCTTGAACAAGGCGTTGATAGTAGCCGTTTAGGGTAGCAATGCCGAGGGCTTTGGCCCGTCGCCACAACTTTTCTGACAGGGTTTTATAGTCCTGCTCCCGCACCTGAATGCCAGAATGGGTGGTAATTAGGTGGCTGATTTGCTTCAAGATCAAGGTGTCATCCATGGCCAAAACCCGTGCTGCTAGGGGCAATATGTAAGCGATCAACTAAATTATCGGCTCTTGGTCTCACCGACCAAGGGGAACTGTGGTGATAGGTTGCCGTTGATGGTGGCACCGTGGGCCTGAACCTTCGATAAATACGATTTTTCGCCTATCTTGGGTTAGTTCAGGGCGCTGGAATCAAAGGTGATGGCATCTCTGTCGTGGGCAGGGTGGGTCAAAATCAACTGCCCTAGGTTGACGTGCCAGAGGTTGGTTTTCTTGAAGTTGGCCCCGGCTAGTTGGGCAAAGTCTAGGCAAGCCTCTGAGAGGTTGGCCCGGAACAGGTTGGCATTTTCGAGGGAGGCATGGCTGAGGTCGGCTAGACGCAGCACGGCTTCTCGTAGGTCGGCCTCACTAAGGTTGGTGCCCTGGAGGGTGGCTCGAAACAGGTTGGTGCCTACGCAACTGGCCCGATGCAGGTTGGCCCTCGACATGTTGGCCCCCATCAGGCTGGCGCTGCTGAGGTTGGCCCTAGAGAGGTCGGCGTTGCAGAGGTTGGAATAGTAAAAGGTGGTTCTCACTAGGTTGGCGGCATGCATAATTGCTTCCCGCATATCCACCTCGTAGAAGTTGGACTCTCCCAAATCCGCCGAAGCCATCAGGGTTTCCTGCATATCTGCCTTGTAGAAGTGGGAGTAGCGCAGGTTAGCATCGGTTAGGTTGGCGGTATAGAGATTGGTTTTGTAAAAGTCCACCATACTAAGATTGGCCCCCGTTAAGTCGGCCATGCAGAGGTCGCAGCGGTAGAGGGTGGAGGATTCAAAATTAGCCTGGGTAAAGACGCTTTCCCGCAGGTTGGCTTCGTAGAAGTTGGCATGGCGAAAGTCAACGCCGGGAAGGTTACGTTTGGCTAAATCAGCCCCTTGGAAATCCGGTCGAATATCAGGGTTTTGAACGCGCCAAATGTTCCAAGCTGCAACCCCCTGATCCAAAATATTCAGATGTTCAGTGTTCGCCATTGGCCAATACTCCTTGTGCAACACATGATTGGTGCTGGGGCCATCCATGTGTGGGTGACGGTGCAAAAATGCACATAGTTTTCAGGGCACGGACTCGTAATCGATCAGTGAGGCTATAAACAGTGGATCAATCACTCTTCTATCTAGGAGATGGGGTGCGTTGCTGGTGGTAGCGGTCTCCTAGGGCCAGTCTACTTGGGCACCCCACCATCGATGGTATATCGATCTCGCTATTTCCAAGTTTCCCTTCACAGCCCTGGGAGGCAACGTGCCAGTCACATATCTACGCAATTGGAGGAGTTAGTGACTGGGGCTGGGGGGGGCTGGTGCCCTGGCTAGGCAAGAGACACTGTCATAGCATTGCCATGCCCTTGCCATAGAGATGCCATACCCTCACTCTAAGGTAGAGACAATCCACCGTAAGACTGTCTTGAGGTACTCACCATGACTACACCAGAATCAGATCGATCCAGTCGTCCTATGGGCACCGTTGCCAAATCGCTGGCCCTCATCCTGTTTGGGGCCGGAGTGGCCACCGTTGGCCCCGAAGCCTTGGCCACCCTTGGGTCTCTGGTTCAGCGGCCCGCCTTGGCCTTCCCCAATCAAACGGAAGCGCCACAACTGGCTCAACGCATCAGTATCCCTGCCCCCTCCATGTCAAACCCTAACCTCATCGCCGATATCGTGAAGGAGGTGGGGCCAGCGGTGGTACGCATCGATGCTTCCCGCACGGTGCAGACGAACCTGCCGCCCCAATTCCAGGATCCGATGTTCCGCCAATTCTTTGGCAATGCCATGCCTCCCTCCGAGGAAGTTCAGCAGGGGGTTGGGTCTGGCTTCATCACCACCGCCGATGGCGAAATTGTCACCAATGCCCATGTGGTTGAGGGGGCCGACCGGGTGCAGGTGACGCTGAAGGATGGCCGCACCTTTACGGGAGAAGTGGTGGGGGCCGACAGCGTGACCGACATCGCGGTCATTAAAATCGATGCCGACAACCTGCCGACGGTCAACATCAGCGATTCTGACCAGATTCAACCCGGTGAATGGGCCATTGCCATTGGCAACCCCCTTGGCCTCGATAGCACCGTCACAGCGGGCATCATCAGCGCCACGGGCCGCACCAGTCGTGAAGTGGGTGTGCCCGACAAACGGGTAGAGTTCATTCAAACCGATGCCGCCATCAACCCCGGCAACTCCGGTGGCCCCCTGCTCAACCTCAAGGGTGAGGTGATTGGCGTCAACACCGCTATCATCCAGGGTGCCCAAGGTCTTGGGTTTGCCATCCCCATCAACACCGTGCAGCGTATCAGCCGCCAGTTAATTGAAACCGGGCGCGTAGAGCACGCCTACCTTGGCATCCAAATGGTGACGCTCTCCCCCGAAATGAAGGAGAACATCAACGGCGACCCCAATAGCCCCTTCACCGTTCAAGAGGAGGAGGGTGTGCTGATTGCGCAGGTGATGCCGGATTCCCCCGCCGCCCAGGCCGGACTGCGGGCTGGAGACGTGATTGTTGGCATTGAAGACCAAGCCGTGAAGGATGGGGCCGAAGTGCAGCGGGTGGTAGAACAATCTACCGTGGGTCAAAACCTCTCCCTCACCCTGCGCCGCGATGGCCAAGAGCAAACGGTCAACGTTCGCCCTGGCAGTATGCCAACCCGCTAACCCGCTGGTGTGGTGCCTAATACTCACCTGAGTTTGGGATAAGCCAGTCGCTGCAATCTTGAGAAACCTGCTTCCAGCTTGCGCTTTAGACCTCACCCTAAATCCCTCTCCTTGTGGGAGAGGGACTTTGAGCTTTTCTAGCGCCCCTCTCCCACAAGGAGAGGGGCTGGGGGTGTAGCTTGCTTCCCGCAGGGTGGGCTACCAGGGGATCTGGTCACGATGTCTAACCCGAACTGAGGTTAATAGCAAATCCCGGTTGCTTACCCCCGATTCAAAGGCTAATCCCGCTCAGGCTGAGCTTGTCGCCGCCGCAATTCGTTTAGGGAGGCGATTCGGATTTGGTATAAAAACCCGGTTTCTCAGTCGCCGACCAAGGCCATGGTGGGCTGACCGAGCAACTGGGTATGGCGGACGGCGGCCCTTGCCCCAGGGAACCGCCCTGGCCTAGGGCTTTTCCGCAAAACGCAGGGCTGGCAGCAAATATAGCAACCCAGACACCAAGGTCAGCACCACCGCCAGCCAAAAGAGCACCTGACTCGGCAGCGCAAATCCCTCCGGCAGGGGAGCAATCAGGGCGGTAATGGCGGCAATTTGTACCACGGTTTTGGCCTTGCCCCACAGGTTTGCCCCCGGCACCCCACCGCTTTGCATGGCCGGATTCACCCGCCATCCGGCAATGGTAATTTCGCGGGCCACAATTAAAAACACCCCCCAGGCGGGCACTAGGTTCATCTCCACCAACACCAGCAGCGGAGCCAGCACCAGCAGCTTATCTACCAACGGATCTAAAAACTTGCCCAACTCCGTCACCTGATCCAACTTGCGGGCTAGGTAGCCATCCAGCCAGTCTGTCCCCGCCGCCAGCAGAAAAATGCCCGCCGCAATCCACCGTTCGTAGGGGGTGGGATGGGTGAGCAACATCAGAATCAGCGGCACCCCCAACAGACGCGACACGGTGATCCAGGTGGGTAGGTTCATGGGCGCAGGGAAAACACAGGTAGAAGCATTATCGCCCATCCCGTAGGGTCACATCGTCGTGCGCCCACCCCGTAAGCCTTGATGGCGGGCAGGCAAGGGCTAGGGAAAAGATTAAGAAAGGCCCAGGAATTAGCCCCTAGCAGGCAAAGGCTTGCCATGCTAGACCTACATCGTGCGTCCTCAAAGGGTATGGGTTTGGCGAAAACACAGCGGGAAACTTGCATTACCCTCGCCCACGGCAGCGGCGGCAAGGCCATGGCGGATTTGGTGGCCGAGGTGTTTGTGCAGCGGTTCGACAACCCCCTGCTGACTCCCCTTAACGACCAAGCCGTGGTGGATTGGGCCGGGGGGCGGCTGGCCCTAACGACGGATTCCTACGTCGTCGATCCGCTTTTTTTCCCTGGCAGCGACATTGGGGCCTTGGCCGTCAACGGCACCGTCAACGACCTCGCCGTGGGAGGGGCAACACCGCTCTACCTCACCTGTGGCTTTATTTTAGAGGAGGGACTACCCCTAGAAACCCTGCAACGGGTGGTGGCAAGCATGGCCCAGGCGGCGGCAGCGGCGGCGGTGCAGATCGTTACCGGAGATACCAAGGTGGTGCCCAGGGGCAGTGCCGATAAGTTATTCATCAACACGGCTGGGGTGGGCCGAGTGCCGGAGGGCATTTCCCCCTCAGCGGATCGCCTCCAGCCAGGGGACATCGTCTTGGTGAATGGCTTTCTGGGCGACCACGGGGCCGCCATTACCGTAGCGCGGGCTGATTTGGCCCTAGAAAGCCCCATCGAAAGCGACTGCCAACCCCTCAATGGTCTGGTAGCGGAGATTTTGGCGGTCTGTCCCCAGGTGCGGGCCATGCGCGATGCCACTCGCGGCGGGCTAGCTACCGTCCTCAACGAATTTGCCCATAGCTCCCAGGTGGGCATCCGCTTGCAGGAAAGCGCCCTACCCGTACGGCCTGCGGTTCAAGGGCTGTGTGAACTGCTGGGCCTCGACCCACTCTACCTAGCTAACGAGGGCAAACTCGTCGTCGTGGTGCCGCCCGATCAGGCCGAAGCCGTCCTCGCCGCCATGCGCGCCCACCCCGTCGGAACCGACAGCCAAATCATCGGCGAAGTGGTGGCCGACCCGGTGGGGTTTGTGCTGCTCAAAACCGCCTTCGGCAGCGACCGCATCCTAGATCGCCTGGTGGGGGATCAACTGCCCCGCATTTGTTAAGGTCTGAACAATGGGAATTTAGCCCATGCACGAACTCAGCATTACCCAAACCATTATCGATACCGTCATTGCAGCGGCCCAGGGTGCCCCCGTGCAGCGCATTACCCTAGAAATTGGCGAACTTTCCGCTATTCTGCCCGATTCTATTCAGTTTTGCTTTGAAGCCTGCACCCCCAACACCCCCCTTGCTGGAGCCGAACTGGAGATCCAGACCATTCCGGGTCGGGGCCGCTGCCGATCCTGTGGCCACGAAATGCCCCTGGATATGCCCTACGGCATTTGCGATCAATGCGATAGCCTAGCCATCGACATCATTGCGGGGCAAGGGCTGGTGATTCTTTCTATGGAGACCGTGTCATGTGCGTAACCTGCGGCTGCTCTGACGGGGCCGAACCCACCCTGACGAACCTTTCCACCGGGGAAACCACTTCCCTAGCCGACCCCACCGCCGAACACACCCACCAACTCCCCAACGGCCAAACCCTCACCCACCGCCACGGGCCACAGGACTCCCACGTTCATTCCCATGATCACGACCACGACCACGACCACGACCACAATCACGCCCCCTCCCGCCCCCCCACTCCCCACTCCCCACTCTCCACTCCCAACTCCCCACTCCCCAACCTCCACTCCCTAGAAATCAACGTCCTCGCCAAAAACGACCTGATTGCCGCCCAAAACCGAGGCTGGTTTGAGGGCCGCGATGTGCTGGCCTTGAACCTGGTGAGTTCCCCCGGTGCAGGCAAAACCACGCTGCTCACCCAGACCATCAACGACCTCAAGGATCGCCTCACCTTTGCGGTGATTGAGGGCGACCAAGCCACCCTCCACGATGCCGAGCGGATTCGGGCCACGGGCTGCGAGGTGGTGCAGGTGAACACGGGCACGGGCTGCCACCTAGAGGCCGAGATGGTGCGGCGGGGTGTGCAAACCCTACAACCTCCGGCCCATTCGGTGCTGATGATTGAGAACGTGGGCAACCTGGTGTGTCCGGCCCTGTTTGACCTGGGGGAACGGGCCAAGGTAGCGATTCTCTCGGTAACGGAGGGCGACGACAAGCCCCTGAAGTATCCCCACATGTTTCGAGCTAGCCAGATGATGCTGCTGAACAAAATCGACCTGCTGCCCTACGTCAGCTTTGATGTGGAGCGCTGCATCGCCTACGCCCGCCAGGTGAACCCCGATATCCAAATCTTCCCGGTGTCGGCCACATCGGGGGAAGGACTGGATCATTGGTATGCGTGGCTGCTGGATCAGGTCAACCCATGACTCCCTCCCCTCGCCCCCGTGCTCGCTTGATCAAGCGCCTGCTGATAGTTGGGGCGATGGTCGTTGGCCTGGGGATTTTTACGCCCTTTGGGGTGCTGGGGATCGTAATCGCCCAGGACGGATGGGAAGAATGGCAGCGCTGCCGAGGTCATCGGGATTTTGACCCAGCGGTGTGGAACGATCCGACCCGCTCCCTAGAGCCGCCCTACCTGCGGAGCTGCATGGTGGATGATTTACTGGCCCAGGGTTTGCTCCTCCAAAAGACCGAAGCGGAGGTCATCACCCTGCTGGGGACGCCGGAGCCGCCGGAACACGGCTTTAACGACTATGACCTCGTGTTTGTGTTGGGGCCAGAGCGGGGCTTCATCAGTATTGACTACGAATGGCTGCTGCTCAATTTGGATGATCAGGGGCGGGTGAAGGAAGCGCTGTTGATGACGGACTGAGGGTGATGACGGGCTAATCATGATTAGGGATAAGCCCCGGTGGTGCATGGCTGTGCATTTGCGCTGCCTTGTTGGTGCATTGCTTTGCGTTGATGCAGTTGGTGCATTGCTTTGCGTTGATGCAGTTGGTGCATTGCTTCGCGAATGCACCCTACGATGATCACGCATTGTTATGAGGGGTTGGTGTGTGGATGATTTACCTAAAACTGCTGCTCACTATGGCCCTGTGGGGTGGCACCTTCATTGCTGGGCGGCTGGTGGCGCAGGAGATGGGGGCCTTTGCGGCGGCGTTCTGTCGGTTTGCGGTGGCGTTTCTGGCCCTGGTGGCCCTAACCTACGCGGTAGAAGGAACGTTGCCCCGTCCGCCCAAGCACCTGTGGTGGTCGATTGTGGGGCTGGGGCTGACGGGCATCTTTGCCTACAATGTCTTCTTCTTTTCGGGCCTCAAGACCGTGGAGGCGGGACGAGCGGCGTTGATCATTGCCCTTAACCCGGTGGCCATTGCCTTGGGGGCGGCTGTGTTTTTTAAAGATCCCCTTACTCCCCGCAAAGGGCTGGGCATCGGCCTTTCGCTGCTGGGGGCAGGGGTGGTGATTAGCGGCGGCAACCCCTTGGCCCTGGTGCGGGGTGAGGTGGGGCGGGGGGAACTGCTGATCCTCGGCTGTGTGGTGAGTTGGATGAGCTATACCCTGCTGGGCAAACGAGTGATGCAAGAACTTTCGCCCTTTGCGGCCACGACCTACGCCTGTGGGGTGGGGGCATTGATGCTGCTGGGGCCAGCCCTAGGGGATGGTCTGCTAGCGGTCATCCCCACCGCCAGCCCCATCGCCTGGGCTAGTATCCTCTACCTGGGCGTGTTGGGATCCGCCGTGGGGTTTAGCTGGTACTACGACGGTCTGCACCAGCTTGGCCCCGCAAGGGCCGGGGTGTTCATCAACCTGGTGCCTGTGTTTGCGATTCTTTTAGCGGCAGTAATGCTCAACGAAACCCCCACGCCCTCGCTGCTGCTGGGCGGACTGCTGGTGATGTTGGGGGTAATTCTCACGAATCGTTGAATTGATGAGCTGAACCTGCCGAACGGTAGGGATAAGGTCTCCTTGCCCCGGTGCATTGCGGCCAGGAAGGTTGATCTTAGCGGCATCAAGGAGATCCGTGCCGCGAATGCATCCTACGGGAGATGGGGCACATTCGCGAGTTCTTAACGCCGCCTTACGATTTGGGCCGTAACTTATGGATGGATTTATTCTTCTAGGTAAGCTGGCGTTTTATTCTGGGGTTGCACCTGGTTCACCGTGGAGCAGCTATATCAATGAGTATTCAAACGATTGCCACCCAGCCCTACAGCGACCAAAAACCCGGCACCTCCGGCTTGCGGAAGAAGGTGAAGGTTTTTCAGCAGCCGAATTATCTAGAAAATTTTGTTCAATCGATTTTTAACAGCCTAGAGGGCTACCAAAACCAAACCCTGGTGGTGGGGGGCGATGGCCGCTACTACAACCGTCAGGCGGTGCAGGTAATCCTCAAAATGGCGGCGGCGAACGGCTTTGGTCGGGTGCTGGTGGGGCAGGGGGGCATCCTCTCCACCCCAGCGGCCTCCTGCGTCATCCGCAAGAGCAAGGCCTTCGGCGGCATTGTGCTCTCCGCCAGCCACAACCCCGGTGGCCCCGACGAAGACTTTGGCATTAAGTACAACATCGCCAACGGTGGCCCCGCACCGGAATCCGTTACCGATGCCATCTTCAAAAACAGCCAGACCATCACCGAGTACAAAATCCTCGACACCTCCGACATCGACCTGGATCGCGTCGCCAGCCACACCATCGGCCACACCACCGTAGAGGTAATCGACTCCGTGACGGACTATGGGGCACTGATGGAAACCCTGTTCGACTTTGGCCAAATCCAGCAACTCCTCTCCAGCGGGCGGTTTCGGTTCTGCATGGATTCCCTCCACGCCGTCACTGGCCCCTACGCTAAGGCGCTGTTTGAGCGGCGGCTGAATGCCCCCGCCGGGACAGTGGTCAACGGCATTCCCCTAGAGGACTTTGGCGGTGGGCACCCCGACCCCAACCTGGTCTACGCCCACGACCTGGTGGAAGTGATGTTTGGCGACAACGCGCCAGACTTTGGGGCCGCCTCCGATGGCGACGGCGACCGCAACATGGTGCTGGGCAAAAACTTCTTCGTTACCCCCAGCGATAGCTTGGCCATTCTGGCGGCGAACGCGACCCTGGTTCCGGGCTATCGCAGCGGCATTGCCGGGATCGCCCGCTCCATGCCCACCAGCCAAGCGGCGGATCGGGTGGCGGAAAAGCTGGGTATTCCCTGCTACGAAACCCCCACGGGCTGGAAGTTCTTCGGCAACCTGCTAGATGCGGGCAAGGCCACCCTCTGCGGCGAAGAAAGCTTTGGCACCGGGTCGAATCACATCCGCGAAAAAGACGGCCTCTGGGCGGTGCTGTTTTGGCTGAATATCCTGGCCGTGCGGCAGCAGTCGGTGGAAGCCATCGTTCGCGAACACTGGGCCACCTATGGCCGCAACTACTACTCTCGCCACGACTACGAAGGGGTAGACAGCGACCGGGCCAACACCCTCATCGACAACCTGCGCCAAGCCCTCAGCACCCTCCCCGGCAAAACCTACGGCTCCTACACCGTCGATTATGCCGACGACTTCGCCTACACCGACCCCGTCGATGGCAGCGTTTCGGCCAAGCAAGGCGTGCGGATTGGCTTCACCGATGGCTCTCGGATGGTCTTCCGCCTCTCCGGCACAGGCACCTCTGGGGCCACCCTGCGGCTCTATGTGGAAAGCTACGAACCCGATGTCGCCAAACACGACCAAGACACCCAAGCCGCCCTGGCCGAGTTGATTACCCTCGCCGACGAGATCGCCCAGATTAAGCAACTCACCGGACGCGACCAGCCCACGGTGATTACCTAAACCCCTGGGGTAAGCCTCAATCGGCCTAGCTCTGTGGCAACTCAACCCCGCTTAAGACCCGATCCTCTCCTTGTATGGGAGAGGATTGGGTTATTAGTTTGCGTTGCCACTCTGATACTCAGCTATCTGCTTGCGAATTGATGCCTGAATTTTGCTGTCAAAGTCTGGATCGTTAACGGTAGTGATGACAGGATGGGAACGCTCTCTCCGCCTTGCTAAGTAAGCCTGGAAAGCAGCACTATCCTCTCGATGGGTTAGAAAATAACGCCTTAGTTCTTGGTAAGACATTGCTGCATAGTTAACTGAACTCATTACAGCACCTCCCCATTTGGAGTAACTTCAAACTCAATTTTCTCGTTTTGCCCTGCAAACACATGCAAGTTCTGGGTTAGCCATGGTTGAAGTCTAACGTTCCCGCTCACCGGACGCAAACAACCTTTGCACCTAACCGATCACTTGACTTCGTTCCGGTGCAGCGGGATTGTTAGCTAGACTTCCACATAAAAGAGATCGAAAAAATTGAAAAGCAGGCTAAATTTCTGCTTTAGCCTGCTCCTAGAAATTACATGAAAGCTAAGTTAAACCAAATTTCCACAATGTTGTCGTCGCCGACAAATCTCATTTTGTAATCACTTGGTGTTCCACCATCTCCTGATGATGGAAGCTCATTGAGATAGAACTTTTTGGAGTCACCAGTAATGTGATCATCTCCACTAAAGTCATCCTCTTCCCAAAAGTCAGCACTCACCTCTACAAAAGCACGATCTTGAATGGAAGGCAAATCCTTAAAGGTAAAGGTAGGTTCTCGGCTGACAAAGTACAGCTTAGTATCTGGATCTGCATCCCCTTTTAATTCGGGCAACGGTACGTAATTGTCACTGTTACGATCCCAAATTAGATCAGAGGCTTCAGATTGAAGAACTGTTCCGCCTCCATCAACTCCTCCACGAACCCAAATTTTTCCATACAACTCAATTTCAGAACCAGGATCACTCTCTTTAATGCATGCAATACGTATATTCTTGACACGCACCCTCCCCGTTGACTTGACACACTGCCTCTCAGTATACGTAGTGGTAAGGCATATGTTACCAATGGGAAAACCTTTTTGCAGAAATCGCATGCGGTATGAAAGTGGAATTTCTCCGATCTGCTGACTGTAAACATTGCTAATTGTAATAAAGTTCTTGATTTCCTGCATGACCTCGTTCAACCCTCCCATTACAACTTTTTCGGCGAGACCAGCTGGGCCACCAAGAATTAAAACGTTTTTCGTTGACCCTGAAAGGGTTTTATTGTAGTGAGCAGAAGTTTTTGCATCAACGCTGTAGGGCTTGTAAGCAAACTCTACAGCTGCCTTGACATCTGCTACACTCTCACTTGATTCAATTGCAAGTAGCAACATCCTGCCGTAAGAGACTGATGAAATAAGCATTTCATTCGGTTCAGGAGCTCGCTTCGACACAAAAAAGTCTGCACCTGAAGATGGTAAATCCACATCAACAGTGTAGTAAATTTGTTGGTACTTGAAGAGGATCTTGTTAAGTACTGTATTGCTGTCGAAATCGAATTTACTTGCTAATCGATACACACCAGTATCAAAGCTACCAGATAGCGCAATCTGCAGTTGTTCTCGAGAATGAATCACCTTTGTTTCAGATTGGATGTTAGCAGACAACCCCTGTCCTAAAAATCGGCTTCGCAGTTCGTTTAAAGCGGTCCGAACTGAGGAATTAGTTGGATTTTGTACAGTTTGTGACGATAATATTTCATGCGCTACCGGCAAAGACATTGATAATGTCATTGATGCACGTGGGTCTGTAACGGCACAATACTCCCCGTTAACCCATCGAGAACCATCGACTAAAGAACCGGGCCACACCACATCACTTAAAGGATTAAGCAATAGCGCATCATTAAATGATGTGGTTATTGTCACAGGTCTTGTCTGACAAACAAAATCAGCTTGTGGAGATTCTTCCTTAGAAGTACCCTCAGTTCTTGTTTCAGGTTGAGGTTTTTCACGAATAGATGATTGAAGCCTACCTTGGTTACCCTGAGGTTCATCAAGAGGTTTAATTTCGTTTGTAAATTCAAAGGTTTCCAATAAACCAAATTCATTTGCATTTGCCATGACACTACTACCACCACCACCTACAGCAGTAAGGTAGTGCCCATTATGGGTACGCAGTCCAAACGAACAGCCCTGTTGGAACTTCGCAATACCTCGTGGTAGAACCAAAGTGAATGTTTCAAATTCCCGTGCTGATGGCGCAGAAGCACTCACAGTACTACCACCTCCATCTTTAGCTTGAACATAGTGCCCACTCTGCGCCCGTAAATTTACTTGAGCATTGGCAGGGAAACCCATACTTTCATGGTTAGCTGCTAAGAGATCAAATGTCTCCCACTCCCGAGGCCATGGTCCTTGTGCAGTGATCTCACCGCCTCCACCATTTTTAGCTTGAAGAAAGTGAAAACCGTCTGATGTTCTCAAGTTAAGCTTTATGAGCGCATCTGTAGGCTCTGGATGAAACTCTGCAGTAAAAGTTTCCCATTCAGCCATACTCGAACGAGTCGCCGCAAGTGTACCTCCACCACCATTCTCCGCGCAAACATATTTACCATTTGCAGCACGCAAGCCAAAGTGAGAGAGTGAATTTAACGTATTGCCTTCACCATCAGCAATAACAAGAGTAAAGATATCCGGCTTAATATCACGAGGGAGAGACCAATCATCAGGTGGCCAATGAGTGCTGCCGGGTGGCAAGTGAATTGGTAGACCACCTCTCGGTCGTGGACGTACCACAACAGATGGAACTATGGCTTTTAATGTCCCCTGACTGTCAGATACGGCTACAAAATGCCCATCATGTGATCGTAAACGTACTTTGTCACCATTGTGGATAGCAGTTACATTGTTATCCACTGAAAATAGAGTAAATGTCTCGAATTCTCGTGGCCACGGGCCAGTAGCATCAATAACTCCTCCTCCTCCATTCTGAGCCTGTAAGTAGGATTTATCGAAAGTCCTAATATGTAATTGTTGACGCATAGCGATACTCCTTGCAATCAATTTGAGAACAAGTGAACTTACTACAATTGCCTAGAAGAGACTTAGAAATCTTGAACCTACTCAAAACTGCGCCAAAACAATGTTTTGGTTCAATAGGGCTTTCATCCACCTCTAGAATAAAAGTTACTGAGAAATTGAGAATACGTAGCTTTCAAGCTCTGCGCTCAATCCTGTATCAGGAGCCTTAGCGGAGAAAGTTGGTAGCGAACCCTAATGAACGTTCTTTGCAAAACCTTTGACAAACATATGTATCGATTGTCTCTCAGAAGAAGTGTTTTATCGGCGTGATCAGCAAGTTTTTCTAGCTACTTAAGAATTATCCAATGAGCATTATTACCTGTCCATAAATATGAAAGCTTTGTATCTTTTCTTTGGATATGACAACTGAGAAATGAGCGGACACTCCGTAGACTATTTCAATGATTGATCCTCTTGAGCCTCAGTTCAGATTAGAAGGTAATAAACAACTTTGCATTCACAGCCTTGTCCAGCTAACTCTTTATTAGAGGGAAAATTTCCGTCTAATACTCTTATACGGGATCTTGGGTGGAGATCTGTCTGCCTAAATACCCCTGTGGGGATCTTAGGTGGAAAAATTCAGCCTAAACGCCAAATATAGGATATTAGACAGAAGATTTCTACCTAATGTCCTCATTATGAGATCTGCGGTAGAAATCCGTCTGCCAAAATGCCATTGTTGAGATCTGAGATAGACGAATCGCCCCCTACCAAGATGCCTGCTTGACCAAGTGCGTGATGCGATTGGGCTGAAACACTATTCCTACCGCACAGAGCAGACCTACGTGCAGTGGATTCGTCGGTACATCCTGTTTCACAACAATCGCCACCCAAATCAAATGGGGCTACCGAGGTAGAGGCGTTTTTATTTACGGTGTTGCGTAACTCGACGACCAGTGGCCCTTTGCCCCCTTTATCTAAAGCGCTTACCTCTGCTAACGGCCATATCATGGCGATTAGCCTATTCCACAACGGTCTCAGCTCTCTGGTAGCGCTATGCACAGCCTCTCCATCCCCTACCCCGACGACTTACTCATCACCTCAGGCAAATCGCCCCAGGCCCTTGAGGCTGAGCTGGCTTTTTTGCTTGCCGTCAAACTCTTCGAGATGCACCGCCTTTCCCTAGGCAAAGCCGCCACCTTTTGCGGCATGGACAAACTACGCTTTATGTATGAACTGGGTCGGCTGCAAATACCCGCTATTAACCTAGACGACGACCAAATTGCCGACGAACTCCCCTCTCTACGATGCCTTGAACGCTTGGCTAGGTCAATCGGTGCCCTGGGCGCATCGAGGCCATCTGACGACCTGCCTCTGGATGGTAGTGGCCTTACTCCATCCAGCGCTGGGAAGTCCGTCTGACCCGTTGGCTGCCCTATGTGCCCTGTCGAGGGGTGCAGGCCCAAAGCAAGCAACGACGATTGAGTCGCTGGTTGCATAACAGCCGCCTGAACGTCCATCGCCTGTAGAAGCCCTTGATTCAGACCGCATTAGCGGAGTGGGCTGAAGACAACTTGTACCTCAGTTTGGACACCTCCCTGTTTTGGGATGAGTATTGTTTGGTGTGACTGGCCGTTGTCCACCGAGGTCGAGCCTTGCCGTGGTCTGGCGAGTCCTCCAGCACCGCCGTGCGACCGTCGCCTTCAGCGAGTATCAAGAGATGCTGCATCAAGCCGCTCACCGATGGCCCCAGAGGGGGAAGGTGGTGGTGCTGGCCGACCGAGGCTTGATTCACACCGATGCTATGGCCGCGATGACGACACAGTTTGGCTGGCACTATCGGATTCGGGTAAAGCAAAATACTTGGATTGGGCGGGCGGGTCATAGGTGGTGCCAACTGAAAGACATGCACCTCAAGCGCGGGGAGGCATTCTGTTGGCACACGGTTAAATTCCATCAAGGGGAGGGGTATGGCCCCGTGCATGTTGCCTTTGGCCGCAACAGCGTCAAGGGTCAGTTTTGAGCCATCTTCAGGGATGAACCCACCAGCCTGCACACCTTCCAGGAATACGGCTGGCGCTTCGATACGGTTGGCAACTCATTCATCATGTCCGATTCACCCATAACCGCGATCCTGAACCCGCCATGGCGTCCCGGAAACAGCATGACCAACGCACCTATCGAATCGAGTTCAAAATACACACATACGGCTATGCTGCCGATAAGTTATTTCATTAAGAAATAACAATGCCAGCCCTTCACGGTATTGAGGTGAATCCATGTTCGGATTGATTCTCAATAAGCAAAAACTATTGCAAATATCCCCTTCTGTTCGTTAGTATTCTCATTAAGCGGATGTTAATGAAATTCTCTGGGGAGGGGTTAGGCTATGGCTGCATACACATCAGCGGCTTTAAAGGCCGAACTGAATGAACGAGGGTGGCGCATGACTCCCCAGCGAGAAACCATGCTCAAAACCTTTCAAAATCTGCCAGAAGGTACCCACCTCAGCGCGGAAGATCTCTGTGCTTTGCTCGAAAAAGACGGTGAACCCATTAGCCTCTCTACCATCTATCGCAACCTCAAGCTGATGGCCCGCATGGGGATTTTGCGCGAATTAGAGCTTGCAGAGGGACAAAAGCGCTACGAAATTAACCAACCTGCCCCCCACCATCACCACCATTTAATCTGCGTACGCTGCAATAAAACCATCGAATTTAAGAATGATTCGGTGCTAAAAGTAGGGGCTAAAACCGCTGATCGATCCGGCTATCATTTGCTGGATTGTCAGTTGCTCATTCACGGCATTTGCCCCCCCTGTCAGCGATCCATTGTGCCCATTTAGGGCATCACCAAAGCTCCCTACAGCACCTCATGGGTGTATTTGTGCTGCTTCACATTATCGGCCCGCGAGACCTTGTTTTTGGGATTCAAAATACGCTTGTGAGTTGTGGAGTAGTTCAAGTCTTGCCGATGGGTGCCCACAGGGATGGCCACCGCAATGTGGGGGCGGCCCTGGTGTGTGCGAGCAGTGGCCACCACACGCTCCTCAAAGTCGGCGCAGCGCTGGATATTCGCCACACCGTCTAGGCTGAGGTGGGCTGGATCAAGGGTGAGAGCGTCGGCAAGGCCCATGCCCCAGATCTGGCGGTAGGCCGTGGGAGTGCCCTGGAGTAAGGTGTCAGCATAGGCGGAGGGCACAGGCTCAACCACCTCTACGGCCAGGGTTTCGCCGTCCTGCCGCAGATAGCAAGTGGCCACTCCCATGAGCACATAGCTCTCGGAGGTGAGATCGGAGGGAATCGTCGGAGAAAGGACTGAACTCATGGCGATACATTCTGAAGGAAGCTGGGGACGGGCCTGACTTGCTCGGCGCAGAGGGATAATCCTCGGTCAGTGGCGTTGCGGTGAACGTTCTGTCCTGCCAAGGCCAAGCCAGGGTTAAATTCTAGCCCCGTCGCCCTAGGCCCATGGCGTCCACTGGGGGAACTGTCACAAAACACAACCCTTAGCGCGTTCCTCTGCCCTTTAATCGGATTAATCTTCCGTGGTCATAGCTCCATGGATCTGACTTACCTGACTTGACAGAACGACTTTCGGCAGACTAAACCTCTCCGTACCATTGCTGGCTTAGGGGTGAGCTTGCATGAAGATCAGGTGAATGTTATCCCCTCATCTCCGTTATTTTTCGGTTTGGCTAAGTCTAAATAGATGGGAGGATACAGGCATCTGCCTGTTTTCTCCGATTCATCGCCTGGATTTGCGGCCAGAACACACGGCCTTGCCTAAGGGAGTCATTATGGGTATCTACGGAACACCGACACCACCTTCCCCCTCCACCGCTACCCCTGTCCTTGCTCCATCCTATGGGCTGTCGGAACAGGGCTGGCCCTATTGTTCTTGGCCCAGCACCGCTCTCGCTGAGGACTGGTCGGAGGCATCGCTCCATTCTTTGACCCAGGAGGCCGTGCGCCAACGGCGTTACAACGGTGCCTTGATGCTGCTCGATCATTTAATTGAGCGATGCCCCCACCAAGCTAGCTACTACAACAATCGCGGTTTGGTACATCTGTGGTGTCGCCATCCTATCGATGCCTTGGCCGATTTCGATCAGGCCATCCATCTCGACCCTAGCCTAGACGCAGCCTACAATAACCGGGGCAGTGCCTATGCTGCCCTCGGTGCTTGGCCCCAGGCTGTCGCAGCCTATGAGCAAGCCCTAGAGCGCAACCCCTTCAACACCCGTGCTCGCATTAACCTAGGCATCACTTGGCGCGACCAAGGCCAGTTGGATCAGGCCTTGGTGTGCTTGGATGAGGCCCTGTTGTTCTACCAACTGTCGGAACATATCTATGCCGAGCGGGGCCGTACCTACCACCTGCGCGGCGACTGGAACTGTGCCCTAGCCGACTATCGCCGCTGCCTCGACCTGCTGCTGTCCCAGCCCGACCCCGCTGCCGCCCTCCAAGGTCGCGTTCAGGGTTGGATCGATACGTTGCTGTCGGCGGCGCAGTAGGCCACATCCCTCCCCATCGGTCTACCGCCCCGGTTTAGGACAGGCCACCCTATTTGCCCAGTGGTCGAGTAGCTCTTGGCCAAAATCCTGTCGTTGTTGCCCAGGCCATTTCGCAGTGGGAATTAGGGGTAGACGCTGCCGAACTCGTCACCCTAGAATGCCTCAATGTTGTGGGCTGGCCTGTGAATAGTTCCTTTTCTAACCAGCGCTTGTTTGGCTTTCGGGCTACCCTCACCAATGCCGATCAGCCCTTTCCCCTCGGTAGTCAGCCTTTGCCCTTCGGCCTAGCCGGGTTGGGCAACCTGTTTCAGCAAATCGCCTACCTGCAATGTCGGGCTGTTGTTTTATACCAAATCCCGGTTACTTACCCCACCTGAGGTCGGGATAAGCCAGCCGCTGCAATCTTGAGCAACCTGCTTCCAGCTTGCGCTTTAGACCTCACCCTAAATCCCTCTCCTCAAGGGAGAGGGACTTTGAGCCTTTCTAGCCCCCCTCTCCTCGTGGGAGAGGGGCTGGGGGTGAGGTCTACCAGGGGATCTGGTCACGATGTCTAACCCGAACTGAGGTTACCCCCGATTCAAACGCTGATCCCGATCAGGCTGAGCTTGTCGAAGCCTCAATTCGTTTCGGGGGTTTTCTATTCGGATTTGGTATTAGAGGCGTTGCTCACTGTAGAGTCGTTCTGAGGGTTGGCCAATTCTGCAATTTTGGGACGCGACCAAATCTGTCAAGCGCAAACGCCTTGAGTGTTAGCGGAACAGCGAAGTAGCCTTAAGCAAAGGCCATCGATTGAGTTTGGGGATAAGGCAGATGACACAGATGTGGCAGAAAATCTTGCGGTCGAAGCGGTTGCTTTGGTTTTGCTTAGGAATCGTGTTGGTGGGGATGGTGGTGCCGCTGCTGACCCTAGTGCCCTGGCATGGGCTGTTTGGTTCGGACGAACCGCCTCCCTCTGGCCCTAAGCAGGCGCTGGTGACGGAGGTAATCACCAGTTTAGATCGTGCGGAATTGTTAGCGACTTCGGCCACCCAGGGCAACCCCAATGCAGCCATTGTGCTGTTTAAGTTTTCCGATTTTCAGTGCGTCTACTGCGCCGTTTCGGCCTCCCAAATGAAGGATTTTATTGGCCGCCACAACGAGGATATGCTGTTTGTCTACAAGCATTTTCCGTTAGATGCCATTCACCCAGAGGCGACCCCGGCGGCGAAGGCGGCTTGGGCAGCAGGGCAGCAGGATCAATTTTGGCTGTACCACGATGGCCTCTTCGCCAACCAAGAACGCCTAGGGGAAGACCTCTATCTCGAACTGGCAACGGCAATAGGGCTGGATATAGCGAAATTTAATCAAGATCGCACTAGCCCCGAAGCGGCAGCCGCCGTGCAACGGGATTTGGAATTGGCTCAGCGCCTAGAGTTGGAAAGCACCCCCACTTTTTTGCTGAACGATTTGCTGATTCCGGGCAGCGTTACGCCAGAGTTGATGGAAACGATTTTCCAGGACATTAAGGGCCGCATTAAGACCAACGCCTAGAAGCGCCTGCGCTAGGATAGAGTTTGTGTCTTAGGGCGATTCAGCGCAGCAATTTGGCCATGGAAAAGATTGTGGTGGGGCTTTCGGGTGGGGTGGATAGTTCGGTGGCGGCGGCGACGCTGCATCGGCAGGGCTATGACGTGGTGGGCCTCACCCTGTGGCTGATGAAGGGCAAGGGCCAGTGCTGCTCGGAGGGCATGGTGGATGCGGCTAAGCTCTGCGAAGACATGGGCATTCCCCACCACATTGTCGATAGCCGCGATGTGTTTCAAAAAGAAATTGTCGATTACCTAGTGGAAGGCTACGGCAGCGGCATCACGCCTTTGCCCTGTTCCCAGTGCAACCGGGCGGTGAAGTTTGGCCCCATGCTGCAATACGCCAGGGAAGAATTGGGCTGTGATCGCATCGCCACGGGGCACTATGCCCGCATCGTCCACAATGATGAAACCGGGCGCTACGAGCTGCTGCGGGCGGTGGATCCAGCCAAGGATCAGTCCTATTTTCTGTACGACCTCACCCAGGATTTACTCGCGGCCTGCCATTTTCCCCTGGGCCACCAAACCAAAACCGAAACCCGCCGCATTGCCGCCGAACTGGGCCTGCACACCGCCGAAAAGCCCGATAGCCAAGACCTCTGTTTGATTGAGCAGCACGGGTCGATGCAAACGTTTTTGGACAAATACCTCGCCCCCAAGCCGGGGGATATCGTCGATACCGAGGGCCGCATTCTGGGCCAGCATACGGGCATTCACCACTACACCATCGGCCAGCGCAAGGGCTTAGGTATTGCCGCCGCCAACCCGCTCTACGTGGTGGGATTTGATGTGGGCCGCAACCAAGTTATCGTCGCCGACCGCAGCGATGCCCACCAGCCCGACTGCACCGTACAGCGGGTCAACTGGGTTTCCATCGCCGCCCCCCAAGAGCCAATTCCCGTTTCGGTGCAAATTCGCTACCGCAGCGGAGCCGTTGGGGCCACGCTGATTCCCCTCGAAGGCCCGAACGGCTGGGCAGATCGGGTGAAGCTGGTGTTTGACGAACCCCAGTTTGGCGTCACCCCTGGCCAAGCTGCCGTGTGGTTTGATGGCGACCGAGTGCTAGGCGGCGGGCTCATTGAGATGGCCGTTAGTCAGGCTGAAAACTTGGCTAACGTGCCCCCCGAAGCCAGCGCCCTAAGTCGCTAGGAGCATCCTGCATGGCCAATACCAAGGAACAGCAACACCCCCAGTACAAGGCCGACCGCGAGGTCGTGAACCAGCTTTTGGCCGGAGAAGCCACCGACTACAACCTGGTGGAACTGGCCCGCCTGATGATTCGCTACGAGGGTTTTCCTGGCGCACGGGATATTCAAACCGATCTCAAAAAAGCGATGACCCGCTGGCAGTTCACCGAAGAAACCCTGTTTGCGAAGACTCGCGCCATCCACCAGCAGGGCGACGTGTACAAAGGGCTGGGTCGAGGCCGGGAAGACTGGAGCTAGGGCGTTTTTGCAAGGATGCTTCCTCGAAGTAGCCCAACAAAGCCTTGGTCCTCGGATCTTTGAGGTCGTAATTTTGGGGTGGCAAAAATCGGGCACGGCATTCTGGTGGTGCTAAAGATGTAATGGTAGGAAAATAGGCGTTGCATAATTGGAGTATGAAGTGAGGAGGTGTCGTGATGCAATGTCCTGAATGCGGTGGCACCCATATCCGTAAGAATGGGAAAAAGCAGGGTAAGCAAAATCACATTTGCGTGGCCTGTGGCCGTCAGTTCATCGACCGATACGAACCCCATCGGGGCTATCCCGACGACGTCAAACGCGATTGCCTTCGTCAGTACGTCAATGGGTCTG
>QLAH01000433.1_pt1 | contig 22321 bp, 19 predicted proteins | sample 4693081 | NCBI WGS metagenome assembly QLAH01 (sample SAMN09425401, study PRJNA476045) | Lake water metagenome, whole genome shotgun sequencing project.
TAGCAGACTTCTTTTAAGAAAGAGAAATATTAATAGTCGGATAGCGAGCCATTAGCTAATATTTTAGAAGTTCAGGTTCTAGACTGAGTCTTGCTATGAGATAGAGATTTCTGATATTTTTCGAGGTGCCCTAATGGCTCAATGGCAAGGCGGGACGATATTGTAACTAAAGTCCTTGATTACCACATTGTGAACGGCGGACTTCCTCCAGAGGCAAAAGATTTCTCAAGATCTGTTAAGCGAGCCCTTTCAAGGATGGCTGAAAAAGGAATTGCCTTTAATAAGGCTTATGGCATGTGGGAGATAAGTAAATCCGATCTTCCTCAGATTGAAGACAGAAATATTCTTGAGCTTGACAGTACTTTGATTGAGGATATTCCTGCCCACGTTACATATGGTCATGGACTATACGCTGTATACATGTATTATTTTGAAAATTACAAAAGATTGGCTGAATTAGAAGGAGAATTATTTTGGCCATGTAAGATTGGTAGAACTGATCGTGATCCATTAATTCGTATTTTATCGCAGACCTCAACAGGATTGCCGGAGAAGCCATCGATAGAGTTTATTATCAAGACTAAAGATTCTGCGTTGCTTGAAACAATGATTCATGCTGTTCTAAAATTGCGCGACAAGCAAGTTAAAGATGCTCCTGGCTCAGAATGGTTTATGACCAATCCGCAAGAAGTCTTAGAGATTGTAAAATACGTTAATCAAGAAATCTTGCTTTAGGGAATAGCTTCTAGAAAGTTTTTAGGAATATATGCATAACTCATGCTGACCAAGGTTTTGATGCGTTACGGCTACGCCTAACCCATCCTATGCAAGTCTACTGAAGACTCATTAATCAGAGAAGCGCTATATCACTATCCATCACTGTTTGAAAACATAAGGCCTCACAAAAATGACGAATATTGCGTCACTAAAAAAGGCCATCATTGAGATGTTTTACGACGTTGAATATCCTGGAGACGGGTGCCTAAAGGGTAGCTGTGAAGGAGAAGAACCTTATCTTTTGGAAAACGAATTTAAAGGCAAAACAGACTGGCAAGTTTTGGATGCGGCCTTTCTCGATCAGGCTCCCGATGGCTACGCTTCCGCTCTGAGTTTTTTCTCCGATGAGGCGTTTCACTTCTACCTAGCCGCCTATCTGATTGCTGATCTCGATCAAAAGTTTTGCACGGTTGATCCCGCCTTTCACCTATGCTTTGGCCTAGATGATATCTACAGTTCTCAACGGATCAACCCACGCCGCTATGGTGATCTAACGTGGCTGACGGAGAAACAAGGCAAGTTCGCCATGTTTAGCCCACCCCAAGCCGCTGCCATAGTCGCCTATTTGGAATACAAAGCGATTCACGACGAGTTTCAGCGGCCCATGATTGAGCAAGCCCTCCAGAACTATTGGCTACAGCGTTCATCGGTTCCTTTGGAACCTTGATCACCCTCGAACGAGGGGATAGCCCTAGACTGTGGTAACTTCTGGGCGTTGAGGTGCTAAACCGACTGGGCTGAGCTTTTCCTCAACTCAATTGTGGGCTGCTGTGATTCGGGGTTTGGAGTTCGTCTAGGGCCGCCAAGACCTCTTTGCTGTGGATGACCGGACGCACCCCAAGGAACTGGGCGCGCAGGATGCCATCGGGGTCGATGATATAGGTGTGGCGCAGGGAAGCTGCCCCTAGCCAAGACCCATAGGCTTTGCTGACCTGGCCATTGGGATCCGACAGCAGGGGAAATTCGATGCCCTCGGCATCACAAAACTCGGCATGGGAGTCTACACTATCGGCACTAACGCCCAAAATTTGCACATGGCGAGTCTGGTAGGCGTCGATATCCCGCTGGAATCGCTGGGCCTCGATGGTACAGCCAGAGGTAAAGTCGCGGGGATAGAAGTACAGCACCACCCACTGGTTGCGAAAGTCCGCTAGGGACACGTCGCCATCGCCGCTGTTGGTAGGTAAGGTGAAATTGGGTGCAGGACTGCCGATGGGGGGTTGGGTTCCTCCCATGGCTAGGGCTGGAGTCGGTGCCCAAACCCAGGTGAAGCAAACTAGGCAAAAACCAAGGAAACCATACAGAAAACGACGACCCATAATGCTTTAGCGGTAGAACGGCAGGGTAAGTGAGATCACGTTTATTTACACGTTACTTAAATTAACACTGAATTCAAGAAACACTCGTCAGGCCCTAGGAGCTGTTGCCGTTTTGGCATCTGCGCTGTGAGCTTGTCGAACCGTTGAAGCCTATTTCTACCTCTGCCGTGCTGGGTGATGGCCTGCGACAGTCCCAAGCCGAACGGCGACGACCCAAAGGGAGCATGGCTGTTCTAGAAAAGTATTTGCTCCATAATGGCCAACCTGTGCTTCAAACTCAGTATCTAAGCCGCCCTGAAAAGTTGCCCTATCCGCAAGGGCTTGCTATCCTCAGTCCAAGATAGCCTCAACGCCTCTCTAACGGCCAATAGCTAGGTCATCCCGGATATCCCCTACCCAGAGCATCCCGTGTTTGAGTATCTGCCTCCCCTCAACGACCACAACCTGCCCTACCCCGACACCATTCACCCCATCGTGGTGCACTTTGTGATTGCCATGGCCCTGTTCGCCTTTGTGTGCGATGTAGTGGGCACCATCACCAAAAATCCTCGCTACTACGAGGTGAGTTGGTGGAATATGGCCTTTGCCACGGTGTCGATTTTCATTGCCGTCATCTTGGGCCAGGTGGAGGCGGGTTTGGCCATGCCCTACCTGCCCTCGGCAGAATCGACCCTCAACCTGCACACGATTTTGGGTTGGGGGCTGTCGGGCATCATTGCGGCGATTACGGGCTGGCGCTACGTGCTGCGGAACAATGACCCCAAATCTTTGCCCATCGCTTATTTAGGCGTGGGTGGGTTATTGACCGGGCTGGTGCTGGTGCAGACCTACCTGGGCGACAAACTGGTGTGGATCTACGGCCTCCATACCGTGGAAGTGGTGGAAGCGATTCGCGACGGAGTGCTGTAATGAGTCCCGATTTGATTGACCAAATCGCCAACCAACTGGGGCCAAATGGCTTGCCCTACTATTTGCCGATTCATCCCAACCTGGTACACCTAACGCTGGGGCTGTTCATTGTCTCCATCAGCTTCGATATTGTGGGGGCGCTGTTCCCCTTAGAAAAACGGGTGTTCAAGTTTTTGGCGATTCCGGCTAGTTCCTCCAATTTCTACGATGTGGGCTGGTTCAACATGGTGGCGGCGGCGGTGGTTACCTTCCCCACGGTGGCGGCGGGCTTCTACGAAATGCTGCTGGCCCAACCCCCTAGCGATGGCACTAGCGCCTGGGGACTGGCAAGCCTAGAAACCATGCTGTGGCACGGGGTGGGCGGCGTGCTGCTGCTGGCGCTCATTACCGGAATGGCTCTCTGGCGAGGCTTCCAGCGCTATGGGTGGCGAAAGGATCGGGCGCGGCAGGTGCAGTGGTCGTATCTACTGGCGGGGCTAGGGATTTTTGCCCTGATGTTTGCCCACGGCACCCTAGGGGCACAGCTTGCCGCCGAGTTTGGCGTTCACATCAGTGCCGACCGCCTGCTGCGGGCTGGAGAAGATTTAACGATTCTGAATACGCTGTTTCCGAAGGGGTTTTAACGCATGAATGTGCGCGTCATTCTGAGGCTGCTGTTGTTGGCGGGCATTATGACCCCCATTAGCATTTGGGTTGGGCAGTTGTCCTATACCTGGATGCCAGAACCCGCCAGTGCCGAAGCCCTGCTGGTGGATAACCTGTTTAGCTTTCTTACCACCCTGGGCACCTTTATTTTTCTAGGTGTTGCGGGCACGCTGTTGTACTCGGTGCTGTTTCAGCGGGCAGGCAAGTACGACGAAAGCGACGGCCCCCCGATTGAAGGCAACCTGACGCTGGAGATTGTCTGGACGGCGATTCCCCTGCTGTTGGTGATCTGGATTGCGGGCTACAGCTACAAAATCTACGACGAAATGGGCATCCTCGGCCCGATGGAGCACATGCACATGGGGGAAGCTATCGCTGCTCCTCTGATCGCCCAAGCATCCACAGAACCTGAACCCATCGAAGTTCATGCTCGCCAGTGGGTGTGGGAGTTTTATTACCCATCAGCGGGCGTCACCAGCACCGAACTGCACCTGCCCAACAACACCCGCGCCAAGCTGGCCCTCACCTCCGAGGATGTACTCCACGGCTTTTTTGTCCCCGCCTTTCGGGTAAAGCAGGACGTGATCCCCGGCAGCAAGATCGAGTTTGGATTCACCCCCATCCGCGAGGGCACCTATCGCCTGCGCGACTCGCAGTACAGCGGCACCTACTTTGCCGCCATGCAGGCCAACGTGGTGGTGGAATCCCCCGAAGCCTACCAGCGCTGGCTGAGGGAAGCCGCCGCCAACCCACCCCAGCCCGGTCTCAACCCCTCCTACGACGAGTATCAGGTTAAGGTAGAAAATCGCGAAAACCGCCCCGGATGGAAGACCGTTACCCCCGCCCCCGCTCCCCTAGTCAACTACCCAGGCTCCGACGCTTGGCCCGCCTCCTAAGTCCGCCATAGGGCTGTAGAAGAAGTAGGTTGGGCAATGCCCACCAACGAAGAAACTCTTTACCGGAAAGGTTCCTACCCTTAAGCGATTGCCCGTTGAGGTTAACCATCGACTACTTCATCTATCCTCCGTTGAATTTCCAGCCGCCGTCAAATGCCTACACCACTGCAAACAAATGATTGTGACGTTTAACTTCAGCAACTCCTGGACAACAGTTTCCCTAGTGGTGGGCAATGCCCACCCTACCGCTCCACTTAACCTACGTTCAACCAAGATCAGTAGATCACAAACTCTCTTTACTGTCCTAAGCTTGGCCCTCACCCTAAATCCCTCTCCCAAGCTGGGAGAGGGACTTTGAAGGACTTCCGGCTCCCCTCTCCCTCCTGGGAGAGGGGCTGGGGGTGAGGGCTAAGCCCATACGAAGAGACATCTTTGTGATCTACTGAAGATCCCCGTTGTTGGGTTCCGCTAGCGCTCCACCCAACCTACTCATCCGCATACCCATCCACTCCCCACCCCTTCCCATGACTGAAACCTCCATTGCTGCTCCCTACTACCGCCAAAACGAGCCGCTACCGGGCGAACCGGAAAAGTGGTGGCGCTTTTTCACCTTCAGCACCGACCACAAGGTGATCGGCATTCAGTACATCGTCACCGCCTTTGTGTTTTTCCTGATCGGCGGCTTTCTGGCCATGGTGATTCGCGGCGAGTTGATTACCCCCGAAGCCGACCTGGTGGATCGCACCGTCTACAACGCCCTGTTCACCATGCACGGCACCATCATGCTGTTTATGTGGACGTTTCCGGTGCTGAATGGTTTGGCCAACTACCTGGTGCCCCTGCAAATTGGGGCGCGGGACATGGCCTTCCCCCGGCTGAATGCGGTGGCCTTTTGGATGGTGCCCCTGTTTGGCGTGATTCTCATGGCCAGCTTTTTGGTACCCGGCGGGCCGTCTCAGTCCGGTTGGTGGGCCTATCCTCCGGTGAGCTTGCAAAACCCCACCGGGAACCTGATTAACGGCCAGTTTCTGTGGATTTTGGCGGTGGCGCTCTCCGGCGTTTCCTCCATCATGGGCGGGGTGAATATCATCACTACCATCCTGCGGATGCGGGCACCGGGAATGACATTCTTCAAAATGCCCGTGTTTTGCTGGGCGGTGGCAGCGGCGCAAACCATTCAGCTTTTCGGTCTGCCAGCCCTAACGGCGGGGGCGGTGATGCTGCTGTTTGACCTCACGGTGGGCACTAGCTTCTTTGACCCGGCCAAGGGGGGCGACCCGGTGCTATTTCAGCATTTCTTCTGGTTTTACTCTCACCCGGCGGTGTATGTCATTATCCTGCCCGTGTTTGGGGTGTTTTCGGAGTTGTTCCCGGTCTATGCCCGCAAGCCGCTGTTTGGCTATCGGTTTGTGGCGGTGTCGTCCTTTGTGATTACGGGGCTGAGCGCGATTGTCTGGGTACACCACATGTTCGCCAGCGGCACCCCTAGCTGGATGCGGATGCTGTTTATGGCCAGCACCATGCTGATTTCGGTGCCCACGGGGGTAAAGATTTTCGCCTGGGTGGCCACCATCTGGGGCGGCAAAATTCGCCTCACCACACCCATGCTGTTTGCCCTGGGCGGCTTGGTGAACTTCCTGTTCGCAGGCATTACCGGGATCATGCTGGCCTCGGTGCCCTTTGATATCCATGTCAACAACACCTACTTTGTAGTGGGCCACTTCCACTACGTGATCTACGGTGCGGCAGTGATGGGCATCTACGCCGCCATTTACCACTGGTTCCCCAAAATGACCGGGCGGATGTATTACGAAGGGCTAGGCAAGCTGCACTTTGTGCTCACCTTTGCCGGGGTCGCCCTCAACTTTGTGCCCATGCACTTTGCAGGCCTGATGGGGATGCCCCGCCGAGTCGCCTCCTACGATCCCGAATTTGCCTTTTGGAACGTGCTGGCTAGTCTGGGTGGGTTCTTACTCGGTGTCTCAACCCTACCCTTTTTGCTGAATATGATTAGCTCCTGGATTCAGGGCGAAAAAGCCCCCGCCAACCCCTGGCGCGCCATTGGCTTAGAGTGGCTGGTGGCTTCGCCGCCCCCCCACGAAAACTTTGCCGAAATTCCGACCGTCATCGCCGAACCCTACGGTTACGGCAAAAACGAACCCCTCACCGCCCAACAGGCGGCCCTGCAACAACTCGCGTCTACGGAGGTGGCCTAAATGAGTTCCGTGAACCTTGACCCCAACCTAAACACCGCCTCAACCGTCCACGCCGAACACCACGAGGAAGGAGAGCACCGTCTATTCGGCTTCATCGTCTTTCTGCTGTCGGAAAGCGTGATTTTCCTCAGCTTTTTCGTGGGCTATATCGTCTACAAAACCACCACCACCGATTGGCTGCCCGCCGGGGTGGAGGGCCTGGAGGTGCGCGATCCCTTCATCAACACCATCGTCCTGGTGTCCAGCAGCTTTGTGATCTACATTGCCGAACGCTACCTAAAAAAAGAAAACCTCTGGGGCTTCCGGGCTTTTTGGCTGCTGACTATGGCCATGGGTAGCTTCTTCCTCTACGGCCAAGCGGTGGAATGGATGGGGCTAGACTTTGGCTTCACCGATGGTCTGTTTGGCGGTACCTTCTACCTGCTGACGGGCTTCCACGGTCTGCACGTTCTCACCGGGGTGCTGATGCAGGGAGTGATGCTGGGGCGATCCTTCATCCCTGGCAACTACGACGATGGCGAAGTGGGGGTGATCGCCACCTCCCTGTTCTGGCACTTTGTCGATGTGATCTGGATTGTGCTGTTTATCCTGATCTACGTCTGGCAATAGGAATTCATCCTACGGATTCACCCGCTGGCCCAGGATGTAGGTGGCTGCGATGGCCCGGTCGTCACCCATAATGAGCAGAGAGAAGAGGGGATCGGCGACGGTCGCCAAGTCTTCCGTGAGGGGGGCTTGATTACGGAGGGCCAAGAGGGGCGTAGCCTTGGGGTTGAGGACGGTGAAATCTGCTTCGTTGCCGGGGTTGAAATTGCCAATTCTGTCGGCCAAACAGAGGGCTTGGGCACCGCCGAGGGTGGCGAGAAACAGGGCTTTAAAGGCCGAGAGTTTTTGGCCACGCAGTTGGGCGACTTTATAGGCTTCGTTGGTGGTTTGCAGCATGGAAAAGCTGGTGCCTGCGCCGACATCCGTCCCTAGCCCTACTTTGACGGGGTATTCGGCGGATTTGGCCTGTTCGATGCGAAACAAACCGCTGCCCAAAAATAGGTTGGAGGTAGGGCAAAAGGAGATAGCGGCCTTGGCCTGGGATAGGCGGCGGAATTCCTCGTCGGTAAGCTGAACGCCGTGGGCAAAGATGGATCGCTCCCGCACTAGGCCCGTTTGGTCGTAGACATCTAAATAGCCGTCGTACTGGGGAAATAGTTCCCGAATCCAGGCGACTTCGTTGACGTTTTCCGAGAGGTGGGTGTGCAAATACACATCTGGGAATTCGTCCAGCAGACGGGCGGCAGTCTTAAGCTGGGCCTCGGTGGAAGTGGCCGCGAAGCGGGGGGTAACAGCGTAGAGCAACCGCCCTCGACCGTGCCACTTTTCAATCAGCGCCTTAGATTGGGCATAGCCCGTTTCGACCGTATCCCGCAGGTAATCTGGGGCGTTGCGATCCATCAGCACCTTGCCGCTAATCATCCGCAGGTTGCGGGCGAGGGCCGCTTCAAAGAAAGCGTCTACGGATTCGGGAAACACCGCCGCAAACACTAGGGCGGTGGTGGTGCCGTTTTTCAGCAATTCATCCAAAAACAAATCGGCCACTTGGCGGGCATAGGCAGGATCTTGAAACTGCCGCTCGGTGGGGAAAGTGTACTGATTCAGCCATTCCAAAAGCTGCTCCCCGTAGGCGGCCATCATTCCGGTTTGGGGATAGTGGATGTGGGTATCAATAAAACCGGGGGTGATCAGATGGCCGGAATAATCTACCAGGGGCAGGTGGGCGTAGGTCGAATGCAGGGCGGCAAAGGGGCCAAGGGCGGCAATGTGGCCGTTTTCGATGACCAACAAGCCATCCGGGAAGTAGCGCACCGCCTCGGCTTCGGGCACCAAAAACGGGTCGGCCACACAGTCAATCAGGGTTCCCCGCAGGGCAAGGCTGGGGCTGGGCGCAGAGGGGGCGACGGGTTGACCCATGGGGATATCCTGACGGTACTAGCGGGTAAGATTCGTGAGATTCGCTCCCAGAATTTTCCCACCAGGGTTAGGGGCATGACAACAGTATTCCCTATTCCCAGGCAATCCCCTACCTTTTCCTGAATCTACTGCCCATACACATCCCAGCTTTGCTCACGTTATTCACAACCGCCTGGGAGATCCCTCACGGCACAGCGGCATAGGCCACCAGTTGCAGCAACCGCTGGCGCAGGGTATCCATTCCCAGGCGTTCGGTGGCGGAGATAAACAGGGCGTGGGGATACTCTTCCCTGGCTTTGATCAAAACATCGCTGCTAATTTCGTCGGATTTGTTGAACACCAGCAGCATTGGCCCCGGCGCAATGGGCATTTGGTTGAGGATGCGCATCACCCAGTGGATTTGGTCGGCCCAGGCGGGGTGGGAGATATCCACCACATGGAGTAGGGCGTCGGCCTCGGTGACTTCCTCTAGGGTGGCCCGAAAGGCGTCCATCAGGGAGGCGGGCAGTTCTTCGATGAAGCCCACGGTGTCGGTGAGTACTAGGTGGGTGGTGGTGTGGGTATCGGGGTCGGTGATGGCGAGGCGGCGGGTGGTGGGGTCTAGGGTGGCGAAAAGCTGGTCGGCGGCATAGACCTCGGAATTGGTGAGGGTGTTGACCAGGGTAGACTTTCCGGCGTTGGTGTAGCCCACCACGGCGATGGAGGGCAGGCTGTCCTCCTGGCGACGCTGGCGCAGACGGGCGCGGTGGGCCTGGAGTTGGTTCACCTCCTGCTGAAGTTTGTTGATCCGCCGCTGAATGGCCCGCCGCTCGGTTTCTAGCTTGGTTTCCCCAGGGCCACGGGTGCCAATGCCGCCCCCCAGTCGAGACATGGCCTTGCCCCGTCCGGTGAGGCGAGGCATTTGGTATTCCAACTGGGCCAGTTCCACTTGCAGCTTGCCTGCTCCGGTTTTGGCTCGCTGGGCGAAGATATCGAGGATCAGTTCGGTACGATCCACCACCCGCAAGCCCACCTGGGCCTCCAGATTCCGCACCTGCACCGGGGATAGATCTCGGTCAAATACGACCAAATTTGCCCCCACGGTCTGAGCCGCCAAGGCCACCTCATGCACCTTCCCAGACCCCAGCACCGTTTGCGGATGGGGTCGAGGTCGCCGCTGCACCAGAGTATCTAGCACCTCGCCGCCCGCGCTGTCCACCAGGCGCTTGAGTTCTTCCAGGCGTTGATGGAAGTGGTCGGCGTTTTGATCGTGGGTGTGCAGCCCCACCACCAGCACCCGATCTTGATCGGTATCCACCTGACGGGCGGTGAAGGCACGGCGGAAGTCTTCCTCCAGTTCCTCCACCCGTTCTAGGAAATGCTGATTGGCCAAGTCCTCCACATCCAGCGGTTCCGACACCAGCCAGCGCTGTTCGGGATGGGGCACCAAATGGGCCAGGTAGGCCGACTGGATGTAGCCCGTGGACTGCCCACCCCGGCGCTTAAAGCCGCTGCCCGTCAGCACCAGGGAGGCCAGCATATCCAGCCGTTGCAGGGCCATGGTGGTGAGGATGACATCCCCCGGTGGGTCGGCCTCGGTTTGGGTGGCAATGCAGCGAATGCCGCAGAGGCGATCATCGCCGTAGCGGGGCAGTTCTGTGAGGGGAATTTGGGTCTGTCGCAGGCTGCCTACCCCCACGCGGATCACCTGTCCGCGACGGTTCACGTAGGCACAGACCGGATTGCCCACCTCCGTACTCACCGCCGCCAACCGCTGGGCAAACTCCGGCGTAACGATGCAATCCCCCGGCAGCCGCTGGTGATACAACCGCTGCAATTGCTTAAGCTGACTGGGCTTTAGACCCTTAAGATTTCCGTAAACCGTTTCGATAGTGCTTATCCTCTGTTGCGACGTGACGAAAGGCGTTTTGACGAAAGGCATTCTTTGCTCCTCGATAGGCGCTTATCCTAGGGGGCAAGAGGTTGGTCCTCGCCGGAACTCATGCTTTCGCTTGCTTTTCATTATAGAAACCCAGACAAGTCCCCGGATTATGAGGGCGGTATGTCACCGCGAACCCCAGCCGGGAGGGAGACCCTGATAGCCAGCCGTCCTCTCTCCAACCGCTAGGACACTTCCTGGAGTGCTTGGGGCGCTTGGGTCTGGGCAGCAAGGGCTTTTTCCTTATCCAGCCGACGCTTGCGGGCATAGAGCTGAATGGTGGCGGCCATGAATACCACGAGCCCCGCAATCAGCCAGGTGGTGGCTCCGGTGGGGAAGTTGTTTTTGAAAATCACCAACATCACAATCACCACCAGCAGCAGGGTGGGGGCTTCGTTTAAAGCCCGCAGTTTTTGGCTAGACCACTGGCACTCGCCCCGCTGAAGTTGGCCCATCAGCCGCCGACAATAGAAGTGGTAGGCCAGCAGCAGCCCCACAAGCCCGAGCTTGATGTGCATCCAGCCGTCCTTGAGGTATTCCGGCATTTGCACGAGCAGACCAATGGCCATGGCCACCGTTACCACCATGCCGGGGGTGGTGATGATGTGGTAGAGTCGCCGCTCCATCAGTTCGTACTGGCCCTTGAGGATGCTTTGGGCGGGCTCTGGCTCGGCCTCGGCTTCAACGTGGTAGATAAACAGGCGCACTAGGTAGAACAACCCAGCGAACCACACCACCACACCAATAATGTGAAATGCTTTGAACCAGTAATACGCCATAGTGCCTATGCTGTAACGAAGGTTGTCGGTGAGGGCTAGTTTGGCAAACGGTATTATTGCGAACCATTAAGCCCATTTTTTATTGTTATGCAGGGGTTTGCTTTGAAGAAAGAAACTGCGATGGTTCTTAACGTTTGGCGTTCTGTTGAGGAATGATGCCCATCCCCCGGATAGGCATAGCGTCGCCCCCAGCCAGACTTCTATCATGGGCGACGTCCCTCATTTGTTGGAGCCTTATGGCTTACGAATTAGCTCCGTTGCCCTACGCCTACGATGCGCTAGCGCCTCATATCTCGACAAGCACCCTAGAGTTCCACCACGACAAGCACCATGCCGCCTACGTGAACAACTACAACAAGGCGGTAGAGGGTACCCCCCACGACAGCCAACCCATCGAAGCGGTGATCAAGGCCATCGCCGGAGATGCCTCGATGCAGGGTATCTTCAACAATGCGGCCCAGGCTTGGAATCACACCTTTTACTGGAACTCCATCAAGCCAGGTGGCGGCGGTGCCCCCACGGGGGAACTGGCCCAGAAAATTGCAGCTGACTTCGGCGGCTATGACAAGTTTGTAGAAGCCTTTAAATCCGCTGGAGCTACCCAGTTTGGTAGCGGTTGGGCTTGGCTGGTGCTAGATGGCGGCACCCTAAAAGTGACCAAAACGGGCAATGCCGATACCCCCCTCACTGCTGGTCAAGTGCCCCTGATCACCATGGATGTGTGGGAACATGCCTACTACCTGGACTACCAAAACCGTCGTCCCGACTACATCGACACTTTCCTCAATCACCTGGTGAACTGGGATTTCGCGGCTCAGAACCTAGCCAACGCCTAAACACTCACCATCATGGTTCGTTGGGGGATAGGTTGTGGCCTGTCCCCCATTTCTTTGTTATCACCTCTTTGTTATCACCAGGTCTGTTCTCTTCCCTAACGTCCCCATGCTGTTCTCAGATCCCGACTATCCCCATGTAGTGATGTCTTTTACCTATCGCGGCTTTCAGCTTGATCTTGACCACAGCGAAGATCAGGGACTAACGCTGTTTTCGGTATGGGCCACCTACGACCAGGGGTACGCCGTAGCCGTCCCTGGTGTCTACAGCCGCCGAGAAGCCATCTACAAAGCCAAACGCTGGGTCGATCAACGCCTCAAATCCCAGCCGCCCAATACCTAGTGTTCAGTCAATGATTTATTGACGACTGAGATAAAGCCAGAACTACTGATGATTCAGAAAATTCTGGTGCAAGAATCACTCGCCATTTATTTCTTGACTGAGTACTAGTTCTCCCCATCCGCGCAAACACCCGGCGGTGTGCCCACCCCCTCAATTCCCATCAATCTCGACGCGCTAGCATACAGGCAGTCCATCGCGCCGATTCCTGCCCATGCCAAGTTGCCCCCGTTGTCAGGCCACCCTAGAGGCGACGGCCCTTCAGTGTTCTCGCTGCCAGATTGCCCTCAAGGCCCATGGGCATCCCGGCATTCCCCTCCATCGGGCCGAGATGGGCGCAACGCTTTGCCCGACCTGCTGCTACCACGTCGACAATAGCTGCAACTTTCCCCAGCGACCAACGGCCCAAACCTGTACCCTCTACCGTTCCCTTCAGCAGGATGCCATGGATGACTTCACCCCCACTGGGCGGAAAGCCCTGGGCCAATGGCTGCGGCGTTACCAAGGGCTGGGTTGGTGGCTGGGCCTAGGGTTCATTAGCCTCGTGGTGGTGTTGCTGCAACGGTAACGGCTCGGGGGCTGACTGGCTAAATAACCCAAACAACGGCCCTAGTCCGGCCCCAATGGCAAAGCCACCCGCATGGGCCCAGTAGGCAATACCGCCGCCTTCCATGCCAATCATGGTGGGGGTTTCTAGGCTGACAAAGCCATAGACCGCTTGCTGCAAAAACCAGATGCCCAGGTAGAAAATGGCGGGAATTTTGAGCGGCAGGGGCAGCGGCCCAAAGGGAACCAGCGTGAGAATGCGTACCTCTGGAAACCGAAAAATGTAGGCTCCCATCACCCCGGCAATGGCCCCGCTAGCCCCCAGGGAGGGGATGACAGAGTCTGGGGCAAAACCCCACTGCACCAGGTTGGCCAACACCCCACAGGTAAGGTAAAACAGCGCAAACCGCAGGGAACCCATCTGATCTTCTACGTTGTTGCCAAAAATCCATAGGTACAGCAGATTGCCCAGCAGATGCAGCAACCCACCGTGGAGAAATTGACTGGTGATCAAGGTCATCCACTCAATGGCATTAGGGAGCGAAAGGGTGGGGGCGAGGCTGGCGGAAAAGGCGCGGGGAATGACAGCCCAAGTTTGAAAAAAGGCGTTGAGATCGGCGGAGGACAGGCTCAGTTCGTACAGAAAAATCGATAGGTTGAGCACAATTAGCCCGTAGGTCATATAGGGGGTGCGCTGACCGGGGTTGTAGTCTTTGAGGGGAACCACAAGGTCTCTCCGAGGGCTGGGACGTCTTCCCTAGGGTAATCTAAGGCCACCCAGCACAGGTCGGCGTGGCTGAAATCCCTGCGTTGGGTGGCCTATTGCCAGTCGTCTAGGGTTTCTAGCCAGCTTTGGGTGATTTGTCGCCATTGGGAACGCCGCCGCTCGAAATCCGCCGCCACCCAAATAAGAACGATCCCCACCGCAATGCCGATCACCCATTTGAGGAAGGGATAGGCCGCATTGAGCAGCACCAGTTGATTGAGGGCATTAAGGGCAAAGATCAGGGTACCCACGTACAAAAAGGCGCGAATGCGGAGTACCAATCCGGCCACCAAAATTCCCAAACTCAGCCCCCCCACGGGCCAGCCCCCCCAGCGATCCGACCCCAACGCTGGCAACAGAACAACCCCGACGGCGGCGACCCGCAGCCAATGGCGAAAGGTCTTGGCCTCATCCTGTCGCACGGTTGGATCGACCTGGGCGACGTAGAGCATGGTTAGCCCTAGGGGAAGCATCCAGATCACCTCGTCCCGGATAGATTGCTGCTCTAGCCACAGCCATACGGCCCATACCGCAATGGCCACCGACAGGTACGAGACCCGCACCTGCCCGCTGTGCCACGCCAGCCATCCGTAGAATCCCACCAGTACCCACAGGCTAGGAATGTGGCCAACGCCCTGGGTGAAGAGGGTAATCAGCAGGGGAACGGAGATGGCCATTACCCGCCAAGGCCGCTGGGGCCAGTTCCAGGTTTCCCAATCAATCCAGTAGATCGGCACCGCCACCGCACAGGCCACCACGCCCCACCAAGGATCGAGCCATGCCAAACCCGGAGCCGCCAACCGCACCAGGGCAAACCAGCCCACCCATTCCACCAGTGCCGCATAGACCCAGGCCGATTTGAGGTCGTCCTGGGTGCCCAAACGCCCCTGCAAGGCGGCATAGCCCACCAACGCAGCGGCGATTCCTACGCCCACCCAGACCAGATTCCCCACACCCTGTACGGGCGCACTGCTGTGCGCCCCAACCCCGCCGCCGTGCGTCCATGCCATCGTCAACCCTGCCCCAAGCATCAGCAGAGAGCCGATGAACCAATGCAAGTGTGCTGCCCACAGTAATTCCATGGGCGGCAGGCCCCATTCCGCCCGCAGTTGTCCCGCCGCCAGCCGATAGGTGCCCATGATCAGCGCTGCCACCGTCGCCAGAACGATCAGCCCATCCGCCACCGCCCCACCCGGAGCCTGAAGCATTTGGTACAGCACCAGCTCATACCACCCCACCGACAGCCCCACCAGGGCCAGCCAACGGGTGAGGGGTTGCCGTCCTCGGCGGCCAATTTCCAGCACTAAGAGGGAGGCACCGACCACCAGGCAACCCGTCCAAGCTGTGGCGGTGTAGCTTCGCAAAAACAGCGCCAACCCGGCATAGGCCAGGGTCACCTGCTGAAGGGGTGCCATCAGCGAGGGCCGAGATCGGGATAGCCCCGTCGCCAAGGCCAAGGCAATGACGCCCAATCCCAAGGTGGGCACCGCCAAGGCCAACGGCGTACCCCAGCGCCAAGCCATGGCCTCCGCCACCAGTAATTGCACCGCCCAACCCGCCAAGTAAATCGTGCGCGGTTGCACCTGCCCCCAATAGCGCAGGGCGAGGGCTAGCAACAGTCCTCCCGAGGCGACGAGCGGTAGGGTTTTGGGCGGTTCCCAGGCCACCAACAGCCAGCGGGGAAAGATCGTCATCACCGTCAGCAGTCCTAGGGTGAGGATGAGTCCCCACTGGTCGCAGGCGGTGCGGTAGAGGAGGAGTAAAGAGGTTGGGGAGTGGGGAGTGGGGAGTGGGGAGTGGGGTGAGGAGGTAGAAGCAGGGGTTGGGGTGAGGATACGGTAGACAGCCCAGAGGCCGAGGGTGAGGGCGGTGGTGACGCCGTACCAGTCTGTCCAGTGGTGGGGGAAGGTGGGGATGGTGCGGTCTAGGGTGGCGACGACTAGCCCCAACCCGTAGGCCACCGTTACAAAGGGGAGGCTGGGTTGACGTAGGGCTGCGCCGTTGAGGGCCGACAGCATAATCGCCGTGGCGAGGCCGACCAGCCTTGTCCAGGGCATTCCTAGGCTGAGCAGCAGGGCCAAGGCGGTGGTGGGCACACTAGCGGCGTGGCGGCGAATGAGGGTAAAGGCCGCAGGCATGGCCAGACCCAACAGGCTCCAGGGGCTTTGCCAAGGGGTGGGAATCGTCAGCAGGTGCCACCACAGCAGCACGTAGGTAAACGCCGACAGCCCCAACCCATAGAGCCAGGCGCTTTTGCCCCAGAGATTTGGTAGAGCCTTACTGAGCAGAATGGCCGCTACGGCCAAGGCCGCCCCCACCGTTGCCCAATGCTCTAGGGGAAGTTGGGGCCAGCGCTGGCCAAGGGTGACCAGAATAGTGGCGACCGTGAGGCCATAGCTCAGCACAATAAGCCCCTGGCGACGGGGAGTTCTGCGCCCCGCCACCACAAAGGCCGTCACCGTAGAGGCGATGAGATTGATCACCAAGACCCTCCCCACGGTAGCGCTCACCAGCGTCAGCAAAACGCCGTCGATAAGGGCCAGTTCGTCACTGAAACGCCCCAGTCTGGGCTGATTTCGGCGATAGTACCAATCCCCCAATGCCACCAGCCCTATCACATAGGGAAACAGGGAAATACCCAGTAGGGCCGTGGGCCACCATTCTGCCCCCGTCCAGGCAAAAAGTAGGGCTGTGCTGCCTTGGCGGAGGGCATTGGGCAGCAGTTCCCACCCCACAAAGCCAAGCTGAATGGCAATGACGTGGGCCGTCAGCAAGTCCCGCCGTTTACTCAATTTTTGTAAGGACTGGATGCGTAACCCCAGACCCAAAGCACTAATCCCAAAGGCTTGGGCCAACCAGTCGGTGATGGTTGTCAGCCAAGCGCCAACCAACAGTAGGCGACCGAGGAGGATAGGCCAACGGGTGAGGGGTGAGGAAAGACTGGAGGACGGGGAGTCGGGGGAATTTGGGAAATCGGGAGAATCGGCGGCATCAGGAATCGTTCGGGCATGGGTAGCCAAATCCTGGGCATCGGTGGCCAAATGGCGCTGGCCAAGCCAAACCCAAACGGCAGCATAGAGGCCGAAGGCAAGGCCAAACTGTCCCCACTGGGCGGGGTCGGTCACGGTTAAAGCCCGCAGCAACAGCAGCCCCAACGACACCCCCAAGGTAACGGTGGGCCAATGCAACTGGGCCTTGGGAGGCGTCGCGGCTATTCCCTGACGCTGAGAATCCCTAGCTTTTGGAGCGGGCGGACGGCCCGAATGACCCCGGCTCAAGCCGCTGTGCCACTGTCGGTAAATCATCGCCCCGGCACTGATCAGCACACCCAGGTAAACGGCCAAAATCGGTATGGGGGCAGCGTTCCAGCCAAGATGCAGATAGGCCAGTCCCAGGGCATTCCCCTGTTCTAGGGCAGATCCTCGCTGCTGCCGAATACCCTGCACCGTCACCCCAGACAGCAGAATCACCGCCGCCGCCCCCAGCAGCATCCCCCCAGGAGCCTTCAAAACCCCCAGGCCATCTAGCGCCCACACATTGAGGGGCACCAGCAAAAGGGCAATCATGCCGAGGGTCTGGGCGGTGAGTTGCAGATTTTCTCGGCGGCGACAACTAAGGCCCACGCCCCAAAACACCAGGGTATAGGCCAGCAAAACGAGGTACTGCCCCACCGCATTGAACCGCGCCCACTGGGTTGCCGCCAGCACCGCCGACGACAGCACCACCAAAAACACCCCCAAGCCCAGCAGCCAAATCACGCTCAGCTCGCTCATCAGGCGATCCAGCCACACCCCTGTCGCAGAGGGAGATCGAGTCGGTCGAGTGGAGGGTGAGGTGGGGGCAGACGGTCGCGAAGAAGAAGCTCGCCTAGGAGCCGATTCCTGCCGCTGGCCTCTCGGTGGTTGACCTCTCTGTGATTGCTCTCTCTGTAGCTGACCTCTCTGGCGAGAGGGTGAAGGCGGCGGCGGTAATGTCCGAAAAATCGCTTCCTCTCTAGCATCGGGCGGCAGAAAGTCTAAGATGCCTTCTGTTTCCGAGGTATCTGCTACTCCTGACGTCGGGAGATCTGTTACCCCTGAAGTCAGGGTATCCGGTGCCAAAAGCTCGACAGCAGAAGCCCCCGCTAGGTCAGCCTCCATCATCGCCCTAGGGAAAGGCGGCACCTCGCAGGTGAGCTGGGCCTGGGCAATAGCGAATACCTGGGCTTCCGAAATTAACCCCAGCCGCAGCCAAGCCTCCAGACCCTCTAGCAAACCGGGCTGATCGGCTGAGAGGTCAAGCTGTAGTCGAATCGCTGGCGTTTGGGGATCAACCATCATTCGGTGCTGGCGAGGGGGCCGTGGCCCGGAGGCAGACGATGCGCGGGGCCGTTTCCAAGGGGTTGAGCATCGTCGAGGAAACGGTTGCGTTTGTAGGGTTTTAAGCTAAGTAAAGGCGGCCTCCAAACCGTCCGCCAAATCATAACAGCCCCATCCTAAAAACACCCCCTTCCCGTCCACTCCTGCCACCGTCCCCCCTCCCTTGCCCATTTCCCCCTCGGCCCATGCTCCCCCCCATCCCCCTCTCCACCGACCTCGTCCTGCTGGGCGGCGGCCACACCCACGCCCTGGTGCTGCGGAAATGGGGCATGAATCCCCTCCCCAGCGTACGGCTGACGTTGATTACCGACCTCGCAGACACGCCCTATTCCGGCATGTTGCCCAGCCATGTGGCCGGGGTTTACACCTTCGACGAAGCCCACATCGACCTGCGCCCCCTCACCCGCTTTGCCAACTGCCGCCTAGTGATGGATCGAGCCATCGGGCTAGATGTGGCCAACCAGCGAGTGCTCTGCGCCAACCATCCCCCCATCGCCTTTGATGTGCTCTCCATCGACACGGGCAGCACCCCCCAAACCACCACTGTCCCCGGTGCCGCCGAGTACACGGTTGCCGCCAAACCTGTCCCCAACTTGCTGCGCCAGTGGGAGGCATTCTTGGCCGAGGTTCAAGCCCAGCCTAACCAACCCCGCACCATCGCCATCGTGGGCGGCGGCGTGGGCGGCGTAGAGCTGACGCTGAATATGGAGGCGAGATTGTCGGAATGCGTGGGAAGCCTTTACGCTGAGTCTCCCGGTGGCCCTCACCCTAAATCCCTCTCCCTTGGGGAGAGGGACTTTGATGGATCCTCTAACTCCCCCTCTCCCTTGGGGAGAGGGGGCCGGGGGGTGAGGGCCAATCCCACGACCTTAGAGTCAGACCTTGCAGCGAAGGCCACCCTCCACCTTTTCCACCGTGGCCCCGAACTAGCGGAAGGCCGCAACCGTTGGACACGCCGCCGTATCCTGAAAATTTGCCAAGACCGGGGGATTCAAGTTCACCTCAACGAGGCCGTTACCGCCATTACCCTAGATGAAGCCACCGGGCAGCGAATTATCCATAGTCAATCTGGGCTGGCGGTGGGGTGTGATCGGGTTTTCTGGGTCACCAATGCATCTGCCCCCGATTGGCTCCAGGGTTCTGGCCTCTCGCTGGATGACCGGGGATTTATCCAGGTGGGCGACACCCTGCAAACCCTCTCCCATCCCAATATCTTCGCCGCTGGGGATGTGGCCACCATGGTCAACCACCCTCGCCCCAAGGCCGGAGTCTTTGCCGTGCGCCAAGGCCAGCCGCTATTCGACAACCTGCGCCGCTTTTTGCAGGGCGAACCCCTCCAACCCTTCCGGCCCCAAAAAGAATTCCTCAACTTAATAGACATCGGCCACGGCAAGACCATCGCCGCCCGTGGCCCCTTCGCCTTAGAATCCCCCCTCTGCCGCCGCTGGAAAGACCACATCGACCGCAAATTCATGGCGCTGTTTACCGACTTTCCGACCATGAAGTCTACCCCTTCCATGCCCCACTCCCGACTCCCGACTCCCGACTCCCCACTCCCCACTCCCCCCATGCCCTGCTCCGGCTGCGGATCCAAAATCGGCAGCACCGTCCTCTCCCAGGCCCTTCGTCGCGTCCGAAAAGACTTCCCCCACCTGGCCACCGCCTCAGAGGATTTGCTCATTGGCCTAGAATCCCCCGACGATGCCGCTGTGATGGCCGTTCCTCCCGGTCGGGTGATGGTGCATACGGTGGATTTCTTCCCGGCCCTGGTGGATGATCCTTTTGTGTTTGCCCAAATTGCCCTCAAGCATGGCCTCAGCGACCTCTATGCCATGGGAGCCACGCCCCACAGCGTGTTGGCGATGGTGCAACTGCCCTACGCCACCCCCGCCCTCCAGGTAGAAACCCTCTACCACCTGCTGTCCGGCATTTATAAGGGGCTGCTGCCTACAGGAACACCCCTCGTCGGTGGTCATACCATTGAGGGGCCGCAACTGACCCTAGGCTTTGCCTGCAATGGGGTGGCCGAGCCAGATCGCCTGCTGCGCAAGGGGGGTATGGCGGCGGGGGATGCACTCATCCTCACCCAGGCCCTGGGGACGGGCACCCTGTTTGCGGCGGATATGCAGAAAAAAGCCAAGGGCCGCTGGATTGAGGCCGCCATTGCCGCGATGATTCGCCCCAACCACGCCGCTGCGGATATCTTTCGGCAGCACCAGGCCACCGCCTGCACCGATGTGACGGGCTTTGGCCTGGTGGGGCACCTGCTGGAAATGGTCAACGCCTCGGCGGTGAATGTAGCGCTGAATTTAGAAAGCCTGCCCATTCTGGAAGGAGCCAGGGACACCCTCGCCCAGGGGATTGTGAGTTCTCTGCACGCCCAGAATTTGCAAGCGGCCCAGGCCATCGCCAACGCCGAAACCTACGCCCCCCACCCCACCTATCCCCTACTGTTTGATCCCCAAACCGCTGGGGGGCTGCTGGCCGCTGTGCCCGCCCACCAAGCCCAAGCTTGCCTAGAGACCCTGCGACGGCAGGGCTATGCCGAAGCCGCCATCATCGGTGAAGTGCGCCCCCTCAAAAATGCCCAAACACCCCTCAACTTGTAGGGTGCATAACGCCAAAGCGAGGCTTTGCCAACGCGAAGCAATGTACCACCCAAGGCATTAAGCAATTCACCACCCAAGGCTATAAACTTTTGCAAATCGGATTGATTTGCGATGAGGGTCAATGTAATTTATTAAAGCTTAGAAAAAAGTGGAGTTGGCTATGGAAGAAATCAAAGGAGATGATTATTCAGTTACGTTTGACCCTGAGGCGATGACAATCAAATTTCAAGGCGAACTATCCCTAGGAGGCCCAAAAGACTATGAGCCGATTGTCAATCTTCTTAATAAAGCTGCCAATTCAGGCCCCGCCCAACTCACTCTTGATGTGAGGGAGCTTGGATTCCTAAATAGTTCAGGGATAAGCATGCTATCCAAATTTGTGATGAATCTTCGCAACAAGCGAATACAGCTAACTATTTTAGGAGGTAAAAATGTTCCCTGGCAGGGCAAATCCTTGTCAACTCTCAAGAAGTTGCTGCCTACTCTTAACCTGGTTTTTGACTAGTCTTTGACTAATCTTTAACCCTTGGTAAAATCTAAAGACATCATACATGGTCGTAGCATTTATTAGCTTGTAGGGTGCACAATGCTAAGGCAAAGCTAGCGCACTAGCGTCCGCCATGCACGCAGGCTATACGCGAAGCTATGCACCACCTAGAGATGCCCGATGAGCGCAGCAGTGCGATTGAGGAAAGTTCCTTCGCGGCTGCCATACCCGAGCCCAAAATCCTCGGCAATTGTTAGGTTCCGCTTCGCTGCACTCAACCTACTTTGGAGATGTGTCAAGCAATCAGCTAACAACTGAGGAGATACTCTGTATTGAGCACTCAATTTTTCAGAAGTAAACGCTTTTTCGCAATCATGGCGATTGCCCTTGGCATTTCTGGGGTCGTAATTACTGCATCAAACGCTGGATGGGATAAAAGTCGAAGTCATTACCGCCCTTTCGATTTCGATCAGGATCTCTGGGTGGCTGATTTTCGTCAACGTTATCAACTCGCTCAGGAGCAGAACGAACAGTGGGTTGAAGATCCCATCGCAATCGCCCTCCGCGTTGCGGGCTATCCCAATTTGGATAACACAAATCCTAACAAGATTCATGTTTTATACCGCAACTCAACTCAAATGACAGCAGTGATTCGAAGCACTAAATTGATGGATGATTCGGTGTCAGCCAAAGAGATTCGAGTTGATTTAATTTACCAATCAGGACGCTGGGAAGTGGAATGGGCAGGAGGGCGTTGGAAATGTCAACGGGAGTTAATTCGCCAATTCAAATTTGAAGTGCAACAGTGTCTGATTTATCTGCATAGAATACTTGAAATGGCGTTTTGTAGTCAAGCGATTTCCTTGGCCTACTATTAATCCACATGACAGCTTTCTCTAATGCCTCTGGTTTCACAATTCTGAAATTCGTCTGCTTTGGAAAAAACTGTCTTAGTAATCCA
>QLAH01000434.1_pt1 | contig 22287 bp, 17 predicted proteins | sample 4693081 | NCBI WGS metagenome assembly QLAH01 (sample SAMN09425401, study PRJNA476045) | Lake water metagenome, whole genome shotgun sequencing project.
GTGTTTTAAATAATTGCTGACCTCTTAAATCTGATGCGATAATTTTTCCTTCAGGACTTATCAATACGTTAAAAGGAATGGCGTTGAATTGGTAAACATTTGGCATTTCGCTTTCCCATTGCTTCAAATCACTTACATGTTTCCAATTTAATTTATCCATTTTTATAGCGTCTAGCCAAGCTTGTTGATCATTATCTAAGGATACTCCTAAGATGGTAAAGTTTTTATTTTTAAACTGATTGTAAGCAGCAACAACATTTGGATTTTCCTTTCTACAAGGACCGCACCAACTTGCCCAAAAATCTACTAACACGTATTTTCCTTTTAAACTACTTAGCGAAAATGGTTTTCCATCTAAATCTGGTAAAGTAATTTCAGGAGCATCTTTTCCTAATAACGCATAAGCAGGTGGAGCAGCAGGTTGTTGTTTAGCAGAAGCATTAATGAGTTCTTTAATTTTCTTTAGTCCTGTATGTTCTTTGTACTTTTCTGCTGACTCATTTACTAATGCTTTTAGTTCATCAGGCGTCATGGTTCTTGATGCCATTCCTAACGCATAGTATCGAGCAGCAGGGCTTTCACTTTCTTTGATAAAATTACGTACCATCGTATTCATTTCTTTTACTTTGGCATCTCTAGACGTTTGAATTACTTTGAGCAAACTATCCGATTTTGGTTGAGCTTGTAAAGAGTCAATTTCCATAAATACGGCATACAATGCAGAGTCTTTTTTTCGGTAATCCTCAAATAATGTGCGCATTGCAGCAGAAGCAGGTGAATTTTTTACTTCGTACACTCTATACTTAGTAACATCTAAGTCTACTACAATTTCTTCATTGTCATTAACAATCAATACATCTGGTCCATTTTCTAAAACCAATCTGTAAAGACCTTCTTCTTTGGCTATACCCTTTAAACTAAATTTTCCATCGGCTTGTAAGCTGATGGAATCTAAAATAATCGGTTGATCTCCACCATAAGGTAATTCCTGCAAATACACTTTAGGTGCAATGGCATTTTTGATGGTGCCCTTCACGGTAAAAGCCCCGTACTTTTTTTTCTGATCACAAGCACTAACTAATAGCGTTGTTCCCAGGAATAAGAAAATCATTTTTTTCATAAGTATCAATTAAGCGTTTAATTTTTGTTCTAGCATTTCGGTAACCAATTTTGGATCTGCTTTACCCTTACTTTTCTTTTTTACTTCTCCCACAAATAAACCAATTAATCCTTTCTTGCCTTTTTGGTATTCTTTTACTTTTTCAGGCATAGCCTCAATTGTTTCATTGATCCATTTTTCTAATTCATTGGTATCACTTACTTGCATTAAGTTTAATGTTTCAGCTAATTCAAAAGCAGAAACGGTAGAATGTAATATTGCAGGCAATAATTTGGATGCAGCAATTGAGAAATTAATCTTTCCAGTTTCTATTAATTCAATTATTTGCACTAATCCATTCGCAGTAAGCCCAAGTTCCTGAATAGATTTTTGTGATTCATTCATCAATTGTTTAATTGGTCCTAAAATCCAATTAGCAACCATTTTGTAGTGTGTAGTCAGCTGGATAGCTTGTTCAAAAAAAGCAGTTATTGATTTTTCTTCGCAAAGTTGGTTAGCGTCATAAGCACTTAATTGATAAGCTGCTTGATAGTGTTGAATGAGCTGATGAGGAAGTGCAGGTAAAAGTTCTTTTACTGATTGAATATATGCTTGCGTTAAATGAATAGCGGGTAAATCAGGGTCAGGAAAATAACGGTAGTCGTTTGCTTCTTCCTTATCTCGTATGGAAAACGTTGTATCGTTGTCTGCATTAAAACTGCGGGTTTGTTGTTGAATACGATTTCCTTTTTCTAATTCATCAATGATTCTACTGATTTCGAATTCAATCGCTTTTTTTACATTACGGATTGAGTTTAAATTCTTCACTTCTACTTTGGTGCCTAGTTGTTCAGCGTCTCTAAGTTTTACAGAAATATTCGCGTCGCATCTGAGGCTACCCTCTTCCATATTTCCATCACATATACCAATCCAACGAACTAATTTTCTAATTTCAGTTACATATTGCCAAGCTTCATCCGCAGAAAATAAATCGGGTTCAGTAACAATTTCAATTAAAGGAGTTCCTGCTCTATTTAAATCGATACAAGTATTATTAGGATCTAAGTCGTGTATACTTTTTCCTGCATCTTCTTCTAAGTGAATCCGATTTAATTGTACAGCTCTTTCTCCTGTAGCGGTTTTGATCATAACTGATCCACCCACACAAATGGGATGGGTATGTTGAGAAATTTGGTAGCCCTTTGGAAGATCAGGATAGAAATAGTTTTTTCTTGCAAAAAACGATTGCTCGGCAATGGTGCAATTACAAGCTAACCCCATTCTTACTGCATATTCAATGGCTTGTTGGTTAAGCTTGGGCAAACTTCCAGGAAATGCAAGCGCAATAGGACTTACCTGTGTATTAGGGGCATTGCCAAATTCGATGCTATCACCACTAAACAACTTGCTGTTCGTTGCTAATTGCGCATGTACTTCAAGACCAATAACGGCCTGGTATTTTTGGGATAAATCCATTATAAAAGCCTGCTTATTTGTAGTATCAGTTCAGACAAATTAGATGCGTCTTGTCCACCTGCTGTAGCTAATGTTTTTTGACCACCGCCACCGCCTTTAATTAAAGGGGTTGCGTACTCTTTAATTAATTTAGGGGCTTCCAATCCCTTTTCAGTTGCCATACTATCACTCAACATAATACAAACAGCAGCTTTTCCTCCAATATTGGCACATAGTACCACTAAGTAGTAATTGCTTAATCCTGTTTTTAAATCGAAACAAAGTTTCTTTAATTGATCTGCACTATTTACTTCAACTATTTCACCAATAAATTGACCTTCTTCGCTGCCAATGGTAACCTGTTTTATTTTTTGTAATAGTATATCACGGATGGATTGTAGCTGTTTTGCTTCAAGGCTTTCTAATCTTTTCTCGCTCTCTTGTTTTTCTTGAATTAATTTTTCAACCGCTTTAATTGGATCCTGTGTTTTTAATAAACCAGCAACTGTTCTTAGTTCATTATATTGTTTATTCAAATAGTTTAAAGCGTTGCTACCAGTTATTGCTTCAATTCTTCTTACGCCAGCTGCAACTGCGGATTCTGCTGTAATTTTAAGCAGACCAATCATGCCAGTATACATTACATGCGTGCCACCACATAATTCAACAGAGTAGGTAGGGTCTGCAACCACCACTCTAACTTTATCTCCATATTTTTCTCCAAATAAAGCCATTGCGCCTAATTTAAGCGCTTCTTCTTTGGGCATTTCTGTGATAACAACTGGAATGTTTTGTCTAATCTTCTCGTTCACAATATTTTCAACTTCGGCAATTTCTTCATCAGTTAATCGAGCAAAATGAGAGAAGTCAAAACGAAGGTTATCTTGATTTACTAAAGAACCTTTTTGTGCAACATGGGTGCCCAATACTTTACGTAATGCTGCATGAAGTAAATGAGTTGCAGTATGATTATAACAAGTAAATAATCTTCTTTCTGCATCTACTATAGCAGTAAATGTTGATGCAATTTCGGTTGGCAACTGATTTACAAAATGAACAATTAAGTCGTTCTCTTTTTTTGTATCGGTTACTGCAATTTTTTCAGTTCCAAAATCTAACCAACCTGAATCACCAACTTGGCCGCCACTTTCTGCGTAAAAAGGAGTAGAGTTGAATACTAGTTGAAATTGGGTTTTCCCTTTTGAACTAATTTTTCTGAATTTGGTAATACTACTCTGCGTGGTTAATTCTTTATAGCCAACAAATCCATTTCCTTTCTCTTCGCTAACAATAACCCAATCTTCTGTATCCAATGTTGCGGCAGCCCTACTTCTATTTTTTTGTTGCTGCATTTCGCTTTCAAAACCTGCTTCATCAATAGTTCTGTCATTTTCTGCAGCTATTAATCTAGTTAGGTCAATAGGAAAGCCAAATGTGTCAAATAATTCAAAGGCAGCTTTCCCATCAATGACGTTGGTACTGTTTTTAATCATATCATCCATTCTCTTCAACCCTTTGTCTAAAGTTTTTAAGAATGCATCTTCTTCCTCTTTAACCACTTTGGTAACAAAATCCAATTGCTGTTGTAATTCTGGGAATACATTTTCAAATTGTTTTGCCAAAATGGGCATCAATTGAAACAACAACGGCTGCTTATAATTCAAGTAAGAATAATAATATCTAACTGCTCTTCTTAAAATTCTTCTTATCACATAACCTGCACCCGTATTTGAAGGCAATTGACCATCTGCAATGGTGAATCCAATAGCACGGATATGATCTGAAATAACCCTAAAAGCAATTGCTTCTTTAGAATCGGAACGATCGTAGTGATTGCCTGTTATTTTCTCAATGGCTTCAAAAGTTCCAGTGAATACATCTGTATCATAGTTGCTTTGTTTCCCTTGAATAACCCGAACCAATCTTTCAAAGCCCATTCCGGTATCAACATGTTTAGCGGGCAATTCAACCAAAGAGCCATCTTTCAATCTATTGTATTGAATAAAAACGTTGTTCCAGATTTCAATCACTTGCGGATGGTCTTTATTTACCAATTGGCTTCCTGGAATTTGTGCTCTTTCTTCGTCAGATCTACAATCTACATGTATTTCAGAGCAAGGGCCACAAGGACCGGTATCTCCCATTTCCCAGAAATTATCTTTTTTATTACCATAAATAATATGGTCTACCGCAACTATTTTTTTCCATTCTTCTAATGCAATAGTAGATGGGGGAAGACCCTCTGAAGGATCGCCCTCGAATACAGAAACATATAATCGATCTTTTGGAAGCTTATATACTTCCGTTAAGAGTTCCCAGCTCCAAGCAATGGCTTCCGCTTTAAAGTAATCTCCAAAGCTCCAGTTGCCTAGCATTTCAAACATGGTATGGTGATAGGTGTCAACCCCTACCTCTTCTAAATCATTGTGTTTACCACTTACCCGTAAACATTTTTGCGTGTCCGCAATTCTTGGACTAGAAGGCTTGGTATTTCCTAAGAAATAATCTTTGAATTGATTCATCCCTGCATTCGTAAAAAGAAGGGTTGGATCATTTTTTACTACGATTGGGGCAGACGGAACAATTTGATGCTTTTTAGAAGCAAAAAAATCGAGGAATTGTTGGCGAATTTCGGCACTCGTCATGTTGAATTACTTTTTGTATGCGATTAAGGCTGTAGAAACTATATTTGTCATTATTTAAAGGGGCAAAGGTACGGATTTAAGGGGCTGAAAACCGATCATGAAAAAGGTAAAATACTACTATAATACACATAATATGCGCTTTGAGAAGCTGACAACCCCTCTAAAAGTGAGGTTGCTTCAGGTCTTCGGCTATATTGCTGCATCTATAGTTACAGGGATTCTCATTTTTGCTATTACATTCCGCTATATTGATTCACCCAAAGAGAAATTGCTTCGTCAACAAAACGACGATTTAAGACAGAATTACCGGGTGATGGAAGAGCGCATCAAGCAATTACAGCTTCAAATGGACGAAATAGCCAATAGAGACAATTACGTTTACCGATCTATTTTTGAATCAAGTCCTATTCCAGATAGTGCCAGGGTAAAAGAAATGGAGAAGAAAAAAGAAGTACAGCTGGTTCAAAGTATGGGGGAGACCGAACTGGTTAATAGTATGGCTGCTCAGCTCAATAACCTTAGCTTAAGGATGGCGTATCAGGTAAAGTCTTTTGCCGCCATCGAAAATATGGTAAAAAATAAAGCTCAGTTATTAGCTGCAATCCCTTCCATACAACCCATCAGTAATAGAAGTTTAAATAGGATTGCATCTGGTTTTGGGTATCGAATAGATCCAGTTTATAAGGATAGGCGATTACATCCTGGATTAGATTTCACCGCACCTGCAGGAACACCTATTTATGCTACGGCCGACGGGGTAGTTAAAGATGCAGGCTTTAACACAGGTGGTTATGGCAATAGAGTTGTGTTAAACCATGGGTTTGGATATGAAACCTTGTATGCCCATATGGTTAGAATTAAAGCCAGGGTAGGAACAAGGGTTAAAAGGGGAGAAGTGATTGGTTATGTTGGCAGTACGGGAAAAAGCACTGGCCCACACTTGCACTATGAAGTGCACAAAAATGGAACAATCTTAGATCCTATCTATTTCTTCTACAATGATTTAACTCCAGCACAATTTGATCGTATCCTTAAATTGGCTGCTGCAAGCAATCAAAGCTTCGACTAGGCTTACAACAAAAAAGCTACTTACTTGTAATAAGTAAAAAATAATATTTTGGAGCCAGGCGTACGTGAATACCTTTTACGAATTGTAAATACCCTTTCCGTTGGACTTTTTTGGTTAGCAATTAATTCTACTGCCGGAATTATGTATGACCATGCTTTTTTTCATGGAAGCATCACGACTGGTAATATTATTTTTTATTGCTGGTTTATAGTGAGCTTCACCTTATTGCTTAGGTGGTTAATAAAGCTTTGGAGCAAACCCATCGATTTTGAGCAATAAAATTATTTTTCCTTTGTATCTAATATTACAGGTGTATTTCCTTTCCCTAAAACAATCACTTTAGAATTAGGAGAAGTAACTAATGCTTTCATTACTTGTATTTGCTCATACTGTAATTGCTTATCTCCTAAACCAGCACTAATAATTTGTTGATAATCTGCAATACCTCTTGCTTCTACTCTTTTTCTCTCGGCTTCTTGTTTTTCTTTTTGTAAAACAAATTCCATTTTCTGCGCATCTTGCTCCGCCTTAATTTTTTCTTCAATAGAGGTTTTTACGTTTGTGGGCAATGTGATATTTCTGACCAAAAGTTGCTCTAATATCAGTCCTCTTTTCTTAAAGTCTTCGTCAATCGATTTATAGATTCTATTTTGAAATAAATCTCTTTTCAAAGAGTATAAATCAATGGCTGTATAATAAACAGCATTATCTCTGATTTTAGTTCTGGTAAGCGGGCGAACAATTTTATCTCTAAAATCAAGCCCTGTTTCTCTTATTAATCTTGGGGCTTCACTGGCTGTGACCCTGTAGAGTACGGTTAAATCGATTACAACCTCTAATCCATCAGCAGTTAATACCCTGATTGCATCATCCCCAGATTTTTCCCCTTCATCATTTACCCCACTCATGGTATAATTCTGGGTTTTAATGTCTACCTCTCTTACTTCAACCAAGGGGTTTACAATATTTAAACCACTGTATAAAATAGTGTTAGAGATTTTACCAAATAAGCTTTGTATCCCAATTTGACCTGCATCAATTTGTTTTATACATGAGGTAAATACACCAATTAATGCAATAATTACTCCCGCAATTCTTACCCCTTTTGCAAGCTTAATAAACTCTTCTCTCTCTTTATTCATGAAGCCAGCGGCAACCAATAAAATGATGCCTAGAATAATTAAAATCATATACTTTATTTTATAATAAATACAAGGTAAGCTCTTTTAATCACACCATCTTAACTACTATGATCTACAATAATCACCCATTCTCCTTTTAGCTTTTTAAATAGAATGGTATAGTGACCACTCACATTCCCCGCATTTCTGGTTAACTCCCATTTCCCTAATACCATCCATAATTGCTTGGCCAATGGTTTCACTTCAAGCAAGGTAAAATTTAACTGACCCATATAATCTTTATTGGGATAGTTCTTTTTATAATTATTGAGTGTATTGGTAAAGCCATAAGTAGGACCATTTTTTCCTACAAAAAGCAAGCTGTCGTTATTCCAATAGCCTTTCATAAATGCATCAATATCTCCTCTATTCCAAGCTTCAGTTTGTTCCTTTAAAATTTTTCTGATTTGCTTCTCAGGACCAGCTTGTCCAAAACTTGAGGTATGCCCAATTGTAAAAATTAATAAAATGTATAGGAGTTGTTTTTTCATTTTAGTAGTCATTAGTGTTTATTAAAATTAACTAACTTTCTTGAATGGACTATATCGCTCATTTGAAGAAGGATAAAAAAATGGCTACCATTTTAACAAAGGAGCCATTTGTATTAACAAGAAAAAAGAATATTCCGATTCGTTTGATGGCCAGTATAATGAGCCAGCAATTAAGTACTAAAGTGGCGGCTGTTATATATCAACGATTTTTAGCGTTATATAACGGTAAAGAACCTAAAGTTGCAACAGTGTTGGAAACGCCCAATGAAAAGCTCAGATCAATCGGCTTAAGCAATGCTAAAGTTGGGTATGTTAAAAATGTGGCCCAATTCTGTATGGAGAATAACATTACCGATAAAAAACTTTCCTCTATGAGTAATGAAGCCATCGTTGCATTGTTGGTTCAAATTAAAGGGGTTGGTAAATGGACAGTAGAAATGTTGCTCATGTTTAGTTTAGGTCGTGAAGATGTATTTGCTGTAGATGATTTAGGTATACAACAAGCTATGTGCAAGTTGTACAAAATTGACAATGCGCATAAGAAAACGATGCAGCATGCAATGTTAAAGCAGGCAGAAAAATGGACTCCTTATAGAACCTATGCCTGTTTGCATTTATGGAATTGGAAAGACAGCTAATTAAGCTGAATTCCTTGCTGCATTAATAATTCCAAACATCGAACGAGTAATCAATTTTTCATAATTTGTTTTCAGCTCTTCAGTTAACTCCTCATTTTTCAACTGTTGCAATGCATATTGTTGAATAGTTAATAGAGGTAAAACGATTTTGTCTCGCATCAAAATAGAGTCTCTGCCAGGTTCATCTTGTTCCATCAATACTTTATTACCTGAGAGCTCTAGCACTAGTGAATGGGTTAAATCATATTCCGATTTAATCATCCTCCAAACAGGACCAAACAAAGAATCATGTTCTATATGAGCGGTCAATGGAAAGAATGATTTGAGCATGCTCATCATGCTATTGTCAATAAGTGTTCTAAAAAAAGCAACTTCATTAAATAAGGATTTTACTTCCTCCCATCTTCCCGAATTTTTTAAAGCTTGTAATGCAGAACCAACACCAAAATAGCCGGGAACATTTTGTTTTAATTGACTCCAGCTGCCTACAAAAGGAATGGCTCTTAAATCTTCAAAAACCAATTTGTCTGAATTTCCTCTTTTGCCAGGCCTGCTTCCAATATTACTTTTATTGTAATAATTTAAAGGACTAAACTGTTGCATATAAGTGAGGAACTGTGGATGTTTTTTGAATGATTGATATACTTGGTGACTAATCCCTCCAAGCTCTTCCAATAGACTTCTATGCTTAGTACTTAGTTCTATTCTATTTTCTGCAAACACAGTATTGCTAATGCCTGCACTCAATAATTGTTCTAAGTTATATTGGGCAGATTTAAGTGTGCCAAAATTAGAAGTGATGGTTTGACCTTGTATGGTTAACTGTATTTCTTCGTTTTCAATATTATTTCCCAATGAAGCATAAAACTTATTGGTTTTTCCGCCACCTCTAGAAGGCGGACCGCCTCTTCCATCAAAAAATTTTACTTTAATTCCATGTTGTCTGGAGATTGCCGTCAATTTTTCTTTTGCAGTGTAAATACTCCAATTCGCTTGTAAATAACCACCATCTTTAGTGCCGTCACTAAAGCCCAACATAATTGTTTGTGATTTAGCACGGGCTTGTAAATGCTTGCTGTAAGTAGGCATTTGATAAAGCCATTGCATAATTTGCTCTGCTTCTTTTAAATCGTCAATGGTTTCGAATAGTGGAACAATATCAACAGAAAGTTGCTCTGTATTCCATCCGCATAATTTAAATAAGGTAAATACTTCCATCATATTTAATGCAGACTGACAGTTGCTAATTATATATCGATGACAACCTTGTTCTCCATTAATTTGTTGAATACTATTGATGGCAAAAATACTTTCTACAGTGTCTTTGGCAATTTCAGTTGAAGTATCATTTATATCAATCACTTTTTCAATACCCAGTAAACTATTGATTTTTTCTTCTTCGCTTAAAGTATCATAATCATTCGGCAAAATACCCCGTTGATTCTTTTGTTTGAGCGTAGCGTCAATGTTTTTAATCACTGCGGTATGAATTCTACTGTCTTGTCGAATATCAAGTGAAGCAAACCAAGTGCCAAAAACTTTGACTTTATTTATTAAACTATTTACCCGATTTATATATAAAGAATGATGATTTTCAATCATCAAATCTTTTATTTCCTGTAATTTTTCGAGGAGTTCTTTTTGGTGTATTCTTTTACTTTCTTCTGGTCTAAATACATTTTCGTATAACTGTGCTTCTAATTTTGTCACAAGCATATCTACCCCAGAAAAAGTAAGTCTTCTTTTTAATTTTCTGATATCTCTATAATAGCAAACGATGATAGCGCTTCTTAATGAATCTGCAATTTTGAGTGTAGTGGATGCATTAACAAATGGATTACCATCTCTATCTCCTCCAGGCCAAAATCCTAATTCAATTAAAGGGTTATTGGTTTCTTTTTCTCCCTCTAGTATTTCATTATGAACAAAATTGTAAATATTACCTATAGATTGATAAAGGATATTTTCTAAGTACCACATTAGATTTACTGCTTCGTCTAAAGGGGTTGGTTGTTTTTTATTAAAAAACGGGGTAATTCCTAATTGTTGGATATAGAGATTGATGGTTTCAAAATCATTTTTTGCAATGGCTTCACCTAAATCATGAATAATACCCAATACACTTCCAGGATAAAATTGTGTAGGATGTGCAGTTAGTACTACCCTCACTTTAAATTGGCTTAACTTTTCTTTTAGTAAAGGAAGTTTCCCTTTAAAATAAGCTTCGTTGTATAAAGCTTTTAAGCTACCAGTTCCATTTAAATGATGCACTGAATCAAAAGCTGCATCTTCAATGGCATCAAAAAGAACTACCTGCCTTTCTATGTATTGAACAAATTTGAATAGGCGATCTAGTTGTTCTGACTCATTACTTAATTGTACGTGTCTGTTAAAGAAATCTTGAATTATTTCGATGGGTGATTTACCAGATTGGTATCCGTCTACGCAAGATTGTAATAAAATAGGAAGTAATGCACCTACATTAGCTATTCCAGAGAAAGGTAACGCCGCAAATAAGCTATTGTATATGGTATATTTATCAGTTACATTCTGCCTAAAGGCTAATATGGGTTTATTTAGATACATAGTTGATACCAATGAATATACAAATTTTTTTACCTGATTAAACCTTTCTGCTTCAATTTTATCTAACTTAAAAGACAATCGTTAAATATTGAATCAAGATTCTCAATTGGTGAAGCAGTTCAAAATTCCTTCACTAAAAAATGCAGCATTCACGCAACTGGTAAAACAATATCAAGAAAAATTGTATTGGCATATCAGAAGGATGGTAGTTGAGCATGAAGATGCCAATGATGTACTGCAAAATAGTTTTATTAAAGTGTGGAATGCTTTAGACAATTTTAGAGAAGACAGTCAATTGTATACCTGGTTGTACAGAATTGCAACGAATGAGAGTTTGAGTTTTTTAGAGCAAAAAAAGCGAAAGCAAACCAGTTCTTTTGATGATGTAGCAGAAGTTTATGGAAATACGGTTAAAGCCGATAGTAATTTTAATGCAAATCAATTGGAGTGGAAATTGCAATTAGCCATACAGCAACTTCCTGAGAAGCAAAAATTGGTTTTTAACCTTCGGTATTTTGATGAAATGACTTATGAGCAAATCAGTAAAATTTTAGATACCAGTGAAGGAGCTTTAAAAGCTAGCTATCATCATGCAGCAAAAAAAGTAGAAGAATTTATTAAAACCCATTAAACCCGGGTGGTGAATTTGAGTCTTAAATAGGAAGAAAATGGAAAACAAGGAAATCATACAAGAATTAGATCAAGTGGCCCCTTTGCTAAATACAATTGCAAAAAAGCCAGTCCAGACCGTTCCTGAAGGATATTTTGAAAATTTTCAGGTCCAAATTGACCCCAGCCTTTCAACTATCCAAATTCAGGAGGCACCAGTTGTTCAAATGAACCATAAACGAAAATGGTTTATGGTAGCTGCTGCGGCCGTCGTGATCGGCATTCTAGTTATAGGGGGCTTTGAATTGATTAATCAACCAGCTGTTACTGCTAATCCTGGGTTAGTCATTAATATGGAACAAATTGCTAAAATGGAAATCAATCAATCTGTACAATCTTTGTCTAGTGATGCCATTGATGAATATTTAAAAACGGCCAACGCTTTAGCAGGTCCTGAAAATAGTTTGCATCAATATACTGTGGATGCAATTTCTGAAACAACAGTAGCTGAAATTTCAGATGAAGAACTGCAGCTTTATCTGAGTGAATAATTAATTGAACATTTAAAAAAAACAACATGAAACGTTTACTATTAATCATTTTAATGGCAGTAACAGCAATTGCACAAGCACAGGAACCCCCACCACCAAGGATGGGCAGAATGCCTGGTGGAATGCCTCCGCCACCCCCAGGTGATAGGCCTAATATTGAAGCCATTAAAGTGGCTTATATTACCAAGCAATTGAATTTGAGTGCGGAAGAAGCGCAAAAATTCTGGCCTGTTCATAACGCCTATATGGCAGAATTGAAAAAAGCAAGGCAAGAAAATAAGTCGGCTGAATTGGCTTTTGAAGAACAGGCATTGTCTATTCGTAAAAAGTACAACAATGATTTCAAGAAAATTTTGAACGCAGAAGATCGTGTAAATACGGTTTTTAAATTAGACCGCAATTTCAACGATATGATGCGCCAAGAAATGATGAAGCGTGGAATGAAGCCTAAAGGTCCTGGTGACAAAAAAATGGACAGACCTGAATTGAGGAAGCGTCTGATGCAAAGGAATCGCACAGATTCAACCATCCAAAACGATTAGGCTAGGATTGAATGATGAAATACGGGGCTGGAGATATCATGGTAAAACAGGTATTTCCAGCCTTTTTCTTGTCCGGCTTCCCACCAAGCTCGTCTTAATTCCATGCACTTCTTTCCATCAAAGTCATATTTTGCAATAAATCTGCTTTTCATTTGTTGTAGTTGCGGAGCATCGTCTCCGCCAAAAAAGATGATTTCATTTTCTTCTTTAATAAAGAACACTTGGTGAAATTTACTATGTGCGCCTGTTAATTGGTATTCTATATAGTTATCAATGAATCCATGATCATCCTCTAACCAAATTACTTTACTGAACTCCTCTAAAATTTGAATATCTGCTTGAACATAGGAAGCAGAGCCAATGCCCATTGCGAATTCAAATTCACGTCTTTGTACATAGTATGTTGCATAAGGGAAAGCAATAAATTGTTCACCTGTTGTATAATTACGGGTGGTAATTCCTCCTGCATGGTCTTTGTGCAAATGGCTCATTAACACTTTGGTTACTTGCGAAGGGTTGTATCCTGCTTTTTCTAGATTATAATAAATCTGTGGTATGCCATTAGACATATTGTATCCTAATCCTGTATCAATTAAGATAATATCTTTCTTTGTTACAACTAGAAAGGGTTGAATTTCAACCAGCAAACTACCAATGGGTCTGTTATTTAATTCTTCAGTTGCTGTATTAAATGGAACAAACACTTTGGTTTTATCAATGGTAAAACTTCCTTCAGATAATGGAATTATGGTCATAATAATGAGTTAACGCAATACCATTTGTCGGTCTGCATCTAGTCTTAATAAAATAAAAATCAAAATGGTAAAAGTGAGTAAAGAAGATCCGCCATAACTTACTAATGGGAGCGGAATACCTACAATTGGAAATAATCCAATAGTCATGCTCACATTCACTGCAATATGAAAGAATAATATACTCACAACACTATAAGCATATACCCTGCTGAATGTACTTCTTTGTCTTTCTGCAATCTGAACAATGCGAAATAAAAGTGCTAAATAAATAGATAGGAAAATAAAACAACCAATAAATCCAAATGCTTCACCCAACGAAGTAAAAATAAAATCAGTATGTTGTTCTGGAACATATTTACCTCTTGTTTGGGTTCCTTTTAAGAAACCTTTCCCTACAAAACCACCAGAACCAATCGCGATTTTACTTTGGCGCACATTATAATCATCAGGTTTCCTAGGTGCTTTTTCGTTGCCTGCTTTTTGTTTTTTTAAGGATTTAACATTGTCGGCACAATTATAATCCTTACCCACCATACTATAGATACGGGTGCTTTGGTAACACTCAAATACATTGTTGAATATATATGGGATTACAAAACGCTGTGTACCCACACTCACCATCCAGATAAAAAGGATAGCAGTAATGATGCCTTTATTTCTTCTAGCTTGCCTGCGAGCAAAATAAATAAGCACAAGCGCAATGACGCTTAAAATTATCATCAATATATTGGGTTCAATAATTAATGAAGCAATCACCAAAACACCAAATGAAGAACCAAAAATCAAAATTTGTGCAGGTAAACCTTCCCGATACATGGCAATTAAAAAAGAGCTGTATACTAAGGCCAAACCTAATTCATGTTGTAAAATAGATAATATGGCTGGAGCTATTGCAATGGCACCACCTATCAATTGAAATTTCAGCTTACTAAAATCAGTTTCTTGCCGAGATAAAAACTTAGCCAATGCCAATGCGGTAAATATTTTACAGAGTTCAGCTGGCTGTAAATTAAAGCCACCACCCATTGGAATCCAGCTTTTTGAACCATTGATATTTTTCCCAATAAAAAAAGTAGCTACCATTAACAATAATCCAAATGCGTACATCAAATTGGCAAATGCCGTGAAAAGCTTACTATCAGTAAGTAAAATAAAAGTGGCTACTAAGGCACAGAATCCTGCAAAAAATAATTGTTTACTATAGTTGGTTTTTCCACCTATAAAAGAAGTAAACCAGTTTCCCCCCTCTCGGTATTCTACCATGAAAATACACAGGACACCGATTGCCACTAAAATGGAATAGAGCCAAATCATTGGATAATCTACTCCTTGTGAAATATTTTTATTCTTAATCATTGCGCACGGCCTCCTATTCTTTTCTTTTTGTCTTCACTGAGTATTAAGGCTGCTTTGATTTTGTACTTATCTGTACTATCTTTTTTATTGCCTACAGGTTTGCTTCCTTGCTCTAATATTGCTTCTGTATTGCTTTTATTGTTTTCTTTAATATTTTCTGCTTCATCCTTTTCTGCAGCTTCTTCTAATGCCAATTTAGCTAACCTAGCAGCCCTTTCAGCATCTTTTCGGGTGTACCAGTTTTTAATAGCTTGTGGAACCAAATCCATATTGGTAATTCTTTCTGCGGTAGCTTTTCCGGCAACACTCAACGTGTCATTTAAAAACTTTTCCATAATCAATCCAGCAATAGGACCTGCAGCAACAGAACCGTATCCGCCATTTTCTACTACCACGGCAACTGCAATGGTGGGATTGTCTTTAGGAGCAAACGCCACGAATAAAGAGTGGTTTTTTCCATGCGGGTTTTGTGCAGTTCCAGTTTTAGCACAATATTCAATGCCCGGTATTTTTATATGTGAAGCAGTACCATAAACAGTTACATCATGCATACCATCATTTACTGCTTGATAATCTTTATCTGCAATATTGGTTACCACATGTTTTGATCTGTACTTGTTCATTAAGACCGTGTCTTCTACTTGCTCGTTTTCTATACTATCCACAAAGTGGGGTGGAAAATAATACCCTCTATTGGCGATAATGCACATTAAGTTGGCCATTTGAAGTGGAGTGGCTGTCATTTTATCTTGGCCAATACCCAATGTTAATACGCTACAACTGTTCCATCTTCTAGCACCGCCAAAAAATTTATTGTATACACTAGTATCTGGTATATTGGCTTTGTCTTCACTCGGAAGATCTACTTCTAATCTTCTGCCAAGTCCAAAAGCATTCATGTATTCCTTCCATTTCAAATAACCCTGATTGGGATTACCCCATTTTTTATTGTCTAATGCTTTTCTAAATACATCAGAGAAATAAGAGTTGCAAGAGTTGGCCAAAGCCAATCTTAAATTGGCAGCATGTCCTGCATTACTATGTTCACACCTTACAAATACGCCGCCGCAGGCTCCATATCCACCACCACATCCTATTCCATAGTCTGAAGTAACCAAGCCCTGATCCAATGCAACCAATGCTCCTAAAGGTTTAAAAGTAGAACCCGGAGGGTATTGGCCTTTAATGGCTCTATTGTACATGGGTTTGGCAGTATCCATGACCATTCTCCCCCAGTTTTTTCTTCGAGCATTGCCTGTTAATACATTGGGGTTATAGGTTGGGCTAGATACCATTGTTATAATGCCCCCTGTTTTAGGGTTGATGGCAACCGCGCTACCAATTTTATTTTGTAATAATTGTTCTGCCAGTTGTTGCACTTCTACATCTATGCTGGTAAATAAATTTCTACCTGCAACAGGTATGGTATCAAAAATCCCGTTTTCGTAAGGGCCTTGAATTCTGCTCTTGTTGTCTCTGATGAAACGCTTGATACCACGCTGTCCCATCAATATAGACTCATAGGTTTTTTCTAATCCACTCATTCCCGCATAGTCACCCATTTCATAACCTAAATGTTTATATTTTCTTAGATAACTAGTATCAACTTCTGCAATGTATCCCAGTAATTGTGCTGCTGTATTAAAAGGGTAGGTTCTAACTGAACGTTCGCTTAATACAAAGCCTGGAAATTTATACATGTTTTCGGTAAGCTTTGCATATAACTCTGCGTTTAATAAGGGCTCAAATACACTTGGGCGAACACGGGTATTTTTGAAAATCAAATCGAGCATTCTCTTTTTATATTCAGTAGTATCTATACCTAGTATAGCACAAAGCGCTGCAGTATCTGTTCCCTTTGATTCTGAAGGGGTCACTACTAAATCGAAACTGATGGTATTTTCGAGAAGAGCCCTTTTTTTACGATCGAAAATAATACCCCTATCTGGGTAAATGATTTTTCGATAAATGGCATTGTTTTCTGCAGCCAATTTATACTGCGTAGAGAAAATCTGGAGGTTGATTAATTGAGCAGTGATTACGATAAATACCAATCCAATAATGATTTGGATAATCCTACCACGGCTTTGATTAAATACAGACATATAAAAGGGGAAGTCAATTAATTTGACCGTGTGAAATTAAGCATAAACTATAACTAGTACACTAACTATTCGTTCTATATTTTGCTTTTCTATTGAACAACATTTCGGCCAAAAAAATGAGCAATAAACTAATGCCGGTTGCGCCACCCACTTTGCCTATGAAGTAAGTAAAGTTGCCAAACTGTAGCCATTCTAATAAGACCAAATAAAAATGGTGGACAAAAGTGAGTAAGCCAATATATAAACTAAATGGAGCCCAGCCCATACTCTTTATACTCGGTTCTAGATAGCTTTGTTCAGTAGTTTCTTGAGGAATTAATAAACTTAATAAGAAAGGTCTGATATAGCCAATTAAAGTGCAAGCGGCTGCATGTAAACCCATGGTGCCTGTAAAAAAGTCCATGGTTAATCCAAAAAGAAACGATAATAATAAAACATTCCAACGCCCTAATTTAAAGGGCAACCAAAGAATATATAAGAAGTAGATATAAGGGGTTATAAACTGGTGTAACGTAGGAATTTTATTCAATACAAATTCTTGTAAAAGAATAAAGAATACAAACCGGAATATATTGGTTAAAAAACTGCTCATTGCTGTTGATTTCGGTTTTCCAGTTCTATTTGTTCGTTGTAACGGGTATTATAAATAACATCTACCGATTGTATTGTAAAGAAATTGGTAGCAGTTTTTATTTTCAAAGTGTAATAATTGGTAGCAGGATCTACAGTAATAGAAGCCACTCTCCCAATCATTAAGTGAGAAGGGAAGTTGGCTGAATAAGCACTAGTAAGTACAGTATCGCCCTTAACTACCTTAGCACTTTTAGAAATATTTCTTAAAATCAGTAATGAAGGATCTGAGCCGTCCCACTCTATACTACCTGTCGTATTATCTTTTTTCAGCATTGCAGAAACCTTGCTGTTTCTATGCAACAAGCTCATTACTTTACTAATATTGGCTGATACATCTACCACTACACCAACAATTCCACTAGGACCCACTACTGCCATTCCTTTTTTAATGCCTTGGTCTGAGCCTCTTTCGAGCATTAAGTAATTGTTTTGTAAAGTGTAGGAGTTTCCAATCACTTTGGCTGGGAGATAAATGAATTTTCTTTTTCTTCCCGTTGTGTCTACAAAACTAGAATCGGTAAAACTTACTGCGCTAGTGTCAGGAGAAACAAAATTGGAACTTAAAGCATTTCTTAAACGTGTATTCTCTTGTGCTAATTTTTCGTTGGCCTCTTTTAAATTAAAGTACTGCTGTAAATTGGAGTAACGACTGTTAAAATAACCAGTTACTTCGAACACCGTACCTGCAAAATAGGTTTCATGTGTCTTACTTGACCTGCTCAGCATTACTATACATAGAATTTGCAACAGCAAAAAGCTGAGGAAATTAAAGTATTGCCGTATGAACAGAAAAATGTTTTTCAAAGCCGATTAGCTGTTCTATCTCATGATAAATGGAAAACGCTGATAGTTCTTTAACGCAAGCCCAGTGCCGCGTACCACACTTTTCAGTGGATCGTCAGCTATATGAACAGGCAATTTAATTTTTGCACTTAAGCGTTTGTCTAATCCGCGTAGGAGGGCACCACCACCAGTCAGGTATAATCCCCTACGGTAAATGTCTGCAGCCAATTCTGGAGGAGTGGTTTCCAATGCTTTTAGAATCGCTTCTTCTATTTTGAAAATACTTTTATCTAAGGCTTCTGCAATTTCTTGGTAACTCACCATGATCTGTTTGGGAATACCAGTCACCAAGTCACGACCATTTACTGGCATGTCTTCTGGAGGATTATCCAAATCTTTCATTGCAGCTCCTACATTAATTTTTATTTGTTCTGCAGTACGCTCACCAATTAATAAGCTATGGTATCTTCTTAATGCTTCCATAATATCTGCAGTAAATTCATCACCTGCAATACGAATACTTTGGTCGCATACAATACCCGCTAAGGCAATAACGGTAATACCTGTGGTACCACCACCAATATCAATAATCATATTCCCTACAGGCTCTTCAACATCAATACCAATACCTAGTGCAGCTGCCATAGGTTCGTGAATCATGTATACTTCTTTCGCACCTGCTTGTTCGGCACTATCTCTTACCGCACGTTTTTCTACTTCTGTAATAGAAGAAGGAATACAAATCACCATTCTCCAACTTGGAGGAAACAGTGGCTTCTTGGGGTAAATCATTTTCATTAACTCACGAATCATTAATTCGGCAGCGTTAAAGTCGGCAATAACTCCGTCTTTTAAAGGTCTGATCGTTCTGATACTTTCATGTGTTTTCTCGTGCATCATCAGCGCCTTCTTGCCTACAGCCAAAACTTCTTTCATATTGTTGCGATTTAATGCAACAATTGAAGGTTCGTTTACGACAACATCATCGTTATGAATAATCAGGGTATTGGCAGTACCCAAATCCATGGCTATTTCCTGAGTAAAAAAATTAAATAATCCCATTGTATGGTTAAGTTCTTGTGTTGTTAAAGCAATTGTTGCAAAGGTGCTTGAAATTAGTGGAATTAACAAGGGAATTCAAACCCAATATCCTTTCTAAAATACATGCCCTCAAAGGAAATTTGCTGCAAGGTCGTTTTGGAACGATCAACGGCTTCTGCAATATTTGTCCCGTATGAAGTTACTGCCAAAACCCTGCCACCATTTGTTAAAACCCCATTTTCTGAAGAAATGGTTCCCGCATGAAAAATCAGGGTATCCTTTGATACTGCATCTTTTGCAGGTAATTCAATGATTTTACCTTTTTCATAATTGCCAGGATATCCACCGCTCACTGCCATAATGGTAGCTGCACTGCGTTCATCAAAACTGATATTGGCATCTTCTAAGGTTCCATTATCCATAGCTGCAAATAAGGCAACCAAGTCGGTTTTCAGTCGCGGCAAAACAACTTCGGTTTCGGGATCGCCTAAGCGGCAGTTATACTCAATCACATAAGGCTCTCCGCCCATATTCATTAAACCAAAAAAGATGAATCCATGGTATTCTAGCCCTTCTTTTGCGAGGCCTTCTACTGTTGGGCGTATAATTTTTTCTTCCGTTTTTTGCATGAAAGCCGCATCCATAAAGGGAACTGGGCTAACACAACCCATGCCGCCCGTATTTAAGCCGGTATCGCCTTCGCCAATGCGTTTATAATCTTTGGCATGGCCAATAATATGATAAGCCGACCCATTGGTCAGGGCAAAAACACTTACTTCAATGCCTTGTAAAAAAGCTTCAATTACTACTTTTTCACTAGCAGCACCAAATTGTTTGCCTAGAATCATTTCATCAAAACAAGTTAAGGCTTCTTCAGTAGTAGTAGCAATCACCACCCCTTTACCAGCCGCTAGTCCATCAGCTTTTAATACAATGGGTAAAGTATGTTCCTGAATATATTTTCTACCCGCTTCAATGGAATCAGCGGTGAATTCTGCATAAGCAGCAGTAGGAATACCATGCCTTTGCATGAATTTTTTACTAAATGCTTTGCTGCCCTCTAATTGGGCGGCTGCTTTAGAAGGACCTACTACAATTACATGATTTAAGGAAGGGTCTTCTTGAAAAAAATCATAAATTCCTTTTACCAAAGGTTCTTCAGGACCAACTACCAACATATCTATCTGGTAATTCATGCAAGCATCACTAATACCATCAAAATCGGTCACTGAAATAGCCAGATTGGTCCCAAATTCAGCAGTACCAGCATTTCCAGGGGCAATAAATAACTGATCACAATGATGACTTTGCGTCATTTTCCATGCTAATGCGTGTTCACGGCCACCGCTGCCTAATAGTAGAATATTCATGAAAGCTAAATTGGTTGCGAAAATAACCCATCAGTTTCACTTTTATCACTATTTTGGGGCATTAACGAAAATGTTTGCTATGACAGATAAAACAAAATCGATTGCACATCCAAAAGGACTGTATGTATTGTTTGCAACCGAAATGTGGGAGCGCTTCAACTATTATGGCATGAGAGCCATCTTGGTCTTGTTCATGACCAAGGCATTGATGTTCGACAAAGTATTTGCCTCCAATTTATATGGAAGTTATACAGGCTTAATTTATTTGACCCCATTGGTGGGTGGATATGTGGCCGACAGATATTGGGGCAATAAGCGGTCTATTTTAGCAGGGGGTATATTAATGGCCATCGGAGAATTCATTTTGTTTTTTTGTGGAATGTTGTATGAATCTAACCCCGATGCATCATCTTGGTTGTTCTTTTCTGGCTTGGGTTTCATGATTGCAGGGAATGGATTTTTCAAACCAAATATTTCTTCATTAGTAGGTCAATTATATAGAAAAGGAGATACCAGAACCGATTCGGCTTATACTATATTTTACATGGGAATTAATGTGGGAGGGGCTTTGGGGCCATTTGTTTGTGGATTGGTAGGAGATACTGGCAATCCTGCCGATTTTAAATGGGCATTTTTGGCCGGGGGGATTGGAATGCTCTTGGGAGTAGCCACCCTAAAATTATTGCACAACAAATACGTGTTAGACCCAGAAGGAAAAACCTTAGGACTTACGCCAGATAATGCACCTGCTAAATTTTTGAAACCGCTGTTTATGGTGGGATCATTGTTAGCGTTTTCTATATTGACCATCGGATTAATTTATGCCGATGTTAAAATCTTTAGTTATTTATTTTATTTGTTGATTGCGAGTATTCTATTGATAGCATTCATTGTGTTCTCCGATAAAACCTTGAGCAGTTTAGAGAAGAAAAAAGTGGCGGTTATTTTTACCGTGTCCTTCTTTGTAATTTTCTTTTGGAGTGCATTTGAACAAGCAGGCGCCTCCCTCACATTTTTTGCAGAAGAGCAAACCAATAGAGACCTTGGGTTCTATGTAGTACCCTCCAGTTTCTTTCAATCATTGAACTCCACGTTTGTTGTAGTATTGGCACCTATTTTTGCATTTTTATGGTTGAAAATGGGCAAGCGCGAACCATCTTCTCCCACTAAAATGGCGATGGGTTTATTCTTATTGGCATTGGGTTATTTATGGATTGCGTTTGGTGTAAAAGATGTGCAGCCCGGTGTTAAAGTAAGTATGATTTGGTTAACAGGTATGTACTTTATGCATACCAGTGGAGAATTGTGTTTATCGCCCATAGGCCTTTCATTGGTGAATAAATTAGCGCCAGTAAAATTTGCCTCCTTGCTGATGGCG
>QLAH01000435.1_pt1 | contig 22275 bp, 20 predicted proteins | sample 4693081 | NCBI WGS metagenome assembly QLAH01 (sample SAMN09425401, study PRJNA476045) | Lake water metagenome, whole genome shotgun sequencing project.
TTATTCAGGTGGTACCGGAGATCGTTGCCGCTGGGCACTCCAGTCAGGTGCCGGGCGGCATGTTCAATGCTGTCACGATGACTCGCCGCCCACAGCAACACGGCGTAGAGGGTCTCCGACGGGCACTCCCCTTGCATGGGCACCGGCAGATGAGCTTTCATGCACGCTAGGGCCGCACTCAAGGTCGCCTCGTCCGTCAACGCTGGCGTAGGAGATACTGAAGAAGGGCAGGTTGTCATGGCTTTTCATCCAATTCGTCTAGCCTGACCCTACCCCTTTTCTACAGATTCAGCCCCTGGCTCGATGCTTTGTGATCTACTGAGCCTAGGAGGCGGGCGGGCCTGCGGGGGAGAGCTTGTCTGGCTTGGGATGAGTGTTGGGGTGCGGTTTGGTGAGGGTCAGGTTAGCCTAACCTGCCGCAGGGAGCCGACGGTTCAAGGCATGGCCAAGGAGTTCCCTAACAGGAATCTGGGTTCGGGGGGAGGATCGGCGCAGGTAAACGCCATGGCAGCCTGGGTTCGGGGGTGAACGAAGGTGATCCGATGGGCCTGAAGCCAGTAGCCCAGATCGCCGGGGACGGGGGGCTGTTGGCGGCCTATCGTTGTTGGCAGCCCCCCCACAGCGTAGAGGGGATCGCCCAGCAGGGGATAGCCCGCCGCCGCTAGGTGAATGCGGATTTGGTGGGGGCGTCCGGTGCGAATGGTGACCTCCACCAGGTTGGCCTCAGGGGATCGCTGGATCACCTGGCCATAGCTGAGGGCAAACCGTCCCTGGGGACTAGCGGCATACACCTGGCCCAGAAGCGGGTGATCCACCGGGCCGATGGGGGTTGTGAGGGTGAAGGCATCGGGTAAAGCCCCTGGGGCCGCGAGGGCGCGATAGGTTTTAACGATGTGGTGGGGGGCTTGGGAATCCTGGGCGGTGGCGGTGTCTTGGCGCAGTTGGTGGCTGAGCACCGAGCGAGCCAGGGGGGAGCGGGCCAGCAGCATTAGCCCAGAGGTGCCCCGCCCCAGCCGATGGATCGGGACGGGGCAGGGCGGAGGGTAGCGCCGCTGCAACTGGTGTAGCAGGGTGTGGGTCAGAAAGGTTCCCCCCGGTAGCACAGGCAAGCCGCTCGGTTTAACTATCACCAGCAGGTCAGTATCTTCGTAGATCACCTCAAAGTCCAGGGGTACCTCAGGTTCGACCCAGGGCGGGCGGTGATACTCCAGATGGTCGCCCCCCTGCAAAACCCCATCCTGCCGCAGCACCTCCCCATTGAGGCGAAGCTGACCCGCCGCTAGCCGTTCGGCCCACTCGGCCCAGGCGGAATGCCGATAGCGCTCGGCATAGTAGGTCAGCACCGAAACTCCAGCCCAATCCGCCGCAATGCGGTCTTTGTAAACCCAGCCCTGGTTGAGGCCAGCGGCAGCGCAGTCGGTCATGGTGGCGATCCGTGATGGCTAGCGTTCAGAAGCCCGTTCCCTATCCCGGCAAGGCAGTGGGCCTCGATGCTCCTTTCCAGGGGCACCACAATCCAGGAAGATAGGAAGGACTATTGTATCGACGGATAGCCCCCCTGCTATGGTTCCTGGCCCTACAGACGATTCCCTTGCCGAGAAACTTCTCGATCTGGCTCTGAAATCTGGGGCCGATGCGGCGGAAGTGCTGCAATCGCGTTCCCAGTCGCGCCCGGTGTTTTTTGAGGCCAATCGGCTGAAGCAACTGGAAAGTTCGGTGGCCCTAGGGACGGCCCTGCGGCTGTGGGTAGACGGTCGGCCTGGGCTAGCGGTGGCCTATGGCCCGGTCAATCCCCAGGCGATTGTGGAGAAAGCTATCGCCATCAGCGCCCTGAACGATCCTGAAACCATCAACCTCACGACGGGCCGCCGCCAGCGCTACCCCGACCTGGGCCACACGGTTCCCGTCGAGCAACTGGTGGCCTGGGGCCAAGCGGTGATCGATCACATTCGCGCCACCTACCCAGAGGTAATCTGCGGTGTCGAAATGGAATGCGACATCGAAACCACCCGCATCCTCAACAGCCAGGGGCTCGATAGCTCCTACTGCGACACCACCCTCAGCGGCTATGCCTCCGCCGAGTGGGTGCGGGGGGACGACTTTTTGAGCGTCAGCGATGGCCAAACCCGCCGCGATAGCTTGGATGTGGTCAATTTGGCCGACCAGCTAATCCAGCGGTTGACCTGGGCAGAAACCTCCAGCTCAGTGACCTCTGGGCGCTTACCTATACTGTTCACCGCCAAGGCGGCGGATATGCTGTGGGGCACTCTCCAGGCAGCCCTCAGCGGCAAACGGGTGATCGAACGATCCTCCCCCTGGAGCGACGGCCTAGGGCAAACCATGACTTCCTCCGCCATCACCCTCTACCAAGACCCGGAGGCTGGCCCCTTTAGCTGCCCCTTCGACGACGAAGGTACCCCTACCCAGCGGCTGGTGTTCATCGACCAAGGGGTGCTGACCCTGTTTTATTGCGACCGCAAGGTGGGGCAACAGTTGGGCGGCGGTTCCACCGGCAATGGCTTTCGTCCCGGATTGGGCAGTTACCCCACCCCCAGCCTCTACAACACGCTGATTGTCCCCGGATCCCGATCCCTGGATGACCTCATCGCCAGCGTCGATCACGGCATTTTGGTGGATCAAATTCTCGGCGGTGGGGCGGGTATTTCCGGCGATTTCTCGGTCAACATCGACCTGGGCTACCACATTCACCGGGGTCAAATTGTGGGGCGGGTGAAAGATACCATGGTGGCGGGCAATGTCTACGGCACGCTGAGGGAAACCCTAGAACTGGGCAACGATGCCGACTGGAACGGAGCTTGCTACACTCCTTCGGTATTGGTGGATGGTCTCTCCGTCACCAGTGGTTAGGGCCATGCACACCCATGGAGGTGACTAGCGCAGCATCGAACGCTGATGGGATCTCCCCTGCCCCCTATGTCCTGTTCTTGGTTCCCTCCCCTCCTGCGGATCCGCCATGCCCACCCAAATTGCCCTGATGGCCCACGATGGTAAAAAAGACGCCATGGTGGCCTTTGGCCAGCGCTTTAAGGCCTTACTCTCTCGCTACCATTTGATTGCAACGGCTACCACAGGGAATCGACTGCGGCAGCAGGCCGGATTGGATGTGGAATGCCTGCTCTCTGGCCCCCTCGGTGGAGATACCCAAATTGCGGCTCGGGTAGCGGTGGGGGAGGTGGCCGCCGTGGTGTTCTTGATTGATCCCCTCTATGCCCAATCCCACGAACCCGACATTCGCGCTCTGCTGAGGGTTTGCGAAGTCCATAACGTGCCCCTAGCCATCAACCTCGCTACAGCGGAGGCGGTGATTAAGCACCTCGGTAAGGCCCGCATTGCCCACTTAATTTTCAATCCGGTGTCGGGGCAGGGGAATCCCGACAATGACCTAGCGCTGATTAAGCGGCTGCTAGAACCCCAGGTGCAAGTCAACGTCATGTTTACCAGCCCCGACCTTTCCCCCGCCGACCAAACGCGGGAGGTCTTGGCCAAGAACCCAGATCTCGTGATTGCCTCCGGCGGCGATGGTACGGTTTCGGCGGTGGCAGGAGCCGTGCTAGAAACCGGAATTCCCTTGGGCATTATCCCCCGTGGTACAGCCAACGCCTTTGCCGCTGCCATGGGCATTCCCACCACCATTCAGGGGGCTTGTGGCACCATTTTGGCAGGCAACACCCGCACCGTAGACATGGCCCGCTGCAACGGTAGACCGATGATTTTGCTGGCGGGCGTCGGCTTCGAGGCCGACTATGTCAACCGGGCTAACCGGGAACTCAAGAACCGCTTTGGGGTGCTAGCCTACATTTTGGCCGGGGTCCAGCAGCTTAACGAAGCCGACACCTTTGAGGCCACCCTAGAGTTAGAAGGGGCCGAGCATAGCCCGGAGCATATCCTCAAGGGCAGCGTCACCACATCGGCCATCACCATTGCCAATGCCGCCCCCGCTACCTCAGTGCTGGCCCAGGGCTTTGGGGAGGTGCGCTACACCGACGGCCTCCTGGACATCACCATCAGCACCGTCAAAACCCGAATGCAGGCCATTACCGCCATCACCAGCCTGTTTGCCTCCGCTCTTGTTAGCAGCCCCACCAACCGCGAGGACATCCTCTGCCTGCGCGGATCGCGGGTCAAAATTACCACTAACCAACCCCGCCATGTGGTGATGGATGGCGAAATTATCGGCACCACCCCGGTGGAGGTAGAGTGCATCCCCAGGGGGCTAACCCTGCTGACCCCCCTAGCCAAGGAACAAAGCTGGTGGATTTCAGGGTAGGGCCATCCCCACCAGGGTCGATCCCCTGAACCGGATCGACCCTGGATAGCTAACGCTTGGGCCACCAGTTGCGGTAGGGAATGGGGGGCTGGGCGGGCAACCGCTCTACCTGAAACCGAAAGGGCAGCAGCAGCACCAGCGGTCGCGCCCCCCGGCCAATGACTGGGGTAATGCGTAGCGCCAAATCCAGGGCATAGACGCGGGTCGGGGGAGGGCCGCTAAGCAGTCGGTTGGGATCAACAAGGGGGGCGGCAATCTGAAGAAGCTGGGTGGCGGGATTGAGGCTAAAGACATCTTCGCTGGTGGCTACGGCGCTCAGTAGTTGGCTGGGGTTCACCACACTCAGCACCTGGGGCAAACCCAAATCGAGGCGATTGCCAGGGGTATGGCGAATCACCCGCCGAGACTGGTTATTCATTTGGGTGAAGGAACTGCGATCCCAATCGACCGCCACCTGAAACCCCTGGGTTTGGTTGAGCACCTGCACCGTCAGCCCTGCCACAGGTTTGAGGGGCTGTGGCCCCTGGGGTAGCACCTGCACCGCAATGATCCCCTCGGTTTCGGAGGACGCTTGACCGCCAGACCCCAGGGCTGGCAGGGCAAGCGTAACGCCCATTTGGGGCTTCATCGGCGGGGATAATTCCGTCACCACCTGCCCCAGGCTGGCCTCAAACCCCTGGCGAAGGAGCTGATCCGCCAGGGCTATCCCTAGGGGGCCACCATCGGGAAGAAACGTGACGCGATCCTCCAGATTGGCCTCCATAGCCAGTATCATTTGGTACCCCAAGGAACCCAGGCAAAGGAAATAGATCGTGAGCAGTACAATATCCAGTCCCATGACAGTTCAGTTCCATCACACCTCTGTGCGGCCACGGCATGACCTTCTCCGTTGCCGATCCTCGACGACACCAGCCTTTAGAACCTTGATGGCTCTAGCCCCTTTGTGGCTCTCCCCTCCCAGGAATCACCCCAGCGGTCGGAACAATCAACGCTATTCTGAAAGAGGCAAGTTCAGTCTAGGCCTGTGATGGAGGAAAATCTTGAGGGAACCTACTGTACACCGAAACCAAGAATGGTATTGACGCCATTGGGGCTAGGCATAGTTAGAAAAGTGATTGGGACTCAATCGTATGGCGCAAATTATTTCGGTTCACTCCTATCGAGGGGGCACAGGAAAGTCCAACACGGTGTCTAACCTGGCCGTAATTTTGGCCCAAAAGGGATATCGAGTAGCCGTGGTCGATACCGATATTCAGTCCCCTGGGGTGCATGTGCTGTTTGGCTTTAGCCAAGACAGCATTCACTCCTCCTTGAACGATTATCTCTGGGGCAAAATCGACGTTAAAGACGCGGTTTACGACATTTCTCACCTGCTCACCAGTGGCCGAGGCGGTAGTCTATTTTTACTGCCCTCCAGCATTAAAACCAGCGATATTGCCCGGGTGCTGCGGGAGGGCTACGATGTCAACCGCCTCAACGACGGCTATCGCAAAATTATTAAAGACTTCAAGCTCGACTACTTAATCATCGATACCCACCCTGGGCTTAACGAAGAAACCCTGCTGTCCATCACCATTTCCAATGTGCTGCTGTTGCTGCTGCGGCCCGACCAACAAGACTACCAAGGCACCGCTGTCACCGTTGACGTAGCCCGTAAGCTCCAGGTGGAAAAACTGCTGATTGCGGTTAACAAAGCCCCCGATGTGTTTGATTTTGACGAACTCAAGGCCAAGGTTGAAGCCACCTATCGAACCACGGTAGCGGGCATTATTCCCCATTCCGACGACCTCATGATCCTCGCCAGCAGCGGTATTTTCTCCCTTAACTATCCCGAACACCCCGTCACCCGCATGTTGGAGGGGATCGCCGAAGCGCTAATCCAGTAGCGCATTCAGGGCATAAACCCAGCCTCGACCTCGACCCGGATACAGGCCTCGACCTCGATGCCGATGCAGAGGTAAATCCGGTTTTCTCCAGGCCATGGCCCGATCACCGTGGAGCGGCTTGACGGGCGCTAGAATAGGAAAGCTGTTGTCTTGTTGTCACGCCTCGGGTAGCCTATGTCCGTTTTCGCTGCGATTGCCGTTATTGCCCTCTTGGTTGCCGTTCACGAAGCGGGCCATTTCCTGGCGGCAAGACTTCAGGGTATCCATGTCAATCGCTTTGCCATTGGCTTTGGCCCCATCCTGTGGAAGTTCCAGGGTGCCCAAACGGAATATTCCCTGCGGGCTATTCCCCTGGGCGGCTTTGTGGGCTTCCCCGACGATGATCCCGACAGCGACATTCCCCCCAACGACCCAGATTTACTGCGAAATCGCCCCATCCTCGACCGGGCGATTGTAATTAGCGCAGGCGTCATTGCCAACCTAGTGTTTGCCTACCTGGTGTTTGTGGCCCAGTTCACCACCGTCGGCATTCCCGAAACCTTCGACCCCCAGCCCGGTATTGTGATTCCCCAGGTTGTTTCCGACCGTTCGCCAGCCGCCCAGGCGGGGATTCGCCCTGGCGATATTGTTGTTGCCGCCAATGGTGAACGCCTCGGCAGCGGCGAAAGCACGATTCCCGACTTCATCCAGATCATTAAAAATAGCCCCAATCTCCCTGTCGATCTCACGGTGCAGCGGGGCAGTCGAGAACTGGAGGTGACGGTGGTTCCTACCCCTGGCCCCGACGGCAACGCCGTCATTGGAGTACAGCTCCAGCCCAATGGCGACTTTGGCTACCGTCGCCCCACCGGGCCGATGGAGGTCTTGACCCTAGCCGCCAAGCAGTTCCAAGATATGCTGGTGCGCACGGTGAACGGCTTTATCATGTTGGTCACTAACTTTGGCGAAATGGCCAACCAGGTCGCTGGCCCCGTCAAAATTGTCGAGCAGGGGGCTGGGCTAGCAGAATCTAGCTTAGCCATGCTGTTCCCCTTCACCGCCATCATCAGCATCAACCTCGCCATTATCAACATTCTGCCCCTACCCGCCCTTGATGGGGGCCAATTAGCCTTTTTGCTGGTAGAGGCCCTGCGCGGCAAACCCCTACCCGACCGCCTCCAAGAAAACGTGATGCAAACGGGGCTTGTTCTGCTGCTGGGCTTGGGGGTGTTCCTCATCGTGCGAGATACGACCCAGCTTGAAATTTTCCAAAACCTGCGCCAATAGCTTCTGGTCATCCATCCGTGAGTGCCCCCCGTCGTCCGCCCAAAAAGCAACGCGCCCTCGAAATCCTGCGTCGCCTGAAGGAGTTGTATCCTGAAGCGCCTTGCTCCCTCGACTTTGAAACCACCCTACAACTGATGGTGGCCACGATTTTGTCGGCCCAATGCACCGATGAGCGAGTGAACAAAGTCACCCCTGCCCTGTTTGCCACCTATCCCAATGTCCGCGCCTTGGCCGAAGCCGATTTGGCCGATCTAGAAAGCCTGATCAAATCCACGGGCTTCTATCGCAACAAGGCCAAAAATATCCGAGCCGCCTGCCAGCGCATTGTCTCCGCCTACGGCGGCGACGTGCCCAACACCATGGACGACCTCCTCACCCTGCCAGGGGTAGCCCGCAAAACGGCCAATGTCGTCCTTGCCCACGGCTTTGGCATCAATGCCGGGGTTACGGTAGATACCCACGTTAAGCGCATCACCAACCGCCTCGGCCTCACCAAACACAGCGACCCCATCAAAATTGAGCAGGATCTCATGAAACTGCTGCCTCAACCCGACTGGGAAAACTGGTCGATTCGTCTGGTCTACCACGGACGGGCTGTCTGCATGGCCCGTAACCCTAACTGTGCCGTTTGCACCCTCGCAGATATGTGTCTCTCGGCCCCTAAGTCGTAACCCAAACGCCGTAGGATACATTCGGAGCTAATCACACGCTTAGCCATATCCCTCAGGACTGCCATACAAGGCCATGCACCGCCTTAAGCCCGCTGGCGATGACTAATGGCACGGTAGGTAAAGTAGGCCGCCAAAATCAGCGTGGCCGAAAACAGTGTGGTCAGTGTGCCCAGGGCATAGAGGGCTGGAGAGGTGACGTTGGTGGTCATCCCGAAGATTTCTAGGGGCAAGGTATTGCGCTGGCCAGACACTAAAGAAGTTCGGGTAAATTCGTCGTAGGACAGGGTGAAGGTGAGTAGGCCTACCCCTAGCAAACTGGGGGCAATTAAGGGCAACACAATTTCCCAAAAAGTCTTTGGATCGCTGGCCCCTAGGTCGCGGGCTGCCTCTTCGTAGGAGGGGTTAAAGCGATTGAAAATGCCCAGCATAATCAGAAATGCCACAGGCAGCGTCCAGGTGAGGTGTGCCCCTAAGCCAGAGGAAAACCAGTTGGTTTGCCAGCCAAGGACTTGAAACACCACCCCAATGCCCAGGGAAATCAAAATACTCGGCACAATTAGGCTGGCTACCGTGAGATAGAAAATCACCGTCGAACCTTTAAAGCGCTGCCGAAACCCCATACTGGCTAACACTGAACAAACCACAGTAATGACCATCACCGCCAAACCTAGAATCAGCGACCGGAAGAAGGGTTCTACGAAGTTTCCAACCCGCTGTTCTTGAAAGACTTGCCCTAGCCAATAAAAGCCAAAGCTTCGGACTGGAAAAGTCAAGGTTCCATCCGGCCCTTGTAAAGACAGAATGAAAATCGTAATCATGGGGCCGTATAAAAACAGTACAAACAGACAAAAGAAAGCTAGGAGAACGTAGAAGGATAGAGGACGCTTTTTCATCGGATTCACACGACTCAAGAAGGGACTGGGATATGATAGAAGTACGATCTCTGGGAGATATGGCCATGCCGACCCTAGATTTTGTGGTAGAGCTAAACTTTCAATCGCTTTACTTAACAGATGAACAATTTTACCAACTCTGTTTAGACAACCCGGATCTAACCCTAGAACAAACAGCGGAAGGAGTTCTCATTATCATGCCTCCTGTGGGCGGTGAAAGCGGTAGCCAAGATATTGAACTAGCAGCTAATTTGGTTATCTGGAATCGACAAACCTAACGGAGAAAGGTCTTTAGCTCATCCACGTTTTTTCAACTCCCCCTAGGCAGTAAGCGTTCTCCCGATATTGCTTGGGTTGAGCGATCTCGCTGGCAATCCCTTACCCCTGAACAACAGCAAAGATTTCCTCTCATTGCCCCTAATTTATTATCCAACTACGATCTAGGACAGATCGTTTAGAACCGCTACAAGACAAAATGAGGGAATATATAGCAGTCCTAAGCTATTCGTAATCAACAAGTCTTGTATAATAATGGGCTTAAGACCCTTGCCTGCTCACAAATCAGCTAGGACGGCTATATCAAGAATGGTATCCGATTAGGGTGGTTATTGAATCCAGTCGATCACCAGATCGAAATCTATCGGGTCGATGGATCGATAGAAAAGAGGCAATGGCCTACAGAACTATCTGGAGAAACGGTGTTGCCCGATTTTGTGATCACCGTAAATTGTTGTGAAGAATAACATTGCCATGACATGTTCTCCTTATAGCTCCTTACGAATATCCAAAACGCGCAGGATCGAAATCACAATCAGCAGCGTCACGATTAAGAGAATAATGGCATTGGCCGCTGCGAGGGGATATTGCAAACTGCCGATCTGGGTTTGAATCAGCTTACCCACAGAGGCTGCCTGTCCACCCCCCATTAGTCGTACGATGACAAATTCTCCCATGATCAGGGTCACAATAAAAATAGAGCCAATGGCGATACCAGGGGCAGAAAGGGGAAGAATCACTTCCTTAAACACTTCAAAACCAGAAGCCCCTAAATCTTCAGCGGCGGTGATCAACGTGCGATCAATTCGCATCAGGCTGTTGAAAATCGGTGCAATCATAAAAATCACATATAAATGCACCATTCCCAAAACCACGGCGAAATCTGAATAGAGCAAAAACTCTAGGGGTTCCTGAATCAAGCCCATGCTTTGCAAAGCCTGATTTACTAAACCCTCTCGACCAAGTAAAGGTAGCCAAGAAATCATCCGAATAATATTGGATGTCCAAAAAGGAATCGTACATAGCAGAAATAGAAGAATCTGCCACTGCAACTTTGGCACATGGAAGGCGATAAAGTAGGCTACGGGATAGCCAATAAGGAGGGTAAAGAGCCAGGTGAGGCCTAGGAACTTGAAGGTATTCAGGTATGTTTTTAGGGTTACATCGGAGGTCAAGATACCGATGTAGTTATCCAAGGTGAAGGCAGGCACCATGGAATAGCCTGTAAATTCCCAAAAGCTGACAACCCCAATCATAACAATGGGAAATACCAAAAACATTAGAAAGACTAAAGTTTGGGGAGTAATCAACGCATAGGGTTTCAGCGTTTTCCAAGTTTGAGACATAGGTCAAAGTGCCGATAACTCATGATGGTCGTAGAATAATCTATGGCAAGACAGTGGGATGCATTGCTTCGCAAATGCACCCTTGCATGGTGGGGTGAGCACCCAAAACAGAGGCAGGCATGACTCTGGATGCACCCCTAAAGCGTTTGGAGATTGCAAGGTAAGCTATTAGGTAGTTAAACCGCATATAATACACAAAAATATCGGGGTAAGCTATGGAAGTCAGGAATTCTTTAATATTAAAAGTAAAGTAAGAACTTCAGAATTCGTTGAAATTCCATGAGCATCCTGACTTCGAGAGCGAATTCTGATATTGCCATTGCGCCATGATGACAGGACGCAACAAGAGATTGAGGTCTATACCTGAGACTCTTGGAGTCTTTTGCCAGAGAGAGTCTCACTATTTAGAGGTGTTCTCATGATTATGAATTTTGTTATAATGCAAGCACTCATAAAAAGAAAAAATCCCAGAAAAGATAGCGAAGGATATGCCTGCCCTCAGCTTAACGTTTCTGCCAGTCCACAGCCCGGACTACAATTTAATTGAGTTAGTTTGCTGCTCTGAAAAGAGGTTCATTTGCAATCGTCTATGGGTTTAATTCCCGCCACGGTAGACAAACCTCGAAGCTGGCGCTGGGCTTCGTAGAGGAGGAGGGCCGCCGAGATGGCCACATTCAAAGATTCCACGGCGGGATTCATGGGGATATTGACCGCCACCGTGGCGTACTGTTGCAGGGTGGCCGACAGTCCGGCCCCTTCGTTGCCCAGCAAAATCACCGTAGGGCGCGTGAAGTCCACCGACCAGTAATCGAGGGGGGCGTTGGGCAGGGTAGACACCAGTTGAACACCCTGGGACTGCCAAGTTCTGAGGGTATTCTCTAGGCAGTCATCCACCACCATAGGCAACCGAAACCATTGCCCCGCTGAAGCCCGTAGCACCTTGGGATGATCGGGGGGCACACTGTCGTCACTGAGCCAGAGGCCATCGACTTGGGCAGCGGTGGCGGTGCGGATAATTGTCCCCAGATTGCCCGGATCTTGAAGCGTTTCTAGCAGCAGCCCCACACCCTTGATCGCTGGCACTGCTGCCCCCTGACGCTGGGGAGCTACCGCTATTACACCATCGGGATGAACGGTAGTGGCGAGGGATTGCAGCACCTCCTCAGAGACCAACTCCACTCGCTGGACTGACTGGCATAGGGCAGCGGCAAGATCGGGATAGCGCTGTTGCCACGCCGATGTGTGACAAGCCACAGCCAGGGGATAGCCTACGGCTAGGGCTTCTTGGATCAGGTGGGTGCCTTCCAACAAAAATTGCCCCTGCTGCCGTCTCCCTTTCCCTTGGTGGAGCTTGCGAATCTCCTTCACCAGCGGATTTTGTAGACTGGTCAGCATAGGCGATGGAGTTGACCTTCTTAGGCAAGATGGTCGCTAGATTGACATGACCCTTAGATGCGGAACCCGGGACTTGAACCCGGATGTTATTGCTAACACTAGGACCTGAACCTAGCGCGTCTACCAATTCCGCCAGTTCCGCGCGGCTGCATCGCGTTTGCGTTGCGATTTACAACTATGCACTAGACCTTTTACAAAGTCAACCCCTGCAAAAAAGATTTCGTTATTTGAAGGGATCGGCTATTCTGGTGTGGCTTTGTGCTTATAAATTTCGTTCGTAATACCCTAGTCAAAAAGAGATTTCGGGTAGAATCTAGACGAAATTTGGGAAATAGTAGAGTTAAGTGCCGTGGAGGATACCGCTATCGTTACTTCTCTTGGTTTGTCCAATCCCCTAGCCACCTCAGAGGCCGACAACGCTGTGCTTGAGATTGCAGGCGGTACCCCTCTTTCGGGCCATGTGGCCATCAGCGGGGCCAAGAACTCGGCCCTAGTGGTGATGGCTGGAACGTTGCTCTGTTCGCAGCCTTGCCGTCTGCGCAATATCCCTAACCTGATGGATATTGAACGCATGGGCGAGGTGCTGACAGCTCTTGGGGTGACGATTCACCGTAATGGTGATGCCCTAGATATCAACCCCAGTTCGATTTCGTCCACCAAAGCTCCCTATGACCTGGTCAGCCGTTTGCGGGCCAGTTTTTTTGTCATTGGGCCATTGTTGGCGCGGATGGGAGTGGCGCGGGTGCCGTTGCCCGGTGGCTGTGCCATTGGGGCACGTCCGGTCGAGCTCCATGTGCGTGGGCTGCAAGCCATGGGGGCAGACGTTCACATCGACCACGGCACGGTCAACGCCTACATTCCTGGCAGCGGCAAACGGCTGAAGGGAGCCAAGATTTACCTGGACTACCCCAGTGTGGGAGCCACCGAAACCCTGATGATGGCCGCTACCCTGGCTGAAGGCGAAACCATTATCGAAAACGCGGCCCAAGAGCCAGAAGTGACCGATTTGGCTAACTTCTGCCGAGCCATGGGGGCCAAAATTCGGGGCGCGGGCACCAACACCATCACCATTGTGGGTGTGCCCAGCCTCCACACCACTGACTACGGGATCATTCCCGACCGCATCGAGGCCGGAACGTTCTTGGTGGCGGCGGCGATCACGCGCTCGGAAATCAGCCTGTCCCCCATTATTCCCGAACATCTGACGGCGGTGATTGCTAAGCTCCATGAGGTGGGCGGTCAGGTGGTGGTGGATGGCCCCAGTCGGGTGCGCTATATTCCCGGTGACGTGATTGCGCCAGTGGATATCCAAACTGGGCCGTTCCCAGGCTTCCCGACGGATATGCAGGCCCAGTTTATGGCGCTAATGGCTGTGTGTGATGGCAATAGCCTGATCACGGAAACGGTGTTTGAAAACCGCCTTCGCCATGTGGCTGAACTCAACCGCATGGGGGCCGATATTCGCCTCAATGGCACCTGCGCCATCATTAATGGGGTGCATCGGCTGTCGGGGGCTCCAGTTCTGGCCACCGACCTGCGGGCTTCAGCGGCGCTGGTGCTGGCGGGGCTGGCGGCAGAGGGAACGACCGTTATCCAAGGGTTACAGCACTTAGATCGCGGCTACGACAACATTGAAGGAAAGCTGCGCCGCCTAGGAGCAAGAATTACCCGTCGGATGGCCGATCCAACGTTGACGCTGCCCCAATAGCCCCAAGGCTATGCTTTGGGCCTTCCGCTGATGCACACATCGCCTTTTTCCATCGGCTGGGAAAGGGCGATTTTGGGCCTAGTCAGGGGGATGGCGGTGATAGCATAGCAACAGCCTGTGCCTCCTATTCGCCTCTTGATGCCCTACCCGCTATGGACTTAAAAGCCCACATTCGCGATATTCCCGACTTTCCCAAACCCGGAATTTTGTTTCGCGACATCACCCCGCTGCTGTCTAACCCCAATGCCCTGCAATACAGCATCGACTATTTTGCAGAACAGGTCGCCGACTATCGGCCCGACTACATTGTGGGCATTGAGTCGCGGGGGTTTATGTTTGGGATGCCCCTGGCTTACAAAATGGGGGTTGGATTTGCCCCCGTGCGCAAACCGGGCAAGCTCCCTGCTGCGGTTCATGCCGCTTCCTACGACCTGGAGTATGGCAGCGACACCCTAGAACTTCACCAAGACGCGTTCCCAGCGGGCAGCCGGGTTCTAATCATTGATGACCTGATTGCGACGGGGGGAACGGCTGCCGCCACCTATGATCTGGTGGCGAAAACCGGCAGTACCGTCGTTGGGTTTGGCTTTGTGATTGAACTGTTGGCCCTAGAAGGACGCGCAAAGCTGCCGGAAGTGCCGATTACCACGCTCATGCAATACTAGGCCTCCGCTGGCTTCGGATCTCGGCCAATATGCCCTAACTCCTGCCCTAGTCCCCCAAGCCCAGGCCGAACCTTGGGGCAAGGCCTTTGCGCCTGCTGCAAGCAGGGATACCCATCACGATGCGGGCGTCGCCTCACGCCTTGGCGAGGTAGTCCCGCACATCTACGACCTTGCCCGTGATGGCGGCAGCGGCAACCATGGCCGGACTCATCAGCAGGGTGCGGCCCGATGCGGAACCTTGCCGTCCTTTGAAGTTGCGATTGGAAGACGAGGCGCTGATCTGCCGTCCCTGGAGCTTGTCGGGGTTCATGGCGAGGCACATCGAGCAGCCCGCTTCCCGCCATTCTAGGCCCGCAGCGGTGAAAACTTTGTCGAGGCCTTCCGCCTCGGCCTGTTGTTTCACCTGCTCGGAACCGGGCACCACAAAGGCTTTGATGCCCTCGGCCACAGTATGCCCCTGCACCACTTTGGCGGCTTCCCTCAGATCGCTGATGCGGCCATTGGTGCAACTGCCGATGAAACACACCTCCACGGGAGTTCCCTGGAGGGGCTGTCCTGGCACCAAATCCATATAGGCAAAGGCTTCCTCGGCTAGAACGCGCTCTCCCTCGGCGAAGCTCTCCAGGGTGGGCAGGGTTTCGTTGACGGCAATACCCTGGCCAGGGGTGATGCCCCAGGTAACGGTGGGGGCAATGTCGGCGGCGTTGAAGACCACCACATCGTCATAGACCGCATCGTCGTCACTGCGCAGGGTGTCCCACCAGGCAATGGCCTGGGCCCAGGCTTCCCCCTGGGGGGCAAATTCGCGCCCTTGCAAATAGTCGTAGGTAATTTGGTCGGGGTTCACATAGCCGCAGCGTGCCCCCCCTTCGATGGCCATATTGCAGATGGTCATCCGCCCCTCCATGTCCAGGGTCTCTAGGGTGGTGCCAGCAAATTCGTAGGCATAGCCAACGCCTCCCTTCACCCCCAGGGTGCGAATGATGTGGAGGATCACATCCTTGGCATAAACGCCCTGGGGCAGGGGGCCGTTTACCTCAATGCGGCGCACCTTCAGCTTGCCTAGGGCCAGGGTTTGGGAGGCCAGCACATCGCGTACCTGGCTGGTGCCAATGCCAAAGGCAATCGCCCCAAAGGCTCCGTGGGTAGAGGTGTGACTATCGCCGCAGGCAATGGTCATCCCTGGCTGGGTGAGGCCCTGTTCTGGGGCGATAACATGGACGATGCCTTGGTGGCCGGAACCAATGTTGTAGAAGCGGATGCCAAAATCCTGACAGTTCTGCTCTAGGGCCTGCATCATCGACTCGGCTAGGGGGTCGGCGAAGGGGCGGGCTTGGTTTTCGGTAGGCACGATGTGATCTACCGTGGCCACCGTGCGTTGGGGGTACATGACGGGCAGATGGCGCTCCCTCAGCATGGCAAAGGCTTGGGGGCTGGTGACTTCGTGCACCAGGTGTAGCCCAATAAAGAGCTGGGTTTGGCCGGAGGGCAGGGTGCCCACGGTGTGCAGATCCCAAACTTTGTCGAACAGTGTGCCCTTGCTCATAGCTAACCCGCAGTGATGGCGTGAACGGCTGGATCAAGGCGATCCAAAAGACTCTTTATCTTAGCCTATCAGGATTAGACTAGGGCGGCTGGGGCGCGAGGCGGTGTGCTCGCCTAGGCTCATCAGGGTTGGGCGGTGGAGTCGATCCAGGCGTTGCCGCTGAGGCGTTGGATTTGGGCCGCAAAGTAATCTTGACGGTGGTGGAGTTGGTGAGCGAGGGCGAGCCCCTCCTGGTAGGCTTGCAGCGCTCCGACGGAGTTGTCGGTGTGTTCGTAGAGTTGGCCAATGTGGTCGAAGGCATCCATCAAGCCATAGGCATCGAGGGCTTGCCGTTCCACCGTCAACAGTTGTCGATAGAGGTAGTCCACATCGGGCCATTGTTCCAACTGGCGATAGAGATCCGACAGGGCACGCAGGGCTTGGGCCGCGATTTCCAACTGCTGTCCTGAAATGGCGTTGCTGTAGGCCGTTTGGTACTGGCGCGACGCTAGGTCTAGGTCGCCCAGTCGTTGATGGTTAGCGGCCATGGCATACTGAAGGGCCGCCATTTGAGGCCAGCGAATTTCCTCTGCCCGATAGCGCAGGAGCAACTGCTGCTGGGCGGCGAGGGCGGCTTCATGCTGCTGGGCGGCCTCGAGGTTATCAATCTGCCCCACCAAAAAGCGAACGTGATCGTCACGGCTAGAGGCGGATTCCTGGTCTGCCACCAAAGCCACCAGTTCACCATAGGTAGCAGCGGCTTCTGGAAAATAAAACCAGTCAGCATAGGTCAGGGCTAGGGCTTCGAGTTGGGCTTGATGCTCCTCAGAATCTCCCCGTTCTAGGGCCGCCTCGGCCAGAGTGCGGCGCAGGGCGGCGGCGGCCTCCACATTGCCCAGGGTCGTGTAGGTAGTGGTGATGGCCCCTAGCCGTTCTCGATCCTGATCCTGGGCGAGGTCAAGGCCAGGGGTGATTTGATCTAACCGGGCCGACAGCCGTTGCAACGATTGAGTCGCACTCTGATCCCGCAGCCCCCGAGATACTCGGTCAATGGCCTCCAGTTCCGCATCCAGACCCAAGACTCGCCGCAGCCTCACCTCCCGCATCCAGAGTGCTTGGGCGGCTTCTGGATCATCGGCCTCTGCCAGTGCCTCCGCCTCCTGAGCCAGTTGGTTCAAATCCTGTTCCAGGGCAAACAACTCTAGGGGACTGAGGGGCCGATCCACCATGGGCGTTGGCAACAGTGGGTCACGGGGATTGTCCGCTAACGGATCGGCCAAAAACGGTTCCCGCACCTCAGGGGGCAACGCCTGGGCTTGGGCCGCCGAACCGAAATCGAACGTAACAGAGCCGTCTGCCTCAATCAGCCCTCCCCAGGCCAATGCCAGCACCAACGCCACCGAAATACGCCAGGGGATCGATCCTCGGATCGGGCTAAGGCCCAGAAGACGGTGCTGGAGACGGACAACCCCATGGAATCGGTAGGACACAGCAGCAACCACAAGCAGCCCTTTGATCCTATTACGTCCATGGCCATGCCGCAGCGGGGGTGTACCGCCGTGGCCAACGGTCACACTCCCAGGCACAAGCCCCGAATGGCCAGCCTTCCCCCAGCAAATCACCACGAATCACCACCCACTAACCGCAAGTGTGACAACCCCTTAACATCTCCCTAACGCGCGTCGATGGGGGTACCGAGGTAATGTAACCTAAAGATTCCGTGACAACTTTTTGTTACCGTTGGTCATCCTTCGTCATACCTAGTCACCTTTGTTTACCGACCATGCCATCCCCCGCCACCTCCGCTGTTTCGGCCACCCCCCGCACCATTCGCATCGTGTCTCGTAAGAGCCAGTTGGCGTTGATTCAAACCCACTGGGTGCGGGATGAGCTACAGCGCTACTTCCCCGATTTTCAGTTCGAGGTGGTCACCATGGATACCCAGGGCGACAAGGTGCTGGATGTCTCCCTATCAAAGATTGGCGACAAGGGGCTGTTCACCCAGGAACTCGAAGATTCCATGCTGCGGGGCGACAGCGACTTTGCCGTGCATTCCCTTAAGGATTTGCCCACCCGCCTGCCCGCAGGCTTAATGCTGGGCTGCATCACCGAGCGGGAAGATCCCGCCGATGCCCTCGTTATCCACGAACGCCATCAAGACAAAACCCTGGCTACCCTGCCCGCAGGATCGGTGATTGGCACCTCCTCCCTGCGGCGTTTGGCCCAACTGCGCCACCACTATCCCCACCTAGCGTTTAAAGATATTCGCGGCAACCTCAATACTCGTCTCCGCAAGCTCGATGAGGGCGAGTACGACGGCATCATTTTGGCAGCGGCGGGGCTGCACCGCATGGAGATGGACGACCGCATCCACGAACTTCTTCCCGCCGAGATTTCCCTCCATGCCGTGGGGCAGGGTGCCCTAGGCATTGAGTGTCGCACGGGCGACGAAGACATCCTCAGCCTGCTGGGGGTGTTGTCCCACGGGCCTACCACCTCCCGCTGCTTGGCAGAACGGGCCTTCCTGCGCGAACTAGAGGGTGGCTGCCAGGTTCCCATCGGCGTCAATACTGCCTTAGATGGCGATACGCTGACCCTGACTGGGCTAGTGGCCAGTCTAGACGGACAACAACTAATTAAAAATACAGTGCAAGGCCCCACCAACACCGCTGAAGCCCTGGGTATTCAGCTTGCCCAACAGCTTCGCAATCAGGGTGCCCAGGCTATTTTGGACGAAATCAATGCGGCTAATCGGGCCTAATCCTTTGCCCTATACCCAATTCGGCTGGCTTAGCCTCGGTATCAGCGGGTGAGGAGACCTCACCCCAACGAATTGTTGGGCTGGGAAGAGTGGTTTTTCAGGTCGGAGCTTTAAAAATCAATTTTTATCCTTGGGATGCCGCGCTAGCAGCATGGACGATGGGTATTAAATCGCCCTGTTCTGGTGAGCTTGGGATTACAGAGTCACTTTACGCTCCTGCAACAGTCCCGACTAGGAACACGGTTGCACAGCAAGGTGCAGTGATAGGGCATGTTTGCGCATAGATCACTATCCTTGGCCCACAAAGGCACAGTACCCATTCAGTGCTGAACGGGTAACGACGCGGAGGATGCCTCGATGGCCGCACCATGCTCCTCCCTCGTCAAAGGATTCCTAGTTAAAGGACTCAAAAGAATGAAAAGAATCAATAGATCTCTGGTTCAGCTTGGGGCACCGCGAAATTAGACGGGTCATTCAGATAGCGCAGGGTATCTTCCTCTAGGCGGTGAATGAGATAGGGTTCTAGGGCATCGGCGTGGCGCAGGGCAGCCAAATAGCCTTCCAAAAAGAGACGGAGGTCGCTGGTGCGATAGCCTCGGTGCCAATGATCGACAAAGGCATCGGTTATCCGCTGATAGTAACGAACCGCTTTGGCATCCTGAAGAATAGGTCTTTTGGTAATGGCTCCACTACGACTGGGGATCAAGGCGTTCCCCCTTTAAAAAAGTTCCCACTTTTACGGGAACTACACCCTGTCTCTTAATGTAGCTTCATAGTGACCTTAGGGTGGGCCACGTTAATAACTTATTAAGCTTGCTGCCTGGGTCAACGTAGCGAGTTCATCGCATCAGTCTAGCTGGCCCATCACCCCAGTGCCCGGGGCCATCATGATGCTGCGACCTCTAGCCGTCGATCTTCAACGTTGCGTTAGTCTCCCTGTCATCCCTGACCATCTTGCGTTGATCCCAAAAAGATGAGGATACTATGCCCGTAGTTTTCCCTAGCTAGGGCTGTAAATCCGATCAACCAACCCTAGACATCCGTACCCTTACCCATGGCTAATGAAGTTTACTTATCATTAAAATAAGTTAAGATTATTTACAGGATGCTCAATCCCTACCCCAGCGCAATCATCACTCAGCGGAGCAAACGAAGGCGGTGATTCTGATCCGCCTGCCACCGCATTACCCCAGATGGATGGAGGATATCATGCAAAATCTACTCAGCCGTAGCCTGATGTGGCTCCTTGCTGAAGCCGTCCTCACCCTTCTGAACTTGGACGATATGGCCGACTACGGCGAGTTCATCTTTCGGGTGCAAGACAACCTTGCCCTACAGCGGGAACGTATCGAATTTATGCGGCCAACCGAAAGCCAGAGAGATTATCCTCTCATAGGGCGTGATTACCTTCACGAAGGGTTTACTAGCTCTAGATCATAAAAGCCAAATTCATCTCGAAGCTGAGGGGTTAATGGACGATAATCAAATAAACTAGCCTTTAATTTTAAAAGCCTACTTTTTAGAGAACTTCTCTTGCGTTTCTCAATAGTATGTTGGTCTTCAGACGATAGGTTTTCGCCATTCGATAAAACATAGATAGATCCGAGAAAAGGTAGCGGCTCTAACTTAAAGCCCTTCGCTTCTAAGGCTCCAGCAAAATATCGATGACAGTAGTATAGATCATGAATGTCCTGAGGTATCTGATAATGTGATGTGATCGAACTAGGAATTCTGGCTAAGTTTTTCTCTGACACGTCATACAAGTCGCTTTTAATGATATGACTTGTGCCGCAATAGTGGTGAAAGCCCTTTCGCATGACTTTGATGACATCATGATCGCCGTAATAAATATAACCTGCTTTGAGGAAGTAGCCATTCACAGATTGGTTTTGAGCTACTAACCCAGCTAACGACTTGCTTACGCAATCGTCACCGTCAGTCACCATAATATGTGAGCATCCACTGGCTTTAGCCAAGCAGATTCCAGCAATAATTTTATGCATTTTATTTACCCGCTTTTCAACTATTGTAGTTGGCACAGGCATGTCAACATTCATTTCTAGATATTGAATTTTTGGATGCTCAAACTTGATTTCAGGACGTTCTTGACACACCACAATCATTCTGAAATCTGGGTGAGTCTGATGACAGATTGATCTAGCAGTTCTTTCAAGTAAAAGACAGGTATTACTCCAAGACTTGGCTACCTTGCGACTTTTGATTGGCACTACAAATGCTAACATTGGCAAGAATTCAATCCTGAAAATATCTAAAAAATTGAGGTACTAAAGCACGCTGAGTCGCTTGACATTCACTAAGCAATAGCGTTCTTGATTTTCTTGACAACCTTATCTTTGAGGCGGTTGATTTTGGTCGGCAAACTTGGCTTGATAAAACGTTGAGGTTTAGCGTCAGGCTGCTTGAGAAAACGATAGTGTAGAAATACATCTCGATGGGGAATATCAACATCCTCTCCTTTGCTAATTCTTGCAAAATCAACAGAGGAGAAGTTCATGTAATGAATGCGATAGATAGGCTTTAATCCCTGTTCGTTGTAGAGAACATTGTCGCGGTTAACAAAGGGATCAGCATCAGCGCAATTTCCAGTTATATCGTCGCCGTTGGGGCTGAGTGTATAATTGAAGATAGAGTAATCGCGTAATGTCAAGTAGCTCGACAAAAAGGCATCTGATATGCTGTTTATCCACTCGATTTCTCTATCTTGAATTAAGCGCTTTTTGAATTCTTCAATCTCCTTTGATGACAACAGGTTTTTCTTGGAGGCAAAGAAGCTCGAGCAGTGTAGTTTGGGCCTAATTTGTGACTCAGTGAATTCTCCTGTTGCCTCAATCTTGGGAATGTTAAGGGCGGTTAGCTTCGTCTTGGCGTGTTCCCAGTCATCGAAGACAAAATCATAGCTATCTAACTTGAGAAATATATCATCTACAGGCTTCATTGCTAAGGTGTCAACATCATAAAATAGGAATTTATCAAAGTTCCCTTGGAAAGCGGCCATCCTTCTGTGATATCGAACTCTTGAATCGATTAGTCTAACAGCGTGTTTTTGGGATGTTAGCGGATGACTTGCCCAAACTTCTTTAGCAAAGTTCTCCCACCTTTGAATCTCCTGATAATTCTCATATAGGCTTACATTGGGACGATTATTAATTTCTTGTTTAACCTTATCTAGGCGATCATCGTAGGGGATGACACAGATGGGTATATCTGGGCTGACATTAGCTTCTACACTATTGAGAAAAGCCACAGTCTGATCAAAGACAGCATCGTTTGCCAAGGTGTATATGCCGCAAGTCGTCATGAATTGTCTCCTTAATCAGATTGATCATCAGTTAGTAGCTACTCTTCAGTTGACTACTAAGTTTATGCTTAACCATTGATAGCGGTTCTCGATAGAGTAAGTTACATCCTCACTGAGTTTTAGATCCCCCAGTGCCTAGCTGTTTAAGGGTAAAGATTCAGGGGGCTACGCCGCCAAAGGGGTTTCATCCTCAGCCGAGGGTTGAGGCCGCAGGTCAGGGTGCTCGTGCCCCAAGCGTTCGGCCTGAATGGCCTGGGTCAAGAAGTCCAACACATC
>QLAH01000436.1_pt1 | contig 22218 bp, 17 predicted proteins | sample 4693081 | NCBI WGS metagenome assembly QLAH01 (sample SAMN09425401, study PRJNA476045) | Lake water metagenome, whole genome shotgun sequencing project.
GGAAGTAGTGATAAAGTACATGACCAATATTTCTTTTATGAGCACGGTATCTGAATTAAATAAGTATGCTGCTTTATAATAATGCTTCTCTTGTTCAATAATCCATTTTGGTATCGATACAAATTCATTGTAAATGGTACACATGAGCCAGTCTATGCTGGTAAAGCTTATCAAAAAGACGATAATGTACACGATTTGGGTTAAAATGAAACCAATCAATAATTTTTCACCAGCAGTTGCTGGTAATAAAAGGAATTGAATAGTTTTTGGTTGCGATTTAAAAAAACTATAGAAACTAGCAGAAAATAAAGTCCCTCCTAAAAAGAGTCCGATGGTGAAAAGCATCTTTCTATCCCCTGTTGGAAACATATTATGGAAACTACCAACAATTAATAATCCGTAGATTAATAAGATAATGCCAAAGCCCGCTATAAACATGAGCAAATAGCTTTTACCATTTTCTTTTAAATTTTTTCTTAACAGAAGTAATGCCCTACTAAAACTAAACTGGTTATTCATAGCCATTAATTGAAAAGTTGTTTAAATCCATTTTTGTTGTTGATTCCTGCATTAAAGAACAGTTCAAGATCTAGTTTGGTAGCTTCATCTTCCATTGTTCTTTCTTTCACAATTAAATGACCCGCTAAACTACTTTCGTAGTATAGATATTGATCTGTAGTTGAAATACTTTGTGACAGCTTGAACACTAATTTTTGGGTGATGGATTCAGTATCAGTATTTACAATTATCTCACCCTCGTCAACTAGAATAATTTTGTCAATCAAACTGTCTAAGTCTTTCACTTGATGTGTACTGATGATCATGCAGGTATCTTCGTTAATAACACTTGCGATTAATTTTCGAAGCTTTCTTTTGGATGGTATATCCAATCCATTAGTTGGTTCATCTAAAATAATGAGTGATGCATTCGATGCCATACCTAATGCAATCCATACCTTCTTCTTTTGACCAAAACTCATATTGTTCATTTTGGTCAAGGGGATGTCGAATTCTTTCAGATAAACCAAAAATTGTTCTTGATTGAATTTTGGATAAAATGGCATTAACTGTGCTGAAAATTCCAACACATCAATATTGGGGGTATCAATTTCTTCTGGAATAAAGAATACATGGTTCAAAAAAGAAGGGTCTCGTTTAGATGGGTTTGCATCAAAGACATTTAAATGGCCTTTTTGCGGATAAATTAAACCGGCCATCAGTTTTAATAAGGTTGATTTTCCAGCCCCGTTTTTGCCCAAAAGCCCATAAACACTTCCCGCTGTCAATTCAAGTTGAATGTTTGCGTAGATAGGTTTCTTTTTGGTGTACCCAAAAGAAACGTCGTTAAATTGAATCATACTTAGTTTATTAGTGTTGTAGTACACTGTAAATATATCACTGTTTTTGAAATCAACAAATATTTTTTAAAATGGCTTCAGTATGGGGAAGACTAAATTCCCTACCTTTGTATTTATGCAACGTCGCAGTCAAATGTGGCGTTGTATTTTTTTTTACCAATCTTAAAGCCGGGTACTATGAGTGAAACCAATATGTATGTTACGAAAGAGACTTTCGATAAGATGCGCGAGGAATTGCAGAAAATGAAATCTGTTGACCGTCCTGCTGCTTCTAAAGCAATTGCTGAGGCAAGAGAGAAAGGTGATTTAAAAGAGAATGCCGAATACGATGCTGCAAAAGAAGCACAGGGCATGCTAGAAGCAAAAATTAAACAATTGGAAGGGGCTATTGCCAATGCAAAAATTGTGGATACCAGTACAATTGATACCAGTAAAGTGACCATTTTGACGAAGGTAACTATTACCAATATGGCCACTAAGAAAGTGGTTACCTATCAAATAGTTGGTGAAAAAGAAGCCGACTTAAAGTTGGGTAAAATTTCTGCATCATCACCCATTGGAAAGGGCTTGTTGGGCAAAGTAAGAGGTGAAGTGGCTGAAGTGCAAGCGCCTAATGGCATCATTAAATTCAGGGTGGAAGAAATCACCGTTTAATCATTTCCCATGACTATTTTCTCGAAAATCATTGCTGGAGAAATACCTTGTTATAAGATTGCAGAGAACGATCAGTTCTTTGCATTCTTAGACATTTTTCCTTTGGTAAAAGGTCATGTATTAGTAATACCAAAAGTTGAAGTTGATCATTTTTTTGATTTGCCTGAAGACTATTTAGCTCAAATGCTATTGTTCGCAAAACCCATTGCCAAGGCAATAGAAAAAGCCTTTCCTTGTAATCGTTGCGGTATAAGTGTGGTGGGATTAGAAGTGCCGCATGCACATATGCACTTGGTTCCCATTAACAGCGCCGATGACTTGAATTTTACTCGAGGTAAATTATCATTAAGCCAAGAAGAACTGCTTTCGGTTCAGCAAAGTATTTTAGCTGCACAATAATCTTTATTTGGTTATTTAGACTTTATATAAATTATTTTGGTATAAATTATATCATGAGTTAATTTCTTGTTTAATGAATGTTAAGCGAATCTTTTATATCATTATTTTTTTTTCAACTTCATTTAATGCTATAAGTCAAAATTCAATTTGTGGTAAAGTATTAGATTCTCTGACATTACAACCAGTTCCATATGCTGTAATTACAACTTTATCATCAGGTGTATATTGTGATTCTCTAGGGAATTTCCAAATGAAAAATATTCAAGATGATATATTGAATGTTAGTTGTATAGGTTATCAAAAGAAAATAGTATCAACTAATTATAATAAGTGCGATACCATATTATTAGCACCGATTTTTGAAGAATTAAAGCCGATAATATTAGGTAAATTCAAATGGTTAGAAAATGATAAAATACAAGTAGGCGACTTAGTAGGGAAATCAAAGTTTGGAATAAATGTCCCAAGCGGTCTTACTATTATAAAGTTTTTCCCTAATCCCAATCAATTAAAGTCCTTTATTATTGGCGATTTTATCTTCAAATTAAGTAATTCAACAGTAAATAATCCGAAGCTTAAGGCAAGAATAAGGGTTTTTGAAGCGATAGACCAAAAGACTGTTGGAGAAGATATATTAAATCTTAGTGATATTTTTTCAATTGAAAAAGGTGCTGATAACCTAGCAACTATAAATCTTAACAAATATGCAATTGAAATGCCCGTTAATGGGTGTTTTCTTGGAATCGAGTTCATTGGTGATATCTCTGAGAAGGATAGTGAAGCATCCAATAATTATTTAGCACTAACTGGCTGGTTAGCAAAATCATTTGAAGATGGATATACACTTCGGAAATATTATTCAAATAATTTTCTAGAATACACATTTGGATCATCACAAAAAGTAAATCTTTATTTTGCAATCAACTTATATGAAAATAAATGATGGTTTTAAACACAAGAAGTGTACTATTCATCATTATGGCTTATTCCTCCTTAGATTACTTCCTAACCCTTCCTTCATTCTTTGCAATAAAATCGCCCCAGCCTTTTAAAGCTTTGCCTTTAATAGCCAATGGACTATTGCTTTGATAAAAATGACAAAGTGCTACTGCAAGAGCATCGGTTGCATCAAAATAGACTGGCTTTTTTTCGATGTTCAAGGTTAATTGAAGCATTTTCCAAACCTGGTCTTTGTCAGCATTACCATTCCCTGTAATAGATTGTTTTACTTTTTTAGGGGCATATTCAGTTACAGGAATTTGCGATTGCATAGAAGCTGCAATGGCTACTCCTTGCGCTCTCCCAAGCTTGAGCATACTCTGAACATTTTTCCCAAAAAAAGGAGCTTCAATGGCAAAACTATTGGGCTTGTATTGGGCAATTAATCCAGCAATGGTTCTATAAATGATTTCAAGTCTTGCATAAATATCTTTTTCCTTGGTAAGCTTTAATGTATCCATTGTAATCAACTCAGGTTTGCCTTTGCGAATGCCTAATAAAGCATATCCCAATAATTGAGTTCCTGGATCAATTCCTAAAATAACTGAGTCGTATTTCATTCTTAGGTGAAAATAGGCATTATTGATAAATCAGCTACAAGCTTACCTTTACAAAAAGAACCGATTGACAAAACGTACTAAACTGTTGCTGAATTATTTAATTGGACCAATTTTGTTCATCTGGTTATCTTGGTCTATTTATGAACAAATTCGGCAGCAGTCTGATATTAAACAGTCTTGGGAAATGATCACTGAAGCTTTCTTAGGGCCTCAGTTTTTAAAGATAATATTGGTTGTGCTGTTGATGTTACTTAATTGGGGAATTGAAGCCAGGAAATGGCAAATACAATTAAAAGGGCTTCAGCCAATTTCATTTTTATTTGCATTCAAATCTGTATTAGCAGGGCAGTCTGTAGGATTTAATACGGTCAATCGTTTGGGAGAGCCTGTTGCTAGGGCTGCATTTTTGAGTGATGGAAACAGGATTCAAGGTGTTGCCTTATCAATTGTTGGCAATATGGCTCAAATCATTGCTACTATCTTGGTAAGTGCTTTTGCTTTGTTGTATTTGCGAATGGATATCTTAAATGAACAGCAAAATATTGGAGGGATTCCAATTGAGTGGATTGCGGCTTTTAATTATTTAGTATTTATTGGTATATCAGTATTTATATTGGCTTATTTTAAATTAAAAAGCCTTTTTGGATTAATTAGAAAAATTCCATTCGTGAACAAGTATCAATACTACTTTGAAAAATTGGAATCCTTTCAACAGAAAGATTTATGGCAGCTTTTGTGGCTATCTTTTATTCGGTATGGCATTTTTATTGTTCAATATTATTTATTGCTAACGGTTTTTAATGTTACTATTCAGTGGCTAGATGCTTTTGCATTAATTAGTGTATTGTTAATGCTACTGAGTATTATCCCTACTATTGCATTTGCAGAGCTTGGGATTAGAGGTAAACTCAGTTTGATTTTATTTGGATTGGTTAGTAATAATATGGTTGGAATGGTGGTAGCTGCAGCAGGAATCTGGTTAATTAACTTAATCTTACCAGCAATTGCCGGTACATTGTTTATATTAGGGATACAAATTTTTAGAAATAAGTAACATGGTTTTTAAAAGAATAGTAATTGCTGTTTTATTAGTGATTTTAGTAAAGCCACTTTCTGCAGGAGATGACTTTTGCGGAATAAGAAATTATGCCTTTCAAAGTGGCGAGCAAATTTCTTTTACTGTTTTTTACAACGTGATTGGATTGTATGTGAATGCAGGTAATGCAACATTTTCGGTTAATGCAGAAAAGATGAATAATCAACCGGTGTATCATTTAGTAGGTGCAGGCAATTCTAATAGTAGTTATGATTGGATTTTTAAAGTAAGGGACAAATACGAGAGTTATATTGATACGGCAAACTTACAACCACTCAAGTTTATTCGAAATGTAGATGAGGGCGGATATAAGATCAATGAAAATGTAAATTTCAATAGAACCGCTAATACTGCTACCAGCGAAAAGGGTACTGTTAAAGTGCCTAATTGTGTACAAGATGTTTTAAGCGCTATATATTATGCGCGGAATATTGATTTTGAAAAATACAAGCCTGAAGATCGAATACCTTTTACTATGTTTTTAGACAATGAAGTCTATAATTTATACATTAAGTATTTGGGTAGAGAAACCATCAAAACCCGTTTTGGTAAATTCAATGCAATTAAATTCAAACCACTATTGGTTAAAGGAACTTTATTTGAGGGCGGAGAAAAAATGACGGTATGGGTTAGTGATGATGCCAATCATGTGCCACTAAGAATTGAGAGCCCAATAGTAGTGGGCAGTGTAAAAGTAGACATGATGGGATACAAAAATCTGCGTTATCCCTTTAGCTCTATGATATCTAAAAGATAATTTACAAATCTGCTAAACGAATTGCTTGGTTCATTCGAATGCCTTTTTCTGTTTGGTGAACGGTGCAACACTCAATAGATGGGTCGTGTTCAAAAAATAAAATATATCCTTCTTCCGCTGCTTCTTGTAAGAATGATTTTTTCTCTTTCAATGTGGTTAAAGGAAACATATCATAGCCCATTATATAGGGTAGCGGAATATGTGAAGCGGAAGGTAATAGATCAGCCATATAAACAATGGTCTTGCCTTTGTAATTGATTTGGGGGAGCATCATGCTTTTAGTATGCCCATTTACAAAACGAATGCTGATATTCTGAGTGAATGACACTTTTTCTAATAGTCCATCTTGCGTAAACTCATTGGTCGGGGCGTTAATCATTTTCAATTGACCACTGGCTTCGATGGGTAAAATATTTTCTTTTAAAAATGAAGCTTTCTCGCGATCATTCGGATTCACCGCCCAATCCCAATGTATTGGGTTACTCCAATAAGTAGCATTAGGAAAATAAGGCACTAATTGATTGTTCACTTTTTCTATACTGCCCCCGCAATGATCAAAATGCAAATGGGTGTGAAACACGTCTGTTATATCATTTCTAGTGAAACCTAGGCGTTCCAATTCAGAATCTAATTCAATTGTTTCACTCATGCCATAGTGTCCAAAGAATTTTTTATCTTGCTTAAAGCCCATACCGGTATCAATCAATATGAGCTTATTATCGTCTTCAATCAACAAGCTTCTTAATGCCCAGTTACATAAATTATTTTCATCCGCTGGATTCAATTTATTCCAAAGCGATTTTGGAACTACGCCATACATGGCACCTCCGTCTAATTTAAAATAACTATGATTGATGCTGTGCAATTTCATTGAACTACTTTTTGGATTGCAATTTATTTGCAGAAATTAAAATAAGTAAACCGAGAATGAAAAATATTTCTAAAACCAATACTGAATTTCTTTGCGAACCAGATATTTCATTGATGTAGCCAAAACTTAACATTCCAACTACAATGGATATTTTTTCTGTTACATCGTAGAAACTAAAATAAGATGTGGTATCGGTTGTTTCAGGCATTAATTTGGCATAAGTACTTCTACTTAAAGCCTGAATTCCACCCATGATGAACCCTACTAAAACCGCTAAGCCATAAAATTCGTTGATGCCATCTCTGGGTAACAAATAGCCGATTACGCAGAGTACAATCCATAAAACGATGGTAATCATCAATGCGGTAAAATTGCTGGTTTTCTTAGAAAGCCAAGCGATTGTAAATGCACCAGGAATCGCAATCAATTGAATGATTAAAATGGCAATAATTAAATTAATGGTAGGAATATTTAATTCACTTTTTCCATAAAGGGTGGCTACCAACATGACTGTTTGAACCCCCATATTGTAAAAGAAAAAGGAGAATAAGAATCTTCTTAAAACGGGAAGCGACTTTAATTGCTGCCAAACTTTATTGAGTTCTTTGTATCCACCTGCTATTATTTGTCTGTTTGATTTGGTTCCTCCAGCTGGTACTGATTTAGGAAGTCTTTTCAGCGCAAACTGTGCAAATCCCCACCACCAAATTCCTACCAACAAAAAGGAAATTTGTGAAGCTTTTCCCACTGTAATGCCAAAGCTATCAGGAGATAAAACAAACACAAAGCAAATGACTTGTAAAACCATGCTGCCTATATAGCCCATGGCAAAACCTTTTGCACTTACTTTATCACGGTCTTCGGGGGCAGCTATTTCTGGTAAGAAAGAATTATAAAAAACCAAGCTGCTCCAAAATCCGATGCAAGCAATAATTAAACAGGCCAATCCAAATGCTAAGTTGGTCTTGTCGTAAAAATACATTGCAGAACAAGCGATGCTACCGAGCGTACAAAAGAAAAACAGAAACTGTTTCTTATTGCCTTTGTAATCTGCAATAGAAGACAGTATGGGTGATAATAATGCAACAATGATGAATGCAATTGCTAGTGCATAATTGTATAATGAAGTATTTACGAATTCTCTTCCAAACAATACTACCGTATCATTTAAAGTTTTATCGTTGCCGTCTCCAGTTACGGCTTCGTAGTATGCAGGAAAAATAGTAGAAGTAATGACTAAATTGTAAGCACTATTGCCCCAATCGTACATTGCCCAACCATTGATTACTTTTTTGGAGGCAGTTTGTGTGGACATGCGTTTTATTTCAAGTGTCCGGTCAAGATAAGAATAATTAAGATCATTCCCACAATTACTCGGTACCAACCGAATAGTTTAAATCCGTATTTCTGTAAATAAGTAATGAAAAATTTAATGGCCAATAGCGCGACCAAAAAGGCTACGATATTTCCAAGGCCTAATAAAATCATATTCGAGCGAGTGAAAATCAATTCAGGTGTTTCCGTATAAGCTTTTAATAATTTGTAGCCAGTTGCTGCTGCCATTGTTGGAACTGCCAAGAAGAAAGAAAATTCAGCAGCTAGTTTTCTAGTTAATCCTTGTTGCATACCCCCAATAATACTGGCTGCACTTCTGCTTACGCCAGGGATCATGGCTACACATTGCCAAAAACCAATGATAAATGCTTTTTTATTGGTTATTTGTTCATCTACTGAAATGGTAGGGTTTTTGAAAAAAGAATCAATGAAGATCAATGCAACACCGCCCAATACCATGGTAATAGAAACCACCATGGGGCTTTCTAATAAAGCATCTATCGTGTCAGAAAATAAAGCACCCAAAATCAGCGCAGGTAGAACTGCGATAATCAATTTTAAATAAAATTGCCAACGATTGAGTGGGAAGAATTTACCCCTAAATAATATCACTACGGAACATATAGCACCTAACTGAATCGCTACTTCAAACAATTTAGTGAAATCATCTTTTGCGATGCCCATAAAGGAACTAGCAATAATCATATGGCCAGTAGATGAAATCGGAAGGAATTCGGTAACGCCTTCAATAATCGCGATGATGACAGCTTCTAAATAAGTCATAAATAAAAATTCAGGTAAGGTCTAAGCAGCAGTCTTAGGCTTCTTAAAGATGGCGTAGACTTCAATTAACAAGCCTACAACAATTAAAATTGGGGCAACAGTAATGCGGGTACTGCTGTACACTTCATTATTAGAAAATACATTGGGGTCTTCGCTCTTACCTCCACTCATTAAGAACATTCCTAGTGCAATTACAAGTCCACCTACTAACATTAAGATGAAATTTTCTTTAGAAAACAAAGGAGTGGTTTTATTGGTCGTGCTCATATAAATGCTTTAAGCTTATTTTAAAATAGTATCTGGTTAATATAAATCGTCTAGTTTCATTTTCAAGTATTTCAACACACTTCTATGCGTGCTTAATACCGAAATACCCACACCTAATATAATCAATCCTCCAAATAGGAGTAAAGTATGGTTGGTATTTCTGATGCCTTTTAATTGGGGAAACTGAGATTCGGCCCAGCCAATTAAAGAGAATAATAAAATAATCGCAATACCTGAACTAATTAGTCCATTGACCACTGCGCGGATATTGAGGGGTCGCGCAATAAACGACTGCGTTGCTCCCACCATTTGCATGGTCTTAATCAAGAATCGATTGCTAAACATGGCCAAGCGGATGGTATTATCGATGCTAAAAATGACAATAACACAAAGGGTAATGGCCACTACTAAAAAGATTAATCCAATTTTGGAAGCCCTTTCATTTAAGCTGGTTACCAAACTTTGTGGGTATTGTAAATCGGTAATTTGATTGCCATAATTGGCCATTAAATCTGCACTGATTACCGCTAGACTATCTTTATTTACGTATTCAGCTTTTGCATAAAAATCAATGCTCTCCGGCAATGGGTTTATGTCTAAAATTTTTGCCCAGTCTTCGTTGTTTTCTTTATTCCAAATTTCTTTTGCCGTGTTTTTGTCTACGTAAACCACGTTTTTGGCATAGGGCTTTGAGGTAATAAACTGCTGAATTTGGGCAATTGTGTCTTTATTCAGGGTTCTCATATAGGCGCTCAGCCTGATATCTTCTTTAAATGTATTTCCTACTGCGTTTAGATTTAGGAAAAACCAACCCATGATTCCCATAATTAGTAGTACCAGTGCTACCCCCACCACGGTGTAGATATAATTGGGTTTCCCCCGCTTCAATGATGCTTTTCCTGCTTGAGCCATAATATTTATTCCTTTTTATGCTACTTCGATAAACGAGTGCGATACTGTTAGAACGCTACAAATGTAGTGTTTTGACGGCTAATGACTTACATTTGCACCCCTAAACCTGACCTGAAAATAAGCGAATATTTTTGGGCAGGCGTTAAAGAAACGCAAATAAATAAAAAGGGCAGGCAAGATGGACTATCAATTTAGAGCAATTGAACAAAAATGGCAGGAGTATTGGAAAAATAATGGGGCGTATACCGTTCCCAATATCAGCGATAAACCTAAGTACTATGTATTGGATATGTTTCCTTATCCAAGTGGTGCAGGTTTGCATGTAGGCCATCCTTTGGGGTATATTGCTTCTGATATTTTCAGCAGGTATAAAAGACTAAAAGGCTTTAATGTATTGCATCCCATGGGCTATGATGCCTTTGGTTTGCCCGCAGAACAATATGCCATTGAACATGGCGTGCATCCTGCTACCAGCACTGTTCAAAACATCAATAATTTTAGACAACAATTAGACAATATTGGTTTTTCTTACGATTGGAGTAGAGAAGTAAGAACTTGCGAACCAGCCTATCACAAATGGACCCAGTGGATTTTCTTGCAGTTATTCAATTCTTTTTTTAATCGGCATAACCAAAAAGCAACCCCTATTACTGAGTTGATTGCTTCTTTTGAAAAAGAAGGAAACAGCATTCATGAATGTCCTGCTAATGATCAACTTCATTTTACTGCAGCTGAATGGAAAGCTTTTTCTGAAAAAGAACAGCAAGATATTTTAATGCAATATCGGTTGGCTTTTTGTGGCTATGGCGAAGTAAACTGGTGTGAAGCCTTGGGCACAGTGTTGGCCAATGATGAAGTGGTGAATGGATTGAGTGAGCGTGGTGGTCACCCAGTGGTAAAGAAAAAACTGCGTCAGTGGTACTTGCGGATCACCGAATATGCAGATCGATTAATCAGTGGCTTAGATCAAATTGAATTCAGCGAAGCCATGCGCGAAATGCAAACCAACTGGATAGGAAAATCTTATGGCGCAGAAATTGATTTTGCGATTGCTGGTTCTGCAAACAACCAATCATTGCGTGTATATACTACTAGGCCAGATACCATTTTTGGAGTAGACTTTATGGTAGTGGCTCCTGAGCATGAGTTGATTGAGCAGATTACTACCACTGATCAAAAACAAGCGGTTGAAGAATATATTACCTATGTTAAAAGCCGCAGTGATAGAGAGCGTCAGGCGGAGAAAAAAATCACTGGTTGTTTTACAGGTGCTTATGCATTGAATCCGTTTAATCAGCGTCCTATTCCTATCTGGATTTCCGAATATGTGTTGGCTGGATACGGTACTGGAGCAATCATGGCTGTGCCTTGTGGCGATGAAAGAGATTTCAAATTTGCCAAGCATTTTAATATTCCCATCACCAATATTATTGGAGAACATTTTAATGGGGAGGAAGCCAATTCAACCAAGGATGTGGCGCTGTCTAATAGCGAATTTTTAGACGGCATTATTTTAAAAGATGCTATTGCCATCGTAATTGATAAGCTGGTTGAAATGGGCATTGGCAAACGTAAAGTGAATTATAAAATGCGGGATGCTGCTTTTAGCAGACAACGTTATTGGGGTGAGCCTTTCCCGATTATTTGGAAAGACGGTATCGCGTATCCTTTAGATGAATCGAAACTGCCTTTGACTTTGCCTGAAGTGGATAATTATGGGCCTGGGCCGGAGGGAGAAGGGCCGCTGGCCAATATTCCTGAATGGATTCATCAATATGATTCAGTCATTCCAGGGGGTACGCTAGAAACCAATACCATGCCAGGTTATGCAGGAAGTAGTTGGTATTTTTTACGTTATATGGATCCGCATAACAATGAATCTTTTTGTGATAAAAAAGTCAGTGATTATTGGAATCAAGTAGACTTATATATTGGTGGAACGGAACATGCAGTGGGGCATTTGCTTTATAGTAGATTGTGGACCAAGGTATTGTTTGATTTAGGCCATATCAGCTTTGATGAGCCTTTCAGGAAATTATTGAATCAGGGAATGATTCAGGGTAGCTCTAGATTTGTATATCGGAACAAACAAAACCCGAATGAATTTATTTCTGCAGGATTAATTAAAGACTATGATACCAATCCAATTCATGTAGATGTGAATTTTGTTGATGGATACGAATTGGATTTAACCGCTTTTAAACAATGGCGCAATGGTGAATATGCCAACGCAACTTTTGTATTAGAAAACGGCAAATACCTCTGTGGTGCTGAAGTAGAGAAAATGTCGAAGAGCAAATTTAATACTGTGAATCCAGATGTTTTGGTAGAGAAATATGGTGCCGATACTTTTAGAATGTACGAAATGTTCTTAGGGCCAGTAGACCAGAGCAAACCTTGGGATACCAAGGGTATTGAAGGAGTGCATCGTTTCTTGAAAAAATGTTGGCGTTTATTTTATGATGAATTAAAAGGGAAGGTTTGGAATGAAGACAGCCCTAATCCAGCAGAGCTGAAAGTATTACATAAAACCATTTTAAAAATTCAGGAAGATACAGAACGATTTAGTTTTAATACTGCGGTGAGTACGTTCATGATTTGTGTGAATGAATTGGCCGATCTAAAATGTTATAAGAAAGCTGTTTTAGAACAAGTACTGATTCTCTTAACGCCTTACGCTCCTCATATTAGCGAAGAGCTTTGGCATCAGTTGGGAAATAATGGTTCTATCTTGGATGCAACATTTCCAGCATTTGATGCATCTTATGTGCAAGAATCATCTAAAGATTATCCAGTGAGCATTAACGGTAGGGTTAGAACCAATATCAATTTGCCTTTGGATATGGAAGCGGCCGAGGCACAAGAGCAAGTGCTGGCGAATGCCTTGGTTCAGAAATGGCTGGAAGATAAGCCAGTTAAAAAATTCATCTTTGTAAAAGGAAAAATGATTAATGTCGTTATATAAAATCATATTGGGCATTGCCCTTAGCGCAACAATAGGGGCAAATGCACAAGAACCTGCTATTCCAGTTCCCAAAAAAACGATTCGGAATTTTATTAATCCCGACTCGCTACAATTGATGAACCTAAAAATTGTGCCGATTCCAATTTTTACTTCTACCCCTGAAACAGGTATTAGAGTGGGTGCAGCTTTGGAATATTTTTTTAATGCAAAAGATAAAGAATCAGAAGCACGTGGATCTTATATACATGGTCAATTTACTTATAGCACACTTGGGCAAGTAGAAGTGAAAAGCACTTGGCAGGTATTTACTAAGGGAGAGAAATTTGTTTACAGGGGCTCGGGTGGATTTAGTACGTATAACGATCGTTTTTGGGGCGTGGGAAACAATACGGTGGATGAAAAAAACTTTTTGCCTCAAGACTACAGTAGAATTTTTTTAGAGTCTAAAACATACCGATTATTAAAGAATCAATGGTATGTGGGCATGAAGCTTGATTACAATGATGTGTACAATGTAGTTAATAAAAAGCCTTTAACGCCAGATCAACTAGATGTTCCTGGTATTAATGGAAGTAAAACATTGGGCATTGGTCCTGCCATTTTGTATGAGGGAAGAGACTTCCCTTTTAGTGCCCACAGCGGTGCTTACGCAGAGTTTTATTTCACCAGAAATATTGCATTTAAAAATAATCCGTTCAATTATAATACTTGGTTTTTAGACTTACGAAAATATTTCCCTTTATCTCAAAACAGCACATTGGCTTTTCAATTGCATAGTATGCATGCCACTGGAAATGTTCCTGTAAGAGAATTACCCAGAGTTGGAGGCTCTGTTTTAATGAGGGGGTATTTTACGGGCAGATTTAGAGACCATTCTTTTACTGCTTTACAAGCAGAATACCGGTTTTTAATTTGGCGTTGGATTTATGGTGCTGCATTTGGATCGGCAGGCGTGATTGATGAGTCTATTGCTAGTTATTCAACTTCCAACCTGCTAAAAGCAAGTGGTTTAGGGCTTCGCTTTTTACTGAATAAAAAGAATAGAATGTTTGTTCGTTTTGACTATGCCCTCAATAGTACTGCTGGCGGTGCGTATTATATTCGCTTGAGCGAAGCATTTTAATTAGCCTATTAAGGCTTCTTGCATATTTTACTATATTCACGGTTCAAATGCTGAACCATGAACAAGTTTATTCTATCGTTTGGGATGCTATTGCTTGCATACCCTATTTTGGCTCAAAAAAAAGTAATCAGTAAAGCTGATTTAATGGCCAATAAATTGCCAGAAAATTTTCGCAATCCATTGCCTCAGTTTATGAAATGGTTGGATGATGATCGAGTAATTTTAAACCAAAAAATTCATCCTGATTCTGCTGCTAAGAATTATGTAATGGAAGTGAAAACGGGTAAATTGACCGTGGCTACTCCAGATCAAATGAAGGGAGCAGCTCCTCCTACTAAAACCGTATCTGTAAAAAAAGCAGATTTGTTTTATAAAAATGGGGATACCGAAAAGCAAATCACTTTTGATGCAGCTGAAGAAAAGAATCCAACTTTCTCTCCTGACAGTTCATATATCGCATACACTAAATCGAATGATTTGTATACCTATAATTTGGTAACGAATAAGGAAACCAGACTTACTTTCAGTGGAACCAGCACTTCATTAAATGGTTTTGCTAGTTGGGTTTATTGGGAAGAGATTTTCGGTAGAGGTACTCGCTATCGCGCATTTTGGTGGAACCCTAATAGCAAACAATTAGCGTACATGCATTTTGATGAAAGCATGGTGCCTATGTTCCCTATTTACAGCAGTGAAGGGCAACACGGTTTTATTGAAGAAACTCGTTATCCTAAGCCAGGTGATAAAAATCCAGAAGTAAAAGTGGGATTTGTAAATGTAGATGGTGGTGCAACTACATGGGCCGATTTTAATGCCAAAGAAGACCAATATTTTGGATGGCCTGTTTGGAGAAACGATGGTAGTAGTTTATTGGTTCAATGGATTAATCGTGGCCAAGACCATTTGAAAATTTTTGATGTTAATCCTGGAACTGGGGCTAAAAAAATCATGTACGAAGAACAGCAAAAAACATGGGTTGATTTAGAAGACAAAGCAGGCCAGCGTTTTACTTTCTTAAAAAGCAAGCCGGCTTTTATTTTAGAAAGTGATAAAACAGGATGGAATCATTTGTATTTACATAATAATGATGGTAGTCTTATTAATCCAATAACTTCTGGTGAGTTCACCGTGTTAAGTACTGAGTTAATTGACGAGAAAAACGGAGTGGTTTATTTTACTGCTAGAGGTAAAGAAAATACAGCTCGTACAGATTTATACAGCATTAAGATGAATGGTGCTGAAATGAAGCGGTTGACTTTTGGAGATTATAATCATACACAAATAAGATTGTCTCCTAATGGGAAATATTTTGTAACTGGTTACAGTAATTCTACCACTCCAAACAAAATGACTTTGGTAGATGGCAAAGGTAAAATTGTGCGTGAATTAGGAGATGCAAAGGGTAGTGCTATGGATGAGTATGCTATTGCTAAAACCGAATTCATTCGTATAAAAAGTGCTGATGGTTTATTTGAATTGCCTGCTCAAGTAACTTGGCCTGCCAATATGGATCCAAATAAAAAATACCCCATGTTGGTAGATATTTATGGTGGTCCTAATGCAGGTAATACTTGGGATAGTTGGAGCTGGAATCCTACTCGTGAAATGTATGCACAAGAAGGATTGATTCATGTAAAGTTTGATCACCGTGCTAGCGGTCATTTTGGTAAAGCAGGGGTGAATTATATGCACCGCAACTTAGGTTTCTGGGAAATGCAAGACTACATGCATATGGCTAAGTGGTTTATTCAAAATGGTCAAGCAGACCCTACTAAAATTGCTATTACTGGTTTTAGTTATGGTGGATATATGAGTGCTTATGCTTTAACCTATGGTTCATCTGTATTTACCCATGCTATGGCAGGTGGTTCTGTAATTGATTGGAAATTGTATGATAGTCATTACACAGAGAAATTCATGGATACTCCAGCAGAAAACCCAGACGGTTACAAAAGCGGTAGCGTATTAACTCATATTGATAAATTCAATGGAGTTTTGCAATTGGTGCATGGAACCATGGATGATAATGTGCATATGCAAAACAGCATTCAGTTAGCTAGTGCTTTACAAGACAAAGGAAAAGATTTTGAATTCATGTTGTATCCAGGTGGAAGACATGGCTGGGGTGGTGCTAAAGGCAATCACTTTAATAATTTAAAAACCAAGTTTATCTATAAGCATTTATTAGGTAAGGAAGTTCCAAAAGGAATGTTGCGCTAAAAGCTGCTTAAGGATGATATTAAAAGCCACTCATTTATATGGGTGGCTTTTTTTGTTATATAAATACGCTTATTTTCAGTATTCAATTTGCAAATATGCTTACTAGAAAATTATTGGTCTTATTTGGTTTAACCGTTCAAACCCTCTCCGCGCAAACCGTTTCACCTCGTTTTTTATCTCATCCTGTATTGTCACCGGATGCACAAACAGTGGTATTTAGTTTTGAAGGTGACCTTTGGAAAGCTTCAACGGTTGATTTGCAAGCTACTCGCTTAACTGCCATGCAAGGCTATGAAACAACGCCTCGTATTTCTCCTGACGGAAAATGGTTGGCCTTTACAGGCGAGCAGATGGGTAATACCGATGTCTATATCATGCCCCTGAATGGTGGCGAAGTAAAACAACTTACTTTTCATAGTGCTGCAGATGTTGTATCCAATTTTAGTTGGGATAGTAAATCCATTTATTTTACTTCTAATAGGTATGGTCCTGCTTCTGCATATACGGTGGGCATTAATGGGGGAACGCCCAAACGTTTATTTGCAGATCATTATTTTTTAATGGATCACTTAATTGCTGAACATCCTACCACTGGAGATATTTATTTTAATGATACTTGGGAAAGCAATAACCAGGTTGCAAGAAAGAGATACAAAGGGCCATTTAATCCAGATATTCAATCGTATAATCTAAAAACAAAAGCATATCAAAAACATACCAATTGGGTAGGTAAAGATTTTGCAACCACCATTGATCAAAAGGGTTCAATCTATTTTATTTCCGATGAAGCAAATGGGGAGTATAACTTATACACGTTTAGCAACGGCAAAAAAATAGCCCTTACTGAGTTTAACAGTTCTATTAAAACACCTTTAGTAAGTGCTAATGGTGCTTATGTAGTTTTTGAAAAAGATTATCAATTGTGGTGGTATAATGTAGCGAATAAAAAAGCGAGTCCGCTGAGTATTCAATTGTATAGAAACCAAATTTTACCAGCACAAAAAGAATACGATGTCAGAGGAAAGATTGATGCAATGGATGTTTCACCAGATGGTAAAAAATTAGCTTTTATTTCAAGAGGAGAATTATTCGTAAGTGATGTTGAAGGAAAGTTTGTGAAGCAAATCAATAAAGGAAATACGGAAAGAGCACGTGAAGTAAAATGGTTAGCAGACAATAGCACTTTATTATTTAATGAAACAGTAGACGGCTATTTGAATATTTTTTCTGTTTCCGCAGATGGTACAACAGCTCCTAAAAAAATCACGAACCTAACTAAGGATAATCGCTCTTTAGTATTAAATAAATCAAAAAGCAAAATGGTTTTTTTAAGCGGAAGAGATGAAGTGGTGTTGATGGATACCAAAACCTTTGAATCTAAATCGGTGGTTAAAGATGAAATCTGGGCAATGCAAAATTCTAATCCAGGATTTTCTCCTAACGAAGAATACTTGGTGTTTACTGTGGTTAAAAATTTTGAGCAAGACATAATGATTCATCATATTAAGGAAAACAAAACCTATAATTTAACTAACTCGGGTGTAACCGAAGCGGATCCTATTTGGTCTCCTGATGGGAAGTATATTTATTTTGTGAGCAATAGAACCAAGCCTTCTTATCCATTTGGCATGGCTAATCCAAGAGTTTATAGAATGGCTTTAGAAAAATTGGATGAGCCATTTAGGTCAGATAAATTCAATGATTTATTTAAAGTTGAAAAGAAAGACACAACGAAACCTTCATTGGTAATCAATATTGATTTTAATGGATTAATGGAAAGATTGGAACAAGTTGGACCCAGTTTTGGATCTCAATATTTGTTGAATGTAATTAAGAAGGGAGATAAAACAACTTTATTATACATCAGTGATCATGCAGAAGGTAAAATGTCTCTTTGGAAAACAGTATTAGATCCTTTTGAACCTAGTAAAACAGAACGAATAAACGGCATAGACGCCAATAGTATTGAATACACTGAAGCGGGCGATAAAACCTTTTTATTAGGCAATGGCAATATTTATAAGTTTAATCTGGATGCCAATAAAGCAGACATGGTTATGATTACCCAAACATTTCAAAGAAGTTTGGCAGCAGAGTTTAAACAGATTTTTCAAGAAACTTGGGCTCAAGTAGAACAGAATTTCTACGACGAAAAATTCCATGGAGTAGACTGGCGTGCAATGAAAAAGAAGTACGAAAATTATTTGCCAGCACTCAATACCAGAGCAGATTTGAGGGTTTTATTAAATGATTTATTGGGTGAATTAAATTCTTCTCACCAAGGATTTTCTTCTTTTGGAGATGAAGAAACAATTCGATTGGTTAACCGTACTATGGAAACGGGTATTCGTTTTGAAAACGAACAACCTTACACTGTTAAAGATGTAATAGCCAATACTGCAGCAGATAAAAAATCAGTTGATATTTTACCTGGTGATATTTTGATAAAAGTAAATAATGAAACAGTAGATATTACTAAAGACAGAAACAGCTACTTTAGTAAGCCGAGTTTTGATAGAGAATTACAGTTAGTATTCAATCGAAACGGTAAACAAATAAGTGTAAACATTCATCCACAAAGAGTTATTGCACCTAATTTATACGATGAATGGATAAAGAACAATCAAGCAATTGTAGATGCAAAAACCAATAAAAAAGTTGCTTATCATACAATGAAAGATATGGGCTTGGGAGAGCTTGAAAAGTTTTTTATTGATATGACCCAAGACCTGTATCAGAAAGATGCGTTGATATTAGACCTTCGGTATAATACAGGTGGAAATGTGCACGATGAAGTATTGAAGTTCTTGAGTCAGAAAACCTATTTACGTTGGAAGTACCGCGAGGGTAAATTATCCCCTCAGTCTAATTTTGGTCCATCAGATAAGCCCATTGTTTTATTGATTAACGAACAATCATTGAGCGATGCGGAAATGACAGCAGAAGGGTTTAAAGCATTAAAACTGGGAAAAATTATTGGTATGCCAACCTATCGCTGGATTATTTTCACCAGTGGTGCAGGATTAGTAGATGGTTCATTTGTGCGTTTACCTAGTTGGGGCTGTTATGGTTTAGATGGAAATGATTTAGAGCTAACAGGCGTGGCTCCAGATATCATGGTTCCATTAAATTTTAATGATAAAATCAATAAAAGGGATCCACAGTTAGACAAAGCCATTGAAGAAGTATTAAAGCAATTGAAATAATATAAATTGAGTAATGTATTTTGATTTTAACTGGCGAAGTAGTCTATTACTGATCTTCTTTTTTCATGGATTAGTGTATGCTTTCTTATTTTTTAGGAAAGCTTATCAAAAAGAACACCCATCCGATAATTGGTTGGGCTTCTTTTTAATCATGTGTATTCTTTATATCTGTCCTTGGATGCTAGGTTATGCAGGCTGGTATTGGGGAACTGAATGTTTAGAATGTAGGAATTTCATGTTCTATGTTCCTATGAATCATACATTGTTAATGGGGCCGGTCATTTTCATGTATATCCGAACGCTACTAAATCCGGGCTTTGAGTTTAGTAAATTAGATCGATGGCATTTTGTTCCTGGCATAGCTTATATTATTTGGACCATTGTTGTGGCTGTAACTGACTTATTGGTTTTAAAAAGATATTATTTAATGGATGGCCAAAATGACCCTGATTTTGATACTTGGTACCAAGCGATTGGTTTTTTTAGTCTGCTCATTTACCTTGTACTAAGTTTAAGGTATTACCTAATGTATCGTGCGTTTATTGTACAGGAATTGTCGTTTGCAGACAACCTGCAGTTTAAATGGGTGAGAAATTTTTTAATTGCCTGTTTTCTATATTTCTTCTCTACCGTTTTACTAGATATCCTTAGATTAGCGGGGGTTGATATTGGCTATCAAGATACTTGGTGGTATTATTTATTATTTGCTTTTATCTTTTACTATATCGCCATTTCGGGCTATGCCAACTCTATTGAGCAGAGAAAGAATTTTGAATTAGACTTTTTGCGTTACAAAATGCCTTCTCTTATTGGTGGGATTGTATCCGATAACATAGCTGTAAATGAAGAAGAAGCTTCTTTTGAAGTGCTGAAGAATATTGAAGCGCAGGAGACCCCTGAATCCACAGAAAGCTTTATTTCGTCCATTTGGATAGATAAAGTTGAGCATGCTATTACAATAGAAAAAATGTACCGAAACCCAGAGCTTACTTTGACCGACCTGGCCAATCATTTGGGAACCAATCCTTCCTTGCTGTCTAAAATAATCAACCGAAGCTTTAGTAAAAATTTTAATGATTATGTAAATCAATACCGGGTATTAGAAGTAAAGGAAAACCTAGCTAATCCCGCAAATGCCCATTTAACGATTATGAGTTTAGCTTATGATGCGGGCTTTAATAGTAAAGCAACTTTTAATCGGGCGTTTAAAAAATTCACAGGGGATAGTCCAAAATCGTATCAAATTAAATAATTAGTATTTTATAAGTAATTCATTATCAATGTTTCATTATTTGAGACTAGCTCTTCCTGTCTCAAATAATGATTTGAGGCGGTAAACTTTGTTTGCTGGGGCATTTTGCACCCACAAACGAAAATCATGCAAAAATTTCTGACTTCTTTTCTACTTTTTGTTAGCACTGTTGCTCAAGGTCAATCTCTATCATTAGCAGATACCTTGAAATCTACAACCACTACTGAAGTGACTGTCATAGCAAATAAGCAATTTGTCAAGACCTTGGTAGATAAAACGGTCTTGAATATTGCAGCTGAGCCTTCATCAGCAGGACAAAACGCTTTGGAACTTTTAAAAATAGCTCCAGGAGTAGTAGTTGATCCCAATGAAAATATTCAAATGGGGGGTAAAAACGGGGTAACCGTTTTAATTGATAACCAGAATACCCAGTTGTCTGCCCAAGACCTTGCTCAATTATTAAAGAGCATTGAGTCGGACAATATCAAAGAAATTGAAATTATTATTAACCCATCTGCAAAGTACGATGCAGCAGGTAATGCAGGTATTATCAATATTATTTTGAAAAAGAGCTTGACCAATGGATTCAACGGCTCAGTAACTGGAAATTTTACCCAAAGTACCCATAACCGTTCAAGTGGGTCTACTAATCTAAACTTTAGAAAAAACAAATGGAATTGGTTTGGGAATTTTGGTATCAATGATGGTTACCAAGAAACCATTGCTAATAACGATAGAAAATTAGTGAATCAGCAACTGGTACAACGGGGTATAGAAAAAGATCAATTTGGTGGAAGTAATTTTAGAGCAGGGATTGATTATTCAGTGAATAAAAAAACAACTATTGGATTCTTGTGGTTGCAGAACACTCGATTCACCAATATGAATAATTACAACCTAACGGCTATTCAACAGCAGGGAATATTTGATACCAATGTGGTTACGAATAGTATTGCTCCCAACCGTTTTAATCGTAATAACTATAATGTAAATTATCGCTGGGTGAATGGCAATCAACAAAGTTTAAATATTGATGCAGACTATAGCAAATTTTTTTCAGGATTGAATAATCAAGTAACTATTCAAACCATACCATCCAATGGGCTATCAGCACCTATTAATGGCGTTAATAATGAAGCTGATGTGAATATTGAAATCAGTAGTATTAGAGCAGACTATACTCAAAAATTAACGAATCAACTTAAACTAGAAGCTGGATTTAAGTCAGTTTATTCTTTGGCCAATAATGGATTATTAGTATCGCATGATCTAAACGGTGTTTGGAAAGCAGATACAGGTAAATCAAATCAATTTCAGTTTAAAGAATATATTCATGCTGCTTATTTGAGTGTTCAGGCCAATTATCAAAAATGGTCATTCCAAGCAGGATTAAGGGCAGAACAAACAACAGTAAATGGACTTTCAACTAGTTTACTCAAGCAAGCGACCATTAAGCCAGAT
>QLAH01000437.1_pt1 | contig 22218 bp, 18 predicted proteins | sample 4693081 | NCBI WGS metagenome assembly QLAH01 (sample SAMN09425401, study PRJNA476045) | Lake water metagenome, whole genome shotgun sequencing project.
GGCAGGACTGGGCGGCCGTCGCGGACAGCCTCAAAAACGAGGCAGTTGCCAATCTCGCGCTGCAGCGCGCAGCCCTTGCCTCGCAGCTAGCCGACGCCGCCGAAGGCAGTGATACGGCCGTCAACCTTCGCTCCAGCCTCGCCGGCATAGACTCGGAACTGAAGGCAGTCGCCACGACTGCCGTCTCGGCTCTCAAGGAGGCAACGGCCGAAGCGCAGCAGCGCGTCTCCATACTTCGCGGACAGTTGCGCGCGTCCATCCTTTCGAGCGACTTGCCGTCCGACATGTTGACGTCGCTCTACGCTCTCCAGCAGAACGCCGAGATCGCTCGCACAAGCTATCAGACCCTGTTGATCCGGCAGAGCGACCTCGACACCCAGGCCGTGCTGCAGGTGCCCGACAGCCGAGTGGTCTCCGAAGCGACGCCGCCGGCCTCTCCGTCCTTCCCCAACCCGCGCGTCATCCTTCTGCTTGCAGGCGTCGTCGGACTGGCTCTCGGCATCGGCCTCGCGCTCCTGATTGAGAATTTCGTCGGTGGCTTCACCAGCGAGCAACAAGCCGAGGCGATCCTCAAGGTGCCCGTAGTCTCCGCCGCGCCACGGCAACGCCAGTTGAAGCGCAATGGCGTCGATGCCCTGAGCGTTGCCGACGCGCTCGTCCTAGCACCCCTCTCGGTCTACTCGGAGTCGATCCGGCGCATCCGCGTTGGCCTCGACCAGGCCATTCGCCGCACCCGCCAGCTCGACCAAGGCGAGCCTGGAGGTCTGGTGATCGTCGTGTCCTCGGCAGCGCCGAACGAGGGCAAAACCACCACGGCCCTGTCCCTTGCTCGCGCTTACTCACTCTCGGGTCTCTCCACACTGCTGATCGACTGCGATTTGCGGAAGCCCAGCGTCCACAAGCAGTTGGGTATGGAGGCCTCCGAAGGTCTGCTCGAATATCTCGTCGGTGGCGACACGAGTTTCGATCTGAAATCGATCATGACCGTTGATGCCGGAACGGGTGCCCAGATCGTGCTCGGCTCGCGCCGCAGCGACATTGCCACCGATCAGCTGATCGCCGGCAAGACTCTCACCCAGCTTATCGCGGCGGCCCGCAAAAACTTTGACGTTGTAATCCTCGATACCCCTCCGGTGGGCCCTGTAGTCGATGGCCTCTATCTAGCCGGCATGGCCGACGCGATCCTTTTCGTGGTCAAGTGGTCTGCCACTCCGCAGCAGGAGGTGCGGAAAGCGGTATCGTCGCTTGTCGCCTCTAAGCCTGAAACTACGCCCCTGTTGGTCGCCATTAACCAGCAAGATGCCAATCCGCGTGCATACCGTGGCAAGTATGCCGGCTACTACGCTGAAGCCTGAGATACCCGTGGAGTAGGTTTAAATGTCCAGCACCATTATTCCCGTGATCCTCGCTGGCGGGCAGGGGACACGCCTCTGGCCAATGTCCCGCGCCGCGCGGCCCAAGCAGTTCCTCCCGCTGCTAGGTGATACCTCGCTATACCAGCAGACGCTCTTACGCGTCGCCGATCCCGCCTCCTACGCCGCCCCGGTCATCGTCACCAATGCCGATTACCGCTTCCTCGTCGCCGAACAGGCCGCAGAGCTTGGCATCGCAACCTCCGCCATCCTGCTGGAGCCAGTAGCCCGCAACACTGCCGCTGCCATTGCGGCGGCTGCCGTTTTCGTCGCGGAGCGTTTCGGCCGCGACAGTGTCATCCATGTTCTAGCCTCCGACCACGCGGTTACCATCGACGACAATTACCTCTGGAGCATCGAAGCGGCCGCTGCCGCAGCGCGCGCCGGCAAGCTGGTAGCCTTCGGGATCGACCCCACCGCGCCCGAAACCGGTTATGGCTATCTCGAGGCTGGCGCCGAGCTCGCTGATGGCGTCCGCGCGGTCGCCCGCTTCGTCGAAAAGCCCGACCAGAGCAAAGCCGAGCAGATGCTCGCCGCCGGCGGCTACTACTGGAATTCCGGCACCTTCATGCTCTGCGTCGACAGTTTCCTAGCTGAAGTTGAGGCGCTGGCGCCCGATGTTCTGCAGGCTGCTGGCACCGCGGTGCACAGCGCTAAGGTTGACTTCGATTTTATCCGCCTCGACGAGGCAGGTTTCACCGCAGCACCGAACATTTCGGTCGACTACGCAATCTTCGAGAAATCCAAGAAAGTTGCCCTGGTCCCGGTCACCTATGCCTGGTCCGATCTGGGTGCCTGGGACGCGGTGTGGAAGGCCTCGAAAAAGGACGACAACGGCAACGTGCTTCGCGGCCAGGCCACACTCAGCAACGCCCGGAACAACCTCGTCGTTACCGAACGCGCCCATGTGGTGATCGAAGGGCTGGAAGACGTCGCGGTGATCGCCTCGGAAGATGCCATTTATGTCGGCAAGCTCTCCGAAGCGCAGCGCGTCGGCCCAATCGTCAAGGCCCTGCGCGCCGACTCCAAGACGCATGGCCTCACCGAAATCCACCGCACCGCCTACCGGCCCTGGGGCGGGTATTCCTCAGTGCTGAACAGCGACCGCTTCCAGGTGAAGCGGCTGTTCGTCAAGCCGGGCAAGAAGCTCAGCTTGCAGAAGCACCACCATCGTGCAGAACACTGGGTGGTGGTTACCGGCACCGCCGAGGTCACCGTAGATGGCACCGTTACTATGCTGACCGAGAACCAGTCGATCTACCTGCCTTTGGGCTGCGTGCACCGTCTTGCCAACCCCGGTAAGATCCTGCTCGAGCTAATCGAAGTGCAGACCGGGTCATACCTCGGCGAAGATGACATCATCCGCATCGAGGACGAGTTCGGCCGGGCCTAGGCCGAACAATCTCATGCCTGCCGGCAGACGATATGAATCCATGAATGGGACGTTGGCTACGCAACTTCCTCAAATCCCCGCATCGCAGTGCGAGGCTGGTGATAGCGGACGGGAGACGCCCGGGCCACGTCACGGCGAAATCGGCGGCTAACGCCAGGATTCTGTCACCATGTATGGGGGTAGCATCTGCAATGCCCCCTCACCAATTAGTTATCGAATTGACGCAAATGCAATGTTGTTCGAGGCTGAGGCGAGTTCAGGTATGGGTTCGCTATGCATTATCTTTCACGCACTTCGCTGGTTGCACTGCTGTTTGCTGCTGGAATGGGCGGTATCGGTACACAAATCGCCAATGCAGCACCACCGCGGTCTTCGCTCAATTCAGCTATGTATTTCGCAGAGGCGTTCAAAAAACTGAAACAACCGGGCGTCACCGATGACGACCTGACGCAATCCTTTCGGGCAAACCAGAATTTCTACGTCTATGTGATGCAGTCGGTGCTTGCCGAAAGCGGCAGTTTCACCGCCAAACCGAGCGGGCTCCTGACCAAATCGACCACAAAGGCGCTGATCGACTATTGTCGTGCACATGACCTCGAAGACGTGTGCGCGCGCGGTCCGCTAACCGACGAAGCAATCGCGGCGGTCGCCAAGGTGCTGGCCTCGGAGTTCGCAAGAGAAGCCCTCGCACCCGTGGCCGAGGGTCCCGCTCCGCCAGCCGCTGAACCGGAGGTCCCCGCTCCCGCCGAGGCTGTTCCCTTGGCGGAAGCGCCGGCCGAGGCGGCTGAACCCGCTGTCGCAGCGCCGAGCGAACCCGAGGCGCCGGCCGTCGAGGCAGTCGCCACCAGCGACGCCGCGCCGCAGGGCTGGCGAATTGAGGACGCACCCGGGCTGACCCACACGGTCACCGTCGAGGGCGACACGGTCGCAATCACCTTCACCGGCACCACGGACGCCGAGGGCTTCGCGAACATTTATCCGGGCCAGATGGCGAACGTGAAAGCCGGCGAGACCTGGAAGACATCGGCCAGGGTAGGGTTCTCCGCGAGTGGTAAGGTGCCGGTGGCGCTTATCAGCGCCGTGGTGTCTGCGGCCGACGGCAAGTATCTCGGCCGGCTCTATCAGGGAGACTACCTCGCAGCATCGAGCGCAAGCGCGTCACTCCACGAGAGCTCGGCCGAAATCACCCAAGCCGATGCTGCGCTGATAGCGATGTTTGTTCAGTACCGCTTTGCGGAGGGCGAGGCCCTCAACTTCACGCTCACACTGAGTAACGCCAAGCTGGAGCAGGTCGGCCAGTAAGGGCTGCCTGAGCGGGAAGTCGTAGGCCCGGTAGAAACTGGGCACATTCGTCTTACATGTTGTGGCGGGCGATGGCCGCGAGCACGGGCTTGGCGATTTTCTTGTACCCGGCATCGTTGAGGTGGACGGGATCGGTGTGATCCGCACATCCTAGGTCGACACCGACCTCGACGTAATTGTCCGGGTACTTGTCCCGGATCATCGCGTTAAGCGCCGCCAGCGATGCCCCTTGCGGCGTGCCAGGATCCTCGTCGGCAGTCGCCTTTGCGATAACGGTGAGGACGAGGAAGCGCCGGTTTCCGAGGTGGTTGGCGATTTCGGCGAGGTCGTTCTCGACGCCTGCCGTGTCAGTGAAGTTGATGCGCCCTACCCAGACGACGGCAACAGCGTCGGCAGGCAGGTCCTGCTTCACGAATTCGTCCTTGAGCCAGGTCGACGTCTGGCCTCCCATCGCCATCACCCGGTAGGGCCGCCCGAGTTCGCCTGCCGTCAGGCCCGGCAGGGAATGCTCACGCGAGGAACTGCCGGTGCCGGCGGTCAGGCTGTCGCCGAGAAAGATGAGTTCCGTGCCCGTTCCGGGAGCGGACACGTCAGGGAAACTCGAAGGCGCCGGCTGTGCCGGACCGGGCGTCGACACCGGCACCGGCCAGTCGCAATCCTCCCGCCCGAACGCCGCACCAGACGCGAGCGTCAGGCCGGAGACGAGAGCAACCCTCAACAACGCAGTGAGCATGGAACGATCCTTTCGCGTTTGGGGCGGCGCCCGGGCCGCTAGCGCAGTTTGTGGCCAGTGAGCTGTTCGAGACGAGCCAGAATGGCCGATTTATCGGTCAACCCGGCCAATCCGCGCCGAAACTCCATCAGCTTGGCGCCGACCAGGAAGCGGTACCAGTAGCCCTGCAGGAAGTGGTAGGCGAGGCCCTCCCGGCCATCCAGAAAACCGAGCTGGACGATGTAACGGTAAATGAAATAGAGCAGGCTGGAGGTGGTGAACGGGATGCGGTTATACACCTTCTCCTTCACCCAGCGCTTAACCGCCGCTTGCCGCGAAACCTGGCCGGTCGCGAGGTCCACATCCCGGGCGAAGAGGCCCATTTCCTGGTTCAGAACGTCGAGCGCTTCAAGCGTCGCGTATTTGTTATGCTTGTCGGTGAAGAAGGTAAGGTCGTTGAGGTTGTGGTCGGCAAAGCCGCCGGCAAAATGCACCGTTCGTCCGCCTTCGACGAGGATATGCTCGTCCATCCAGCGCTGCTCTATGCGGCCCTTGCCTCGGCGGAACAGCCGCAGCAGGGTCAGCGGATAGCGCCCGCCATGGCGCACCCAACGCCCGAGGAAGATGTGCTTACGGTCTATATTGACACCGACCACGTCGGCCGGCAGCGTCGGCAGTTCGGCCACGATCCGCGCCGCGAGGTCAGGCTCGATGATCTCGTCTGCATCGAGCCGCATGATCCAATCAGCAGTGATGGGCGCGTTATCAAGACCCCACTGGAACTGTACTGAGTGGCTCACCCAGCGATTGGTCAGCATAACCGCGCCTAGTTCGCGGGCGATCTCGACCGTCCCATCGGTCGAGCCGGAGTCGATGATGAAAACTTCTGACGCGAACGGCTTCACGCTCGCTATGGCCCGCCGGATATGGAGTGCCTCGTTGTGGGTCAGGATGAGAACGGCGACCGTCATGGCTGGTTCATCTTGCTTTTCCAGGACCGCTTGCGCAGCGGTCGGGCGGGGTTTCCGGCGTATACGGTCCACGGCTCGAGAGTTTTCGCGGCAACGCCTCGGGCCCCGAGCACGGCGCCTTCGCCGACGGTGACGCCCGGCCCGACGAATGCCTCAGCTGCGACCCACGCATTGTCCGAAACGGTGATCGGCCGGGCGAAGAGCTGGAAATGCGGGTCGTCGATGTCGTGGCTACCGGTGCAGAGATACGCTCCCTGCGAAACGATGGCCCGACGCCCAATCGAAATGGGCGCCATGCAGTAGCAATTGGCGTGCGGCCCTAACGTCGCATACTCGTCCATGAGGAGGTTCGGCGGATACCAGATGCTGGCGCTGCCGTAGACGATTGCGGTCGGGTGGAGGCGTGCACCAAAAACCCGCAACAGCAGCACTCGCCAGGCCCGGAGAGGCGGTGGAGTCCAACGGGCCAGCAGCAGCCAGGCGATCGAGAAGGCAAGCCGCAGCAGCCGATGCTGCAACGTGAAACTCGGGGCGTTAAGCGCTCCCCGGGCTTCTGAACTCAGGATATTGTTGTCTTCGCTCAAGTTGCCCGTCACTCGGTCACCACTAATGGCTGGGGGATTCCGTCGTACAGGGAGCGTTCGTGCGCGCGAATCTGCTCAGCGTCCAAGCGCATGCGGATGAGCTTGGCCGGGTTGCCGCCGACAATGCCGTAGGGGGGGACATCCTTCGTCACCACTGAACCCGCCGCGACCACCGCGCCGCGACCGATGGTGATGCCGGAGCGCAGTATGGCGCCATGACCGATCCACGCGTCACACTCGAACACGGTCACGAGGTGGGCCCAACGAAAGTCCAGCCGGATAGGGAGATGCACATCATCGGTGCCGTGGTCGTTCGCCACGATGGTCACGCCCGCTGAGATCATCACCAGATCGCCGACACAGATTGGGCTGCGAGCGGAAAAGGCGGGCCCGATGTAACCGTAGCGGCCCAATCGGCTCCCTGCCGGCATGTCAATGCCCAGCGGTTGCAGCTGAAAGCCTTCGCCCAGTTCCGAAAGGCCATAACGGGCTTTGGAGACCGCGTTGAGCGCCCGGCGGACCAACTGCTTGAGCGGGCCGTCGATAATTGCCCGACAGCGAAGAATGGTTGCCTCGCCGGCGCGCATCGGAGGCGGCACTGCCGGTCGTTGGCCCCTCTGTTCCATACTAGGCTCCCTTGCCGACGGCTTCGCCGATGGCGGTGTCGATGAGTTCACGCTGCCGGGCCGGCGTCCAATGCTGTACAACTTCGGCCCAGCAGGCGCGCCGGACCTCTTCCCTGTCCCGACCCGACGTCAGCCAGTCCCGGATCGTGCGGGCAAGTTCGACACTGCTGCCCTGCTTGAACAGTTCTCCGGTTTCGCCCGGCTTGATGGCTTCCACTTCCGGCATCTGCTCTGCGAGATTGTCGTGGGTTATGGCCGGGGTTCCGTAGGTGAGGCTGTGGATGGCGGTCAGTCCGATCTTGCCCGGCGACACGGTGAGGTCGGCCGAGTAGATCATCCGCGCCAGCCGCTCTTCCTCGTAGCAGGCACCAAAAAACAGGACATTGAGCTTGAGCTTCGCGGCGAGCTCCTCGAGCTTTGCCCGCTCGGGACCATCGCCAACCAGCAGGATGTTGATGGGCCTGCCCTTATCCCGCAAGATGGCGGCTGCCTCGAAAAGCAGGTCGAACTGGCAGAGCGGCGTCAGCCTTGCGGTGCAGATGATCAGCGGCAGGTCCGGCTCGGCGAACAGTTGCTGCGGCCGTTGCCCCGCCCCTTCGCGACCGATCACCGTCAGTTCGCGCTGCGCCCGGTCGAAATCGAGGCTGTTGTAGATGACGCTCACGACGCGCGGCGAAAAACCTTGGCGCAAGGCGAGGGTCTTGGCCCGCTCGCCGTAGACGAGAACCTTGTTGGCGAGTCCCAGGTAGAGGTTGCGGGCGAACTGCCGCGCCCAACCCTCGTGCTTCAGCCAGCCATGGCCCCAGAACAGCACCCGCTTGCCGAGCGCACGTCCAACAACGGCCATCAACCAGGTCGCCGGCATGTTCGGGTTGCCGATGATCAGCAGCGCGTCGGCCTGTTTGTCGGTCACCGCCGGCCAATAACCCTTCAGCAGCCAGCGCTTGCCACGTGTTTGGAACGATAGTCGCCGGATCTTGACTTCTCCGTCGCCCTTGAAGGCCTTGATCCCATCGTGGTCCTCGATGGAGGCCCAGAAGGTGTATTTGTTCTGCCTCGATCGCGCGAGTTCGCGCAGCACCGGAGCCCGGTAATGCGGAAACTGGTGGTAGATTACGTTAACTCTTGGCATACCACCTCACCGGATCACCCTGCCCGGCAGGCAGTCTGCTTCTTTCTGGTTCAGTTTGGACCCGGGGCCGCTCGCCCGCGACGATTCCAGCGAGCGCGAGTCCCGCAGATGGACCGCAACCGCGATCAGCAGCATAAGGATGAATAGCGAGAAACTGTTGCCGATGGCAAGCAGGTAGCGATTAAAGATCGACTGCACAGAGGCGAACAGCAGCACAGCGACGATGACGGATCGCTGTTCGATACGGTTTCGTCCTTTCAACACGGCGTAGATGGTGGTCAGCGGCGCGAGGACCAGCAGCGTGCCCGCCACGATGCCGTTCTCGATCAGCAGGGTGATGAGCGAGCTCTCGGTCGAAAACCCTATATTGTCAGTCGACGCCGAGCGAAGCCCCGAACCGAATAGCAGCGCCAGAGTGCTGGCGTCGGACAGATAGTCCAAGCCCGACGCCCAGAGATCGAAACGTCCGGTGCCGCCGGAATCAAGCCCACGAGTAGACGACGCGAGGTCGAGAATGCGACTCAGGTAATCGAGGATATTGTTGGCGTATCCGAAGACCACCGGGATCAGCGCCAGCCCGATCATGGCGAGGCCCCACGGCCCCTGCAGCAACTGGCGCCGATATCGATACGCAGCATGAAGGGCCAGGCTGAAGGCGGCGGCGAGAAGGCCAGCGCGCGCCGAAGCGCCCAGCACGCACAGCATTAGCCCTAATCCTACGCCGATCGAAATCAGCCGCGCCATGCCCTTCTGGTTGGCCGCAGATACCAGCAACAGCACGCCTCCCCCGCCATACATGAACCCCACGAGGTTCGGGTGCGTGTTGAACGGCCTAAACCTATAGATGCCGAGGCCGTAAACAAAATCCCCCCTGAGCGAAGTAAGGAGGAGATCATATTGCAGCAGTACGGCGGTCGCGGCGATCAGCACGAAGGCGATGCGGGCAGAGCGTAGCATGTCTTCCATGCTGAGGCTCCTGGATACCACCGAGAACGACAGGCACGTGACCAGGAACAGGACTGTGTAGGTGTAGCTGAACGAATCATCCGATGCGATGTTCGCCAACAGCGACAGGATGAACGTTGCTATGAGCAGGATTTCGACCGGCGTGACAGGGATCGAGCGCACCCGGTTCGTCAGCAGGCAGATGGCGGCGGACAGCACCAGCAGGCCGATAGCGGCAAGCTGCGAGGGCAGCGCCGCCGTCGGGTCGTTGGAGAGCACCACGATGTAGAGGGCCGCCACCAGGGGCACGGTCGCAAGGCTGCCGGAGGTGATTTTTGTTGCGCTCATTGTCGCCTTCTTGCAGCGCGCAGCACGATGAGGCCAGTGGCAATCTCAGCGGCGCAGTATGCTGCCGCCACCTTGAGATCGGCGGCCCCTATGGGAATGAAGGGCGCCCCCACCACGGCCAGACTCAGGCTGAAATACCAGCCGGAAAACGCCCTGTACTGGTTGGTCGCAACGAGAGGCGAGGCGATGGCCATCCAGGTGGAGTTCGCGGCGCCGGCAAGTGAGAGGAAGAAGAACAGCGGCCATCCGGCAACGAGGTACCCGGCCGAAATCTTCTCCATCAGGAACGGGCCGAACAGCGAGAAGATCAGCACGAATGGCAGCGACGAGGCGAGCGCTACCCCGACATTCACGCGCAACAGGCGGGCGGCGAGCGCCTTGTCGTCGTTCACCACGGCGCGCGTGAGTTCGGGGATAGTCGGTCGCAGCACGAGGCCCGAAAACTGGAGCGGCATTCGGGTCAGCGAGCGCGCCGAGGCGAATACAGCCGTGACCGCCGCTCCCGCCACCCCGCCGAGCACCAGCACCGCGCCCTGCAGCGCGATGGCACTGGCCACCGTCAGCGAAATGGCACCCAGTGAGGGATGGGACAGCCGCTTGATCTCGGCGAAATCCGCCTTGGCGACGCTGAACCGAGCCCATGGCTCCTGCCGGCGCAGCAGCGCGAAAAGCAGGTAGGTGCTGGCAATCCGGATGACCAGCATCAACGCGGCAGCGCCGAACAGGCCAAGGCCCATCGTGGCCGCTGCAATCAGCGCGATCCCTTCCACCAGCAGCACGGTGCCGGCAAAGGTCATGGCGAAGGCGAAGCGATGGGTGGCCCGATAGGCAATTGTCGCCACGGTCGATATCACAAGCCCCACCGAATAGCCGGCGATGCAGGCGATTGCGCCGGAGAACTCGAGCGGCGAATAGGCGGCGCCCGCGGATCCTTGCCACATTACGATGGCAATCGCGACCGCCGCCGCGATTATGGCAACGGCGACGCCGATGCCGCCGTTGAACAGCAGAGCGCTTTCGAACGTCACCCGCGCCCGTTCGTGATCGCCTTTGGCATGCGCGGTCGTCAGTTCGACGGCCGCTGCGGTGCCGAAACCGATATCGCTGAGCGCCACATAAGTGGGCAGCGTTGTCAGCATCAGCCACACGCCAAACCCATCTGTGCCCCAGGCGTGGGTGAGGATGGGAATGTTGATCAACTGCAGCAGGGCGATGACGCCCTTGTCGTAGAGGTTGGAAGCCACGCCGCGCAGCATTCGCCCGCGCGGGGAGTGTTCCAACAGTCGGTGGACGACGGATCGGAGCATGGTCGCTACCATCGGGCTGGCTTCCTTGCTGCAAGGCGGTCGTGCATCAGGTCGTAAAGCCGCGCACCCGACTGCTGCATCTCAGGGGAGCGAGCCGCCCGGATATTGGCGCGCGTCCGGGCGATGTCACGGGACGAAACGAGGCCGAAACCGCCGGGGTTGAGCGAGACCAGCCCGGCGACGATCAGCGCTGGGAGGATGTCGAGCTGCGCCAGGTCCTGGCCGACGGTGTTCGAGACTTCGCGGCGCAACGCAGCGTCGCCGTTCAGCAGCTCCAGCAGCGGTTCCAGCGTCGCCGACACCGCCCCATGCAGGTTGTGCGACACACCGGCCTCGGCGGCAGGCGATGGCAGGGCGAAATCCCAGTGATATTGCAGCACGGAAAAGATGCCCGGATAGCGGACGCTGATCGCGTCGGCATCAGCTTTAGTGGTCGCAAGCCCGAGCCGGCCGACGGTGCCGGCCTGTCGTGCGCCGGTCAGTACCTCGACCAGCTCGTCGGTCACCTGCGAAGGAGCAACCATGTGGAGCAGGTAGGCGTCGATCCGGTCGGTCCGGAGGCGGCGCAGCGAATCGGCCAGGGTCTCGCGGACGTACTGGGGCGCGAAATTGGTTGCCGGACGCAACGCGGGGTTGGCTCCGCCGGGCCGCTTCGGTAGGAAGCGTCGCACCGGCGCCAACAGGGCGCGGGCCATCAGCTTGCTCCGGCTCACCTCGCCGCGGGGAATGCCGACCTTGGTGGCGATAACGACTTCGTTGCGGCGCCCCGCGAGCGCGCCACCCAGCACATCCTCGGCGGTGCCCATGCCATACTGCGGCGCCACGTCGAAATACCGCACGCCCTCATCGAGCGCCGCATGGATCAGCCGGGTCTCGAGGCCGCTGAACGATCCGGCGGCGAGCCTCGAACAGCCGATACCCAGCCGAACGGCCGGCGCGGGATCAGGTAACATGGCCCGCCCCTTCCAGTCGTTCGGCGAGGCGCTGCCCGAGCGCCATCGCTGTGAAAGTGGGGTTGGCGAAGCCGCTCGAGGGATAGACGGCGGCGCCGGCGACGAACAGGTTCTGGCTGCCGAACACCCTGAGATCGGAGTCGACCACCCCGTCATCGGCAGAGGCAGCCATTCGGGCCCCACCCATGTGATGGTTGGCGTCGTCGGCGCCCGCGAGGAAGGCCGGATCGCGTTGTTTCAGCGCCGGCGTCATCGACACGCTGCCAAGGCCGTTAGCCTGCAGGTATTCGTCGATCAGCTCAGCAGCGCGGGCCAGGGTTTCCATATCGCCCGGCACGATCTGCCAGTCGACGTCGACATTGGGCAGTCCGTAGGCATCGCGGTCGTTGCGCAGCCGGATCCGGCTGCGCGTCGTCGGCAACTGCTCGGCGGTGATGCGCAGCAGCACACCGGCATTGAGCCCGCTATGCACCCGCCGATAACGCAGGTAGCGGATTGCCATCGGGATGGCGAAGCCGAGGCCGCCGAGCAGCTTCAGCGGATTGCGCAGCGCCTTGGTCTCAAGCCGCCCACGCAGTATACCGCGGGCGAAAATCTTGAGGTTCGTAAGGTTCTCGTCGATCGAGCTCTGAAACACGAAATGCCCAGCCACGTCGCCGATGCGGTGATCCTCCTGCGCGGTCGAGGTGATGTGGAGTTTCGGCGCGTATTTGAGCCGACCGATCACGGCATTCTCGAACACCGAGAGGAAGCGGCGCTTGTCGGCGAGCTTCACCTCGCCGGCATCGCAATCGATGTGATCGAGGAATGCCTGACCGAGCCAGGGATTGGCCGACCAGGGATAGCGACGGCCGGTCGCGGGCTCGGACATCAGCAGTCTGCAGATCTCGATAGTGCCGTTGGCGAGCACGACATTGCCGGCCGCCACATTCACGCTCGTCCCGCGACCATTGGCGACCACGATGCTGCGCACACGGCCATCATCGGCTATGTCGAACCCGGTCACTTGGGCGTTCACGGCGGTCGTCAGTCCGGGCAGGTCGGCCAGCTCACGGGAAAAGAACGAGGCGAGGTTGCTGGTCGGCGTCCAGCGAGAAAAGAAGGTCTCGATGCTGCCAGTATTGGCCGGCGGCGGCGACTTCAGCGTCTGCCACACATCGGCATCATCCTTCAGCACGCCGCTCATGCCGAGCAGGTCGAGCAAGGCATCGTAATGAGGCGTCAAGTCGGCAAGGCCAATCGGCCAGGCCGGGGCACCGAACCAGTCGCGGCCGGCAAAGATCTCCGCGCCGAAGCGCACCAGCTGGCCACCCCAGAAATTCGTCGTGCCGCCCAGGCAGCGGAAACGGCCCTGGTACAATCCATCGAGGCGGTGCCCGGTCGAAGACGCGGCTTTGAAGAAGGCCTGGGAGCTGTCGCTCACCGCCATCGGCCCAGCTTCCAGCAGCAGTATACTGCGGCCGGCGCGCGCCAATCGCACCGCCATGGTGAGCCCCACGGCCCCGGCGCCAACGATCACCGTGTCGTATTTCGCATCCGGCATGGTCTCCGAACTAAGGTCAACTATCATCGGTGTGAAGCTGGCTCTTGGTCATCGATGGACGGGCGGTGCGCTGCGCAGAAACAGTCGCCGGCCGATCCGCGCGAAACGCGGTCGCGAGCAACCGCTTCATCGTAATTATCCGTCACGCGCACACCCTCACAGCCCCGGCGGGAAAGGCACCTGTATCCATCCATGTAGGAACACGTTTTCGTCTAACAACCCTAGATCTGCTGATCACGACATTCGAGAGAATTTGTGCGTGCTGCAATGCTTAATGCCGCATGATTGGTAGGAACCCCACGGCGTAGTCTTCGAAGAGCTCCACTTTCCGTGGCATTTCACTTAGGCATGCGGTAGTCGCATGGCACCTGTACGTAGATTTCACTTTTGCGGCACAACCCGACCGCGCGACCGGATTGCCGACGTAAACACGTCAGGAGGCGGCACTTGCCGCCGCACTTGGACGGGCTTCTCTCCTTCCAAGGTCGCTCGCTGCCTGCACGAACACCGAAACATCGGCCTGCTTGGCGGACGTCAAGGCGTTGCGGCTGAGCTGCGACCAGAGCCCTTCGTTGGTTGCCAGGATTTCCATCACCTTCAACCAGCCAGCCTCGTTTGCGACATCGAGCGAGTAGCCGTTGACGTTCGTCGCCACGATATCGGCCGCACCGCACTGGGTTGAAAGGACAACCGGGATGCCGGCGGCCAGGGCCTCAGTGGCCACGATGCCGAACTGTTCCTCCACGCTGGGCAGCAGCAGCGCAAGGCTCTGCCCCAGCAGTCTCGGAATATCGGCCGGCGTCACGTAGCCATCGATGGTCACATGGCGGGACAGGGTTTCGGACGATGCGACATGCTGCCGGATCGCCTCTTCGAGCTTGCCATAGCCGATGAGGCGCAGGCGCCGCGGCCGGGCGCTCGCCAGCGCATACTGCTCGTACATGTGCAGCAGCTGGAAATAGTTCTTCTTTTCGACGAAGCGGCCGATGGCGATGAAACCCCGGTCCTCGTAAGCGGTCGCCTGCCAGGCCGGACGGGCCAGAGCGCCGACGCGCGCCGTATCGATGGCGCAGTGGTAGACCCGAGTGGGCCGTTCGCCGACGAGATAGCCGATATATTCGGAGGCCCGGCGGGTAGCAGCGAGGAACCCGCTATAGGGCAGCAGCATGCCGATCTTCTTGAGATCGCCGAGCCAGCTGCGACGATAATCGTCGAACTTGGAGTCGTTCATCGAGATAACGGTCGCCCCGAACAGGCGCTGAACCATCGCCACGAGGAAGAAACGCACGTCGTGGTAGCCGTAGACGATCAGCAGTTGCGGGCGCAGCGCAAAGCATGCGCGCAGCAGGTCGATCCAGCCCGACGGGGTGCCGCCACGCAAGGTTTCGGTGCGATATTTCGGCTCGGTTGGAAAGCTCCAGCGATAGTCAGAAGCCGTCGCCCAATCCATCACTGCGACGTCGTGGCCCGCGTCGACTAGCGCGTTGCAACGATCATGATCGGGGACCCCCCGGGTATGACAAATATAAACTATACGAATGGCAGTCTCGCTGGGTCATTCCGGCGTCCGGATTTATTTTCTATACACCAAAACGCCCGGATTTCCACCCTGCACTCCGCGAAAGACGCCATTCGGGTTAACAGCCCGCGCGGGTGTCAATTTATCCCTCACCCACAAGGGTATTCCTTTTTCGACTTCTTTGCTTTCCTGCAAATCGTGGTGCTCCCATTCAATTCGCAGGCGGGTAGGCATTTATCTGATTCGGCAAACGAAGCAGGTATTTCACACCAGGCGACCATCATCGACGCGCTGGCAGTCGCACTACGCCCTGTCGAAATGGTCCACAGCGCGCGCCGCGAGCAGTAACAGCATCATGGTAGGATTTGCGCCGCCGCCGGTGGGAAGTACTGAGGTCGCCAGCAACTGAACGTTCGGCACCGAGAACATCCGCAAATCTGTGTCAACAGCCCCCTCCTCACTGCTGCCGGCCATCCGGGTCGAGCCGGTTGGATGATAGATGCCCGCGCCGTTGGCGAGCCCGGCCTCGGCGGCGCCGCGGGCGCTGCGTTTGAAGCCGGCAAACCGCGACAGCGGCAGGCTTTCCCACATACCCTCGAATGCATCGACGGCGCGGGTCAGGCCTGCCGCATCGTCCGAGCTGACGCCCCAGGAAATCTCGGCCAGGGGATTGCCGAAGGGGTCTGTCCGGTCGTTCGAGAGGGTGATGCGGTTATCCGCAGAGGGCCGCTGCTCGATGACCATATTCACCTTGAATCGGGCGTCGTCGGGGAACAGCAGGCGCTGATCGACAAATCGCGCCCATACCGCGCGCACTAGCCACGGCGCGGTGCGGATGAGACCGACCATGTCGGCAATACTTGGCAGGCGGCGCTTCTGCAGCTCGCGATAGATTCCTCGGAGCCGGTCGAACCCGGCGCTGCCGTCGGTCTCGAAACTGATATGGGCAAAACTGGGCACGACCTCGCGCCGCAGCGGGCTGTCATTGGCCAGCTCGAAGCGCAGATTCCGCATGGTGCCATTGCGTTCGAACCGGAAGCCGACATGCTTGTTCAGTTCGGCCGGCCGCGAAACACTGAGGTCCCCGACTTCGATCGAGAGGTGATCGCTGAAATACTGGCCGAGCCGCCCGGCGTCCTTGTGCTCGGGATGTACCGCGCGATCAACCAGCAGCGCGAGGCGCGTGGTCTCGATCGCGCCGGCCGCAAAGATGAAGCGTGGCGCCCGAGCCGCGAGACTATCTCCGCCGCTGTTGCGCGCGCTAACGGACTTCAGTGCCTGCCTTCCGGCCTCGAACTCCGTCACCGTCGAGTTCAGCCAGATATGCAGGTTCTCTAGGGTCCGGCACCGGTCGGCGACCAGTTGGTAGACGTTGCGGTTCTTGAACGGCGGCCATTTGGCTAGCCGCGCCACGTGCGAGCCTCGCGGAATGGCGATATCATCGGCCTCGTAGCTGCCGGGGCGCAGGTGAAATTGCTGCTCGACCTTCGACACATAGGGGGCGAGTTCCGCCATCCCGATCGGCCAGCCGGCCATCGTGAGGTCCGCCGGCTGAAACGGGATCAGCGCCCCGCCCCAGCGCGTCGACGTTCCGCCGATGCACCGGAACCGTCCGCTCGCGGCGCCAGCATAGACCGAGCGGAGCTGTACCACCTCGTTCAGCGGATGGGTATCGCTGATCTGGTGCCAGCCACCCGACTCGATGCAGATCACGTTGTGTCCGGCCTCGGCCAGCCAGACGCTGGTCAGCAGACCGGCCGTGCCGCCGCCGACAACCACGACATCGGCGCTGGCGGAGACGTGCCCCGCGCCCTCCAGATCCTTGATCATGCGACCCGGTCCGCAATCTGCGCATATTGGGCAAGGCGCTCGGTCTTGGTGGTGCTGACGATGACCGCGCCCTCACTGTTCCGCTTCAACGCCTTGGTCAGGATTTCGGCAACCGACATCAATGAGCCGCTGCGGCGGGCGGCCGTCACATAGCCATATGTCACCTGCATGGGCTTGCCGAAGCGCCCGAGCACATCGGCCTCCTGCGCCTCATGGGTGTCCATCACCTGGACAAAGCGGCAAAGCTCAGGCGCCTGCTGCAGGAACGGCTCCAGCCGATCGGCGGTCAGCGCCAGGCCGAATGTCTGCACCTTGCCATTGCGCACGCAGTCCTCGAGCCAGCGTAGCCAGCGGTCGGTATCGACCAGCGGCAGTTCCGGCTCATGGAGCGTGTAGATGTCGATGATGTCCCGGCCCGTCCGGCGCAGGCTGCCCTCGAGTGCCTGCTTGGCCCGCTCGAGATCGAAGCTGATGGTCGGGCGCGAGACGGCCTTCACGACGCGCCCCAGCGCCTTGCGGGCAAATACCGCCGCGCTCGACTGCTGCTCGCCGCCCGGCGAATAAATGCCGACCTTCGTGGTGATGGTGACGTTCGGATGCTCGCGCAGCACGCTCGCCATCTCGGTTTCGGCAAGGCCGAAGCCGTAATAGGGCGCCGTGTCGAAATGCGAGAAACCCTGCTCGACCGCCGATTTCAGCAGCCTGTAGCGGGTGTCTTTCGCACCCGCATTGAAAAGGCTCGCCGTCCCGAAGATGAACCGGGAACACGAAACGTCGGTGCCGGGTAATTTTATCTGCTTCATCTGGGACTCAGTCCTCTGAGAAAGAATGCCCGCCTTTGCCGGTGTCGCTAACCGACCGCCCGAAGCGATCGACGCCGGCAGGCAAATAACTATCGACCTGCACTCGATGCAGGGCGGCTAAAGATGGCCGCGTCGGTCGGCGATGGCCAGTCAACACGACGCCGATGACGAATCTGTCGCGGCGACTAAACCCGCCCGCCGTCGAGCTAGATCATTCGGATTTGCGGTAGGGGGCCAGGGGCGGGGTTTGGGTTTGGCCGGCTTCGATGGCGGTGCTGAAGCGGCCGAGGATAGTGTCCTTGGCCCAGCGCTCCTCGGCGCGCGTCCGCGAGGCGAATGCGGCATCTGCCCACCGGTCCGCGTCGTTGACCAGCCCGGCTATGGCGGCCGCGAAGGTTTCGGAATTGCCAGGTTCGACGACCACTCCGCAGCCTTCCACTTCGCGGGCAAGGCCGGTGTCGGGGCTGGCCGTGGCGACGACTGGCCGACCCGAGGCCAGCATGTTGGTGAGCTTGCTCGGCAGCACCAGGTCGGCGGCGCCGGCTAGTTGCGGCAGCAGGTGGATGGTCGCCAGCCCCATCAGTTCGTTGAGCTTTTCGTTGGGCTGCAGGTCGTGGAACTGCACATTCCCCAGCCCCTCGGCCATGGCCTGCAGCCGGGCCCGGTTTGGGCCCTCGCCGCAGATCACGAAGATCAGGTCCTCGTGGTCGCGCAGCAGCCGCGCTGCCTCGATCACCAGCTCGATGCCCTGCTTGTTGGCGATATTGCCCGAGTAGAGCGCCACGTGCGGCGTCGAGATACCCCAGCGTTCGCGAAAAGGCGAGGCACCGGCCATCGGGCGGATCGCATCGATATCGGCCCAGTTGCTGAACTCGGTCACCTTGGCGCGCGGCACGCCCTTCTGCACCAGCTTTCGGCACATCTCCGGCGAAATCGCGCTCACCCGGTCGAAGCTTTTCATCACCGCGGCCTCGAACGTCCGGGCAAGCTTCGCGACACGCCCCTCGGCGTTCATCAGCCCGGTGGCGAACGCCGCCTCCACCTCGAAATCCTGGATGTGCAGCCAGCTCTGCGCCCCCGCCACCCCGGCGGCGAGCCGCGCCACCGGCGCGCCGATCAGCGATGGCGCCACCGTCAGCACTATATCGGGCCGGAAAGTCAGCCCCGACCATACCGCCGGCACCAATGCGCTCATCGCAAAGGTCGTATGGTGGATCAGCCGCCTCAGCCCGCTAGGGTGCGCCGGAATATAGTGCGGCACCCGGGTCACGCGAACGCCGTTCTCGGTGCGATTGCTCCAGGTCCAGGCATTGTACCCGTCAATGATCTTCCACGCCGGGTAATAGGGTTGCCCCGCCACGACGCGAACCTCGTGCCCGCGCGCCACCAGCGCCTCGGCCATCCCCGTCGTGTAGACGGCAATCCCGACCTTTTCCGGCACATAGTTGAGCCCGACGATTAGGATCCTCACGCGGCTTTCCCCTTCGCGTCGTGTTCGAGGAACCAGCGATAGGTTTCCTCGATGCCCGCTTCGAGCCCGATGCGCGGGGCCCAGCCCATGGCGCCTAGCTTGTCGGCGCTCATCAGCTTGCGCGGCGTGCCGTCAGGCTTGCTGAGGTCATGCACGATGCGGCCCGAATAGCCGACCACGCGGCACACCAGCTGCGTTAGCTCGAGAATGCTGAGGTCCGTGCCCGAGCCCACATTCACATGCTCGGCCCCCGAGTAGGTCTTCAGCAGGAACACCAGCGCGTCGGCGCAGTCGTCGGCATGCAAGAACTCGCGGCGCGGTGTACCCGTGCCCCACACCGTGATCGTCTCGGCATGGTTGACCTTGGCGTCGTGCGCCTTGCGGATCAGCGCCGGTAGTACGTGGCTCGATTTCAGGTCGAAATTGTCACCCGGCCCGTAGAGATTGGTTGGCATGGCCGAGATGTAGTCGCGGCCATATTGCTTCCGGAACGCCTGCGCCAGCTTGATGCCGGCGATCTTGGCCACCGCGTACCACTCGTTGGTTTCCTCGAGCGGACCAGTCAGCAGCGCGTCCTCGGTGATCGGCTGCGGCGCCAGCTTGGGGTAGATGCAGCTCGAACCCAGAAACAGCAGCCGATCGACGTTGTTGCTTTGCGCGGTGCCGAAGATGGCCGTTTCGATCAGCAGGTTTTCGTAGAGGAAATCGGCCGGGAAGGTGTCGTTGGCGAGGATGCCGCCGACCTTGGCAGCGGCCAGCACGATGGCATCAGGCTTGCTGTCTTTGACGAAGCGTTCCACCTCGGCCTGCCGGGTTAGATCCACCTCAGTGCGGGTCGCCGTAAGCACGGTGCAGTTTTCGGTCGCGAGCCGACGGGCCACAGCCGAACCGACCATGCCGCGATGGCCGGCCACCCATATGCGCTTGTCCGTCAGGTCGTAGCCGGACTGCTGCATCACGCTTCCTTCATCACGGTCGCGGTCTGCATGATCTTGAGGTCTGCGTTGACCATTTCGCGGGCGAGGTCGCGGGCCGAGCGCTCGTGCTTCCAGCCCAGCTTGGTATGGGCCTTGGTCGGGTCGCCAATCAGCAGGTCGACCTCGGTGGGGCGGAAATAGCGCGGGTCGACCTCGACGAGGCACCTGCCGCTCAGTCGATCATGGCCCTTTTCCTCGACGCCTTCGCCGCGCCACTCGAGGTTCATGCCCACATCGGCGAAGGCCCATTCGACGAAGCTGCGCACCGGGGTCGTCTCACCCGTCGCCAGCACATAGTCGTCGGGCTGTTCCTGCTGCAGCATAAGCCACATGCCGCGCACATATTCCTCGGCATGGCCCCAGTCGCGCTTGGCGTCGAGGTTGCCCAGATACAGCTTTTCCTGTTTGCCGAGCCGGATGGCCGCCGCTGCTCTAGTGATCTTTCGCGTAACGAAGGTTTCGCCACGCAGCGGGCTTTCATGGTTGAACAGAATACCGTTGCTGGCATGCAGGCCATAGGCTTCGCGGTAATTGACCACCATCCAGTACGCATACAGCTTGGCTACTGCGTACGGCGAGCGCGGGTAGAACGGTGTCGTCTCGCGCTGCGGCACTTCTTGCACCTTACCGTACAGCTCGGAAGTAGAGGCCTGGTAGAAGCGGGTCTTCTGCTCGAGCTTCAGAATACGAATCGCCTCCAGCAGGCGTAGGGTGCCTATCGCATCGGAGTTGGCCGTGTATTCTGGCGTTTCAAAGCTCACCGCCACGTGGCTCTGCGCGGCGAGGTTGTAGACCTCGTCGGGCTGCGCTTCTTGCATAATGCGGATCAGGTTCGTCGAGTCTGTCATGTCCCCGTAGTGGAGGATTAGCTTCTGGTCCTCGACATGGGGGTCCTGGTAGATATCTTCGATGCGTCCGGTGTTAAACGATGACGAACGGCGCTTGATCGCATGGACTATATAGTCCTTTTGCAGCAGCAGACGCGCCAGATATGCGCCATCCTGACCGGTCACGCCGGTGATCAATGCTACGCGCTTGCTCAAACTAATTACTCGTCTCGGTGAAAGTTCAAAGGCCGGTTCCGGTCAGGAACTCCCGCCGGATGGTCTGCAAAATGATCTTGATGTCGAGCATCAGCGACATGTTTTGCACGTAGGCGCAGTCATGATCGACCCTTTGCCGAGCGGATTCGATATCCGTTGTCGGGCCGCGCAGCCCGTTGGCCTGCGCCCAGCCCGAGAGACCGGGGCGCACCAGGTGGCGGAAATCATAATAAGGAACGACTTCCCGATAGGCAGTGCTGCCGGCTAGCTGTCCGGGCACCATAGGACGAGGTCCTATCACCGACATGTCGCCCTTGAGAATGTTCCACAACTGCGGAAGCTCGTCGATCGAGGTGGCGCGAATGAAACGCCCCACCGCCGTCACCCGGTCGTCGTTAGCCGTCGTCTGCTTCACACCGCTCTGGTCACCAGCATCGGTGCGCATGGATCGGAACTTCAAGACGTCGAATTCGTGACCGTTCAGACCGGTGCGCTTCTGCAAGAACATCACCGGCCCAGGGCTGGTGATTCTGATGATCACAGCTATGGCGGCAAGCAGCGGCAACAGCCCGAGCAGGGCCAGCGCCGAAAGTGGTATGTCGATAAACCAGCGACGCAGCGCCGACTGGCGAGCAAGTTTCGCCTCATCAGGCATAACCGGCTGTTGATCGCGGATCTTCAAAGGCAGGCCGCTCTGCAAAACAACGATGGTTTCAGCATCATCACCATTGGCGGCATGGACCCGGGGCTTGTCAAACTCGCGCCGCAAAGCCCGAACGCTAGCAATGCCTACTTCGTAAACATCCGTCATACGCCGACCCTTGTGTCCCCAACGCCACCGTCGCCTTCCCTCAACCGGGCGTCGACGTGATACACCAAGTTCTTTCGTGATGGTGCATTTAATGACTTGGTAACCACGATATTCAAGAGGAAATGTAAAGGAGGCAATGCAAATAGGTGGCCGAGTGGTAAACAAGCGCGCTTTCTGCTCCCGAAGCCGCGTCATTCCAAGGGTTTTCATTGAGTAGTGCGAATTTTGCATACCACCTATACGTCAGTCGATGATCGACGTGGGCGTTTGGTGAGGGGTCTGAAAATGAAGCCCTGCGCCAGCTTTGCTGCCTGGTAACAGTTCTCTGTCCCGACGTTTGCCACTCAGATTAGCTTAGCGCGGAACGATTCTGCCATTCATTCTTCGTTTTTGGCGGTCCCATGCGGTTTGTCAGAAAACCGCTAGCAGCCTTCTTGATGCGGGTGTGGCGATCGGAAATGCGTTTCCCCTCTGCAATTGCTGGAAGGTCAATCTTGGAGGTTTTGAACCGATGGCAGGTTCGACAGACTGCCACG
>QLAH01000438.1_pt1 | contig 22132 bp, 24 predicted proteins | sample 4693081 | NCBI WGS metagenome assembly QLAH01 (sample SAMN09425401, study PRJNA476045) | Lake water metagenome, whole genome shotgun sequencing project.
ATAGACGGTCGGATCGTATCCGACCGGTATCCGCCGGTTGGACCTCGAAGGGATGCAGGGGACGATGCCGCGTTGCTTGAGGGCGGTGCGGAACCAGTCGGCATCATAGCCCTTGTCGGCGAGCATGGTCCCGGCGTCCGGGATGGCATCGAACATCAAGGCAGCGCCCTTGTAGTCGCTCATCTGGCCTTCGCTGAGCAGCATGACCAGCGGTCGGCCCTGGCCATCGCAGACGACATGCAGCTTTGAGTTCAAGCCGCCCTTGGTGCGCCCGATACGTCTGGGAACAGCCCCTTTTTGAGAAGACTTGCCGCAGTCCGGTGCGCTTTGAGGTGGGTCGCATCGATCATCAGCCGCTCGGACCTGCCGCCCTTGGCCGCCAGTTCGGCGAAGATGCGGTTGAACACCCCCAGCCGGCTCCAGCGCACAAAGCGGTTGTAGATCGTCTTGTGCGGTCCGTAGTCCTTCGGCGCATCGCGCCAACGCAGCCCGTTCCTGATCACGAAGATGATGCCGCTGATCACCCGCCGGTCATCCACCCTGGGCACACCGTGCGACAGAGGAAAACACCGCTCGATCCGGCGCATCTGCGCCGCCGACAACCAGAACAGATTACTCATGGCAGCGCCCCCTTGCGACGCCACTGAATCAGAACCCCGTTGCCATGTGAATCCCTTTAATGGGTCCTGAGCCTAGTTCGATATACCCCCACAGCACGATGGCGAGGTACATTGTGACGGTGACGATTGCGACAACACGCTGAGCCATCCGTCAGTACTTACGGGGCGCGTCCGCTGAGAGCAATCAACACATGCAGGGGACGCCCCGAAATAAGTGTTGGCGCATACAGGGTACCGGCAGGTTGGCGAACAAGGTTGGAAGCGCCGACGCTACGTCCCCACCGGAAGCGCAAGAAGGCCGACTAGCGCCTTTCTCTGCGCCATCGGGATGCCGTGCGGGGAGTAGACCTTATAGGTGATGCCCTTCTTGCCGTGCCCCAGGATTTGGGCGGCCTCGCTCTCGGGGATGCGGTTGCGCTCGAAGGTGCCCGCCACGTTCTTGCGGAAGGCGTGGAAGGTCGACCCGCCGGGCGTGGCGGCGAACCGTCTGCCGAGCCGCTTCCCGATCTGGGCGGATCGCTTCTTGTCCTTGCCGCCGGGGATAAGGTCGGGAAACAAGTAGCCCTCTTTCGGCACCAGATCGAGGAACGGCAGTAGGGCGTCGTGGATCGGCACGGCCCTCGTCGCGGCGCTGGTCTTGCCGTCCTTGATGTCGAAGCACTTCACCCCTTCACCCTCGATCAGGTCGGCCACCTTGAGCGAGCAAATCTCGTCGAGCCGCATGCCCGACAGGAGGGCGATGCGGGGAAGCCAGTAGAAGGGGTCAGGCTTGCCCTTCTTGCTGCCGTCAGGGTGCGCCGCGAAGTACGCCTTGATGGCGTCGTCGGACCAAGGGGCGTTGGCGTTCTCGTCGTTCCTCCCCTTCTTCGCCAGATGCTCGAACGGGTCGTCGCCCTGAACCTCGTCACGGCCCTTGGCCCACGACCACAACTGACTCAGGGCCAGCCGGTAGCGAAACAGGGTGCGGTCCGAAAGCGGGCGTCGGCCTTCCCGGTCGCTGAGCAGGAGCAGATCGTTCAGCTTCCGGGCCTTGGTCTGTCGAGAGCGGCCCCAGTTGGCGTCTAGGCGCTTGAGCTTGTCGAAGAACGCGGCGCCCATCTTCTTGGTCGAGTTGCGAAGCGGGGCGTCGTCAGTATGGTCGCGGTAGAGCCGGTAGACCGCCTCCATCTGCGACACCGTCTGGTCGGTAAGCCGATCGCTTGAACCCGGTCGCTGACGGTCCGCGATGAACGCCGCTGCCGTGCGGGAGAATGGCTCCCGAAACTGGTCGGGGGTGTCCTTGAGGTCCAGCACCGCTGCCCGGATGCCCTGCAGCCGAGCGCCAACCTCCGGCGGGATTGCGTCCTCGTCCAGTTCGTCCGCGCTCATAAGTCCGTGGTCATTCAGCACCTGCTCAACCGCAAGCTCGTAGACCAAGTCCTTGCGGGCCTCTCGGTCCTGCTTGTCGGCAATCTCCCGGCCGATGCGGTGAAGCTCTGCCAGCGCCCACTCCCGGCCGGACGAGAAGGCGTCGGAGGGAAGCGCCGCGTCCTTCCCCCTGATAGCGAGGAACTTGGCCTTGTGGTGGGCCGCCCGGTCCAATGCCCGCACCTGTGCTACGGCAAGGTCCGAAGTGCGCAGGTTCTCGTAGACCTTGTCCGTACCGACTGTCGCGCGGCAATCGGCGGGCACGGCGATCTGGAACCACCATTGGTTGAAACGTCGCTTGAGGTAGCGCATTGTGCCCTCCTTTCGGGGACAGAATACGGGGACAGGTGCCGCTTGCGCAAGCCAGCCAATAAGGCACTCTGGACCTTGCCGACCACAACGGCTCAGTGTCCTAGCGCCCCAGCCAGTTCTTCACGAATGAGAAATTACCGCGAGCCGGGGTCCCGCAGCCGTTTGGCTGGCCCTGCGGTGAACGCGTTGACTACCGTGTTCTCCGGCCGGTCAATGGCAAGAGCGACCGCGCCAGCGATGCGCTCCGGCGCGATGCCGCAGGGGGTCGCAGGTCCTCTTCACCGTGTCGAAGCGGCTCGGGTGGCGAGCAAGGCCGACCCCGCCAGCAACACTGCAGCCAGGACGAACGGACTCCACCATCCGGTGGTGTCGAACAGCAGCCCGCCGACCGATGCGCCGACGGTGATGGCGAACTGGATCAGTGCGACCTGCAGCCCGCCGCCCGCTTCGAGGTCGTTGGGGATGACGCGGGTCATCCAGGTGTTCCACGCGACAGGGATGGGGTTCGCGAGGAAGCCCCAGACGAAGAGCATTGCCGCAACCACCACGGGCAGATTGCCGAAGGCGATCAGCAGCAGCGCGAGCAGCGCCATCAGGGACGGGATGCCAACCAGCACCGGGGTCAGCCGGGAACGCAGCAGGAGGCCGACGACCGCCGTTCCGGCCAGCCCGGCGAGGCCGAGGCCAAGAAGGACCAGCGACAGGCTGTTCACGTCGAGCCCCACAACGCCCTCGAGGTACGGGCGCAAGTAGGTCGCGAGCGAGAACTGGCCCATGAACGCGAGGGTGGTCGCGGCCATGCCGATGGCGACAGGCCGCCGCCGGAGTAGCCCGAACATGCGCCCCACCGACACCGCCCCGTCCGCCGGAAGCTTCGGGATCACCGCCAGCTGCCACAGGAGCCCGGCAAGGCCGATGGGCACGACGATGAAAAACGCCCCGCGCCAGCCGATCAGCCCGCCGAGGAAGCTACCAAGCGGTGCGGCGATCACGGACGCGAAGGCCGTCCCGCCCTGCAGCATGGCGATGGCCTTCGGGAGATCGCTCCCGGAGACCAGTCGGGCGAGGATGGCGGTCGAGAGCGACCAGAAGCCGCCGATGGAAACCCCGATCAGCGCCCGTCCGACCATGAAGACCAGGTAGGTGGGTGCGAGCGTCACGATGAGGCCCGACACCACCATCAGCGCGGTGTAGAGCAGCACGGCGTTTCGCCGGTCCAGCCCCTTCAGGAGCGCATTGCCGAACAAGGCGGTGACCACGGCGAACAGGCCGGAGATGGAGATCGCCTGACCAGCCTGACCCTCGGTGATGCCCAACTCGTTGGCGATGGGCGTCAGGAGGCTCACCGGCATGAACTCTGACGCGATCAGCACAAAGGTCAGCAGCGAGAGGCAGGTGACGGCGGCCCACTGAGTGCCGGCGCCGGCTGTCGCGGTGTCAGCGGCCGTACTGTTCATCGCTGACCTTCTCCATCCAGTCGACGACCTTGCCGTCCTGAACCTCCTGCAGCGCCATATGCGTCATGGCCGTGGCGGGAGACGCGCCGTGCCAGTGCTTCTCGCCCGGCTCGAACCAGACGACATCGCCCGGCCTGATCTCCTCGATCGGGCCGCCCCACCGCTGCACCCGCCCAAACCCCGACGTCACCACCAGGGTCTGCCCGAGCGGGTGCGTGTGCCACGCCGTGCGAGCGCCGGGCTCGAACGTGACGCTGGCGCCCTGCACCCGGTCGGCGGCGAACGGGTTGAACAGCGGGTCGATGCGGACGGTCCCGGTAAACCAGTCGGTCGGACCTTTGCCCGACGGGGTCGAGCCTGAGCGGATGATGTGCATTGGGTATGTCTTCAGAAGGGTTCGACGCGCAGCGGGAACTCGCCGCGCACCAGCAGCGGGCTGAGGTCACCGTCGAGACGCCCGAGGCGAACGAGGTCGCGGGTACTTTCGTAGCCGCCGTGGAAGAGGGCGAGGTTGCCCCACGGGACGTAGTAGCAGAGATCACCGGCGGCAGCGTTCGGGAACGGTCCGCGCGTGAGCTGCGTCAGCTTGCGGGGCAGGTAGGCGATCTTCTCGTTGCCGCCGAAGTCGCTGATGGTCAGGTCGAGCGGCAGCATGCCCGCCAACTCACGCGCGGAGGCACTGTCGGCGAGCGTCGCCGTGAAGGATTGGTCGTGAAAAGTGAAGCGGAGCTGCATGGTCGGATTGTCCTGCGCAATGCTCGGGGTGATGACAGACAGGAACGGCGTCGAAAGCGCAAACCCTAGAAGGGTACGCCGGGTCAGAACTGGCTGCGTCATTTCGGGTCGCCGATTGCTGTTGCGTCGCCGAGGAAGATAGCCATCGACTGTTCCGAGGATTAGGCCTGCAATCCGGATGCTCTTGTGAGAGGTTTTCACCAATGGTCGAGAAGGTGCAGGACGTTCAGGCGTTTCTCGCGGTGGCGCGGGAGCAGAGCTTCACCAAGGCGGCAGCCCGGCTCGGTATCACGCCATCTGCCCTGAGCCATGCCGTCAAGGGATTGGAGCACCGGCTGGGTGTCCGCCTGTTGACGCGGACCACGCGCAACGTCGCCCCCACCGAGGCCGGGGAACGCCTCATGCGGTCGGTTGGCCCGCACTTCGACCAGATCGAGGCCGAGCTGACGTCCATCGGCGAACTGCGCGACAAGCCCGCGGGCACGGTGCGGATCACCTGCACCGACGACGCCATCGTCACAATCTTCCAGCCCATGCTGCCCGCCTTCCTGCAGGAGTACCCGGACATCAGCGTCGAACTGATCGTCGACTACGGCTTCACCAACATCGTGGAGCAGCGGATCGACGCGGGCGTCAGGCTCGGGGACGCACTGAGCAACGACATGATCGCGGTCCGGATCGGGCCGGACTGGCGCTTTGCCGTCGTCGGCTCACCCGGCTACTTCGAGCGCAGGTCGCCGCCCCAGACCCCGCAGGAGCTGACCAACCACGTTGCGGTCAACCTCAGGCTGACGTCGGCCGGGAGTATCTACGCGTGGGAGTTCGAGAAGGACGGCCGTGCCCTCAACGTCCGGGTTGATGGGCAGCTGGCGTTCAACAACATCATGCCAGTGCTGCAGGGGGCGCTGGATGGGGTTGGGCTGGCATACGTGCCGCTCGATCTTGCCCGACCCTACCTGCAGGACGGACGATTGCGCGAGGCCCTGGAGGATTGGTGCCCGACCTTCCAGGGCTATCACCTCTTTTATCCCCACCGGCGGCAGTCCTCGCCCGCTCTGGCGGCGCTGGTGGAAAAACTGCGCCATCGCTGAACCGCTGTCGCCAAGTGCGATCACGCATGTTCCGGGCAGGCTGCGGTCCTGGGTGATAACCGCCCGGCCAGCGGTTCAGAGCCCGAACTGCTCCATCCTGGCTTCGACCTCGTCAGCGATGTCCTGGCTGTCGCGGCCGGAGCGCCAGAGGTCGTCGATCTGCTTTTTCACTGCCGGGTCGAGTGCCGCCCAGCGCTGCTCCCACTCGGCGAGCTTGTCGGTCCAGTAGCCGGTGACCGAGTAGCTCGTCGCCGCAAAGCCCAGCTCGTGCCGCAGATACTTGCGGATCGGCCGTACCGTCTTGCTTTCGGCCGCCACCCACACATAAGGCACCCGGCCCTTCGGCACACTGACGCTCCGCACCGCCGCCTCGAGCCGGCTCGGCGCCACGCCGTTGCCGCTGCCGTGCAGGTAGACGAGCTTGAGGTCGGCGCGGGTGTCGAACTGCTGCTCGTGCCCGGCATCGGGAACTTCGACAATGGCGCGGGCTTCGATCCCGGCGGACAGGCCTTCGAGCAGCCGGCCGAGCGCCGGCAGGCCGGTGGCATCGGCAACGAACAACTGCCAGTCGGCGTTGGCCGGCGCCTCGTAGAGCCCGTTCGGCTCGCGCAGCGCGATAGTGTCGCCGGGCTCCGCCTGCTGCGCCCACTCGCTGGCCCGGCCGCCCTCATGCACGACGAAATCCACGTCGATCTCGTTGCCTTCGGCAGACATGCGGACATGGCGGATGGTGTAGCATTCGCAATGCGACGGCTTCCGGCCCTCCGGCCATTTCCAGAAGCCCTGCGCGTCGATATCGGGCAGCACCAGTTCGCCGGTGTCGAGGTCGGGGAAGAAGAAGCGGACATATTCGTCGCCCACCCCGGTGGATCGGAAGTCCTTCAGCCCGTCGCCGCCCAGCGTTACCCGCACCATGCCCGGCGTCACGTTGCGGCGGCCCAGCACCGTTCCGGTCATCAGCTTGATCTGCGCCATGCCAGCTCTCCAGTCATCGGCTGGAGCGCTACATATTCGGATCGCCTTAGTCAACTTATCTGGACAAGCAAAAGGGCCGACCCAGTCGCCTGGATCGGCCCTTTCGATTCACGTGAAACAGGCTGATCAGGCGCGCTTGCGGGCGAACTGCCACAGGCCGGCGACGGTCACGGCTGCAAAGGCCATCTTGACGATGTCCCACAGCACGAAGGGCTTCACGGCGCCATCGAAGGCCGAACCGAGCAGGTTGTTCGCATCGAGCCAGCCCGGCAGCGCCGCGCCCGTCGAAACGATGATGTTGCCGGCAGCCAGCAGCCACGAGAAGCCGAAGGCGAACGACACCGCATCGCCCACCAGCATTGCGGCGAACAGCGGCAGCACCTTGCCCGACAGGCCACGATCGGCAGCGAGCCCGATGATGAACGCCATCGGCAGCCAGCCGAGGATGAAGCCGAAGGACGGGCTCATCAGGTACTGGATGCCGCCGCCATAGGCGAACACCGGCAGGCCGCTGAGGCCTTGGGCGATGTAGAGCAGCATGGTCGAGAGCGCGATGCGCCAGCCGAACGACGCGGCGAGCACGGCGATGGCGAAGCTCTGCAGCGACACCGGCACCGGGGTGATCGGCACGCTGATCTTGGCCGAGGCCCAGAGCAGCAGCGAGCCCAGCACCACAGTGGCAAGATTGGTCGCGAGCCGCGCGGTCCCTGCCTTGGGGCTCAGCGCACCGAGCACGGTGTTGGGGGTGGTCAGTGTCAAGGCCATTGCCAATCCTTCTGAAACAGGGGCATTGCTGATGCCGAATTACTAGTCCCTCGCCATGAGGAGCGCAATGGTGGCCCCGAATCCGCCAATCGCGTTCGACACCGATTTCAACCCGGAAACGGGGCGGACGGTGCCCGTCGCACCGTCTGTCGTCAGGGTCACCGCGCCCAATGCCGGCCCGTATACCTTCAAGGGCACCAACACCTTCATCGCCGGTGGTGATTCGGTGCTGGTGCTCGATCCGGGTCCAGACGATCCGGCGCATCTCGCTGCGCTGCGACTGGCGATAGGCGGGCGGCGGGTCGAGGCGATCGTCCTCACCCACACCCATCGCGACCATACTGGCCTCGTCCGTCGGCTCAAGGCGGAGACCGGCGCGCCGGTATGGTTCGGTGGCCGGCATCGGGCGAGCCGCCAGCGACGCTTCCTCGAAATCGATCCGGTTGCCAGCGATAGCGACTGGACGCTCGAGCCGGACCGCGTGCTGGCCGATGGCGAACGGATTGCAACCGGCGGCGTGGCGCTCGAGGTGATCGCGACGCCCGGGCACTGCGCCAATCACCTCGCGTTCGGCCTCGCCGGCACGCCCTGGCTCTTCACCGGCGACCACATCATGGGCTGGAACTCCACCCTCGTGCCGGTGCCGGATGGTTCGATGAGCGACTATCTGCGCTCGCTCGAAAAGGTCATCGGCCTTGCCTGGCAGCACTACCTGCCGGCGCATGGCGGGGCGATCGTCGACGGCCCGGCCTACGCCCGCGCCCTGCTGGGCCACCGCGAGATGCGCAACCTGCAGGTCGTCGCGGCCGTCTAAGCGGGGGCCAGAACCCTCAGCGAGCTGCAGCGGCGCATCTATCCATCGCTGTCGCCGGCACTCCGGCCCGCCGCGCAAATGACCCTGAAGGCGCACGCGGAGTATCTGGCCGACCGCGGCCGCATCGGCGCAGCCAATGGGCTGTTCGGCCTGACGCTGTTTCCGTCGCGGACCTAGCGGCTACTCCGCCGGCTCGGGTTCGCCAGCCTCGACCTCTTCGGCATCGGCCACCGGTGCCTGCGGGGCGTTGCGCAGCAGCAGGGTGATCTGCGCGTCGAGCGCCAGCAGCAGCTCTTCCACCCGCCGGCCGTTCTCGCCGAAATCGTGGAAGCCGCTGAGCGGCACCGAACGCATGTCGACGGTGGAGCCCGCCGGCGAGCCGGCAACGCGGATGGCCACTTCGTCGCGAAACCCGAACAGGCTCACCGAAATGGCGTTGAGCTGCCCCGCATCGAGCGATGTCGGCGGGGCCCGCCGGGTGCGTACCTCCCAGCCGCGATCCTCCACCAGGTCCTCGATGGTCGCAAACATCTGCGTCGCGTCGATTGGGTAGCTGCGCGTCTGCGCGTTGGGGAAGGTCGTCTCGATCAGCTCCTGCAGCGCCGCGCCGGTCGGCACGACGCGGATCGACGAGCTGAGCGGCAGCGGATCGCCGAAGCTGGTCGCCACCTCGTTGACCTGCGGGTAGCGCGCCGCCTGCGCCGCCAGATAACCGAAGGGTAACAGGCAGATGATGGCGAAGAGCAAACCCCAGCTGGCCTTGCCCCAGCCCTGGTCGCCGGTGATCCACAGCCGCGCAAAGGCGCTGAGCGCCAGGATCAGCGCCAGCGCTGCCACCCCGGCCGCCACCGATTCGACAATGGCGAAATCGGTGGAGGAGATGAACTGCTCGCGATGCAGCAGCACCGGCACCACCGTCAACGGCACCGCGAGGCTGCCGAAGCGGCGGGCCCAGATTGCCCATTTGGAGGTGCGGATGAGGATGCGCATGCGAGGTGTGGCCGCCCGAACTGTCAGTTGCTTGGCATAGGCTGCACCCGCAAGGAAGGTGTCATGTCCACTTGCGACGACTGCCTGGGGACAACGCCGTCGCACATCGTGCGGATCGCATGCCACTCGGCGTCCGAGAACACCGGATCGCCCAGTGCGCCTGCTGAGCCAGCGGCGGCTGCGGCCATCTCCTCGAGCGCCACGCGCCGCTCGGCGGTCAGCGGATGGGTGGAGAGAAAGGCGAGCGACTGGCTCATTTCGCTGTCGCCAGCCACCCGCTCCAGCAGCGTGGCGAGCGCGGTGGGGTCGAAACCGAGCCGCACCGCTGCCTCGGCGGCAAACCGATCGGCCGCCCGCTCAGCCTCACGCGAGAAGCGGCTGTCGATCAGCGTCGCGCCGATGGCGGCGGCCACCGAGATATTGGTCATGTCGCCGAGCACGAAGCCGACCAGCAGGCCGGTAGCCGAACTGGCGATCAGCCCCTCCATGCCGTGCCGGTGGACCACGTGACCGAGTTCATGCGCCATCACCCCGGCGAACTCGTCGGCCGAACGGGTCTCCTTCAGCAGCGCGGAGAAATAGTACGACTGGCCGCCGGGCAGCGCGAAGGCATTCGGCACCTCTGATTGCACCACGGTGATCCGCGCGTCGAACGGCGAGTCCGTGCCCTCCATCACCGCGGTGGTGAAGCGGCTGATAGCCCGGTTGGCGAGGCTGTCGGGGTTGCTGTCGCACACGGTGAAGCCGCCCTCGGCCCCGATGATCTGCCGGATTTGCCCCTCCGCGGCCTCGCCGAGGCTCGCCTCCCACTGCGGCGGCACCACTGCGGTCACCCGGTTGGCGATCAACGGCACGCCGATGACATAGGCCGCCACCACCGAGACCAGCGCCAGCGTCGAAACGCCGAGGATGCGCAACTGCTTGCCCGCCTCGCGACGACGATGGCGATGCAGTTCGGGAAAGATCGAGTGCGCGACCTTCACCGGTTCGGCGCCGCTGAACACGAGGCGCGCGCCCACCGGCCGGCCCTCCACCCCGACGCGCAGTTCGCTCTGGTGCGCCGGCAGCGAGAACACCTGTTCCACTGGCCAGCGGTCGATCTCGTCATAGCTATCCTGGTCGGCGATGATGAGCTCGGGGCGCGCGAGGCTCTGGTCGAGCGCCAGCACCACGTCGCGCATGGCGGCGACGGTCCCGTCGCTGTAGCGGGCCAAGAGCGGCATCAGAACGACCCCACGTTGAGCGCGTCGGCGAGCCCCTCGCCAGCCAGCGACTTGTCTTCGGTAGGGGCGCGGACGCCGTCGAGGCTCTCAAGATTGTCGATGGTGGCATGGCGCGACACCAGCATCCAGAACCCACAGTCGATGAACACCTCGCCCAGCAGCGTGAAGGCCGACAACGTCGCCAGGTAGCCCCCCGCCGCCAGCACCAGCCCGACCCAGCCGGCCCTCGCGATATTGCCCGCCGAGAACTCGCCGCTGAGGTTGGCGTTGAAGGCCCGGGCGATGACAAAGCCCAGGATGCCCAACACGATCAGCGCTGCGATCAGGCACAGTCCGTAGAGCAGGTACTGCCCAAGCAGCGAACGCGCCTTCACCTTCACCACGAGCGCCGCCTCGCCGAGCCGCACCGCCGAAAACATCTGGGTCGTCTCGCGGGACCGGTAGTAGAGGAAGCACAGGACCGTCACCACCACGGCAAGCACGGTTCCGAGGGTAGCCAGCATGCCGAAGCTTGCCGCCATGCCCATGTCTGAAGATGCAAGACTGCGGACGTTCGTGACCAGTGCCCATATCGTCAGGCCAACCGTCGCCGCCAGCACCGCCCACGCGCGGTAGAACGGCCCGGCCACCGTCTTCCAGCTGCCGGTGAAGCTGAACTGCCGATCACCGAACCAGGTATGGGCATAGCGATAGCGCCAGAGGTCGCCGGCCATGAACGGATAGGCCAGCCCTGCCGTCACCAGCACCAGCAGCGACCAGAGAAAACGTCGGACCGCATACGCCCAGGCGCTGCCCCGCTGGTCGAAGCGGATGCCCCGCCACAGTGTGCGCGACAGCCGGAAATCGCGGCCGCGATAGATCGCGTAGCCCGAGAGAAACCACAGCAGCAGCGCCGCCGCGCCATAGCCGATTGCGGTCACCAGCCCAGATTGGAACGACAGGTAGAAGAACGCCAGATAGATCGGCAGGAACACCCCGAGCGCGAACAGGAACCCGATCAGCAGCTGCGTCGCCGAGCCGGTATATTCCAGCCGGTCGCCGCCAATCATCGTGTTCTGCCAGTAGAAGCGGCGCTTGGTGGTGGTGAGCCAGAAACGATAGAGCCCGAGCGTCGGCAGCATCATCAGATAGCCACGCAGCAGCCGGCCGAACAGTTCGCCGCGCCGGCCGGAAAACTGCACTTCGGTTCGGGATTGCTGGGGGATGCCCCACGGTCCCTCGGTCGTTACGGACATGTCGGCGCAGGCCCCTCGGCGTTATTGCACGTCACCGTAACCGCAACGTCTGAACGCACGATGAAATACTGCGGCTATGGGTAAAGCCGCTGCCGGCTCCACGCTCCGCCGGGCAGCGTGCGGGTGAAGCGGACCCGGTCGTGCAGCCGGTTGGCGCCGTCCTTCCAGAACTCCATCACCTGCGGCACGATGCGGAAACCCTTCCAGTGGGCGGGCCGGTTCACCGGCTCGTCCTCGCCAAAGCTCTTTTTGAGCGTCTCGACCCGCTCGAGCAGCGCATAGCGGTTGGCGAGCGGCCGGGATTGCTTGGATGCATGCGCGCCGATCTGGCTGACGCGGGAGCGGCTGGCGAAATAGGCGTCGGTCTCGCCATCGTCCACCACCTCCACCGGTCCGCGCACCCGGATCTGCTGGCGCAGGCTCTTCCAGTGCATCACGAAGGCAGCCTGGGGGTTGGCCAGCAACTGCCGGGCCTTGTCGCTTTCGAAGTTGGTGAAGAAGCAATAGCCGCGGGCATCGCGGGCGTTCAGCAGCACCATGCGGACGTCGGGCATCCCGTTTTCGTCGACGGTGGCGAGCGCCATGGCGTGCGGATCATTAGGCTCGCGCTCCTGCGCCTGCGTGAACCAGTCCTCGAACAGCGAGCACGGGTCGATCGGCGCGGTGTCCGCATCGTCGAAAAGCCGGTCCGTAAGTGTTGTTCCCGCCATGATTCTCTGCCCTCCACCCGGTCTGGACAAGCCCGGTATGCGTCGCCATATAGGAGGGTGCCGGGCCCGAAAGCAAACCCCTCCGGCGCTCATTTTGAAAGAACCCATGCGCGATCCGTACACCGTGCTCGGGGTGCAGAAATCGGTGAGCGAGAAGGACCTCAAGTCCGCCTACCGCAAGCTCGCCAAGGCGCATCACCCCGACCAGAACCAGGACGACCCCAAGGCCCACGCGAAATTCGCGGAGATCTCCTCGGCATACGACTTCCTGTCGGATGCCTCGAAGCGTTCCGCCTATGATCGCGGCGAGATCGACCCGGACGGCAATCCGCGCTTCGGCGGTTTCCGCGGTGGTGCCGGCGCACGTCCCGGCGGACCGGGTACGGGTCCCGGGTTCTCGGCCGAGGATATCCTGAAGGAATTCATGTCCGGTTTCGGCGGCCAGCAGCGCGCCAACCCGCGCGCCGGCGGCGCCGGCTGGGACCCGTTTACCGGCTCGGGCGCCGGCGGGGCAGGCGGCGCCGGCTTCAACCCCGGCCGTTCGCAGAATCTCAGGGGCGAAGATTTCAACCTGACGGCCACAATCACGCTCGAAGAGGCGCATGCCGGCGGCAGCGTGCCGCTGCGCATGCCGACCGGCAAGACGCTGAACGTCAAGCTGCCCGAGAAGGTCGAAGAGGGCCAGCAGATCCGCCTCAAGGGGCAGGGTGTTGCCTCGCCGCTGTCGGGCGAAGCGGGCGACGCCATCGTCACGGTCAAGTTCGAGCGCCACAAGCAGTTCCGCCGCGATGGCGCCGACCTGCGCGTCGACCTGCCCATCACGCTCTACGAGGCGGTGCTCGGCGGCAAGGTCCGCGTCCCGACGCTCGAAGGCTCGGTCGAACTCAACCTGCCACCGTCCGCCAACACGACCAAGGCGCTGCGCTTGAAGGGCAAGGGCCTGCACGGCACCGGCGACCTGTTCGTCACCCTGCGCGTCGTCCTGCCCGAAGCCGGCGACCCCGACCTCGAAAGCCTGATGCGCTTCTGGCGCGACCAGAAGCCCTACAGGGTCAGAGAGTAGCTCCTGGTAGAGCGGCTTGTTGCTCCCCCTCCACCAAGCCTCGCTTGGTCCCCGTCCCCCGCAAGCAAGCGAGGGCGCTGACCAGTTCGGCCAGCCCCACCTTGGTGCTGAGTGGTTCGATGGACATGCGAAAAACTAAGCCGCTGGTGGCTCAATAGTCCGTCAGCGACGGCGAGCGGATCGATCACAGGATCGCGTCAGCGCGGCGCGGCGGCCCGCTTAAGCCGATCGTTGATCGCCTCGCCGAGCCCGGTATCCGGAATCGGCGCCACGGCAATGCGCTCCGCCTCCGCATCGAGCTGGTGCAGCATGGCAAACAGGTTGCGCGCCGCCTCGCGCAGGTCACCGGGCGGGCTGAGGTTCAGCCTGCCGGGTCGGTCACCGAACGCCAGATACGCCTCGCCCGGCTCCGGATGTTCCACGTGAATCCGAAGTCGCGCGTTGGGCGCATAGTGGCTCGCCAGCATGCCGGGCGCGGTGACCGGTCCACCTTCCTCGGCAATGGTAACGGGACGGCCGATCAGCGCCTCGACCACGTCGCGGGGCAGGGCGCCCGCCCGCAGCTGGGTGACAGTATCGCCGGTGACCGCGAGGATGGTCGACTCGACACCGGCATCGGCCGGGCCGCCGTCGAGCACCGGCACACGGCCGCCGAACCCCTTCAGCACCTGCTCTGCCGTCGTCGGCGACAGGCGCCCCGATGGATTGGCGCTTGGCGCGGCCAGCGGCCGGCCGGCGGCCCGGATCAGTTCCTGCGCCAGCGGATGGTTGGGGATGCGGATGCCCACCGTATCGAGCCCGGCGGTCGCGATGTCGCTGAGCCCGGCATCGGGCTTGCGCGGCAGCACCAGTGTCAGCGGACCGGGCCAGAAACCCGCCAGCCGGAGGGCGAGCGAGCTGAACTCGGCCAGCTGCTCGGCCATGGCAAGGTCGGCGACGTGGACGATCAGCGGGTTGAAGCGCGGCCGGCCCTTGGTCTCATAAATCCTGAGCACCGCATCCGAACTGGTCGCATCGGCGCCAAGCCCGTAGACCGTCTCGGTCGGAAACGCCACGACTTCACCCTGCCGCAGCAGGGCGGCGAGGTGCGGGATGTCGGAGCGGGTAAACGGGGTGCCAGGCGGCATATCAGCGGTTATGAACGGGTTCTGTCGCCGGCCGTTTGACAACTGCGGCGTCTGAACGTCAAGCTTCACCGGCAATCGGCGGCCCTTCATGACCACTCTGCTCGTCTCCCAACGCAATTTCGACAGCCACGTCACTCCTGCCGGCCATCCGGAACGGCCCGACCGCATCCGCGCGGTGGAGGAGGCGCTGAGCCATGCGAAGTTTGCCGCGTTGAAGCGCATGGACGCCCCGTCGGGCGATCTGACGCTCGCCGAACTCGTCCACCCCGGCGACTACCTGCGACAGCTGGCGCAGGCGCGGCCCGCTGAAGGCATCGCGCGGATCGACGAGGACACCTTCATTGCCTCCGGCTCGCTCGATGCGGCCGCGACGGCGCTCGGCGCCGGCTTGCTGGCGCTCGAAGAAGTGGCGCTGGGCAGCGTCCGCAACGCCTTCTGCGCCGTGCGTCCGCCCGGCCATCACGCCGAGCACGATCGGCCGATGGGCTTCTGTCTCGTCAACACCATCGCCGTGGTGGCGCGCGAGGCGCAACGCAAGTTCGGGGCCGAGCGGGTGGCGATCGTCGATTTCGACGTGCATCACGGCAATGGCACCGAGAATATCTTCCAGGCCGACCCGACGGTGTTTTACGCCTCGTCGCACCAGTGGCCGCTCTATCCCGGCACCGGGCCGGAAAGCTTCACCGGCGTCGGCAACATCTGCAACGCCACGCTGGCTGCGGGAACCGGCGGCGCAGAAATGCGTGAAGCCTACGAGGCGCGGATTCTCCCGGCGCTCGAGGCCTTCCACCCCGATTTCCTGCTGATCTCGGCCGGGTTCGATGCCGACTACCGCGACCCGCTCGCCGGTCTCAACTGGCGGCCCGAGGATTTTGCCTGGCTGACCGAACGGCTCTGCCGCATCGCGACGCGGCTCTGCGACGGGCGTGTCGTCTCGATGCTGGAAGGTGGGTATGACCGGCAGGGACTGGCCACCGGCGTCGCCGCACATGTTGAAACTTTGATGGCCGCGGGCTAGCAACGGCCCCATTGTATAGGAGCCCAGCCATGGCCGATTCCCCGTTCGACGATATCAAGGCCATGAGCTTCGAGACGGCGCTCAAGGAGCTGGAAGGGATCGTAGGAAAACTCGAAAGCGGTCAGGCGCCGCTCGCCGAGTCGATCGCCATCTACGAGCGCGGCGAAGCCCTGAAGGCGCATTGCGAAGCCTTGCTGAAGGCTGCCGAGATGCGGATCGAGAAGATCACCCTGCGCGGCGGCCAGCCCACCGGCACCGAGCCGCTCGATCCCCAGTAACATCGTGGCCGAGCGCACCCGCCTCGACCAGGCGCTCGAAGCGCGCGGGCTCACGCCCAGCCGCGCCCGTGCCCGTGACGCCATCCTGCGCGGCACCGTCGAAGTGAACGGCATCGTCGCCAGCAAGCCCCACCAGCAGGTCGGCCCGACTGATATCATAACACTTTATGATCCCGCCGCCGGCTATGTCTCCCGCTCCGCGCTGAAGCTGATCGCCGGTCTGGATGCCGGGCGCATCGACCCCACGGGGAGAACCTGCCTCGATCTCGGTGCGTCAACCGGCGGCTTCACCCAAGTGCTGCTCGAACGCGGCGCTAGCCACGTCTACGCCGTCGATGTCGGCCACGGCCAGCTGCACGACAGCCTGCAACATGATTCACGTGTAACAAGCCTCGAAGGCGTCAACGGTCGCGACCTCACCACCTACCTGATCCCCGAGCCCATCGAACTGATCGTCTCCGACGTGAGCTTCGTCTCCATCCTCAAGGTCATTTTCCCGGCTCTGGCGCTCTGCACCCCCCGCGCGACCGCGATCATCCTGATCAAGCCGCAGTTCGAGGTCGGCCGCGAACATGTCGGCAAGGGTGGCATCGTCACCGACACCGTCGCCATCGAAGCGGCGGTGCAGCGCATCGTCACGGCCATGGCCGCAGCCGGCTGGGACAGCAGCTTTTCCGTCACCTCGCCGATCGCCGGGGGCGACGGCAACCGCGAAACCGTCGCCGGCTTTCGCCGCCGCGGCTAATACCCGATCCCGCCGTCGCGCCCGGTCTGCCCGCGGTGCCGCAGGTAATGGTCTGCCAGCACCACGGCCATCATCGCCTCACCGATCGGCACGGCGCGGATGCCCACGCAGGGGTCGTGCCGGCCCTTGGTCACCACCTCGGTATTCTCGTTGCGCACCGTCACGCTTTCGCGCGGCGTGATGATCGACGACGTCGGCTTCACCGCAAAGCGCACCACGATCGGGTCGCCGTTCGAGATGCCGCCAAGGATGCCGCCGGCGTGGTTGGACTTGAAATACGGCCCCTGGTTGCCGGCCCGCATCTCGTCGGCATTCTCGGTCCCGGTCAGCTCCGCCGCGTGCATCCCCTCGCCGATTTCGACGCCCTTCACCGCATTGATCGACATCATCGCCGAAGCGAGGTCGGCGCTGAGCTTGCCGTAGATCGGCGCGCCCCAGCCGGCCGGCACGCCTTCGGCCACGACCTCGATGATGGCGCCGACCGAATTGCCGGCCTTGCGGACCCCATCGAGATAGCCCTCCCACTCCTGCGCGGCGACGGGGTCGGCGCAATAGAACGGGTTATGATCGACCTGGTCCCAGTCGAAACGCGAGTAGTCGATCTTGTGCGGCCCCACCTGCACGAGGCTGGCGCGCACCGCCACCTGCGGGATGACAAGCCGCGCCACGGCGCCGGCGGCGACCCGCGCCGCTGTTTCACGTGCGGACGCCCGACCCGAGCCCTTGTAGTCGCGGATGCCGTATTTCTGCTGGTAGGTGAAATCGGCGTGCCCCGGCCGGTATTTGTCCTTGATCTCGGAATAGTCCTTCGAGCGCTGGTCGGTGTTCTCGATCAGCAGCGAGATCGGCGTGCCCGTGGTCTTCAGCAGCCCGTCGCTTTCATCCTCGAAGGCGCCCGACAGGATCCGCACCGCATCGTCCTCGCGCCGCTGCGTGGTGAAGCGGCTCTGCCCCGGTTTGCGCCGATCGAGATCGCGCTGGATCATCTCGGCCGAGATCGGCAGCCCGGGCGGGCAGCCATCCACCACGACGCCAAGCGCCGGCCCGTGGCTTTCGCCCCAGGTGGTGAAACGGAAAAGGTGGCCGAAGGTATTGAACGACATGGACGTACCCCGCGAAGGTCAGGCGGTTCTAGGGGGTCCGGAGCGGCCGCGTCAATCTTCGGCGCCGGGTGCTTTGCACAGGGCGGCCTGAAGGTGTATTCAGCCGGCCATGACCGATACCCTGCTGCCCGCGCCCAAAAAGCTGTTCATCAAGACCTACGGCTGCCAGATGAACGTCTACGACAGCGACCGCATGGCGGACGCGCTGGCGCCGCACGGCTACGAGCCGGTGCAGGCGATGGAGGATGCGGACCTCGTGGTCCTCAACACCTGCCATATCCGCGAGAAGGCCTCCGAGAAGGTGTTTTCCGAAATCGGCCGGCTGCGCGACCTGCGCGACGAGCGGCGGCTGACCGGCGGCGACCTGATGATCGGCGTTGCCGGCTGCGTGGCGCAGGCCGAGGGCGACGAGATCGTCCGCCGCGCCCCGGCGGTCAACCTGGTGTTCGGCCCGCAGAGCTACCACCGGCTGCCCGAACTGCTGGCCCGCGCCCATAACGGCGCCCGGGTGATCGACACCGATTTCCCCGAAGAAGACAAGTTCGCCCACCTGCCGGCGGCCAGCAAGGCCGTCACCCGCTCGCGCGGCCTGACCGCCTTCCTCACCGTGCAGGAAGGCTGCGACAAGTTCTGCACCTTCTGCGTCGTGCCCTATACCCGCGGCGCCGAAACCAGCCGCCCGCTCGAGCAGGTGCTGCGCGAGGCCGAAACGCTGGCCGACGGCGGCGTGCGCGAGCTCACGCTGCTCGGCCAGAACGTCAATGCCTGGCACGGGCTCGATGCGCGTGGTCGCACCGTCGGGCTCGGCGAACTCTGCTACCGGCTGTCGCTGATCCCCGGCATCGCCCGCATCCGCTACACCACCTCGCACCCGCTCGACATGAGCGACGAGCTGATCGAGATGCATCGCGACCTCGAGGCGTTGATGCCCTACCTGCACCTGCCGGTGCAGTCAGGCGCCGACCGCATCCTCAAGGCGATGAACCGCCGTCACACTGCCGCCGAGTACCTGGCGGTGATCGACCGCATCAAGACGGCGCGGCCGGACATGGCGATGTCCGGCGATTTCATCGTCGGCTTCCCCGGCGAGACCGACGCGGATTTCGAGGCGACGATGCAGATCGTACGCCAGGTCGGCTACGCCTCGGCGTACACGTTCAAATACTCGATCCGCCCCGGCACGCCGGGCGCCACTATGGACGGGCAGGTCGACGAAGCGACGAAGACCGAGCGGCTCAACCGCCTCAACGAGCAGATCAACCTGCAGATGCGCGAGTTTCTGCGGTCCACCGTCGGGCGCACCGTACCCGTACTGATCGAGAAGCCCGGCCGCCAGCCCGGCCAGATCGGCGGCCGCACGCCTTACCTGCAGGCCGTGCACATGGATGGGCCGGAGCGGCTGATCGGGCACATCGTTTCGGTCGAAATCGTCGAGGCGAGGAATAACTCGCTGATTGGCAAGATTGTCACAGACGCGGAACGGAATCCTGTTAGCGTACTTGAGTCTCAAGCCTCAGCGGCCCAGATATAGGCGCCGCACCCTCCAGGGAGCCCTAGCGATTTGAGCAGGCACGTGTCCCCGACGACCGACAACGCCCATTCCTCGCAGCTTGAACTCGCCTTCGAAGATAACCGGCTGGCCGCCCAGCTTTATGGCGACTTCGACCAGCACCTCGCCCTCATCGAACAGCGCATCAGCGTCCAGGCGACGCCACGCGGCAACCACGTCATGCTCAAGGGCGCGGCGAGCGCCGTCGATCAGGCGCGGCGCGTGCTGGAGTCGCTCTATGGCCAGTTGGAGGAGGGCTCGCCCGTCGATATTGCGATGGTCGATGCGGTGATCCGGATGATCCAGACCGAGGACAGCCAGCTGACGCTCCCAACGCTCGAAAAGAAGGGCAAGGTCCGGATGGCGCAGATCGCCACCCGCAAGGCCACCATCGTCGCCCGCACCCCGGCGCAGGACGCCTACATGCGCGCCATGGACCGGGCCGAACTGGTGTTTGGCGTCGGCCCGGCCGGTACCGGCAAGACCTATCTCGCCGTGGCCCATGCCGCGTCGCTGCTCGAACGCGGCGACATCAACCGCATCATCCTCAGCCGCCCCGCCGTTGAAGCCGGCGAGCGCCTCGGCTTCCTGCCCGGCGACATGAAGGACAAGGTCGATCCCTATCTCCGCCCGCTCTACGACGCGCTCTACGACATGATGCGCCCCGAGCATGTGGAGCGCTGCATCACCTCGGGCATCATCGAAGTGGCGCCGCTCGCCTTCATGCGCGGCCGCACGCTCGCCAACGCCGTGGTCATCCTCGACGAGGCGCAGAACACCACCTCGATGCAGATGAAGATGTTCCTCACCCGCCTGGGCGAGAACTCCAAGATGATCGTTACCGGCGACCCGACCCAGGTCGACCTGCCGCGCGGCGAGAGATCCGGGCTGATCGAAGCGGTGAAGCTGCTCGATGGCGTCGAGAGCGTGCACATCTCGCGCTTCAACGACAAGGATGTGGTGCGCCACGCCCTGGTTGGCCGCATCGTCCGCGCCTACGAGGCCGATACCGCCGCCCGGCTTGCCGCGCAAAACGCCGGCCACGACAAGACCTGATGCGGGTTTCTGCCTTATGAAAGCGCCGCTGGAAGTCGCCTTCGTCGTCAATGCCGATGGCTGGCCGGATGGTCTCGAAGAGATCGCCGGCACCGCCATCCATGAGGCGCTGACCCAGTCGAAGGCCAGGGTGGCCGGTGTCGCCGAAGTCACGGTCGTCCTCACCGACGATGCCGAACAGCGCCAGCTCAACCAGCAATGGCGCGGCTTCGACAAATCCACCAACGTGCTGAGCTTTCCGCAGCTCGAGCCGTTTACCCCGGTTTTGGGGCTGGTCGGCGACATCACCCTCGCCCGCGAGACCGTAGTGGCCGAAGCGGCGGAAATGGGCATCACGCTGCAGGCCCATTTCACCCACCTTGTGGTGCACGGATTCCTGCATCTGCTCGGCTATGACCACATCGAGGAAGCCGAGGCGGTGACGATGGAATCGCTCGAAACGAAAATTCTCGCTACCCTTGGCATTGCCGACCCCTACGCTGACAGCTAGATTAGGGGTCCGATCAATTGGCAGGTCCATGTGCGCATGGGCCCATTTCATGAACGACGACAGTCTTACCGCGCCGCGGAAACCGGCGCCGGCGCCCGCCGCAGAACCTCCCTCTAGTCCCGCCCCCGCGGCCTCGCCGGGGCATCGAATCTGGAACTGGCTGCGCGGCTTGCTCGCCCTGCGCACAGTGTCCTTGCGCGACGATCTCGAAGTGGCGCTCGAAAGCGAGAACAGCGGCGAGACCGCCGATTTCACCCAGTCCGAGCGCGCCATCCTCAAGAACGTGCTGGAGCTTGGCGAAAAGCGCGTCGAGGACGTGATGGTCCCGCGCGCCGATATCGAAGCGATCGAGAAAGCCGAGACGCTCGGCGTGCTGGTTACCCGCTTCCGGCTGGTCGGCCACTCGCGCATGCCGGTCTACGACGGAAGCCTCGATGACATCATCGGCTTCATCCACGTCAAGGATGCGCTGCGCCGGATCACCGAGCCGGTCACCGATCCGGAGGCGCCCCTGCCGGTGAAACTGGTGTCGCCGCCGCTGCGCCAGAAGCTCGAAAAGCTCGACATCGTGCGGCAGGTGCTGTTCGTGCCGCCGCTGATGCCGGTGGGCGACCTGCTGCAGCAGATGCAGGCGCGCCGCGTCCACATGGCGGTGGTCATCGACGAATATGGCGGCACCGACGGCCTCGTCACCATCGAGGACCTGCTCGAAGCCGTGGTCGGCGAGATCGAGGACGAGCACGACGACGACGTGGCGCTGGTCCGCAAGATCAACTCCAACGTCTTCATCGCCTCGGCCCGCGCCGAGCTCGAGGAAGTGCGCGAGGTCATCGGCCCGGATTTCGACCCCGGCGCCCATGCCGACGAGGTCGATACCCTGGGCGGGCTGGTGTTCGAGCTGGCCGGCCACGTCCCCGCCAAGGGCGAAACGGTCAACGGCATCAAGGGCTTCGAGTTCGAGGTGCTGCAGTCTGACAGCCGTCAGGTGAAGCGCGTCAAGATCAAGCGCATCAAGCAGCGGGTGCCCCGCGCGCCTAAGCCGCCGGTGGACAAGGTGGTGAAGCCCGTGGTCGAGACGCCGACGGCGCCTCCACCTGCAGGAACACCGCCGACGGCTTGATAGGTAGTCGTTGAGCGCCCCCTCCGCCGTGCTCCCCCGCTAGCGCTAGTCTAGCGGGGTGGAGGACTTCCGCTGCATCGGGGGTTGGCGTTTTGGGGCGCTGAGGTTTCAGTGCTCCTCCCCTGTGGCGAAGCCACGGGGGAGCAACCATGTCAGTTTGGTTGTTTGATCACCCATGGTGCGTTGCGTTTGAGGACGATGTTTGCGGCTTCGATGAGCTTTCGCATGAGGGCAACGAGGACAAGCTTT
>QLAH01000439.1_pt1 | contig 22127 bp, 9 predicted proteins | sample 4693081 | NCBI WGS metagenome assembly QLAH01 (sample SAMN09425401, study PRJNA476045) | Lake water metagenome, whole genome shotgun sequencing project.
TTAATTACTTAATTACTTAATTACTTAATTACTTAATTACTTAATTACTTAATTACTTAATTACTTAATTACTTAATTACTTAATTACTTAATTACTTAATTACTTAATTACTTAATTACTTAATTACTTAATTAAAATACAGAGGAAGTGGCCGAGTGGTCGATGGCGACAGACTGTAAATCTGTTAGGTTAACTCACGTTGGTTCGAATCCAACCTTTCTCATTAACCCCCTCCCCATTTTTTTTTCCAAAAAAAAATTTTTAAGATTATTTTTAATATTTTTAAAAAATCAAAATAAAATTTAAACAAACCAATCCTGGCGGAGAGAACGACTCATAATCGATTTTTAGAAAGTTCAATTCTTTCTGGTTTGCTATATCTGTGAAATTCTTTTAGAAAATCACTAATTTCACAAAATAAAAACTTATATATTTGATTACAAAAAATTTTTTTTTTGAAAACTCTTTTATTACGTAACTTCAAAAAATGAAAATATTTTTTTTTCAACCCCCAACACGGACAGTTCTTATTTAGATTTAGGTACTTTTTTTTTTATAACTGGATGATCTATTTCTAAAAAAATTAACAAAAATTTTTCATATTACTACAATTATAATGCCTTTCAAACTACAGAATCTTGGATAACACGTAAGCCCTTTAATTTTAAATATGTTAGTTATTTGGGTATTTTAATAAAAAAAAATAGTCTTTTTGAAACAAAAGCACCAAATCTTTTTAATTTTTTTAAATTATCAAAAAGTATACTTTTATTCAAATTTGTTTATTCGTATTTATATTTTTTTAAAAGTTTTAACTGTAGTTCTTTTTTTTTTAAAAAATTATTAAAATCCAACCCCTCCTTTTTTTTTTTGCTTTTATCGTTTAAAAATAAAAAAATTTTTTTAAATTTAAAAAATAAAAAAAAAAGAAATCTTTTTTTTCTTTCTCAAGGTTTATTTTTAAAATTTTTCGAAAAAAAAAAAAGCACGCGAAAACATAAAAATATGAAATTACTTATGGCGAAATTTTTAAGAAAAACTCTCCTTGCTGCTAAAATACGAAGACTGTTTGTTTTAGTTAGAAACACTCCACTACATTTGTTAGATTTTTTAACGCACCTCAATACTCAAATTATACACAAATACGCACATCCTTTAAATGGAAAAATTGTCGAAGAAGCGACAGCACCAATCACATCTTTCAAAATACTTAACTTTATTTTTAGAAAAAATATTAATTTTTCGAAAAATAAAATAAAAAAAAAAGGAAGAATTAAACGAAAAATAACTAGAAAAGTTGTTTTACTAAACAATTTAACAGATTAAAATAAAAATTATTAATCAATGAGAATAAACTTAAAGTTGTTTTTAAATTAAACTAAATTTATTCTCGTTCTGAAATATTTTAGAACAAACATGCCCTATTTAATTTTAGCTAATTTATTAAACAAATATTTTAAATTACAAAAATATAAATTAATTTATTCATTTTTTTAAAATCTTTAACAAATTGTGTAAATCAATCTTGGATCTTACAAAATTAAACTACGAGTTTGACTGTGGCTCGGAATGAACGCGAGCAAAACGTTTTGACACATGCGAGTTTATTAAAAATTAAAATTTTAATTTTTAATAGCGTAACGGTGAGTAAAGTTTGAATTTTAATTAATTAATTTAACGTAACGTTAAATAAGAATTTAATAATTTTTTAATATGTGAATTGTTTAAATCACGCCAAAAAATTATAAATTAAAAATTTAATTAATTAGTTTGAATTAAGCCAGGTACTTAAATTAAGCCAAAGAGCTTTAGTTGTTTTGAAAGATTGAACAACCACATGGGGGCTGAAAAACACCCCACCGTCGGCAGCAGTGGAGAATATTAGTCAATGAACGAAAGTTTGAACTAGCGTTTTGCGGAAATGATAGATTTATTAAATCACGAAGGCTACGGTAGCTGTAAAGTTTGTTCGCAAGTTAAAAAAATGATATTATACTTGAAGAGAACCCCGGGCCAACAACGTGCCAGCAGCTGCGGTAAGACGTTGACGGGGGAGCGTTATTGATCGTGACTAGGCGTAAAGAGTGGCTAGACTGTTTAAGAATTTGAAAATTAAATCAAAGAAAAGGCGAAGCCTTTTTTCAAAACCTTAGTATTAGAAATTAAAAAAAATTAACGATAAGCACAATCTAGAGATAGAATTCAAAAAGATTGTGAGGATCTTCAAAAGCCTCGGCAGTTTTTTATTTTAATTTGTCGTCCAACCACTAAAGTACGAGTATCAATTAGGATTGGAGACCCTAGTAGTTCGTGCCCTGAATTTATGGATATTATGTATAAAATATTTATTTATATACAAGTTAACGCGAAAATATCTCGCCTGGGGAGTAAAGCTGCAAAGGTAAAACTTAAAAAGATTGGCGGGAGTTTGTATAAATGGTGGAGCGTGTGGTTTAATTCGACAATCCACGGTAAATCTTACCAACGTATTTTAAAGTTTTATCGACGTTTTTTATTAAGTCTAACGATAAATTTTAAATTGGTACTGCATGGCTGTCGTCAGTTTGTGTTGTAAAATACGATATTAAGTTATTCAACAAACGCAACCCCAACCGTTAATATTATTTTTCTTATTTATTAAAGAAACTTTAAAATAAAAAAAGCTTAATAAAAAAAAATTTTATTTACGCAAATACGGCAGAGCGAATAAACAAAATTTATTTATGTTTTAATTGAATTAACTAAATCCTAATTCAGTAGATATAACGTATCTACCGTTAAAACTTAATTTTTAATTATATTTAAAATAAATTTTTTTGTTCTGAGGAAGTGGGGCAGAAGTCAAGTCATTATGGTCTAAATATGTTGGGCTACACACGCGCTACAAAGTTAAAAACAATTGGTCGCGACAGTGTAAACTGAAGCAAATCTGTAAAAATTAACCAAGTTCGGATTGTAAATTGAAACTCATTTGCATGAAGATGGAATCATTAGTAATCGTAAATTAGTATGTTACGGTGAATGATATATCAAACTTTGCACACACCGCCCATCACGCTCGAAGAGTTGTATTGTTCGGAAATTTGATAAGTTATTTTGAATTTACTTCAATCAAACCGCTCGTTTTAACTTGCGTAAGGGTGTTGTAAATTGTTTAATTAAAATATATAATAAATTTTATTATATATTTTTGTTAAAAACAAAAATAATTTGTGATTCAAGGCCGATATGGTAATTTGAGTGAAGTTGAAACAAGGTAATGGTAGGGGAACCTGTTGTTGGATTACTCATAATTTTTCAATTTTAATATTTCTACTTTTAAGTTTTAACTTTAATAAGTTAATTCTGAGATTTTTTAAGAATAGAAAGATCCGTTGCACTAAGAGGATGCCTATTTGTTAAACGACGAAAATTCGCATGTCATGCGAATATTTATTTATAGTAATGAATTTACGTGAAAAAATAAACTTAATAATTATAATGAGTGAAGCGAAACATCGTAGTAACTTAAATTAAAATCAACTGAGAATTGGAAAGTAGCGGTGAGCGAAATTCATAAAACTTTTTTTTATAAACATTGGATAAGATTTTTGAATAAATCACCAAAGAGGTTAAAGTCCGGTAATTCAGTGATTTTTTTTTAAGGGATATAGTTTAATGGTAGAACAACGGTCTTCAAAATCGTTTGCGTGGGTTCGATTCCTGCTATCCTTGACATACAAATGCTACCTAATAAACAAATAAAAATTAAAAAATTTAATACAAATAACACTAAAAAAAATGTAAATAATATTAAAAAAAATGTAAATAATATTAAAAAAAAATTTTTAAAATTTAATATTAAAAATAAATTTTTAAAATTTAATATTAAAAATAAAAAAAATTTATATTGAAAAAAAAGAAATAAATGGAAATATTTTTTTTCAGAAGCTAATCAGTGATTTGTATTAAAAAAAAAAATTAAAAATAATTTTTTCTTTTTTAATAAATCTAAAAGACACGTTTTAACCTTTTTTTACTATGAAACAAATTTTACTCATTTTTTTACTCAAAATGATTTTTCAAAATTTGATTTTTCTATTATTACTAATAAAATTTGAATTATGCAGAAAAAAAATTTAATTTTTTTTTTCAAAACTAAATCGTTGTTTTTATTTCAATTTTTATATTATAAATTAATAAATAAAAACAAAAATTTCACATTGTTTTCTTATTTTTATTATTTTCTTAATAAAAAATCTTTTCTTTTTACTTTCAATAAAACTAATAATTTTGTTAAACTAACAACCGAAAACGTTAAAAAAAGTTCAAAAAACAATTTTTTATATTCTTCTCTTTTTACTAAAAATAACATTTATTTCTCAAACACTAAATATCAAAGCAAATTACCATATAAAACCCCAAATAAACGTAAATCCTTTTTAATTAATAGTAATGCAATTGGATTTTTACGTCTTAATTGTTTTAAATTAACACGACTTTTTTATAAAACAAATAAATACGGTTTTTTTTTATTAAATTCTATGGACTTCCACTCAAAAGGACGTTTTCGTATTGGAAAACATTCTTTAAATTTAAATAAATTTTTTCTTTTTAACAAAATTTCTCAAAACAATTTAAAAAAAAAAACAACTTCGTATTGTGCTCAAACTAATTTTTTTTATGAAAAATCAACCCTCTCTAGTTTTCTTCGATACACCAATTGGAATATTTTTATCAATATCAATAATCAAAAAAAAAATATACAAAGTTATTTTTTTTTTTACAAAAAAAAAACTAATTCCTTGATGTATAAAAAAATTAATCTTGATTCATTAAATTTTAATAATAAAAAATTTAAAAAAGTCATTACTTATGAAAATTCTAAAAATTTATTGACAAACTTCGCGCATATACAATCAAAAATTTTATCTTTGGTTTCTAATGTAGAGTTTTTTTTTTCAAACACATTAACAATTACTGTTTTTAAATTTTTACTTTTTAAAAATAATACGTTTAATAATTCTAAAACGTTTTCAACTATTAATTCATTTTTAAATTTTTATTTTAATAATTTTTATTTTTATTCAAAAACTGCCCCAAGTACAATATCTACAAACCTTTTCGCACTTAATCAATCTTTCAATTTTACTTTTAAAAAATTTTTAATTAAAACATTTAGTTCTGGTAAATTTACAACTGAAGAAAGTCCGTTACATTATGAAATGATTTCACGATTTTTAGAGTTTTGTTCGGGTAAAAAAATTTATGCAACTTTTAACCCCTTTATGGTAAATCTTCTAAATTTTGAAGAAAAAGCTCTTTGTATGATATGATCTCAAAAAATTAAATCCTTTCGAAAAGTTTTAGGGCCACGTTTATTTTTGAATGAATCTTTGCAAATAATTTATTTTTGTTTAAAAAACAAAGACGTTTATGTTTTATCTAGTTGAATGTTACAAATGTTTTATAAAATTAGTTTTTGAAAATATAAATTATTTTTTCGATATTTACAATACGTACTTCGTTATTTTTTTTGAAGTATTTTTGATCCTTTAAAAATAACAGGTTTAAAATTTCAAATGAAAGGAAAAATTAGCGTAGCAGGTAATGCTCGAACTCGTACTGTTTTAAATAAAATAGGAACAGCTGGACATTCGTCTTTTAAAAATCAAATTCTATACGATTTAAAATTAATTAGAACTTTTACCGGTGTTATAGGTTTTAAAACATGAATGTTTTTTTAATTTTTTTTATTGTGATATTCCCAAACGAATATAACTGAATCCAAACTTATATCGACAATGATACTATATGACTTGAAAGCGCAATTAACTGAGAAGAAGCCTTTGATTTAATATTAACTGATTTTACTATTTACAATTTATTCATTACTCCGTTTTTTTTTAATTCACATTTTTTTTTAGATTCTCATGTAAAATTATCTTTTATAGATATTTTATTTATTACTGAGACTAATAAATTTACTTTTTCCAAAGAATTTTATGATTTGTTTATATGAGATATTTTAAGTACTTTTTCAATTAAATTTTTATCTCTACAATTCCTATTTTATACTGATTACCAAGATCTTCTTTTATTAATAACATATTACTCTCCTGAATTAATCATGGCTTTAAATGATTTTATAGATGTTTATTGAATAAATTCTATTTTAACATGAACCCCTGCTATAGTATTTGACTCCTTCCACGATGCGCTAAATGCCTCGATTTCTGAATTTTTTGAAAATATAGCACTTTTTTTTTTTTTCGCTTGAATAATTTCTCTTTTTATTAATATTTTTAATTTATTAAAATGAAATAATCCATTAGAGGTATATGTGTTTCGTTTACTAAACTATCTCTACTCAATTTCAAAAGAATCCAGAGCACAATTCGAATCAGTATTACAAACATTTTTTTTTTTTGTTTTTTACTGAAGCATGCTCATCGCAACATTTGATGATGATCAAGAAGAACTTATTGAAATTTTTAACACAAGTTTTTTTACATTTTTTTGCGGATTAATTGGTTTTTTACTTTTTAAATATTCTCAACATTATTTCGCTTTTTTAGAGGCTTCAGTTTCAGAAGGTCGAACCGCTGCATTTGTTACAAAACAATTTTTTAGAGATTTTATCAACACATTTGCCCTCTTTTTACGATTTTTTATTCTTTTGTTCAGACTAAATGTTTATGATACTTTAGATGATTTTTACGATTCTTATTATATTTTTTTAGCGGATTTTGACGATGACGAATATTTTATAGAACTTTTTTTTTTCGTATACGCTTTGTTTTACATTGATTATGACAATAATGACGATCGATCTTTTTCGTTAGAAGATGAAAATGAGTTCATTATGGATTTATTTGTTATTTATTATATTTGTTGAGCTAAATTTTTCACATTTATTTTTTTTATTTTAGAAGAACTTTTACGTCTTGCTTTAGCATTCTACATTTGTTATTTAATTATTTTCGAAGTTCATTCCGTAAATTGTTCATATGTAGAAGACAATTACATTATTTCTAAAAAACACCAAAATCCTTATTTCATAAATATATTTATGAAAAACCCAACTTTTAAATTTTAATAATTTTTTCTTAAACTTTGAAAAAATTTATAAATAAGTTAAATTTAAAATCAAATTATTTTTTTTCTTCCTCAATTCCTCATTTTTAATTAAAAATTAAAAAAGAAAAATTTTTAAAATGTTAAAACTTGAACGATTACTTAAACATGATAATTTTTTTTCCCTTAAAAAAATTCGACGTAGAATAATTGCCTATTTTTTAGATCAACACAACAGTCTTTTACTAAAACGAAAAAAATTAAAATTAGGTGCTATAACGTTTGAAATTGTAGAACATTTAGCACCAGGAACTTCTTTTGTACTGTTTGAAACAATAGATATTCGTTTTATTAATCAAGATAATACAGAAGAAGATGAACGCCGTTTTGACGCACGAATGGCTCGTTTAAAAATAAAACACCTACCTCTTTTAATTTTAATATTAATTTTTTTTTTATTATTTAGTTTGGTAGCATTTTTTTTTTTTTCTATAGATTTATTTTTCAACACACCATCTTTTTTCTCTTCTAACACGTCTGCTTTAAAAAATTTATTTAAATTTTCTTTTTCAAAAATTGATGATTCCTCTGGATTTTTATCAATTATTAACAAAACAATAAATTCAACATTTTTAGAAATTTTTTCTTTTCTTCTAATAAATACATTAAAATTAATTTAAAACAAAACTTTTATTTTCAAAATCGTTTGTAAACGGTAATTATAATTTTAGTTGAATTAACGTGACTTTTAATCACACAAAACCTTTCAACTTTATTTTAAATTAATGAGTTTCCTGTGTCAATCGATAGTATAAATCTATTTTTAATCTATTTTTTATTAATTTTTTTTAGCATTGCTATAAACAATAACACTGCACTGCATATGCTTTTAACTGCAGAAATTTTATGAATATCTCTTTATGGTATTGTGTTTTTAATTGGTTTTTTTTATGATAATTTAAATCTAATGTCCCTTACTTTTTTTTTTTTAGTTTTATCGGCTATCGAATTTGGTATAGGGCTTGTTCTTTTATTGTGTCAAAATATTTTAACACGAACTATTTTTTTAACAAACGACGATTCTAATTTTTCTAAATTTTTCAATAGATTTAAAACTAAACTTTATTCCAATAAAATAATCTGAAAAAATTAATGAGTTTTCCTTGTCAACTCAGTGATGGAACTTTTTTACCAATTTTAAAAAAACAATGACTTATGGAATTTACTCAGTAAAAACGACAACTTTTTTGGGAAACTTTCTTTATTCTATTTACAAAAAATCATTTTTTTATACCTTATTACCCATTTCAATTAAAAAAATTAATAATAATAATAAAAGTCTTTCTCGTAAATCAAAAAAATCTTTAAATTTTACCTATTTAAAATTAAATTTTAAAAATATTAGAACAGCAAGTATGCTGCTACGAAATTTTAGTTTTTTTTTTAAAAAAAACACTATAAATCAAAACAAAACAAAAATTAATTTATTACTAGAAAAAATAAATAATAAATTTGAAAAAAATTATAAAAATAATTTTTTAAATTTAATTCAAATTATTTTATTTTTTATTTTTTGACAAAAAGCTCGTGTTTCCTATTATACCAATAATTGAATTTATACTACTAATCATAAAAGAATTGCAATAAACTACTTTTGATTTGTAATTTTATCTGGAATTGTGGGTATGGTTTTAGCAACAATAATTCGTTTAGAATTTGCTTACCCAGGAGTTGGTGTTCTTGCAGGTGATAGTATACAATATTTAAGCCTAGCTTCTGCTCATGGGGTTATTATGGTTTTTTTTATGATTATGCCGCTACTTTTTGGAGCTTTTGCTAATTTTTTATTACCAACTCAATTAGGAGTGCATGACGTTGCGTTTCCTCGATTGAATAGTGCTGCTTTTTGATTTTTACCAGGAGGTTTGTTGATGTTATGTCAATTAGTTTGTGTAGATCGTCGTTATCAAAGAATGAATTGTTTTAATATTCGAGAAATGCAAGCTTTGCTTAAAAGAAAATTTTTTACTGATCTAATAAACAGCAAAGATCATCACACTTTACTCGATAAAACCTCTATGGGTTTAAGATTTAAAACAAATTTTGAACAATCAATTAATGGAAATTTTGTATTATCCCATTTGTACGGCCCTGATAGCATTTCTTTTGTTAAAATAACAAATTATACAGAATCGTCAAACTCAAATTTTTTTTCAAAAATCATATCAAATTCGTTAAATAACGTTTTTTATAACCTTATTTCTGATGTTAATCTTCATAACGTTTTTTTTTATTTCAATTTAATTTTTATCAATCTTATGGATAACCAATTCTCCCATTCTCACTATAACCCATTTTTTCTATCTCTTTTTAAAAATCTAACTTCTTTTTTGATTAACATCATGATAAAAATCAATAATTTTTCAATAAAAGAATTTTTCTTTTTAACAAATTTTTTAGAAATTTTTTCTTTTAATTTTTCTATTTCGCAACAAATAATTAATGTTACAAATTACCTTGTTAATAATTTTATGTATTTCAAACGTTTTTTAAATGATATTTTTCAATTATTAACAGAAAATAGTATCTATTTTATTTTTAATTTAGCTAACCAAATTGTAACTAGAAATATATCGAATTTTTTTTTATCAAACCATTTAAATATTTTCTCGTATTACGATATTTGTGTAAATTCTTTTAAAAATTTCTTTATGATAAGCAAAACAACTTCGTTATTTAATTTTATAACTTCATACGGATTATCGTTAAAAACATTTATAAATTCAATTGATATTGAAAATTTTTTAATTTATAAAACAATTTTTTTTGAATTAAATAACGTTAAATTGTCATATGCTGACTTTAAAAAAAATTTAACCACTTCTTTTAATGAAAATCTTGATTTCTATAATAATTTATACACAAACTCGATACACAATTTAAATAACTTTTTTTTAAACACACGTTTTTTGTTTATATATTTAGAAATTATCAATATAATTAATATTTTAATTAGTTCTGTGATTAGTATTTTCACTTTATTTAAATTTTTTTTTGATTTAAATTTAATTTTTTGATCAAATTCCTCATCTACCATCATCGAAGAAAAAAACAATTTCTTTAAATTTAATCAAATTTCTTATTTTTTATCTCAAACTTACTCACATTCGCTAATGTTAGATCAACGTCCTAGAATTCAAAATTTACAAAAATTGTCTAGTTTAAACAACGTAAAACTTGAATTTAACACCGATATTGATAAAAACAATCTTATTTTTAATTATTTTAAAATAGTTAATAATTTTTTCTCTCAAATTTTTTTCTCAACCAGTACTCAATTATCGTTTAGTTTTGTTAAAAATTTTATTTATTTAAACATCACGTCGTTATCTATTTTTAAAGGATTTTTTATTATTTATTCTTCATTTATAAATATTTTAACAATAACTTTATTAAATAATAACTCTTTTTTTATTTTTTACAAAACAACTAATTTTTATATTTCTGAAATTTCTATGCAAAGAGTATCTTTGGAAAGTTTTATTAAATTCTCCTCTAACTACCTTTTCAGTGTTAATTCTGCGGATCGTTTATTATTAACCAATCAAGAAAACAGCTCATTAGCTCGTAATTTAAAATTTAATAACCCTATTTTTAAATATGATTATAAATCTGGAGATTACTTTCCAAAACTTTATAAAGAAGTCTATAATCACCTATACTCATCAATTCTTGATTTAACGAGTGGTTTACGCACATCACCTTGATTTTTATCAAATAATATAGTTGAATTGATTAACTCTAATTTAACATTAAATATCGATAATACTTCAGAATTGTTTAAAAATACCCATGTTAACTCAACAATTTCTTCTAAAAATTTAAATAAATTTTTCCATACTGACGGTTTTTATAATTTTTTTTCTTATTTAAAAACAGAACAAAATTTAGTCCTAAATAATCAATTTATAGGGATTTCTTCATTAAATCTAAAATTTCAAAAAATGTTTTTAACAAGTTCGTTACAACAACGAATTTATGCAAATTGACGACAATTAAAATTTACACGTGAAGCTTGACGCTGTAAATTACTAGCTTCTCGTCATCAAAAAACCTTATTTAAACGATATGTTCACGAAGATGGTGTTTTTTGATCAATTGAAAGAAATGCTAAAGATTTAATTCCTGGTTGAGCCATGATTACACCCTTTTCAGCCCGTACTCGTTTTACTGCTGTAGGGAAAACAGATATTGGTCTTATGGGTGTTCTTCTTGTTTTAAACTCTTCAATCGTTAGTGGGGCAAATTTTTTAGTAACCTATCGTTATTTATCGACTTTAAATAACAGAAAAATGCGAGATGCTCGAGCTTTTTTCACAGAAGCCGTGATGGTTGCTTCGTGAATGATGATTTTAGCTAATCCGATGTTAGTTATAGGTATAATAATGCTTTTATCTGATCGACACTGACAAACTTCGTTTTTTGATTACTCTGGTGGAGGTGACACAGTCTTGTTTCAACATATGTTTTGATTTTTTGGACACCCCGAAGTTTACATTATTATTTTACCTACTTTCGGTTTTACTAATACAATGATTTCGTATTATTTAAAAAAAAGAGTTTCAGCTAGAGCAAGTTTACTATATTCAATGTATACAATTGCGTTTTTAGGATTTTTTGTTTGAGGACACCATATGTATATGGTGGGATTAGCTCACACAACTCGAATGTTGTTTAGTACTCTAACTGTAATGATTTCAGTTCCAGCAGCTACTAAAATTATGCATTGATGTGTAACGACGGTTAATAGTTCATTTGTTATGGAACTTCCTTTATTATTCACTTTTACTTTTATTTTTTTTTTTGTATCTGGGGGTATAAGTGGTATGTGCGTAGCTCACACAGGTATGGATGTATTATTCCATGATACTTTTTACGTAATTGGACATTTTCATGTTATGTTGGCCGGAGGTGCGATGTTTGCTTCTTTTGGAGCATTTTATTTTTATTTTGCAGCAATATTTGGTGTAAAATACAGCCGCGTTTATGCATATCTCCATTATACTTATTATTTGATAGGGCAATTGATGACTATAATACCTATGTTTTGATTAGGTTATGCTGGTATGCCGAGACGAGTTCTTGATTATCCTTCATCTTTTGGGGGATGACATAGTGTTATTTCTGCAGGACATATGCTTAATGTAGCAGGTCTTATTGCATTTTTTGTTATGATTTTCGATAGTCTTCGACAAGCTCGTGCCGCTACTCGAAACAATTTTGGAATTAATCGCTTTAATACAAGATTAAATTTTTATATTTATGAAACTTCTCGTTCTCTTTTTCTCCAACAAAAAACTTTATTTTTATTTCGACCATTAAATACAAAATCATTAAAATTAAATAAATTTATTTATACAAATTTCGAACCATATGAATCTGTGATCATATCTTACACTTTTGTAAAATTTGAAAAATAAATTATAATTTATGATCAATAAGAACCAAAGCATGTTTTAAATTTAAAATTTTAAATAAATCTTTTCCTAAATTTTTTTAAATATAAATTGTGTAAATTTGTTAAATGAAATTATTATCTTACAAATACTTAATTTTTCGTTATTAATTTTTTTTATAAATGCGGTAAATATTATAACATTGTGATATATCGCCGGATTGTACCTTATGTCTTTAGGAATTCTTCTTCTTGTAGATGATGCTGATATATTTATAGGATTTTTGTGAGTAATTGATTTAGGTGTGGGATTAATTTTTTTTATTTTTATTTTACATTTTTCTAATTTTTTACACCAAAAAAGTTTAACCTCTTTGTCTAATAAATTTTTTATTTTTTTTATTTTTTTTATTTTTTTTATTTTTTTTTATTTTTTTTTATTTTCAAACCCCAATAGCAGTGTACCTAATTTAATTTCTAAAAAAATATGATTTTTTTTTTTATCTTGATACAATTATTATACTGTTTACAATTCATTTACTATAACAGATTTAAATTTACTTAGAGAAATTTATTTCTATAATAACTCTTTTGAATTTTTTTTAATAAATTTTATGATTTTTTACGGTATAATCGCAACAATTATTATTTGTTTTTTTATTAAAAAAATTTTTTTATTTACCAACTCCTCTCAAATCATAAATTTTAATTTTTTAAATCAACTTAATTCAATTTTTTTTATTAGAAATCAAAATTTTGTAAAACAACAAACAACTTCAACGGGAACGAGGGTTTGATTAAAAAAAAAAAAAACATTTTAAATGATTTTTAAAGAAACGTGAGTCTCTGCCTCTGATAATACAAATGTTAGATGACTTCAAATTTTTCATTTATATAAAGGTTTTAAAAGAAAATCTAGTTCAATTGGTTTTTTTGTAAAAGGTGCTGCTAAAATTGTAGAACCTCCTCGTATTGAGTATAAGGGGTTTAAATTTAAATTTAATAAAAAAGGTGACATATGTCGAGGTTTAGTTATTAGAGGAAAATATAAAATTAACCGTTTCGATGGTTCCTTGGTAAATTTTAAAACCAATAACGTTATTCTTTTAAAAAAAAAACAAGAACCTAAATCGAAATATTTACACGGCCCAGTTAGTATTACTTTAAAACGTAAAAAATTTTTAACTCTTTTTAAATTTACATTTTAATTTTTTTAAATGTGATTTCTCCGGAAATTGTAGAATTTATAAATCAAACTGAAGAAATTTTTAATTACTCTAATGTTGAAAACGTTCAATCTATTTATCATTATTCAATTCCAAATACAAAACTTTTTTATCCGGAACCGTTTATAGCCTCTGCTTCTTTTATGCATTCAGATTTATGATTTATGCACATTCTTGTATATCAATATTGATTATGATTTGTTTTTATTTTTATTATTGTTTTTTTCTTTATAACTTTTGTTTCAACAGTTCGTTGATGTAATATGCGTATCAAACCTCGAAGAGAAACGCGTGGGGTGAGTCGATCAAAATGCGGTGATTTAATAACAGCCTGCGTACCGGTTTCTTGAGCTACATCTATTATTGTTAATGAGTCGACAGATGCGATTGATTATTATGATGGATTTGGTACAACTGAACTAGTGGTTGGTATTAGAGCTTACCAATGAGGATGAGAATACTATTATCCTAAAGATATTGATTTAAATTATAATATTAAAAAAAATTATTCAAGTTTTGTCGGTAATTCTTTAAAATATAATAAAAGCAGTGACTTAAATGTTTCTAATAATAATCTGTGAAAATTTTATCAAAATAAAAATTCTGATCAAATTGTAACACCCGCTCACTTATTTGTTTTACCGTTAGATAATAATAAAATTTTAAACTATTTATCTTTTGCTGATTCTGGGGCTAATACCATATACGAAAGTAACGCCTTTAAAAAAATAAAACTAATTTCAAAAACATCAAATAAAAATTTATTCACAGATTCGAATTTAACAAATTTATTAAATAAAAATTTTTTTTTTTTTTACACTAACGTAAATACTTTAAATGACTCAGGATCGAACGGTCTAAAAAGACAACAAAATTTTTTATCAAATAGTGCTTTTTTAGGTTCAAATATTTCACTTTTTAATAAAAAATCTTTTAATAAAATAGCTTGTTTCAATTTTAAAAATAATTTTTTTCAATTAGGAAGTACGAATATTTATTTTTTTTTTGAAAAACTAAATTTTTCTTTTTGACATACTAACAATAAAACCTTAAACCACAAATTAGTTTCAGTGATAGATAAAAATTTTTACCCCAAAAATTATTCTGAAATAACTCAACTTTTCTTTTTTAATAATTTTTTTAACACTTTTCAAAATTTAAATTTTAATAATAAATTATCGAATGATTTTTCTTCACAATTTAATTTAAAAAATAAAGAAAAAATTATCAATAATGCGACTAAATTTAATAATTTAAACTCTCTTAACGATTTATTTGTTCAATCTACACTTAACCCAATCTCATCTATTTTTAACGTAACTGCTGATAACAAAAAATATTTTGAAACCTCAAATTCTTCCAACAATGAAGCAGTTTCGTTAGCTGATAGAAGTATTCGTAATTTTTTAAATATTGACAAGCAAAAATTATCTTTTAATTTTAATTTTGTTAATAATTCTTTAATTTTCGGAAAAAAAAATTTAATCGAAAATAAATACGCCACAGATTTTAATTATTTTTTTTTTAATACAAATAGAATTAAACAATTAAATGTTTTTTCTAAACTATCTAATAATAGAATTAATTTAGACTACCCCTACTCTCCTATCATTTCTAATAATTCAAATTCTACTTTATTAAATTATGACTCTTATAAAAATACTTTTATCACAGATACACCTACTGTTTTACAGAGTAAAGAAGAAGCAGTGCCTAATTATATAACTGGAATTTATTGAAATTTTTATTTTAGTGCAACTAATTCGGATTGAAGATTTTTTAATAATTCAAAATTATTTCAAATAAATAAAAATTTTTATTTACCTTTATTTAATTTTTACTACGATTACGATTTTCGTAATTGACAAGCATTGGAGCTTTTAGAAGATTCTTATTGAGAAACCGGATGTCCTTTATTTGTTATGGATGAATACACTTCTTTGTCAAAAGATTTTTATTTAAATGATTATAATGACAACATTTTAAGTAATTTTTTTACTAATAATAAAAATTTTACTTTTAAAAATAATTTAGTAAATAAACCATTAATCAAAGATTTAATAAACACAGGGGAATCTTATATGTTAAGTTTCTACACAGATGACTTTTTAACACCAATAAACATCTTAAAAAGTAAAGATTTTTCAATTTTTACACAAACGTCTAATTTTTTAATTAATGAGGAATCGTATGATAACATGAAATTTTTGTTTTTTACGTTTTTCTATAATAATACTAATTTAAATTTTTTTTCTTTTAATTACTTAAAACCTTTTATTTATTCGACTGTTTTCGATATTTTTAGATCTAATTTTGAAGAATTTAATTGATATAACGAAGAAACTATTTTTTCTTTAAAAACTTTTAATTTGTTCAATTCTATTGAAAACAACGATCATGGTGGTTTAGATTTTTCAGTACAAAAAACTAATCGATTCTCTAATACTATAAATTTACGAAATACAGTTAAAAACGCATCGGTAACCCACAACGCTATTCAAAAAGTTTTTAAAACACGTTTTGATGAAAATCGTTCCCATACTAAATTAACTGATTTTAGTTCTTCTTTTTCAAAACATCCTTTTATTACCTCATCAAAAATTAATTACGAACAACTTTTAAAAAAAAATAAAGAAAGCTTTTTTAAAATTAATTTATATAAATATTGTTTTAATACAACTCAAAATAATTTTAATGCGGTTAAAGATGGTTTAAACTTTTACTTTTTCGATTTCCCGTTCCTTATGTCTTTAAAAAGTGACGCCGCTCGTTATATTTGATTTGATTGATATGCTAAATGAGGATTTTACGAAATTCAGCCTTCTTCATCATCTCGTTTTTCAATCGCCGGTGTTCCTTATTTTTCAAAAAATTTTGAATTTAATGCAAATTCTAATGATACGTTTAATGAGACTGAAACCTACTTAACTAGAATTAGTAAAGCTCGTAAAAATTATTTGTCGAATTGAGGACAAGCTCCTTATTTTTTTGCTAAAAACAATTTTTGATATAAAAATGATAATTTTTTTTATCTTTCTCAAAATATTAATAATTCTTTAAGTGGGACAAAATTTTTTTTATCTAATATGTGCTGATATTGAACCAATAGTTTAATTTTAGATTATTCCATTAATAAATTCATTCCTTCTAATTCTAACATTAAAACTTATTCAAAAACTATGTGACGCCCTTATAGTCCAATTTCATCTTATTTTTACAATGTAAACTCTTTACTCGATATTCTTACTAAACGTGAGTATTTGTACCGTGAGCTTTTATTAAAAAATTATAAATTAATAAACTTACCCCACAGTTTAACAGTTTCAAATACAAATCCGTTAATTCAAGAAATTAAAACTAATTGTTTACTTGATAATACTATATCATTAGAAATGGAATATTCGAAATCGTTTTTTTTTAATAATTTAAATCAATTTGATTCATGATCTTCTAAATTATTATCTGAAAATTTTTTTCAATTTATTAATATGAACGGATCTTTAAATTTATTTTTAACTTATTTATTTAATTTAAATCAAGAAAAACTAAAAAACTCTGATTATACAGAAACTCGTAAGAATCAATTCCGCCCTTTAAGAAAAGGTATAACTAATATGATTCGTCTTCACGCTACCGGTGCAATGGCTTTACCTATAGAAATAAGAATTCAGATTTTAGCCTCGTCCAAAGATGTTATTCATTCATGAGCAATACCGTCTGCTGGGATTAAAATAGATTGTGTGCCGGGATACTCATCACATCGGGTTATGATTTTTTTAGTTTCAGGAATATTTTGAGGACAATGCATGGAAATTTGCGGACGATATCATCATTGAATGCCAATTATAGTTTATTTCATGAAAAGAGATTTATTTTTTTTATGATGTACTCATTTTATTTTTTTAACAAATAACGCCAATAGTTGAGCAATAAACGAACGTCAGTATACTAATTACGCAAGAACGGTTTCTTTTGATAAAAATTCCTGATTAACTGAAATCTAACAATAACCGTGTTTTTTTTTTAAAATTTTTGAGTTGACTTTGAAAACTGATTCCTTTTCTCTAATTATTTATAAAAATATCAATTCAAATAGCCTAAATTTAAATTTATTTAAAATTAATTTTAAATCTAAATATTTTTTTATTTATTTTAAAAAAAAAAATATTAATTTAAAAACTAAAAATACTAATTATATCTTTAATGTTAAAAACCAACTAATTTTTTTTAAGTTTAATAATAATAAAAATAATGACTTAATCTATTCTTTTTTTTATTCTAATAAATTAAAAAAAAAAAATTCTAAATTTTTTAATTTTATTTTTTTTTTTTATTTAATTAAAAAAAATTATTTTTATAATTATTTATTTTTTTGAGAAACCCTCTCATATTTTTACAAACTAAAAAACATATTTAATTTTTTTTTAATAAATAAATATTTTTCGAATAATTTCTTTTTTATACCAAAAAAATCAATTTTTAGTCCTAACAAATCTTTTTTATCAATAACGAATCAATTTTTAATTTAATTTTTTTTTCGATGAAATTTCCAAATCATATTTTAATCGATTTAAAACCTACGTCTTTAATTTTTAATAATCAATATTGAACTCATTTTTTTGTTATAAATTACGAAACTAATTCTTATAGAAAAAAAACTTTTTTTTTACATAAATTAATAAACTTACAAAATAAATTTTTTTTTACTAAATTATTAGAATTTAAAGCAAATTTTAAAAATACATCAATACGGGAAAATGCTTTTTCTAAAAAACAAATCCCTAATTTATTAGAAAAAAAAAATCAATTTTTATTTAAAAATTTTAAACAGACTATTAAAAACCGTTTTAATAATTTACAATCTTTATTTCTTATCAATTTTCTTAGAAAAGAAAAATTATACACTAAACTAAAATATTCTCGAGTTCCTCAATATGATGCGGTGTCAGGCGGTGCTGCAGCACTTTTTGCAGGATTTTTAGGTTTTTTAATATGTGAAAAATTTGGTTTTGAGCTTTTAGATTCTGGAGATTTTTATTTTATTTTCATGTATTTTGTATTTTTAATTTTTTTCAGCGGACTTTTAGTTAAAATTATGACAAAAAAAAATTATTTATGAAATATTTTAAATTTTAAATTTCTTTTTTTATTCACATTTAACGTAATTCGCTTATTTTTAAATTTTTTTAAAAAATTGTTTAATTATTTTTACTAATTTTTATTATTAATTTCAAATTAAAAGTGCTTTTAAGTAAAATACGAAATGTAATTACGTGTTTGAATAAAGAAAAATCAATTTCTAAAGTTATATCGTTTAACATTGATAGAGAAAAGTAATGTGAATGAAAGGTTAAAAGAAAATTTTAAAAAGAAGTGAAAATTTCCTGAAACTTAGTGTTTAATCTGTTAAAGCTTAGGCTATAACGTACCTTTTGCATAATGGGCTAGCGAGTTAATAAAAATAGCAAGCTTAATTTAATTAGTAGGCGTAGTGCGAACATTTAAAGTTATTTTTATTAGACCCGAAGCTAATCGATCTAATTACGACCAAGCTGTTTAGGCTGAACTCGTGAATGTTGCAAAATTCTGAGATGAGTTGTAATTAGGGGTGAAAGGCTAATCAAGATTAGTGATAGCTGGTTCTCTACGAAAATTATTTAAGTAATGATGATGTGATTTTTTAATTAAGGTAAAGTAATCTTAAAATTGAGCATTTTAGAGCAAAATTTTTAGAAGCTATGAATTAAATTAAAATAATACATCAATTCAGACGTATTCGCGCAAAGGTGATATGTCGAGAGGGAAACAGCCCAGATTGAAAATTAAGGTGTTTAATATCAATTAAGTTAAAAGGGGGTTTTATTAATAAAGAGATTAAAAGATAGGCTTAGAAGCAGTCATTCATTAAAGAAAGCGTAAAAGCTCATTAATCATCTACAATACGACGAAAATATGTATACATTAGTAAATCCCCGATAATGTAGAGACGCTTAAATTGATAACCGAAATTTCAAAAGTTTAACTTGGTAGTAGAGTGTGTTGTATTTTATTGACGAAAAATTGATAAATTTTTTTGAAAAATCAATAGTAATTATGCTAGCATGAGTAACGTAATTAGCTTCAAATAAGCTATCACCGCAAGTTCTAGAGTTTCGTTCAAAGGGTTAGCCTGGACGTTAGATCGTTCTCTTAAAAAAAGATAAAAATCGAATGTTTGAAGAGTATTACTGTTTAGACCATGTTTTATTATTTTAAAATCAACCAAAGTTGTCTTTTTTAAAAAATATTTCGTGCTAGAAATAAATCAGTAAGCAAAAGCGTATTAAATCTGACACAAGTGAATGGGTAGAATATACTGAGGTGGCGAAAGAATATAATTGAAGGAACTCGGCAAAATAACTCCGTAACTTCGGAAAAAGGAGGACTGTAGTAAGTAACTAAAAAGAGGAGGTAGCGACTGTTTACTAAAAACACAGGACTCTGCAAAATTTAATAATTATGTATAGAGTCTGACGCCTGCCCAGTGCTGCAAGATAAAAAACCATAAGTAACGCTTATTAGTTTAAATCCCAGTAAACGGCGGCTGTAACCCTGACGGTCCGAAGGTAGCGAAATTCCTTGGCGGGTAAGTTCCGTCCTGCATGAATGGCGTAACGACTGCCTCACTGTCTCCAATTGTAATTCGGTGAAATTGAATTTTAGGTGAAAATGCCTAAAAAGTACAGCGGGACGGAGAGACCCTATGCACCTTTACTGGAACCTTGCATTAGCTTAAATTTTTAATATATTATAGTAGAATTTTTCGATTTACTATAAATATTAATGTTTATTTTTTAAAAAAGCTTAAATTTTTTTTTTATAGTGTAAGGGTGCCAGTTTCACTGGGGCGGTGGCCTCCTAAAAAGTAACGGGGGTGTGCAATAATTTAAATAAGTGCGATGTGTCGTACGATTATTATAATGAATAATTTTAAATTTGATTTTAAAATCAACAAATTTTAAAAGAGTAAATAAATTTGCTAGTCATAGTGACCCGATGTATTTTATTGATAAAAACATCGATTAACGGATAAAAGGTACGCTAGGGATAACAGGCTAATGACTCCCAAGAGTTCCCATCGACGGAGTCGATTGGCACCTCGATGTCGGCTCATCATATCCTGGTTGCGAATCTTCTTCCAAGGGTCGGTCTGTTCTACCGTTAAAATGGTACGTGAGCTGGGTTTAGAACGTCGTGAGACAGTTCGGTCCCTATCTGCTGTTAAATTAGAAAAAAAAAAGAACCTTGCTCCAGTACGAGAGGACCGAGATAGGCTAATCCATAGTTCAGCGATTGTTTGCAATTGAGCAGGTCGCTAAGCCACATTAGTAAGAGATAATTACTGAAAACTATATGAAGTAAGAAACTCATCTTTCTATTTTCTTAAAAATTAATTAAAGATAATAAAATAAAATATGTTTATAATAAAAAAAATGAGAATTTTGTAGTTATAAACAATATATAATTTAAATCTTCTATTCATAATATTAGTAATTAATATAATTTTTTTCAAAACGTAGTTTAAATAAAATAAAACGTTTATATTTTATAAAAGATGTTAATACCGTTTTGTCTTGCTAAAATTTATTTCGAATTTTTATTTCGAATTAAAAAACGCCCTTTCGGCACCTCTCTACTTCTTTTTTGGCCATTTTAGCTGATTTGTAAACGCCGCCGCTTTATTAAGCGAACTCGTTGATGTTGTTCTTATTTTTTTTTTGTTTCTATTTTTATTAAAAATTTTAGCCTTTATGCGCGATTCTTATTTTCAAACTTATATTGACTCATTTTTCAAAACTCACGTACCTTTTATTAATGTGACTACTCTTTTTACTCTTTTTAATTATGTTTTTGATCTTATATTTTCCTTGATTTCTTCTTTTATTTCCTTAACTTATAACTATTTTAAAAAAAAATAAAAAAATAAAAAAATAAAAAAATTTTTAAAAATACCATAAAATAACAATAATATTTTATTAAATTTTTTAAATTTAACATTAAATGTCGTATTTAATTAAACTAAAATATATAATTTAAAATTGTTTTAATAGTTTCTAATTTACCCTCATTCAACAACTATAAAGTTACTTTCTTTTGATATTAAATTTAAATTTATTTTTTAAAAGATTAACAATTTTTTAATAAATAAAAATTGTACAATATTTTTTTTTTATTAAACAACCTCGTCTAGTTTTACATTTTAGTTAATTTATAAATTAATTAAAGCTAAGAGCGGAGTTTAGGATTACTTGGGATTAAGCTAAGAGCGGAGTTTAGGATTACTTGGGATTAAGCTAAGAGCGGAGTTTAGGATTACTTGGGATTAAGCTAAGAGCGGAGTTTAGGATTA
>QLAH01000440.1_pt1 | contig 22127 bp, 21 predicted proteins | sample 4693081 | NCBI WGS metagenome assembly QLAH01 (sample SAMN09425401, study PRJNA476045) | Lake water metagenome, whole genome shotgun sequencing project.
ATGCTTTGTGATCTACTGAAGCTGGGAGAGGGACTTTGAAGGACTTCCGGCTTCCCTTTCCCCCCTGGGAGAGGGGCTGGGGGTGAGGGCTAAGCCCATACGAAGAGACATCTTTGTGATCTACTGATACTCCATCCTAGAACAGCGAAAACCTAACTCACTTTGGAAGCATTCTCATCCCTGGGTACGATGTGCTAAAGCATGGCTATCACCCTGGTCTGTAGCGGCAACTGGATAGGTGGTCTGGCTGCATTACCCCCGATAAAAGGGCAGAATCACCTCGCCCTGGGCATTCTAGGGGTTAAACTTGGGCGTTGCTTGGGTGCGGTAGGTCGCACAGGCAGCGAGAAACTGTTGCGCCTGGGCGTTGCAACCCTGCCAGTGAAGATGCACATAGGAGGCATGGATATGATGAGCCCCCCAGCCCTCGGTGGTGGGGGAGCCTTTGGCATCAAACCGCTGCAATTGGTAGAGGGGGGAACTGGGCGGCAGCGTCACTTGAGAATGGTGGAATTCGTGGCCCCAGACCTGTTGTTGGGCCTGGAGGGCGACACTATGGGCCGTGGCGGTGGCCCGTCGATAGCCTAGGGTAAGCCGCGATTCCATGGTGACCGTCGTGGGCAAAATCCCTACCATCGGCCAAGTGTGCCCCTGCAAATCCACCAGAGTTTCCGCCAAATACATCAACCCACCGCACTCGGCATAGGTGGGTAATCCGGCCTGAATGCGCTGCCGCAACTGCCCACGGAGGGGCACATTTTCCGCCAACACTGCCCCAAACATTTCTGGGAAGCCTCCACCGAGGTACAGCCCATCCGTCGCCTCCGGTAGGGTTGAATCGACGAGGGGGCTCCAGGGCACCAGTTCGGCCCCCAGATGGGTCAGGTAGTCTAGACCATCGGCATAGTAAAAGCTAAAGGCAGCATCCTGGGCGATGGCAATGCGGGGTTTGGTGCGGTGAATTAGCGCTAGATTGGCGGTTTCGTGGGGCTGGGGACGACCTTGAGAACTTCCTTGGTTTTGGAGACTGTGGTTTTGGGAACTGTCCGCCGCAATGGGGCTATCCAGCATTGGTGAGGGCGGAGGAACGGATTTCGACACCCTCAGCAACGGCAGCAGTTGGGGCCAATCGAAGTTGCTCTGGCCCAGATGGGCGAGGCGATCAAGGCGTTCCTGAAGCTGGGGCAGTTCGGTGGTGGGCACTAGGCCCAGGTGTCGGTCGGGTAGGGTAATCTCCGCCTGCCGACGCAAAACGCCCAAAATGGGCACATCTATACTGGCGAGGGCATCCTGCAACAGTTCCAGGTGGCGATCACTGCCCACCCGGTTCAGCACCACCCCCGCCAAATTCAGGGCCGGGTCGAGATAACGATAGCCATGCACAATGGCCAACACCGACCGCGAGAGGCGGCTGCAATCTACCACCAACAGCACAGGCAGGTTCAAAAGCTTGGCAATGTGGGCGGTGCTGGCGGTGTCGGCGGTGCCCGTGGCCCCATCAAACAGGCCCATCACCCCTTCCACCACGGCAAACTCGGCATCTTGGCACCGTTCGGCAAAGCATTGGCCCACGTAGGCTTCTGAGGTCAGCACCGGGTCGAGGTTGTAGCAGGGGCGGCCCGTCACCCTGGCGTGAAACATGGGGTCGATGTAGTCCGGCCCCACTTTAAAGGACTGCACCCGCTGGAAACGCTGGGCCAAGGCCGCCAACAACGTCAGCGTGACTGTGGTTTTGCCCACACCGCTACGTTCCCCCGCAATCACCATTCCGCCCACGGTCATACCTCACTCATCCCGGCTCCATCCTCATTTTGGGGCATCCCGCAGGCCTAGGCTGGGTTAGCGCAGCGTAACCCATGCAGGGCAGACCTTTGATCAATGACGGCAAAGCCTCAGTCTGCCGACATAAGATTCTGCCGACTTCCTTCAACGACCTACGATTGCAGGGAACGCTTCATCAAAATCGCCTCTGGCCGATAGCCCAGTTTTTGATAAAGCGCTTGGGCAGGGGCATTTTCGCTGAATACTTGCAGGCTGATTTGGCCGTGACCTTCGACCTCGGCCCATTGGTGAGCGGTGCTTAGCAGTTCCGTGGCCAACCCTCTACGGCGGTGGTCGGGGTGAACGTAGAGCAGCAGCACGTAGGGATGGAGCAAGCCGCTGCGTTGGTCGGTGGCTTGGCCCAGCCAAATACAGCCCACGGCGATGGCGGTTCCTCGGCTGCCGGGGCGTTCCACAATCCACAGGGGCGTATCGCAGGAGAGATAGCGATCCACCGTGGCCGCAAGGTGTTTGATCGGCGGGCTGTCGTCCAATTCTTGGTAGGTGCGTTCCATGAATTTGACTAGGGTAGCCCGATCCATGGGTGATCCTAACCGCAGATGATAGCCGGGAATGGAAGGCGAGGACATGGGCGTTATCGATGGGCGGACTGCACCTGAAGGGTACGGAGGCGGTTGATGGCGGCGGCGAGTTCCAAGCCACGAAACATCACCAGATTGCCCATGGGCCATTCGGTGAGGGCATCCAACCCATGATCCGCCAGATCCGCCATGACAGCATTAACCACTTGAGATAGGGGCCGATCTGGGGTCATATGATAACGCTGGGCGTAGAGAATGGCCTCGGCGATGGCCTGCACCTGGCCCGGTTCCACCAGTTGTTCCACCGCAGAGAGGTCGATGGCTTCGGTGCCGATTTGTAATTGGTTGGTGTCCCTAGCCTTGAGGCTGGCGCTGCGGTGGCCTTTGCTGGGGTCGATGCTGTGGGGCTGTACGATGCGGGCTGTGAGGTCGCCAAAATGGGAACCGCCCTCGCGGTGGCGGTCGGTTTGGTATTGGGCGGCGATGGCTTTGGCCTGGGCGGTCACGTCCTGGGGCACAAATTCGTCGAGGGCCATCACCGTATCGGCCACATCAAAATAGTCGCCGCTGCCCCCCATCACCAGCACCGTAGAAAGGCCGTAGTCGGTATAAAGCTGGCGCACCTTGTCGATGAAGGGGGTGATCGGTTCCCGGTCTTTGGCAATTAGCGCCTGCATCCGGCGATCCCGAATCATAAAGTTCGTGGCGGAGGTGTCCTCATCCACCAGCAGCACCCTGGCTCCAGCTTCCACGGCTTCAATGATGGCGGCAGCCTGGGAGGTACTGCCGCTGGCATTCATCGTCGAAAATTGGCGGGTCGATTTTCCCTGGGGCAAATGGCTAATGAAGGGTGAAATATCCACCCCGGCAACGCTACGGCCATCCTCGGCCCGCACCTTCACCGCCGATCCATCGGTGACAACCTGGTGCCGCCCATCGCCGGGAATATGGTTATACACGCCCGCCTCCAGTGCCCGCAGCAGGGTAGATTTCCCGTGGTAGCCGCCGCCTACAATCAGGGTAATGCCCTGGGGAATACCCAGCCCCGTCACCGATCCGGCGTGGGGACAGGTCAGCGTCACCCGCAGCGATTCCGGCGACTGGAACGGTACGGCCTGATCCCGCAAAGGCCGCTCATCCACGCCGCTGTGCCGAGGCAAGACGGCCCCATCGGCCACAAAGGCCACTAGTCCCCGATCCGCCAACTGGGATCGCAGGGCGTCGGCATCCTCGGCACAGTGGATATGACGCTGCATGGCTCCCGCATCCAGGGACTTGTAGCGCAGGGTTTGATGCACCAAATCCGGCAGCGCCCGACAGAGTAAGTCCGCCGCCTGTCGCCCAGCAATGCGCCGCCCAAAGGCCGGAAGCCCCACCGTTAGCCGTAGCTCTACGGTTTCCGCTGTAACCTGGGCCGCACTCCGTGGCAGAATCGCCTGACTGGGCCGCACCACGCCAATGAGCCCACTTTTGCCCGACCCCGACTGTCGCTCTCGCTGCTGGGTGGCCTGATACGCCGACCGCAGCAGAAAATCCGCCAGGGCCACCGCCCGCCCCGGTGTCTGCCAAAGTTCCGCCGGAAAGCCCGCCACCGCCTGGGGCATCACCACCCGCACCCGACTAGGGGCGGCAAAGGGATCGCCCTGCACATGGTCGATGTGAAGTGTGAATCCCTCAAATTGGTAGGCCCCCTTGAGGGATTTGTAGGCTCCATAGCCTTGGCCATCTAGGCAATGCAGTTGGTCGTAGAGTGGGTAGTCAGTGATCATCATGGCCGTTGAGAAACATCTAACGGTCGGGCCCATAAGTTAATAGGAGCTAAAGGTCGCTTTGATCCCCTTCAATTCCAGGCATTCTTGCACCTCAGACACCACGCGAGGATAGCCTGAATAGAGCTTCTCGATGAACGCTAGCAACGCCCGATCATTCTCTTCGGCGGGAATTGTCAAACAATATTCGTAGTCAGAATCACCGAAGACGCTCTCTGGAGCCTCACCGATATCTTGCCCAGAAAAAATGAGTTCCCCCTCCTCCGCGATTTCGGCATGAACGTGGATCGAGGTTTTGCTTTGGATATCAACGAGGGTAACTCTTTCCGTCATCGACGTTCTCCAGATGGGGTATCTCAAATCTTGGCTTGGCCCTCTGCGGCGACATCGCCAGGGGGCTAGGGGCATCTTCGCGCCGGGGGCGCAACACCCCAGCCCGTTAGCCCTAGCCCCGCCATGATGACAGTCTAGGGCGTCCTATTCCTGATATTCTGAACTATTGGCTAGGCCCAGGGGGCGCTAGTGGGCGAGTTCTAAGGAATGGCGGTGCTGGATTTACGGCAAATTCGAGAAAACCCAGATCAGGTACAGGCCACCTTGGCCAAACGCGGCACCTACGACCTAGCTCCGCTGCTAGAACTCGATCAGCAGCAGCGCCAAATCGAAACGGTGCGATCCCAGCTTCAGGCCCGCAGCAACGACATTGGCAAACAGGTGGGCCAAGCCATCAAGGCCGGAGCCGCCCCCAATGGGCCAGAGGTCGCCGCTCTGAAGGAAGAGGGCAACCAGGTGAAGGCAGAACTACAAACCCTAGAGCCCCAAGAGCGAGAGCTAAAGGCCAAGATTGAAGCTTTTTTGCTCACCCTGCCGAACCTGCCCAGCGACACCACCCCAGTCGGAGGCGACGAAACCGAAAACGTGGAGGTGCGACGCTGGGGCAATGAATACCAGCCATCACACGCCATTCAACCCCACTGGGAGATTGGCGAAACCCTCGGCATTTTAGACTTTAAGCGAGCCGCCGAAAAAATTGCCCAAAGCCGCTTTGTGACCCTGATAGGGGCTGGGGCTGCCCTAGAACGAGCCCTGATTTCCTTCATGCTAGACCGCCATACCCAAGCGGGCTACCAGGAGATCATGCCACCCTACCTGGTAAATTCGGCAGCGCTAACGGCATCGGGCCAACTGCCCAAGTTTGCTGAAGAAAGCTTCCAATGCCGCGAAGATGACCTCTGGCTAACCCCCACCGCCGAGGTGCCCCTCACCAACCTGCACCGCGACGACATTCTCACCGACGATCAGCTTCCCATCCACTATTGCGCCTACACCCCCTGCTTCCGGCGCGAGGCAGGCAGCTATGGCAAAGACACCCGTGGCCTAATTCGGCTGCACCAGTTCAATAAGGTGGAAATGTATAAATTTGTCCACCCCGATAGGTCCTTCGATGAGCTAGAAGCCCTAGTGGCCGACGCTGAAGACATTTTGCAAAAGCTAAAATTACCCTACCGCGTACTGGCCCTCTGCACCGGAGACTTAGGTTTCTCTAGTTGTAAAACCTACGACCTAGAAGTGTGGATGCCCTCTGCCCAGCGTTACCGGGAAATTTCAAGCTGTTCTAACTGTCTAGATTTTCAAGCCCGTCGCGCCAATATTCGGTTTAAATCCGCAGGCCAAAAGGGCACCCAATATCTTCATACCCTTAACGGTTCTGGGCTGGCCATTGGTCGCACGATGGCCGCTATTTTAGAAAACTACCAAGAAGCCAACGGTTCTGTGCGAGTGCCGGAGGTACTGCAACCCTACCTCAAGCGCGAGTATTTATAGGGCCTACCAAATCCTGCCAAGTTACCCCTAATTTGTCCGTGGTGCATTGCGGCTCATCCAGTCGATTAGGTGTTGCCAGATGGGCATGTCGCCGCATAGGCAGATAAAAAACTCCCCAGCCCGTTGTAGCGAATTGGGGAGTTTATTTTAGGAGGCTAAATATTGGCTGAAATGCCAAATTGCCAAACTTATTGAGCCGAATTGCCTTGCTGCTGTTCGCGGATCGTATCAATGAACTCCAACACATCGCTGGAGGGAAAAAGGCGTACCTGGCTAAATTGATTGTCGGTAGTTGTGTCTTCGCTAGCGGCCATCGATGCCAACAGCCACTCTAGGGACACTACCTCCACAGTAATTTCTTCGGCCCCAGCAGGATTTTCTTCAAAGACCCAATCGACATAGGTTTGCAGGTCTTCGCGAGAGAAAAACATCGGCAGTGAGACTTCATCCCCCTGCACAAAGGGCAAATAGGCATTGGCCTCACCCCGACGCGGAATAAACAGGGGTACGCCCTGGAACTCAGGCTGAATTTCAACGGCCTCAGCAACTTCATCCTGAATTGGGAAGTAAAGTAGCGGGGCAACGCCATCGGTCGTGGCCATATCCTGATAAATCCTGGCCAAGGCCACGACCTCAATTTGAGCGTCCTGGCCATTGGCTTCGACTTGGGCTAGCACGTTGGCTGCCGTTTGGCCATCTAAAAATACTACCGGAGCCTGAATATTCTCATCGGATTCGCTGATAGCCTTGAGATGTTCCCCATTGGCATCGAGAATCATAAATACCGGAATTTGGGTAAGCTTGCTGGCAATTTGTTCAGCCGTTAAGGCCCAGGCCTGCTGGGCGACGCCAAACATGCCTAACATTAATCCACCAGCGACAGCACCAGTCAGGGAGAGGGGCACACCAACACGGGGGAACAGTCTGCGCATAAAGCCATCCAAAGTTTTGAGGGATCCTATCATACTGAATCCCATCCTAGCCAAGGCATACCCCGACTGGACAATGAGATGTGCCAGTCAAAAATATGGTTAATCTCCAACTGATTCAATCGGGATGACAGGATTTGAACCTGCGACATCCTGCTCCCAAAGCAGGCGCGCTACCAAGCTGCGCTACATCCCGTAGACGATTTGCCTACACTAGTATAGCTTGCTTTTTGGCCGAGCGTTTGGTGCCCGAAATTTAGTCAGCAATTCTCAATATGACTAGGTTGGTTGATCAAGTACCGCTTAGGCTGAGTCTATCGAAGCCTTTTCACCCTTCGATTAGGGTGCCCCTTTAGGGCCGCTACGCGAACAGGGCGAACGGCCAATTTACCAACATGAGAATTGCCAAAATTTAGTGCCCGAAATTTAGTGCCCGAAATTTGGTGTTTGAAAATAGTCCTTGAGAGAAACGGTGATGACCCCTGCCAATGCCCCAATTCAAGATTTGCCAGGGGTGAGTGCCTCCCAGGCCAACGGTTTGGCCCAGCTTGGCCTCACCACCATCGAGCAGCTCTATCGCTATGGGCAGTCGCCTGTCCATCGGCAAACCCTAGCCCAAACCCTGGCAGTGCCGGAGCGCTATATCAAAAAATGGGTGATTTTGGCCGAATTGGCCCGTTTACCCTCGGTGGGCTGCACCTATAGCGGGCTGCTCCTCCATGCGGGGATTATCTCCGTTTCACAATTAGCAGATAGCACCGCCCCCATGCTCTACACGCGCATTCAGCGCCTCCATGTAAAAACCATGCAGCGCACCAACCTCTGCCCCAGCGCCGACCAGGTGAGCACCTGGATTCAGCAGGCCAAGCAGATGCAGGCCCAAATGCGGCGCACATGAAGTGTGCCCCGTGGCGACTGGTCACAAGGGATTTGATATCTCTGTAAACCCTTGGCAAATGCGGCGCACATGAAGTGTGCCCCGTGGCGACTGGCGTTATCTTGTGGGGTGAAGTGTTGCCGAGAAGTCGCTATTCTAGAAAAGCTGAACCCTAAATAGTCATGGCAATTGAACCGATTCACGTCATTGGCGGCGGCCTTGCGGGCACCGAAGCCACCTGGCAAATTGCCCAGGCGGGGGTGCCCGTAGTGCTCCACGAAATGCGTCCCCAGCGCACCTCTCCGGCCCACCACAGCGAGGAGGTGGCGGAGCTGGTGTGCAGCAATTCCTTTGGGGCTCAAGCCACGGATCGGGCGTCGGGGTTGCTCCATGAGGAGCTGCGGCGGCTGGGGTCGGTGATTATTGCCAAGGCCGACGAGCACCAGGTGCCAGCGGGGGGTGCCCTAGCGGTGGATCGGGGCCACTTCAGCCACGACCTCACCACCACCCTAGAACGTCATCCCCTGATTGAACTGCGCCGAGATGAGGTGCACCAAATCCCAACCGACGGGATTGCCGTGCTGACCACTGGCCCCCTGACTACGGAATCTCTGGCCGAAGACTTGCAGCGGTTCACGGGGCAGGCCTACATGAGCTTTTTCGATGCCGCCAGCCCCATTGTGGTGGGCGACAGCATCAACCGCGACGTGGCCTTCATGGCCTCCCGCTACGACCGGGGCGAGGCCGCCTACCTCAACTGCCCCATGAACCGGGAGCAGTACCTCCACTTTTGGACGGAACTCTGCAAGGCAGAACAGGCAGAACTGAAGGACTTTGAGCGCGAAACCGCCAAGTTTTTTGAAGCCTGCCTGCCCATCGAAGAAATGGCCCGCCGAGGTGAAGACACCATGCGCTACGGCCCCCTCAAACCCGTGGGGCTGTTTGATGGGCGGCTAGGGGATTTCAAAGATCCTGCCAACAAGGAAAAAAAGCCCTACGCCGTGGTGCAACTGCGCCAGGAGGACCGCCAGGGCCAGCTTTGGAACATGGTGGGCTTTCAAACCAACCTGCGCTGGGGCGAACAGGCGCGGGTGTTCCGGCTGATTCCGGGTCTGGAAAATGCCGAATTTGTCCGCATGGGGGTGATGCACCGCAACACGTTTATTAATTCCCCCGAACTGCTGCACCGCACCCTCCAGTTTAAAACCCGGCCTACCCTACTGGCGGCGGGGCAACTCGTCGGCACCGAGGGCTACACAGCGGCCACGGCGGGGGGCTGGTTGGCGGGCACCAATGCGGCGCGGTTGGCGTTGGGCTTAGAACCTCTGGAACTGCCCGTTACCACGATGATGGGGGCATTATTCGACTTCATCAGCACGGCGGAACCCAAGCACTTTCAGCCTATGCCGCCCAACTTTGGCATTTTGCCCACCCTGCCCAGCAAAATTCGCAACAAGCGCGAACGCTACGGCCAATATCGAGATCGGGGCTTAGGGGATTTGACCACCTGGGCTGTCCAGCACCGGATTAGTCTGATGGAACGCCCCCTCAGCGCCTAGGACTGCTAGATCTGAACCTGTAAAACCCTGGCCTCTTAACCTCGCCGCTAGCTAAGCCGTTGTAGGGAAAAGCAACCGGGTTGCTGTCCCAGTAATCAGACTACTTTTCCCGGAATGATGGCTGCGGTATGGTTTGGGGATAACAGATTATTCTTTGGTGGGAGGTCGCCTTGAGCCTCAATACCCTGACTTACCCAGCGGCGGCGGGCAAGGCCAATTGGCAACTGGTGGCCCTGCACGGCTGGGGGGCCAATGCGGCGGATTTGGCAGGCTTGGCCCCCTATCTCAAACTGCCCCACTTTGCTATGACCTTTCCCGATGCGCCCCATGCCCATCCCCAGGTGCCCAGAGGCCGGATGTGGTACGGCTTTCCTTGGGGGTATGACTTTCGCCAGCCCTATGATTTTGAGCGGCAGGCCGATCTGCAAGCCAGTCGGCAGGTATTGAAAGATTGGCTGTTAAGCCTCGCGGATACCAGCCAAATTCCCTTAGAACGGACGATTTTGGCGGGATTTTCCCAGGGGGGCGCGATGACCATTGATATCGGCAGTCAGTTGCCCTTGGCAGGGCAGGTTATCCTCAGCGGCTATGGCCATAGCCCGGTTTCTGCCCCGGTGACGCCGCGCCCGATAATGATGGTGCACGGCACCTTTGACCCCGTAGTACCTATCGAAAATGCCTACGAGGCCAAGGATGCCCTAGAGGCGCAGGGGCAGCCTGTGGCCTTCCAAGCGGTGGCCATGGGGCACGAAATTCTGCCCTCGGTGATTAGCGCCATCACCACCTTTTGCGAAGATTTACGGCAGGTTGCAGGGGATACCGAACCTTAACCTTTACGATAAAGGAGTGAACTGTATGGCCTGTCGGTGAGCGCAACGGCTTGCCTTAAATCCAGGATCCATACAGATAGCGTAAGGGGGAAACTGATCATGCTGAGCGTCCATGTTTCGCAAGAAGCGGTCTCAGAAATGACGCCGGACACCGTGGAAGAACTGGCTCGTCGCCTAGAGGCCGATGCCTACGAAAACGCCTTTGAGGGGTTGCAAGACTGGCATTTGCTGCGCGCCCTCGCCTTCCAGCGGCCAGAATTGGTAGAATCCTACGTCTATCTCCTCGATCTTGAACCCTACGACGAATCGTGAGCCTTGCCCTCGTTCCAGACCCATCTAACGCCAAGCCCCTTGTGCCCGTGGGGCAACCCCAGCCAGAACCAGATCTAGAGGCTAATCTAGACCCCGCTGGCCCACGGGTGCTGATCGGTATTACCGGAGGCATCGCCGCCTACAAGGTTTGTTCAGTGATTTCCGAGCTGGCCAAAGCTGGGGTCTCCGTGCGAGTGATGTTGACCGACCAGGGGCAGGCGTTTATTCCAGCCCTCACCGTCGCCGCCCTCAGCCGCCACCCGGCCTATACAGACGCCGAGTTTTGGTCGAGTACCCAGGGCCGTCCCCAGCACATTGAACTGGGGGAATGGGCTGATCTGCTGGTGATTGCGCCCCTCAGTGCCAATACCCTCGGCAAACTGGCCCACGGTTTAGCGGATAATTTGCTCACCAATACCGTGCTGGCCTCCACCTGCCCCGTGCTGTTGGCCCCCGCCATGAACACCGATATGTGGCAGCAGCGGGCGGTGCAGCGCAACTGGCATTTGGTGCGCCAAGATCCGCGTTTCCACACCGTGGGGCCAAGCAGCGGCATTCTCGCCTGCGACCGAGTGGGGGCGGGCCGCATGGCCGAACCAGAAGACATCCTGGCCTACATCGAATCCCTCATGCACACCCGAGGACAGCGGGATCTGGCGGGCAAAAACCTGCTCATTAGCACAGGCAGCACCCGCGAATTTCTCGACCCGGTGCGCTTCATCGGTAACCCCGCCAGCGGCAAAATGGGGGTAGCCCTGGCCCTGGTCGCCAAACACCGAGGGGCCAACGTCACCCTCGTTCACGGCCCCCTAGAAGGCGATCTCCAGGCGCGACTGGGGGGCATCCGCACGGTTTCGGTGATTACCGCCGCCGCCATGCACCGAGCTATGGTGACGTACCTGCCCCAAGCCGACTGGATTTTGATGGCCGCTGCCGTGGCCGATGTCAAACCCGCCACCCAGTCGCCCACCAAGCTGGCCAAGGCCGACCTGCCCAAAGCCCTACCCCTCGCCGCCGTGCCCGATATTGTGGCCGACCTCAACCGTCGCCGCCAGCCCCGCCAGCGCCTGATCGGCTTTGCCGCCCAAACCGGAGACATTGTGCCCCCGGCCTGGGAAAAGCTCCAGCGCAAGGGGCTAGACGCCATCGTGGCAAATCCGGTAGATGTCCCCGGCAGCGGTTTTGGCAGCGACACCAACCAAGCCGTCCTGATCCAAGCCGATGGCGAAAAAGAGGTGTTTCCGCCCTCACCCAAGTTGCTGCTGGCCCACCGCCTGATTGATGCCCTGCTGGCCCAACAGTTTTAGGGCGCATGGCTACCCTGAAACTGTTTCCCTAAACCTAGTTGGAACATGTGCATATCCCGCTGGGGGAAGGGAATAGTGATACCTTCGGCACCGAGGCAAGTTGTAATCTGCTCTGGCCGGGCTAGTTTGACGGCGACGGGTCATCACTTTTTGGGTCGTGCGTCCAATCAGTTTGGCCAACCACTGACCAATAATCAGGATGGCCAACGCGGCCAAGACATTCAAGCCAAAGGTCATCACCAGATCTTGAGCGGTGACGAGCCACTGGGTCATGTTCTCCACGGATCCTGATCTCCTTGGGTGATTGCAGTGTGATTAAAAAAGATGGTGTTTGGGGACGGGGGGCGGGGAACCCACGGCAGCCTACAGTCATAACCCAATTCCAGGTATGACTGTAGGACTCGGGACAACCTAGAGTTGGGTACACTAACATCAGGGAGACCCTGATATCCAAGGGTTGTCAGCAAGCTTAACAACCCCCTTCTCTGACCTCAAAAGCGACCTTTTCGACCCAAAACTGGCCATACCGTACCACAATCACCCCCTCTGCTCCCTATACCTGGGGATACATCTCGATGAAACACACTGACCTTGGGGAAGGCACGACCCTAGAGCGCCTCAAACTGATGATTTACCTGGTACCCATCTTTGGCGTGGTGCCAGCGGCCTACAGCCTGTGGCAACGGCAGGGTAGCCGCCAAGAGCAAGCTGTTAGTCGCTTGGTGATGACTCTGGCCCTCACCTGGGTGATGGTGTATGCGCTGCTGAGCACTGGCAGTCACCTGGCACCGGGGCTATCCCTACGCTTTTTGATTAGCAACACCCTCATCACCACGGGCTATACCCTCACGAATTTGGTGCTGATGGTGCGCCTTTTGCAGGGCAAGTCGGTTAAATTACCGGGGTTTAGCCCCCTCAGTCGGCGTTTACCTTAGATGGGGGAACTACCCCAAGGGTTTCCCTTTGGGGCCTAGCCCGTCCATCGTTTTGACCGGTGCCCTCGTGGACTAGATAATTTAGCCTCGCCATTCTGTGAATTAACTGCTCCGTTTTTGACGGTTTGGCCCATAATGGCCTCGATACATTATTCTGTGCAGGGTTGGCGATTGATGCTTTAGTTTTTGCCCCCTGTCGCACCCCGCTCTCTTTAGTGCCCTGGCTGAGGTAGCTTGTGTCCTCTCGTCCTCCCCGCCCGCCTGTTCGTTCTCCCCAGCATCCTCAACCGCCTGCTTCCTGGTCGCGTGCGGGGGTCAAACGCAAGCCCTCTCGATGGCGTCTGCCTCGGTTGATTGGCATTAGTGTGGCCCTAGCCGGGGTAGCGAGTGTATCGGCTATGGCGGGGGCGCTGCTAGCGGTGTCGCTGTCGGCTACGCCCCTTCAACAGCAGCAGCTCACGGCGGACGATGCCAACGTCTTTAACCAAGACAACCCTATTTCCTCGGGCGGCAATTTACGCCTTCCCCGGCTCACTCGCCCGGTCAATATTTTGGTGTTGGGCGTGAAGGTGCTGACCACCGATGTCGATGAAGTGCCGCCGGAGTTGCAAAATGTCGGCTACCACGCCTTGGTCAACTCCTTTGATGGGTTGTCCGATGCCATGCTGCTGATTCGATTTAATCCGCAAACGGGGCAGCTTGTGGTGCTGTCTTTGCCCAGGGATACCCGCACCTACGTTCAGGGTCGCCTCACCAAACTCAATGAAGCCAATGCCCACGGTGGCCCAGCCCTGGCGGCAGAATCCGTCAGCGACCTCCTAGGGGGTGTCGCCATTGACCGCTACGTTCGCATCAACGTGCAGGGGGTAGAGAAACTGATCGATGCCCTGGGTGGGGTAACGGTAACGGTGCCCCAGGACATGAAGTACCAAGACGACAGCCAGCACCTTTACATCAATCTCAAGGCCGGGGAACAAAAGCTCAACGGCAACCAATCCCTGCAATTTTTGCGCTTCCGCTACGATGCCAATGGCGACATTGGCCGCATTCAGCGCCAGCAAACCTTTATGCGCGCCCTGGCCGAGCAAACCATCAACCCGGCCACCATTGCCCGTCTGCCCAAAATTCTGTCGGTGATCCAATCCAACGTTGACACCAACCTCTCGGTTGAGGAACTGCTGGCGCTGCTGGGCTATGCCTCCCAGGTTAACCGTTCCAATGTGCAAATGCTGATGCTGCCCGGCAACTTCAGTAGCCCCACCGAATACAACGTGAGCTACTGGCTGCCCAGCTACGGCGACATCGACACCATGGTCGATCAGTACCTTGGCTTTGGCACCCAAACGGTCTCAGACAACCCCGACCCCAGCCGCGTTCGCATCGCCATCCAAGACAGCACCAACAACCCCGTAGCGGTTCAGGCCCTCACCCAAACCCTGCAAGATAGCGGTTATTCCAACGTCTACGTAGACAAGGATCTCCAGACGCCCCTACCCATCAGCCGCATTGTGGCCCAACGGGGCGATATGGCCACCGCCGAAATGGTGCAGCGCTTCCTCGCCATTGGCGAAGCCCGCGTAGAAAGCACCGGAGCCCTCAACTCCGATATTACCATCCAGCTAGGACAAGACTGGGCGCAGGGGCTAGGGGAAGCCCTCTAGTCGGAGGTTTTGGATCCAAGTTTAGGATCTGTCTATTAAGAGATGAACAGAAACGTGAATAAACGCATCATTTTCTAGCCAAGGCTAGGGAGGTCGTTTAGGATTAAATCTAAAGAAATCCTTAAGTGTTGCCATGAATCCCTATCTTCTGCGCCACTTGTGGTCTCTTGTAGACCGCTCTCAGAGCACCAATCTCCTCGATTTGGACGATAACGGCCTGGTTCGTTGGTTGATGGACGAATTTATTGTGCAACAGCCCATCAATCAAGCCGAAAGCGATCAACTCGACCACTACATTCGCGCCAAAATCCCCCTCATCCGCGATCTTGCCCAAGAGCATTAGCAGCGACGCCTTTTCCCTCAATATTCCCCATCGACCTTGCTAACCCCGTGGCCTAAAGCGCCAAACCAAGTTAGCAAGGTCATTTATGTCTGATCCGTAGAGCCACGGTTACCCTTGACCCTAGAACTCAGAGGTCTCCTGTATAGTATTGTGTGATACAAAATCAAAACCTAAACCGTTGGAATGTTAAGCAGGATTCTCGTTTTTACGATTTAGGTTAGATTCTGTAACAGTTCGTTATTTTTTGTGAGTGAGGTAGTGATTTATGCGCAAGTGGGGTATTCTCGCGGCCACCTTGGGGTTAACCCTGGCCGCCTGCGGTGGGGGCACCACCACCACTACCGATGGGGGTGAAGCACCTGCCGCCAGTGGTAGCCGGTTGGATGTCGTTAAAGATCGTGGCCAACTGATCTGCGGTGTCGATGGCGGCATCCCTGGCTTTAGCTTTGTAGATGAAGCGGGTACCTATTCCGGCCTGGATGTAGACGTGTGTAAAGCCGTGGCCGCTGCCGTGCTGGGCGATGCCGAAAAAGTAGAATACCGTCGCCTAGATTCCACCGAGCGCTTCACCGCCCTGGCTGGGGGCGAGGTGGATATGCTCTCCCGCAACACCACCTGGACGATCAGCCGCGACACCAGCGTCGGTCTAGAGTTTGCCCCCACCACCTTCTACGATGGCCAGGGCATGATGGTGCGGACGGACAGCGGTATCGAAAGCCTAGAAGACTTTGCTGGCAAGGCCATCTGCGTCGAAACGGGCACCACCACCGAACTCAACCTCACCGACCAAATGCGTCAGCTCGGTGTGGACTTTGAGCCTGTGGTGTTCCAAGATGCCGACGCCGCCTACGCCGCCTACGACGAAGGCCGCTGCGAAGGCATGACCTCCGACAAGTCGCAGCTCGTTGCCCGCCGCAGCACCCTGCCCACCCCAGAGGATCACACTCTGCTGGAGGTCACCATGTCCAAGGAACCCCTTGGCCCGGTGACCGTCAACAACGACTCCGCCTGGTACGACGTGGTGAAGTGGGTTACCTACGGCCTCATCCAAGCCGAGGAATTTGGCATCACCTCCGAAAATATCGGTGAATTTGAAGCCTCCGAAAACCCCGACATTGCTCGTTTCCTAGGTCAAGAAGGCACCCTGGGCACCGATATGGGTCTGCCCAACGATTTCATGGTGCAGGTGGTTACCCAAGTCGGCAACTACGGCGAGATCTTTGATCGCAACCTAGGGGCTGATTCTCAGTTTGAACTGGAGCGTGGCCAAAATGCGCTCTGGAGCGAAGGCGGCTTGATGTATTCCCCGCCGTTCCGCTAAGGGCTAGCACCGAGGATCGGTTTCGTAGCCGTCCTGGTTTTTCAATAACTTGAGGCACTTTTGAGGCCGGAATCTATACAAGGTTCCGGCCTCTTTTATAAAACCTTGTAACAAATTGAACTTTTCGTGACATCCACCTTAGATTATTTTGCATACAGCTTGGCCACTCCCGTTGATGGGGAGTAGTGCTCTATAGGTGGCATAGATGAATAGTAATAGTAGCAGCGAGTCTTTCCCAAAAAAGCTGAAGACTTTGCTGCGAGATGAACGATTTTGGCAAATTGCCTTTCAGGTCATCACCCTGGTGGTTGTGGCCATTTTGGCGGCCTTTTTTCTGGGCAACCTCAATCGCAACCTAGCCCAGCAAGGCCGAGCCTTTGGCTTTAATTTTTTGGTGAATCCGGCAGGTTTCAGCATTGGCGAAAGTCTGATTGAATATCGCCCCAACGATCCCTACTGGCGAGCGCTGATGGTGGGTCTGGGTAACACCCTTACCCTTGTCGCAGCAGGGATCGTCCTCACCACGGTGTTGGGCACGGCAGCGGGGATCGCCAGTTTCTCTAAGAATTGGCTGGTGTATCAGCTTAGCCGTTTGTATGTGGGCTTAGTGCGGAACGTGCCCCTGCTGTTGCAGCTTTTCTTTTGGTATTTTGCCATCTATGGCACCTTGCCCCGCCCCGAAGACCAGATTAGCCTTGCAAGTTTGGTCTATCTCAACAACCGAGGGGTATACATCCCCTGGGCCGGAAGTGCGGTGTTGGCCCTGGTGGGCATTGGTCTCACCATTGCTGCCGTTGTTGGGGGGCTATTCCTCTGGCAGTGGCGCACCAAGCTACGCATTGAAACCGGAACCGGGGGCCAACCCCAGTTGATGGCAATAGTGGGTTTGGCGGTGCTGTGGCTGGCCTTTATGATTTTTGGCCTCAACTGGACGTTCCCCGACGGAGTTGAGGGGGGCGGTGTAGAGGGCGGGCTGCGGCTCTCGCGGGAGTATGTGGCCTCTCTATCGGCCCTGGTGTTTTACACGGCGGCCTTTGTGGCAGAAATTGTGCGGGCGGGCATTCAGTCAGTGTCTAAGGGGCAGTGGGAAGCGGCCCGTTCCCTGGGGTTTCATCCCGGTTTGGTGATGCGGTTGGTGGTGTTTCCCCAGGCCCTGCGGGTGATCATTCCGCCCATGAACAGCGAATTCATGAACCTAACCAAAAACACCAGTTTGGCCTTTGCCATCGCCTTCCCCGAAATGTATTCCGTGGCCAATACCACCTACAACCAAACCGGACGCCCGGTGGAAGTGTTTTTGGTGCTGATGGCCACCTACTTAATCCTCTGTTTGCTGATTACCCTGGCCATGAACCAGCTCAACCGCGCCGTGCAATTTAAGGAACGCTAAGGAACGCTAAGGCATGACCACTGTTACCCCCAAATCCCTCTCCTCGGCACCGCCGGATGTGGTGGCCCTTGGCCCCTTGGCCTGGGCCAAAAAGAATCTCTTTAGCGACTGGTTCAACAGCCTACTGACGGTGGTGATTGTCACCATTTTTGGCCTAGGGCTGTTTCGCCTGCTGAATTGGGCCTTCACTACCGCCCAGTGGCAGGTGATTCCCAACAACTTCGGGTTGTTCATGACCGGAACCTACCCGGCAGAACTGTACGTCCGCATTTGGATTTTGCTGGCGATTATTTGCGCCCTGTCGGGGCTGTCCTGGGGCGTGCTGGGCCGCAACCTCTCCACCCTGTTTAGCCGCAATGTGCTGATTGGCCTGGGCGTGGTCTGCGCCTTCATCATTCTGTTTCCCCCTACTCGGCCCCACACCCTGAAGCTGCTGCCCATGGTGGCCATCGTGGCCGGGACGGCGGCGGCAGGTCGCTGGGTGGGGCGCACGTTTCCGGGGGTGGGCAAATGGGTTTCCCTGGCCTGGTTTTTGTCCTACTTTGTGGCGATTTGGCTGATTGGCGGCGGTCTGGGCCTCACCGGGGTTTCCACCAACGACTGGGGCGGCCTAGTGCTCACCCTGTTTACGGCAGTCAGCGGCATTGCCCTGTGCTTTCCCCTCGGCCTCATCCTCGCCCTGGGCCGACGTAGCGCTCTGCCCGTGGTGCGCTGGCTCTCAACGGCCTACATTGAACTGGTGCGGGGAGTGCCCCTGGTGGCCCTGCTGTTCATGGGGCAGGTGATGATTCCCCTGTTTTTGCCCGTGGGGGCTAGGCCCGACCGCGTTTTGCGGGCCATTATCGCCTTGGCCCTGTTTAGTGCCGCCTACCTAGCTGAAAACGTGCGAGCTGGCTTACAGGCCGTCCCCCGTGGTCAACAAGAAGCCGCCATGTCCCTCGGCCTCAACACCCCCATGACCCTAGGGTTGATCGTGCTTCCCCAGGCCCTCAAGATCGCCATTCCCGCTATCGTGGGCCAGTTCATCAGCCTCTTCCAAGACACGACGCTCTTAGCCGTGGTCGGCTTAGCGGAACTGCTGGGCATTGGCCGATCCATCCTTGCCAACCCCAGCTACCTGGGCCGCTACGCCGAGGTCTATCTCTTCCTGGCAGTGATCTACTGGTTCTTCTGCTACGCCATGTCCCTAGGCAGCCGCAAAATTGAGGAAAATCTGAACACCGATCACTAGCTAGGGGAAGTCGGGAGTCGGGAGTTGGGATGCGGGAGTCGGAAATCACCGTAGGGGTGGGGAGACCCCACCCAAACCCAACATTAGTCGTAGGAGTGGGGTCTCCCCACCCATCCCAACAGCCATGCACTATCCGCCCCTCCTTCACCGATCCCCACCGTGTAACAGTTAACAGTTTGGCGTCCCGAAACCCTTTAGGGTTAAGGCAAAATAGCAGTACCTGGGGTTGCTCCTAGGGTGACATAAGGCATCGACAGGGTAGATAAACTCATCCCAATCTGCCCAAACCTACGAATTACAGATACCGAAAGCACCGAACGATATCGATAAGGAAAAGCCCATGACACAGTTTCAAACGGAGCAACCCTCTGCTCACCACATGACCAACGAACCCGTGATTGTGGCCCGCGACGTAGAAAAGTGGTACGACAACGGCTTTCACGTCCTCAAGGGCGTCAGCATGACAGTCTATAAAGGGGAGGTGCTGGTGGTGATGGGGCCGTCTGGGTCGGGTAAATCCACCTTCATTCGTACCTTCAACGCCCTAGAACCCTACCAAAAGGGCACCATCGAAGTAGACGGCATCACCATTTCCCACGACCTCAAAAACATCGAAGCCATCCGCCGAGAAGTGGGCATGGTGTTTCAGCAGTTCAACTTGTTCCCCCACCTCACGGTGCTGCAAAACGTGACCCTTGCTCCCATTTGGGTGCGCCGCTGGCCCAAGGCCCAAGCCCAGGAAGTGGCCATGCAGCTCTTGGAGCGGGTCGGCATTCTAGAGCAGGCCCACAAATTTCCAGGGCAGCTTTCTGGCGGGCAGCAGCAGCGGGTGGCCATCGCCCGTTCCCTGGCCATGCAGCCCAAGGTGATGCTGTTCGATGAACCCACCTCTGCCCTCGACCCAGAAATGGTGCGGGAGGTGCTAGACGTAATGCGTACCCTAGCCGACTCTGGCATGACCATGGTGTGCGTCACCCACGAAGTCGGCTTTGCCCGCGAGGTAGCCGACCGAGTGGTGCTGATGGATGGCGGCTATTTGGTAGAAGAAAACACGCCCCAGGAATTCTTCAGCAACCCCCGCGAAGACCGCACCCAAAAATTCCTCTCCCAGATCCTTTAGGAGATGTAGGATGTAGCGGATTTCACCGTCTTATATCTCGTAGGTTGGGTGGCGCGATAGCAGAACCCAACAATCTCGAAATCCTCGGCGAGTGTTGGGTTCTGCTTCACTGCATCCAACCTACATGGGAAATATGTCAGACAATCAGGCGTCAATCTCAATACAGACGCATGGATACCGATAAGGTAATTCTTCAAGATGTACTTAATGGAGTTGGTAGTTTATGCGGCTCAGTCGGCGTCAAGCTCTGAAATATGCAGGAATGTTGGGTTTAGGCGTTGGGGCAAGCCAAGTCTTGCCGGGTCTGGTGTCTCCGAGCCGTGCGGCTGTGCCGTTGACCATGCAGCTTGACTGGAAATTTAACGTGCAGTTTGCGGGTCTCTTAATGGCTGATCACATTGGTCTTTACCAAGATAGGGGCCTTGAGGTTGTCCTAAAACCCTGGGAATCGGGACTGGTGGTGCCGGACGAAGTAGCGGCTAATCCTATGGTCATTGGCTGTGCCGAGCAAAACCTCATCCTTGCCGCTCAGGCGAATGGTGCGCCTATTCGCGCCGTTGCTTCGATGTTCCAATCCTCTCCTTTGGCACTCATGACATTACCAGAAAGCAACATTCATACGTTGACTGATCTGGTAGGAAAAAAAGTCGGCGTCCATGTGGATGGCCTCAAGGTCATGGAACTGGTTTTGGGTGTTAGCAACTTGGCTCCTGGGGATATTGAGGTGATCGAAATCCCCTACGAAAATAAGAATGATTTGCTCACATCTGGTGAATTTGCCGCCATTCAATGCTATGCCGTAGACGAGCCAGTGGGGTTTAAAGCGGTTTCTGGCATTGAGCCCGTCATCCTTAATTTGAGCGACTATGGCTATGAAGCCTATGCCCAGGTTATTTTTGCCCATGCCGACCTATTAGAGTCTGAACCGGATGCGGTCAAACAGTTTCTAAGTGCTACGTTCTTGGGCTGGCAAAAGGTTTTAGAGGACATCCCGGCGGGGGCACAGGTGGTCGTAGACCATTACGTTGAGCCAGATAGCAAATACAACGATATTAACTATCAGGTTGATTCTCTCAAACTGGTTGCCGACTACATGCTGATGAACATTGAGGCAGAAGCCTTAGGAACCATTGATGTCGAACGTTGGATGGTAATGGCCCAGCGCTTTGCGGACTACAACATCATTGATGCAGCCCCCGATGCAGAGACCTCCTATGCGCCTGGTTTTTGGTAGGTCAATCACGGAACCATAGGTTTGCCCTCAATGTACCGTGGGGCCAACTCGCAGATATGCTCGACGCGATAGGCCCCTCAAAACCCTTACAACACCAGCCCTAGGCTGGGGGTAAGTTGCGTAGACGAATGAGCTGTCGCCGCATCAGGGGGGAAGCCTGAACTTCGTCAATGGCCACCACCTTGACCTCCGACTCGATAGCTTCAACGAACTCATCGCTGCCGTAGGAGAAAGCATCAATGAGCATTTCTAGCAGGTGATCCCGGTTGCCCATGACCTGACTTTCCTCAAGGAGTCTGAACTTGAGGGTCACCTCACACTCATAAACGCCAACCTGGGAGGGAACGGGAGAAGGGGATGCAGACGTGGCCATAGCAGAACACACAAGGTCTCTAAGGATCATTGAAATAGCCATCCTAGGAGAGTGGTGGTGGGGCGTCACCCTTGCCATGCCGGAGGAGAATTGCCACGCGGATGACGAAAACCAGGATGGAGTGGAATAGACCGAGGATGGCGCAATCGACTCTGCTCTTGGGGTACAGCACGCGAAGGCTTTATCCCGCTCTACCCCTATCAAACCAAAAAAAATGACTGAAGCGCTCTAAAATATTTTTTTTACATGATTATCACGGTTTTGTAAGGCTCAGTAGATCACAAAGATGTCTCTTAGGATCAGTAGATCACAAAGCATCGAGCCAGGGGCTGAATCTGTAGAAAAGGGGTAGGGTCAGGCTAGACGAATTGGATGAAAAGCCATGACAACCTGCCCTTCTTCAGTATCTCCTACGCCAGCGTTGACGGACGAGGCGACCTTGAGTGCGGCCCTAGCGTGCATGAAAGCTCATCTGCCGGTGCCCATGCAAGGGGAGTGCCCGTCGGAGACCCTCTACGCCGTGTTGCTGTGGGCGGCGAGTCATCGTGACAGCATTGAACATGCCGCCCGGCACCTGACTGGAGTGCCCAGCGGCAACGATCTCCGGTACCACCTGAATAACTTTGAGGAGATGACGACCGTCGAGGGGCAAGTGAATGCGGCGCTGCAAAGCCACCTGCCATCGGGCATCGTGAATCACCGTCATCGCTTAGCCATTGACCTGCATTTGTTGCCCTACTATGGTCAAC
>QLAH01000441.1_pt1 | contig 22057 bp, 25 predicted proteins | sample 4693081 | NCBI WGS metagenome assembly QLAH01 (sample SAMN09425401, study PRJNA476045) | Lake water metagenome, whole genome shotgun sequencing project.
GCCACGCTTTGACGTCCTCACTGACCGCATCGGTGACTTCACTAATGAGCGAGGCCGAGACCTTCGCCCCATAGCGTTCTTCCAACTGGGCGCTGATGTCTCGGGTGCTGCTGCCTCGGGCATACAGCGCCAGCATCTTCTCATCGAGCCCCGACAGGCGGCGCTGATGCTTCGGCACCAAGATGGGCTCGAAGTCACCATGGCGGTCACGGGGGATCGACAGGTCTAAATCCCCCTGGGTGGATTGCACCGTCTTTTTCGAGTAGCCGTTGCAGCTGTTGCGACGCCCTGATGCCATCTCAGGGGGTAACTCATCGTGAGCGAGGTGGTGATTGAGTTCTCCCGCTAGCGCACGCTCCACCAGGCGCTGGCTGAGTTGTTTGAGCAGCCCAGCCTCCCCCAGGATGTCCTCTGGCCCCTGGCAGTCGGCCAACAGGTCGTCTAGCATCGCGTCGATGCGGTTCGGTTCTTTCTTCTTGCGTACCATGATGCGGTCTCCTCAAGTATCGGGATTCTAGACCGCTTACACAAAATTCTGATCAGTCTCATTTGTTCAGTGACCACACCTCAAGCCATTATTTTGACGATAACCAACTCCGGCTATGGTTTTCGGCCTTTGCCTACAGCTTGCTCAATGCCCTCCGTCAACAGGGCTTACCCCACACTGAGTTGGCCAATGCCCGCGTCGGTACGATTCGCACCCAACTCTTGAAGGTCGGTGCCCTCATTCGCCTGAGTGTTCGACGCATCCCAATCCCTTGCTGGCCCTAGCTTGAACACGCTTGAAGCCCACCTGGTTGGTGCCAGGGTTGTAGAGCACGTAGGAGGGCTGGCCTGATCGGCCCACATTACCTACCCCCACCACCCGACGAGGGGACTTTTTCTGTTCCTGGGGGGGAGCGGTTTGATCCAACGTAGTCACCGTAGAGCGCAGGGCACCCGGTTCAACCCAGCACTCGAAGGCCAAGCCTGATCGCCCACAAAATAGCGTATTGGCATCGGCGCGAATCAGGCGATCACACAGGGTAATGGGCGGCGTCTCCGGCGTTAGCTCATCGTCATAGCTCACCGTGCTGCCATGGATCAGCAGACAGTCTAGCTCATGGAAACCAAAGTCCAAATCCACCAACCACCGCACCGTCTCCCGCGAGACTCCTTCCCACAGGGCTTTTACCGCCGCTATGCCGTGACGCTCCGCCAGCTCCGGCGCATCGGGTGACCCGCGAAAACCGTGCAGGCTAAAGCACTGTTCCTCCCACCAGCCTGTACAAACCTGGGGTACAGGCTCTCCCCGCTGGGGCGATCGCACCCGCTGTACTACCGCCTCACTGTCTCCTTGCAACCCCACCAGATCGCCCAAAATATAGAGACTCGTCACCGGCTGCCGCTGCCGTTGAATGTCTGCCAGCACAGCCTCATAGGTCGCTAGGTTGCCTTCAATGCCGCTCAAAATAGCCCACTGCATGGTTACATTCTCCTACCGCTGACACACATGCGCTGGATCATCCGCCCGTTCGGCAAACTCCATGCCGCGCTCCAGTCGCCAGGCGAAGATGGGGGGTAGGCCCTGTTCGAGGATGGCGGCGCAGGTTTTTTGGTAGTCGTAGGAGACTTCCCGCAGGGTGACTTGAGCGGCGTCGGTGTCGTAGAGGACGTAGGTGGCGTTGGGTCTGCCGTGGCGGGGTTCGCCGACGGATCCGGCGTTGATGATGCGCTTGAGGGGGGCGGTGAATTCCCGTTGGGTTTCGCCTTGACCGGGCTGCTGCACTCTGACGGAGAGGCTGCCATTCTCTAACTCTCGCAGGTAGGGCACATGGGTGTGGCCACAAAACAGCACATCGGCCTCGGCGGCGAGAACTCGCTCTAGGGCGGCAAAGCTGTCCATGCTGGGTAGTAGGTACTCGTGCTGGCTGTTGGGGCTGCCGTGGACAAAGCAAAGATTATCCTGGCGCAGGGTCATGGGCAGGTTGGCCAGGTACTCGCGCACCTCAGGATGGATGACGCGATTCGTCCACTCATGGGCAAGGCGACCGCGCTTTTCCGCCAGTTGAGAGGGGTAGCTGCACTCGCAGGCGTTCAGACCCTCGACGATATCTTCGTCCCAGCAGCCCTGACAGGTGGGAATATCCAAGGATCGAATCATCTCGACCACCGCGTTTGGGTAGGGGCCGTAGCCCACGAGATCGCCCAGGCAGTAGATCTGATCGGCTTTGTGGGCGTCAATATCAGAGAGCACGGCATTCAGCGCCTCATAGTTGCCGTGAATGCAAGATATAACCGCAAGTTTCATCGTGAAATGACCTCCTCACTGGGATGCAGAGCTTGATAATGCTGTTGATATTGGGCCAGGGCCGCATCCGATAGGGCGCTGTCCATCAGGGTTTGGGCCATCACCTTCCGATCTAGGCCATAGCCCGCCACCTCAATGCCGCTAAAGCGCTTGGGCCGCCCAGCCAGCCAGCGGGGAATCGCCAGCTCGGTGTACTCCCTTCCCGGTAGACCGTCTACAAAATCGACATAGAAAGCGCGCCCATCGGGTAGCTCAAAGATGCCCTTCATGCGGCACACCTGGCCGTAGGCTCCCCCGGTTAGCTCAATCAGCAGATCGTCCAGGCTCGGTGGATCAAACACCTGACCCGTCAGCGGCGTACACCAAATCTCAGGCAAGTAGCCATTGGCCGGAGCCGTCACCGCATTGCCAGGGACAACCCGATCCGCCCACCCATGCCAATCGGCCTCGGCCAGATCAGGGGGCAGCACCGCCACCCGTTCCCAGGGCAACTCTGCCAAAAAGGGCGAACCCAAATCCAGGTGAAAGCCCCACTCCAAGTACACCGTCGCCTGCTGCGGCAACTCCGCCAGCACCGTCTTAAGCTGAGCTTCAGTCACCACCTGAACCCAGGGAAACCGATAGCCAATCCGCGCCAGATCTACCGAGATCTCCCCCAGCCCCGGAGACAAGTAGTACTGGGGAGTGGACTGATCCTTGAGAAACTGGCTGATCCAGGTGGTTTTGCCACTACCAGAGGGGCCGGAGATAGTGATGAGGTGGGGCATGGGGGTAGGGGTATTAGTGAAATGTTGGTGTGTGTCGAATCAAGCTCATGAACTCTTGCCGGGTGCGGGCATCGTCGGCGAAGACCCCCTTCATGGCACTGGTCACGGTCCAGGATCCGGGCTTTTGCACGCCGCGCATCACCATGCACATATGGGTGGCCTCCACCACCACGGCGACCCCCTGGGGCTGCAAAATCCCCTGGAGAGCGTCGGCGATCTGGGTGGTGAGGCGTTCCTGCACTTGCAGGCGGCGGGCATACATTTCGCAGATGCGGGCGACTTTGGAAAGGCCAATCACTTTGCCGTTGGGAATATAGGCCACATGGGCGCGGCCCAGGATGGGCAGAATGTGATGCTCACAGGAGCTAAACAGGTCAATATCACGCACTAGCACCATTTCGTTGGTGTTTTCGTGGAAAATGGCCCCATTCAGCAGCTCATCTAGGGATTGGTGATAGCCGGAGGTGAGGAACTTCAAGGCTTTCACCACGCGCTTCGGGGTGTCGATCAGCCCCTCACGGTCGGGATCTTCGCCCAGGCCAATCAGCAGGGTACGAACGGCCTGCTGCATTTCGGCATCCGAGACCCGCGCTTTGGCCTCGGTGGGCAGGGCGGCAATGGCCTGATCGGCAGAAAGATGACGGGAGGGAAGTTGTGCGGTCATGGTGTGAATATCCTAACTACGGTGATCATGATGTGAGACTGGGAACAACGCCGGAGGCTGGGCACGAGGGTGAGGGGAGAGAGGTCTGTCGGCTCCTCGCCTTATCCAGTTCTCCACCCGCCGATGGGAGCCACCTGACAGGCAGCTAGCCGCTGGCGCAGGTCGTCCGCGTCCAAATGGCGGCCAATGAAGACAATCTGATTGCCTGGAACCGCGCTATTCCAGGGTTCGACATCAAGGGTGCAGCGTTTGCCGCTGAGCTGAAAGATATGCTTGTTGGGGCTTTCCTCAAACCACAACAAACCCTTAGCGCGAAAAACATCGCTGGGCAGGGCTTCGAGGAATTGCTCAAACTGGCGCAGGGCAAAGGGGCGATCACTGCGATACGACACCGACACAAAGCCATCATTTTCTAGATGGTGGGAGTGGTGATCATGGCTGTGATGGTGGTCGGGGTCACTCTGATTGGGGTGGCCATGATCGTGGCTGTGATGATCATGGCTGTGATCGTGGCCGTGGTTATGCCCTGGGCTGTGACTTTTGGGATCCCCCGCCGATTCCAGGGGAATCATGGCGTCGTAGGCCATCGGGTCATTGAAGCCCACATCCAAAATTAGCGGCAGGGGCACAGCCGCCTTCTGGCTGCGAATAAGGCGGGCTCCCTCCTTCATGCTGTGGATTTGGGCCTCTAGCTTCTCTACCGTGGCATTGGCCACTAAGTCGGTTTTATTCAGCAAAATGATGTCGCCATAGGTAATCTGCTTGAAGGCGGCTTCACTATCAAACAGATCGGGGGCAAAGGCTGAGGCATCTACCAGGGTAATCACCGAATCTAGCCGGGTGAGATCCCGCAGTTCCGTACCCAAAAAGGTCAACAAAATGGGCAGTGGATCGGCTACACCCGTAGTTTCAATCACCAGATAATCGATATGGTCGGCCCGCTCTAGCACATTGTAAACAGCCTCTACCAATCCGTCATTGATGGTGCAACAAATGCAGCCATTGCTGAGCTGCACCATGTCTTGATCGACGGAGACAAGCAGTTGGCTATCAATGTCAATGTCGCCAAATTCATTAACCAACACAGCCATCTTTAGATTTTGGTTATTGGTTAGAATGTGATTTAGAAGCGTTGTTTTTCCACTTCCCAAAAAGCCCGTAATAATGGTAACAGGCATACCTCGCTTGGGAATCGCTAATTGAGAAGGCTGAGGCATTGGATTAGACATACTTTTTGTTAATTTCTGATGTAGGGTATCTGATAGCTGACAATCAAGATTACTCACCTGAATATTTATCCTTTACACCGCCGATAGTTGGCTCCGAGGCATGACAATTGCCAGCAGAAAAATGACAAGCTGCATCGTAACAATGGCAGGCCCAGAGGGCAAGTTAAACACAGCAGACAGCACCATTCCCAACACGGCACCCAGCGCCCCCAAAAGGGCCGACAAAATGACATAGCCCGTAAACGTGCGACTCAGCAGACGGGCCGCACAGGCGGGGATAACCACAAAGGCACTAATCAGCAGTACACCAATGGCCTGGATGGAGGTGCCCACCACGAGGGCCAGCAGCACAATAAAGGTCGTACGGTGGGCCGAGGCCGAAATCCCCCGGGCAATGGCCAGCGGCTCGTGCAGGGTCAGCAGAATCTGGGATCGCAGAGTTAGCCCCACAAACGCCACACACACCAACAACAGCACCAAAGCCATGACCAAATTGCTCGGTCGTACCGCCAAAATATCGCCAAACAAAATGCTGTTGATGCCGCCTTGGTACTGCCCCACAAAGGTCAGCAAAATCACCCCAATCGCCAGAGACGACGAGTAGACAATATTCAACAATGCATCCGTCCACAGCCGAGTACGCTCTAGCAAATAGGCCACCCCCAGGGCAAACAACACCGCAAAGGGCAACAGCAACGACCCAGGACTAAGCCCCAATAACAGCCCCAGACTAATGCCCAACAGTGCCGAATGGCCCAGGGCATCGCTAAAAAACGAGAGCTGCCGCAAAATAGTGAAACTGCCCATCAGCCCCCCCATTAACCCGGTGAGAATGCCGCCCATCAGCGCCCGCTGCATGAAGGGGAGTTGGAAAAGTTCGAGGGTATTGGTGAGGAAACGCATGAGGGAAGGGTAATTTAATGCCGATGGCGATAGCGGACAAATTCTGACCCATAGACGGCGGCCAGGTTATCCGGTGATAGGGCATCGTCTGGAGCGCCCTGACAGCGGATAGATCGGTTGAGGCAGAGGACGCGATCGCAGTGTTTTCGCACCATATCGAGGTCGTGGGAAATTTGCAAAATTGCCCAGCCTTGTTCCTGTTTGAGCTGGTAGAGCAGGCGATAGAATTCGGATTCGCTGCGGACATCAAGGCCAGCGGGGGCTTCGTCGAGAATCAGCAGGCGGCGGGGGCGCACCAGGCAGTAGGCCAGCAGGGCGCGTTTCATTTCACCACCAGAAAGGCGAGCAATGGGCTGGGGGCCGAGGTGAATGGCATCCACCCGATCTAGGGCTTGGCGAACGGCTTGGCGACGGGGCCGATGGTTGGCCCAGGGCAGCTTCAGTCCTAGGTCATCCCAGCCCAGGGCCACCAATTCATTGACGGTGATGGGAATCCGACGATCAAACAGAAAATTTTGGGGCAGATAGGCGATTTGATGCCGCACCGGGGCAGGTAAATACCCCTGCCCACTGAGGGACTGGCCCATCACCGACACGGCCCCCGTGCGACGGGGCAGAATGCCTAGAATCGCCTGAATCAGGGTACTTTTTCCCGCTCCATTGGGGCCAACAATGGCCAGATCCGTCCCTTCAGCTAGGGCGAAGGAGACATCCTGCACCGCCGGATAGGTGTCGCGATACACGGTCAGCCCATCAACCACTAGCACATCAGCGCTCAAGCCCCGGACCTCCTAAAACCGCAGCCCCACAGGCTGGGGTACGAGGGCAACGGACTGAGTAGGCCACACCGGAAGCCAAGATTGCGCTGGGCTAAACGACTCAAAGGAAGCCGCCAGATTAGCCGCATTCTGGCGCATGGCGTTGAGGTAATACTCTGGCTCCACTGCCTCAGGGCCACCCACTTCGATGGGGTTGAAGATTCCCACGTCCACACCCATATCCTTGGCTAGGGCCGCAAAGGCATTCTCACCCGCCGAAGGCTCCGTCAGAATGGCTTTTAGGTTGGAGGCTTGCACCGTATCCACCACCCGCTTAACGTCCTCCGGGGAGGGGTTGATGGCGGGGACATCTACCAGAAATTCAGTCTTCAGGCCATAGCTCTCGGCAAAGTAGGGGGCAAAGTCGTGGAACACCACAAAGGACTGCCCCGCAAAGGGTGCCAGCTTTTCGCTAATCTCCGTGTCTAGGGCCTCCAGTTCGGCAATGAAGGCGGCGGCGTTGGCGGTGTAAATCTCTGCCCCCTCAGGATCGACGGCAATCATGCCATCGCGGATGTTCTCCACCTGCTGAATCGCCCGCTTGGGGTCGAGCCAGATGTGGGGGTTATTTTCGCCGTGGTGGTGATGGTGGTGCTCCGCCTCGGCGTGGCTGTGATCATGGCTGTGATCATGGCCGTGTCCCTCAACCGCCTCGCTCGCCAGCACCGCAACACCCTGGCTAGAGTCAAGAATCACTAGGTCGGGGTTCTCAGCATTGGCGATCAGGTCATCCAAAAAGAACTCCATTTCCAGGCCGTTTTTCACCAACACATCGGCACTCGCCAAGGCCTGCACATCCGCAGGACTGGCCTGAAAATCGTGGGGATCCACATGGGTCGGCATCAGGGGAATCACCTCCGCCCGATCCCCCACGACGGCATTGGTGAACTGCGTCATCGGCAAAATTGTCGTCATCACCGTCAAATCAACGGTTTCCACGGCTTCCTCCGCCGTTCCGACCTCACTGGTTTCGGGAGTGCCCGTACAGCTACCCAGGGCAATAGCCACCGAGGACGCCAGCAATAGAGCCATTCGACGTTTACGCTTCATCCCTTCCACCCCCCAATACCCTCGCTACATCCTTGGCAAAGTAGGTCAAAATCACATCGGCTCCGGCGCGTTTGATACTGGTTAGGGTTTCGAGGACAACGGCTTGTTCGTCAATCCAGCCCTGGGCGGCGGCGGCTTTGACCATGGCGTATTCGCCGCTGACGTTGTAGGCGGCGATGGGTAAGTTGGTGTGCTGTTTGATGCGACGGATCACGTCGAGGTAAGCGAGGGCGGGCTTCACCATAACGATGTCGGCTCCTTCGGCGATGTCGAGATCGACTTCTTTGAGGGCTTCATCACTGTTGGCTGGATCCATTTGGTAGGTCTTTTTGTCGCCAAATTTGGGGGCGCTGTCTAGGGCATCGCGGAAGGGGCCGTAGTAAGCCGAGGCATATTTGGCGGAGTAGGCCAGGATGCCCACGTTGACCCAGCCCTCGGCATCGAGGGCTGGGCGAATGGCTCCAATGCGACCATCCATCATGTCGGAGGGAGCGACCATGTCGGCTCCGGCTGCGGCATGGGCGAGGGCTTGTTTCACCAGGACGGCGACGGTTTCGTCATTGAGAATTTCGCCGTTTTCCACAATGCCATCGTGGCCCATGCTGCTGTAGGGGTCGAGGGCAATGTCGGTGATCACCAGCAGATCGGGAAACACCTGTTTAATGGCGCGCACCGCCTGGGGAATCAACCCCTGGGGGTTATAGCTTTCGGTTCCCGCATTATCTTTTTGGGCATCGGGGATGAGGGGAAACAGGGCAATGGCCCCAATACCTAGCCCCGTCACCACCTGCAATTCGTCGAGCAGGGCATCTAGGGAATAGCGAAAACACCCCGGCATAGAGGGCACTTCCTGGCGCTGGTCAATCCCGTCCATCACAAACATGGGATAAATCAGGTCAGCAACGGTCAGCACCGTTTCGCGCACCATGCGCCGCAAAGCGTCTGTTCGACGCAGACGGCGGGGGCGGTGAACCGAGGCCAGCCAGGTCGCCTGTTCGTTCTGGGAGGGAACATCCACCGGGGTGGTTGCCGCAACGGGGGAGGGAGATAAAACCATCACACCAAAAAGAGTAGGTCAAAATTGAGAATGATTATCATTCTTGCATATCTTAGCCTGCCTTGCTGGGAATTGCGATCCGTTGATTGAGAAAATTCGGTGCCGCCAAAAGCCTTGGCCCCAAAAAATAGGGAAAAAAATAGGTGGGGCGGCATCCAACAACCGTCCCACCCCCATTGCATCGCTGAACTAGGAGTCTGGAATTCTAACCAAACCCCTGCCCTGTCAAGGTTCTGGTCCACACCACGACCTCCCCCCCACAGCCGCCTGCCCCCAGATAGTTCCCCTGGGGCGACCAGGCTAGACTGGAGAAGCCAGCCGCCGCACCCTCTAGGATTTGAGCAATCTGGGCGGCCTTGTGCCACAGACACACCCAGCCATCTTCCGAGGCCGAGGCCAACAGCTTAGACTGGGGCTGGAAGGCGAGGGCCGTTACCGTTGCCCTGTGCAGATCCAAGACATGGGATGTCCAGCCCTGGTCGTCGCTGGGGGCTTTGGTCCACACCACCACGCCCTCGGCACTGCTAGAGGCGAGCAGCGGGGACTTCTCCTGGGCCATAGACCAGGCCAACTGCCGCACCTTGCCCGGAAAACCGCGCATTTGCCAGGGATAGGGGTTATCCCAGGCCCACACCAGCAGCGTCCGGTCGTTATTGCCCGCAGCTAGATACTGCCCATCCGGGGACAGGGCAAGGGTTCCACTGGCTCCCCCCGTCTCCCGAACCTCAGGGTCGTTGTCCCAGTCTTCGCGTTGCCAGCTTTTTACCCCCTGGTTGCCCGCCAGCACCAAGGCGTTGCCGCTGGGGTGCCAAGCCAAATCCAGCACCGATGAGGCTTCAAAATCAAGGGTAGTCACTACCTCCTGGGCAGCGGCATCCCACACCTGGGCATAGCGCCCCAATCCTAGGACCAATTCTGGCTGCTGGGGGTGCCATTGCAGGGTATCCACCCAAACCCTGGGATGTTCTAAGGTTGTCAATAACTGGGGGGCAGCGGCTTCGGTGAGCTGCCAAATCGACACCCGGCCTGTTTGTCCCCCGGCGGCTAGAAACCGACCATCCGCCGAGAAGGCGAGGGCATCCGTAGACTGGCCCTGGGGCGGCTGTAACTCTACCGATATCCCCGTTTTCGCCTCAAACAAGACCACCTCCCCCGCCGCCGAAGCCACCGCCAGATGCGTACCAGCGGGAGACCAGGCTAGGGCGGTGACATAGTCGGTTAGGAGGGTTTGCCAGGTGGGGGTGAGGAGCGGTTTGGGTTTGGGCATAGCTGAGGTTTTGGGTAAAATAAGCCCCAGGACATTACGACCTGGCTAACTGACACAACGCCGAAAAGCATTGATCTCCTGTAGGTTGGGTGGCGCGATAGCAGAACCCAACAAGCCCGCAGTCCTGGGCGAGTGTTGGGTTCCGCTTCGCTGCACCCAACCTACGAGCTACTTTGGAGATGTGTTAGGCAACCAGCATTACGGCACTAGGCATGCCCGAAACCCGGTCTCCAACGCCATGGTTTCTAGGTTTCTGCCGATAAAGACCAGCTCGTTTTTGCGGGTTTCATTAGGCTTCCACGGGCGATCTTGGCGACCTTCAAACAGCATGTGTACGCCCTGAAAAACAACCCGGCAGTCTTCGCCAGCCATGTTGAGGATGCCCTTCATGCGAAAGATATCGGGGCCATGGTCGCGCAGCAGGGATCCAATCCACTGGTTGAGTTTCTGGCCGTCCACTTTCCCCGCTTCCACCAGGGCGATGGATCCAACGGTTTCATCATGCTCGTGGGCGGTTTCGTTGAGAAACTCAGGGTCAATGGTCAGGGCGTTGCTCAGGTCAAAGGCGTTCACCCCAAGGATGGCATCCATCTCCACCTGAGCGTCGCAGGTGCGGTGGATCTTGGCGATGGCATTCATCCCGCGAATGCGATCTTCTAGGGCCGTTAGCTCGGCCTCGGTGACCAGATCGATTTTGTTGAGCAAGATCACATCGGCGAAGGCGATCTGTTCTAGGGCTTCCTCGGCGTCCCAATGCTGGGCAATGTGGGCCACATCCACCACCGTGACCACCGCATCTAGGCTGGCCTGGGTTTGCACCTCGTCATCGACAAAAAAGGTCTGAATCACCGGGGCGGGGTCGGCCAATCCCGTGGTTTCAATCACCAAGTGATCGAACTTGTCCCGGCGTTTCATCAGGTTACCGATGATGCGAATCAGGTCGCCGCGCACGGTGCAGCAGATGCAGCCATTGTTCATCTCAAAAATTTCTTCATCGGCGTCGATCACAAGCTGGTTGTCGATGCCCACTTCGCCAAACTCGTTGACGATCACCGCCACCTTCTTGCCGTGCTCGTGGGTCAGAATCCGGTTCAGTAGCGTGGTCTTGCCCGCCCCCAAGTATCCCGTCAGCACCGTGACGGGCACAGCGCGCTGTCCATCAGCAACCATGGTCATCCCTCGCTTGTGTTTTTGATTTTGTGGTTAATTTAGATAATGATAACCGTTCTCATTGTCAAAACAAGTCGAGTTGGGCAGGGCTTTCTTGGACTGACGTGCCCTGGTTAATCCCCCTCCGGTGACCAGGCCAGTCCTGGGGTTGGTGGGTTAAGGGCAGGTGCGGCCATGTCCAGGTACGCCCTCCCCTGTGATCTCCCCCGGACTACTCGACGTCTCCTTCGCGATTCCAGAACCCTCGTTACCCTTGCCATGGCGCTTTCCACAGACCTCGCGATCATCGGTGCTGGCCCCCAGGCGCTCACCCTCGTCACCCATCTCCTTCAGAAAAAGGCCAACCTGCGGAACCGCTTTGTGGTGATCGACCCCGCCGGAGATTGGCTGCGCCAGTGGCACCACCAGTTTGCCGCCCTAGAGATTCCCCACCTCAGATCCCCCGCCGTCCACCACCCTGATCCCAATCCCCATGCCCTGCGCACCTTTGCGGAAGGTCGTCCTGATGAACTCTTGCCGCCCTATGCCCTGCCCACGACGGGGCTGTTTCGTGACTTCTGCCAGTCGGTGATTGAGCGGTGGGACTTGGCGAATCGGGTGATGGCGGCAACCGTGCAGCACCTAGACCTGGGCCAGGGGCTAGGGCGGCCGTCGTTTCGCCTAGGCTTAGCGGATGGTCGTCAGATCAGGGCACGGCGGGTGGTGTTGGCCCTGGGCGGCGGTAGTCCTCAGCTTCCAGCTTGGGTGCGGCAGATTCCCCAGACCTACCCCAGCCATCGCCTGCGCCACGCTAGCCAGATCGACCTACGGGGGCTTTCCCTCTCGGGGGAGCGGATTTTAATTGTCGGGAGTGGGCTGACCGCTGGACACTTAGCCTTGGGGGCGGTTAGGCGCGGAGCCACGGTGATTCTGATGGCGCGGCGACAGTTCTATGCCAAGCTCTTTGATGCCGATCCGGGCTGGCTTGGCCCCAAATATCTCAAGGGCTTCCAGGCAGAACCCTGTTGGCAGCAGCGCTGGCAGATGATTCAGCAGGCCCGCAACGGTGGATCCCTGACCCCAGCCATGTGGCTGCACCTGCGGCGACTGGAGCGCCAGGGCAAAATCAGCTTCTATGAACAGTGCGAGGTAAAACGAGCGGAGTGGAAGGGCGATGCTTGGCAAGTCCACTGTCAGACCGCAGCCGACCATGACTGTATTGCCCATCTGCCCCTGGATCGCCTCTGGTTGGCCACAGGGAGCCAGCTTGACGTCGCCCATTGGCCGCTGCTGGCGGATGTGCAGGCCACCTATCCCGCTGAAATCGTTAAGGGCTTGCCCGTCCTGGATCACCACCTGCGCTGGCCCGGTTGCAACCTCTTCGTGATGGGCGGTGCGGCGGCCCTACAACTGGGGCCAGTGGCCCGGAACCTGTTTGGTGGACGGTTAGCAAGCGACCGCATTGTGCAGGCTCTCGTCAAACCCAGTCGTCGGATCATCCAGGCTGGTTTGACCGCCTAGTTCTAGTTTGGGTAGGACACCGAGCCGTTAAATAGGGGTATGGCACCGATTCATGTAAAAATGGGCCACATCTCCTGAAAGCCTCATAGTTAGGTAGTTTTAGAGGCTAAAAACAGCCTATTCCAGAGTATCTTGAGGACGTTTAATTGAAATTGGGACGTCATAGTGGATCGCCTGCGGCTGTCGTTGGAGATCCAGGTGATAGAGGCCAAAGCGATTCACATGCTGCGTGAGATAGGGGCTCAACTCAGCGATAGCCTCTGGTTCAAACGCATAGCCTTGCTGGTTGAGGTCATGGAGGATGCGCGTCAGTTCAAAGACGTTGTAGAAGATTAGCGTGTTGGCGACCAGGTGATTGTATTGGATGCGCTTGCGTTGCTCATCGCGGCTATTGGTGGCCAAGGTGCCATCATCTCCAGAGGCGAGCCATTGCACGAACCCATTGAACGCCTCACTCTTGTTGGTTGCCGCCTGGATGGTATGACGCTGTACGACGTCACCAGCGTCGATAATCGAGGGCTAATGTTTCCCCACGAGCCAGCCGCCGGTCGCACGACGCCCGGTAGTGCATGATAGCCCTGCTGTTTTAGGGTTTGGGCCACGGTATTGGCATAGTCGCGCTGGCCATCGCTCACCGGCAGCAGCCACAGGGGAAAGTCGCCAGCGTAGTTCTCGACCAAAATGCCAAAGAACCGTTCTAAAGAGCCAAAAATAGCCCGGTGGATCATAATCGGGCGCTGCCGTGAGCCGTCGGTAGCCACATAGCGCAGATCAAACCGTTCGGGCAGGTTAAAGTCCACCTGAATGGTGGAGCACTGCCACAGGCAACCAATGGCGTCGCGAATTTTGATGTCAATTTTTGGGCCATAGAAGGCTCCGCCACCCTCGTCGGTGACATAAGCCCAGCCCTTACTATCCAGCGCTTGAATTAGGGCCTCGGTGGCTAAGTCCCACACGGTATCGGCCCCCACCGACTTGGCCGGGCGGGTGGATAGGTTGACCTCGTACTGAGTAAAGCCAAAATCTGCTCCGTCAGGTTCAGCACCGCCAAAACTTCGTCGGTGACCTGATCGGGCAGGCAGAACACATGGGCGTCATCTTGGGTAAAACCCCGCACCCGCATTAGTCCGTGCAGCACCCCAGAGCGCTCGTAGCGGTAGACCGTGCCCAACTCAGCCCAAGCGCAGGGGCAACTCTCGGTACGAGTGCAGCCGATTTTGGTAGGTCAACACATGGAAGGGGCAGTTCATCGGCCTGAGCTGGTACTACTGCGCTTCAATCGTCATCGAGTCAAACATGTTGTCTCGATAGAAATCAAAGTGGCCCGAGGTCTTCCACAGGTCGAGGTTGGCAATATGGGGCGTGTAGAGCAGGTCATAACCTGCCCCCAGATGGGCGTTGCGCCAGTAGTCCTCAAGCAGCAACCGCATTCGCGCCCCCTTTGGGTACCAGAATACCAGCCCGCCCCCGCCTCTTCTTGAATGCTGAAAAGATCGAGCTCTTGCCCCAGTTTGCGATGGTCGCGGCGTTTGGCTTCTTCCTTTTGTTGTAGGTAGGCCTGCAATTGGTCTGGGGTTCCCCAGGCGGTGCCGTAGATGCGTTGGAGATGGGGTTTGGTCTCATCGCCACGCCAGTAGGCTCCGGCCACACTTTCTAGGGCAAAGGCATCGGGGTCAATCTCGCCGGTGGTATTCAGGTGAGGGCCAGCGCACAGATCCCACCAGCAAGACGCAGCCAAGGCGGGTTCCCCAGGGGCAGGGAGGTCAAAGAGTGAGGGCGGTTCAGCCCCTGCGACCGGGTCGGGGCAACCAATGTAGTAGCGGGTAATTGGCTCGTCGAGGGGAATGCCATCGAGAATTTTGAGCTTGTAGGGTTCGTGGATCTGAGCAATTTCGGCCCGCAGCTCGTCGCGATCTACGGTTTCGCGGACTATCGGCAGGTGATCGCGAATGATCTGCCGCATTTCCGCTTCGATGCGGTTGAGGTCGTCGGGGGTAAAGGTGATCGCGCGATCAAAGTCGTAGTAAAAACCGGTCTCTGTAGACGGGCCGATGGTCATCCGCGTTTCACTGAGCTGGCTTGGCCCAGTTGCTGTCGGGTGGGGCTGATTCAGCCGTAGGCGGCAGCACCGCAGCCTGAGCGGCAGTAGGTTTCTCCCCTGTCGATGGAGAGTCCTCTTTCAGATGGCTAGGTCATACCTATCGCCTTACTCAGGTACGTCTACCACCACCGTCGATTCAATTGCCTGACCGTTGTGGGTGAGGGCTTCGTGGCTATTGGTAGTGAGACTGACGGTGATCTCGTTCCGACCTGGGGGCAGATGGGGCAAGTGCAGCCAGGGGCCGTAGACCCGAGCATCTCGTTCGCCATTGATGGACAGGTGGCCGTGACCTGCGTTGGGCTGGTTGGCCTGGTTAACCTGCTCTGGCGCAAAACGGAAGTTCGTGGTTTGAATTTCTAGATTCCACCCCCGCACTGGGTCAGGGTGGGCCACCAGGGTAACCGTCGGAACCGGCTGCCCGGCGGGAATTTCAATCGTGCCGTGCCCGTGAGGGTGGTCCCCCACATCTGAATGGCCAGACTCAGCGTGATTATTGGCGTCATGGCGGTGGGGTTGGCTGTCGGCAATATTGGGGCTGCCATCGGTGGCGTTAAGAGTGACGTTAGGGGCTGGGCTGCTACAGCCGAGCGTCAGTCCCACGGTGAGCAGTGCCAAGACAAGATTGGAGTTAGCGGTTAAAAATCGGCAAAAGGACATGGTTCTCTGTAGTAAATCGGGTCAAATGGGTTGGGATGAGCGTGTGGGTGATGGCCAGCGCGTCATCTTGAGGGTTCAAAATCAGCCTGGAAAGGCGATCGCTTGCATCACCCCATTGTCGTCACGGGGGTTTGCCACTCGTTGAGCAACGTCAAAATGTAGTGGTGTAACTGCTGTTCACCTTGGGACTGCGCGCAGTCTGCCGCCTGCTGTAAGTCGGCCACTCCGCCCCCCTGATCCCCTAGCGATCGCCTCAGCACCCCCCGCTTGAGGTAGGTACGGGCATGGCCAGGGTCGAGCGCCAGCACCTGGTTGAGATCCGCCAGGGCGTCATTGAGACGCCCCATCTGGTGGCAGGCGCAGCCATGGTTAAACAGTGCGCGAATATCATGACTATCGATGGCTAGAGCCTGGTCAAAATCCTGCAAAGCCGCCTGGGGCTGGGCCGCCATCAGCTTGGCCAAGCCGCGATCATCGTAGATATCGGTTAGTGGGGTTGGGTCCGAGGTAAGCGCTGCCGCCTGGTCAAAATCTGCGATCGCCGCCTCGAAGCGGTGCAGCGCTACCTGCACCAGCCCCCGGTTGTAGTAGCCCCGAAAATCGTCGGGATTCTGAACCAAGGCCTCAGTGTAATCGGCCAAAGCCTCAGCAAAATTCCCGGTGCGATAGAGGGCAATGCCTCGGTTGAGCCGATGTTCTGGCCTATAGTCATCGAGCTGAATGGCCCGACTACAGTCGGCAATGGCCTCGTCATAGCGCTCTAGCTGAACAGAACTGAGGCAGCGATCGCTCCACTCTGCCTTCTGGTCGGCAGAGCTGCTCAGAACCACTTGCCTTTCTGCCGAGTTCGCAGCAATAGGGGCCACGGGGGCAGCTGTGGTAGGCCCCGAACAGCCCAACCACAGCACCAGCGCTAGTAGGCAAAGACCAATGATTTTGGATGAGCCCATGGCGATGCCTCCTAGACAAACGAGAAACAGAAAGCCCCAACCCTTTGCAGAACTGGGGCGATTGAACTGGAAATCAGTGGGAAAAGCTACCAACCTTGCTCCGCTTGAGCCAGCACGTAGGCTGCTACATCGGCAATATCCTCATCGCTGAGCCGTCCCTTAAAGGCAGGCATGGCATTTTTGCCGTTGGTGACCTGATTTGTAATGGCCTCCACCGACGCCATCTCATACTTTTCTAGGTCGGTCTGCTTCAAGGTCTTAGCTCCGTTGACCACATTGCCGCCGCCGATGTGGCAAGCGGCGCAATTATTGCCAAAGAGCTGGCCACCATGGCCCAAATCCGCCGCCTGGGCCACTGGAGCCATCCACAGGGTATGGGCGGTTACAACCGCCACCATTGCTAACACAAGTTTTCGCATCGGTTTTACAGACACATTTCCTCTCGCAAAGCATTGTCTGGGGAAGGCTCTGTGAAATCAAAAGACAGCCCGTCAACTATTACAGATTGGAAACATAATCCAGTGGCGGGGAATTGGGTTTACGGTAGGCGGTAAGCGGTATAAGGCAGATCTTGAGCCGTAAACCTTGAACCGCATACCGCTTACCGTGTAGCTTTGACTCTAAGCCACCCCCTTCACCCATCCACCCGACACCCGCCTACCCCATGTCCCCCCTCCCCCGTCATCGCCCCCGCCAGCTTTCCCTCGGGCCGCTAGAGGCCGAAATTTTGGCCATCATCTGGGCTAAGGGCAGCGCTACGGTGAAAGAGATCCACGACCACATTCTGGCCGACCCCGATCGCGACTTGACCCAGGCTTCGGTGACCACAGTGCTCCAGCGGCTGGTCAAAAAAGGCTGGCTGCGCCGCGAGGCCAAACCCCGGGGCGAAGGAGGGCGCACCCGTCGGATCTATTGCTGGCAGCCCACGATGTCTCAGCAGGAGGCCAATGTGTTGGCAGCCCACCAGCAGCTTCAGAGTTTTTTGGCGGTCGGCAGCCCTGACCTAGTAGCCGCCTTTGCCGATAGCCTCGACATCGCTGAGTTGGACCAGCTCGATGCGATCGCCGCACGCCTGCACGCCCTACGCCATACCCAGCCGCCCAGCCGAGAGGAGGAGGAGTAATGCACGGTAGTCTACTGTTGCTTACTGGATTAATAGCGGTGGGGTGGCGGTGGCGGTGGCGATCAACCGCTGGCCCCTGGGCAGCCCGCTGGCAGTCGGCTCTGGTCGCCTTTTGTCTGCCGCCGTTGATGGTTATGCTCTCCGCCGGAGCTGTGCTTGCCATGGGGCACCAGGGCACCATGATGGGTTGGAGCGTCAGCCCCATAGGTTGCTGGGTCAGCCTGGGGGTGTTGGGGTTTGCCAGTGGCGTTGTGGCGCATACTCTGATGAGGGCGGCTGTAACCCATCTGCGGTTGCGACAATACCAGACCGTTACGTTACCCACTGGCGGCCATGCCCGCTTTATGGATACTGACCTACTGGTTGCGGCCCAGGTTGGGCTGTGGCACTCGTCTCTGCTGGTGAGCCGGGGCTGGTTAGAGCATCTGACCCAGGCTGAGCAGCAGGCCATGGTCGCCCATGAGCAAGCCCATGCCGACTACCGCGACCCGCTCTGTTTTTTGGGTTTGGGTATGATCCGGCGATTTTCCAATTGGCTGCCCAACACCCAGACGCTTTGGGAAGACCTGTTGCTGCTACGAGAAATTCGCGCCGACCAGATAGCGGCTCGCACGAGTGACCCACTGCTGCTGGCAGAGCTGCTGGTTAAGCTATCTCGGCAGATGACCCTAGCCACCCAAGGATATTCGTCTGATATTGAGTCTTATGTGGGGTTCAATGACTCCCTATCCCTCAGTCGTCTAGAGCAGCGGGTGAATGCTTTACTGGAACCTGATTCGGTAGCGGAACCCGCTGTTCCAGGTTGGGGGCGACTGATGTGGCTGATAATTGCTGTACTGCCCCTAGCTACGACCTGGCTCCACTCCTGATGGACTTGCATTAAGCAAGGTAATTAGAGTTCTGAATAGTACCAACGTTCTTCCAAAATCTTGTGTGCCTGAAGTCGCACCCAGCTTAGTGGTCGTTGAATTCTATACTTTGTCAGGCGATTAGCCTACTGTTAACTGGTTTGAGGCAGCACCTGTTCAGCAGGGCCAAAGATTTTATCGGTGAGTTTCACGTACCAGACCGTCGCTTGCATTTGAATGATGTAAGCCGTGGCAATGATCAGGGAAATTTCGGTAGTATTCTAGACCTGTGTATTGCCTATCATACAGGCCACCCAAATTCATAGCGGTTGAGGAACATCCCAATCACCGTGTCATGCATCAAGACCGATTTAGGGAAGCAGATGGTTTTGCGCGCCAACCGTTTGATTCGAGTCCTTAGCGTTAAGTGTTTTCGTTCAATGCGCTGCGTGTTCGTTTTACCCACCGTATGCTGTTCGGGTTCAAGCAACCGTCGGTAAGCGCCCCACCTATCGGTGTAAAACTGCTGGATGCCAAAGGGGGCGAGCAACGACATCAGCGCGGAGAGGGCGGCATCGTGATGGGGCGCTAGAACATAGGCCAGCACGGCCCCGGTTTGGTGGTCGATGGCGTGCCAGAGCCATCGTTGCTGCTGCTTGGATTGCACAAAGCTCCACATCTCATCCATTTCCGCTTCCGCTACTCGCACGATCACGGCGGTCGTGGGAGGCGTTGGCGTCTGCTCTAACACCGCCCGGTTAACCGCCTCCAGATGCCGATGTTTTTTTTATTCCTCAATCACGGTCGTCTGACTCACCTTCAGCACCCGAGCCGTATCGCGAATGCCGCTGCCATTCATCGCCCTATCACTGATTTGCCGCTTGACCTCAGGCAGGTAGCCTCGGTAGGTGTAATCGCGGATGAAAGAGGTCCGCAAACACGCGGTGTTGCGGCAGCGATAGCGCGGCTTGCCTTCATCGCTTTTGCCATTTTTGACGACATCCGGGGTGTGGCACGTAGGACAGCAGACGGGTTCAAGAACCATGAGCAGAAAGGGGATATCGGGACTCTTCACAGCTTGTCATAAAACACAGGTCTAGAACACCACCGACACGGTGATTGGCCTATTCATCAACCGCTATGAATTTGGGCGGCCTGTATGACAAGCAATACACAGGTCTAGAACATTACCGTGCCGTGCCTATGTCGCTGGCAATGAAAGAGAGCCACTCACAACAGTGACGCAAAAATTTGTTATTGGTCTCGACATAACTGTTCGCACTTGATATATTATACGAACAGTTAATACATAAGCACTATGAATCAATATCAGCGTCAACGCGAGAATGAAAACCTGCCGGTGCGGCGGAGGCCGAACAGCGAGTATCGAAGCCGCGAGTATCTGACGCTAGATGAGGTGACCCGGCTGATCGAGGTGGCTAAAGTGCGGGGGCGGTATTGTGTCCGGGATCATGCCCTGCTGCTAATGATGTTTCGTCATGGCTTGCGGGTGACTGAGGCAGCCACGATGCAGTGGGATACGGTGATGCTCTCCGAGCGTCGAGTGGTGATTCACCGGCTTAAGCGCGGTATACAGGGCAATCACCCACTGCAAGATGATGAGGTGGCGGCATTGGTGGCACTGCGGGAAGCTTACCCTAATAGCCCGTACCTATTTCCCAATGAACGCGATGACCATATCACCAGGGCGGCGGTCGCGCAGATTGTAAAGCGGTGCGGTGAACTAGCGGAGTTATCCATTAGGGTTCACGCGCAAATGTTGCGGAACTCTTGTGCATCCCATTTAGCGAACCAGGGGCTAGATACTCGCCTGATTCACGAATGGCTAGGGCTCTGTAGCGCTGAATATATGGCGAGGTATAGCCAGATCAATCCGGGTCGATTCGATCAGATTAGCTGGACTTGATGTGCGACGAATGGACGGTGATCAATCGTAAATCCCTTTAATCCGGAGCTGCCCATATCGCTCCCGCTTCAGCCACCGTTTACGGCCCATTTGCCGGAGGTCATAGCGACAATGGCAGGGCGCACACAGCGCCTTCAGGTTGGCGCGGGAACAATCAGCAGGGATGTGATTCAGGTGGGCCACCGTCAACAGAAACCGCCGGGGAGCTTGCCGATACTCCACAACCACCGGGCAAGTCTCCAGGTCTCCCGTGGTACAGATTCGTTGCATGAAGTCCTGTGGCGATTCCCCAGGGCGCATACAGGGGCGGCCACAGAACTCGCAACACGAGTCCACCTCAGCCTTAATGGCACGGGCCATCGTGCCCCAGTTCGGCGGATATAACTTGCGGTCCATCGGCATCGCACTCCCTCCATCGGTCGGGATATCGCAGAAGGTAGCCCCATCAGGATATCCACAACGGACAGGCCACCCAAAAACAAGACCCTCTATTTTCAGATATAGCTATATCTGAAAATAGAGATCGCTCCATCACGCCATGGGGGCCTATGAATACTGCCGGTCTTCCGCCGCAGCACAGGCCAAGCCAGTCACTGGTGCAGAGGAATCTACCTCCGCGCAAATGACTTACCGCTACCGCCCTAAGCCGTCAGTCTCTCGATAGGCATCAACATCCACTCGGAGCTGGTTACGAGCCCAGCGCTCCAGCAGTTCTGACCTAGAGCAATGCTCGAGCTTTGCGAGCTGCTTAAGCCACTGCCGTGCAAAGGGAGTCAGCGTAAAGTTAGTGGGCTTCTTGAGCTCATCATAGGCTAAAGGCTCTCCTCGAGAAGCCCTGCGTTTTTTTCGCTTGGAAGGGGGCTTCGGGTCTTGCGACGCATACTTATCAGCCATCGGGATACCTTTGAGTCAGTGACGTGGCCTAGCACTGGGTAGGCCCATGGAACCATACCCAATTATGCTGCATCACCCAGGTTGTGAAGAACACCAGAACTATCACCAGGCATGGATCCCCGGCAAAACATAAGTTTGACTAATGCGTATTAGACACGCATTAGATAAGCATTAGCTTGGTGATATAAGCAAAAAGCACATTTATATCACCATGTTAATACGTATACACTGACCCGGCTATAACTGTCCTAATCCTTCCCAAGCCATGCTCTGAGCGGACTTTATCAGCTAAGGCAACCATGATTACATCATTTTTTGCACTGCTAATGACGAGTCTAATCATACTTGCATCATTTTCCGCAACTTAATCATGTGTCATTTGCAATCTAAAATTATTGATAGGCCAATAAATATGTCAGTTTTATTACTAATAAAAATGCTGGCAAGTCTTGGAATAGAAGGGATTTAAGCCTTAAGATAAAAAATAAGCATTAATCTTCAATTCATGAATTTATAGCTCTGTCTATTGGTTAACTCTATTCTGAATGATTATCTAAATTAAGTTATTAGCTAGCCAGCTTTTAATCTGTCTAACAATGGCATCGATATTGGAATCTAAAACGGCGAGGTGATTCCCTGAAATGACTGAATTACCTAGTCCTGAGCTTCCTTCATCCCAGATTAAAGACGGCACCATGAAGCTGAGGAACAAAATCTTCGTGGGTGAGGGTGCCGTCTCGCACCTGATACCAGAGGTGAAACAGCGTTTTCTCTGCTGCCAGCAAGCCTTCGCCTATTGCTTGAGACACCCCACTCCGTTCTGCGATGCGGGTAAAATCTCG
>QLAH01000442.1_pt1 | contig 22037 bp, 21 predicted proteins | sample 4693081 | NCBI WGS metagenome assembly QLAH01 (sample SAMN09425401, study PRJNA476045) | Lake water metagenome, whole genome shotgun sequencing project.
CGGGCAGTCCTTTGTCGTGGATTCTGTTACTCCAGACGGCATGGCCCAAGTCACCGACCGGGATGGAAAAACGAAGCAGCTCAACCTCAATGGCAGGCAGCACCTCGACTATGCTTGGGTCAGCACTGTCCACAGCAGCCAGGGCAGAACCGCCAACCGAGTCCTTACCTTGATGGATAGGACCACGACCAATCGGGAATCGTTCTACGTCACCATTTCGCGGGCTAAACATCAGCTCAGGCTGTACACAAACGACAAAGCTGCTCTAGTGGCGCTGGCTCAGAAGCCGAAGGCCAAAGAGAACGTCAGCGATTACATCTTCTTCCTTTTCCAAGGAGCAACTCACCATGCCCAGACCCCGCAGACCCCGGACCAGCTTGCCCCAGCCTCTGAGCATCGAGATCTCGCAAAGCACATTGGAGAATCTGTTGGAGGGCACATTGACCAAAAGCTTGCAAACGATCTCTCAAGACCTCCAGCCGATCGCGAGCGAACTGACTGCCTTGCGTCAACAAGTCGCCCAACTGGAGCAGCAAATGCAACAGACCCAACAGACCCTACCGCAGACTTTGAACGACAGCTTGAATCACTTTCTGGTGCAATTGCAGACTTCGTTGCAGAACGAAACCTCAGCGACTGCACGGGGGAGTTTGCAGCAGCAGTTACAGCAGTTGGTCGCGGCCTTGAGTACCTGGAGCAATCAGCTCAAAGCCGAAGTCAGCTTGCAACAGCAGTTGCTCGCCTCCATGCAGCGATTGGAAGAGAAGCTGACAGCAGCCAATCTGCCCAACTGCTCGACTCCGAGCAACTCCTAGCAAACCAGTCAGCATCAGAGCAGGAGAATTTGCCCTCCAGCGAAGACGGCGCAGCGGTGCAGTATCGACAGCTCTGGCAGCGCTACAGTCAGAGCATTCAGGCCAGCAACCCGGTGCAGCAGGACTATCTGGCCGCAAAGCGGGCGTTTGAGGGGGGCTGTAGCCCCAAACAGATTGCGCTGATGCTGATTGCAGGCAGCTCCTATGTCCAGCAGATCCACCAGCAGCAGGGCAAGGCAGTGGCCAGAGATTATGTCAACCAGACGGCTCAAGCTGCTTGCTCACAAGCATCTGTACAGAAGCGAATTAGCCCGATACAGAAAGGAGAGGGTAGAGAATTAGGAGGCTATTGACCATACCACTGTTTTCGCCACTGCTCCATCTGGGCGATCTCCTGCTGCTGGCTGCTAATAATGTCTTGAGAGAGCTGCTTGATCTCAGGACGGTCGGTTTTCTCCATCGCCTGATTTGCCATCTCAACTGCTCCCTGATGATGCGGGATCATGGCATTAATGAATCGCAGGTCAAACTGGTCGTCGGCTGCGCCCAAGTCCCCGGACATCATCATGCTGTTTCGCATCTCCTCGGTCATCGGCATCATGTGCCCCATTTCTGCGTGATACATCATGGGAGTTTCCGCCATTGTGGGGTACCAAGCCTTCCGCCATTCCTTCATTTGCGCGATCTCTTTATCCTGAGCATCGATAATCTCTTGAGCAAGCTGCTGAACCTCTGGGCGCTTAGATTTCTGTAGCGCCTCTTGTGCCATTTCGACTGCGCCTTCATGGTGAGGAATCATTGCGTCAATGAATCGCAGATCAAAAGCTTCATCTTTTGGCCCCAGATCCATGTTCATGCTGCTGTGATCCATACCTGACATGGATGAACCGGGGCTTTGGTTCATCTGCATTCCACCATGATCCATGCCTGGCATGGGGCTTTGAGCAGTTTGAGAAGCGGATTCGCTGCTCGTTGTCTGGGTTCCAGGAGAGTTGGCACAAGCCGCGAAACCGACGGACAGTAGAGTGGTCAGCCCGCCCAGTGCAAGCATGGTTAAAGATTGTTTGGCTGTCTTTGCTGCTTTGAACATGATTACCTACAGTTGCGTGGTGATTTAACTCTATTTTGACTGTAGACTTTCCAGGCGGCTGGAAAGTCAAGAGCGGCTGACAGTATTCAGCATTATCACTAATAGTCTTCAGTTATACAGATCAAAACCGTTACTGCTTCCCCGCTCTTTGACGTTCATCGCCAAGGATGATTGAGCGGTAGAATGAATCGATCACGTTTTGATGGAAACATAACAATCAGCTTCCCCCGGTTGTCTAGGCTCTGGCCAGCTTGGACAGCAGCGCAGAGTAACGTGCAGGTTACGATGTCATCTGATAATCCTTCAGATTGAGCTAATCGCCTGCCAAATACTACTGCTTCATCGTCGCGCACTAAAACTACTTTGCTGCTCCAATCAGGAGCCAGCGGCGCAGAAAGGGCTGTTGCTGCGATTCGCATGGGCTGCTCAAAGTCTGGGTGGGTATCAGCCAAAGACTGGTGACTCACTAGTTCAACCGCAATTGCTCGAAATTGAGGCTTACGTTGCTTCAGGGCAGCTATCACCTCCTCCAATCCATCTTCGCGAATACCCGTAATCAGAATGTCGATCGCGCCATTGGTTACCTGCCAGATGCTCTCAGCTTCCAACTGCATTGCCTTTTGACCTATTGCCAGATGCGCGACACATCGCTCCTGCCGTTCAATTTCAAAGAGAGGTTGAACCGACAGCTTTCCGGGGCTGGATGAATTGAGCCGTGACTTCATAGAAGGCTAGCACCGCTTGAATTTCTCTCCCATCATTTCACAAGAAGATGAAATCAGGATGAAACGCAGGAGAAGCAGCATTCTGCGCTGGTTCTGGCCTAAATCGCTGGTGTCAGACGATCTATCGACATGGATCTAGCCCGGTTTTAAGCTAGAACCTGAGTAGCAGCCTGGTTCGATTGCTGTTTTGCTGGTTCAACTTTGACGGTGCCACGAAACATATTCATGCCGCAGGCAAACGTATAGGTTCCGGGTTCGGAGGGCGTGAATTCAATCGCTGTCACCTGATTCAACGGCAGAGTCCGGGAAATGTGGAAGTCAGGAAACCGCACTTCCTCCAGGCAGCTACTCGGATCTCTGCGGTCAAACTTGAGCCGCACCGGCTGGCCCGCCTGCACCACAATCTGACTCGGCTCATAGCCGCCGTTCACTGTGACGGTCACTTCCTGCACGCCTGCCTGAACCTGAGCCTGACGGGCTTTTGGTTTGCTGAACAGGAACCACCATAGCTCCAGGCCAATCAGCCCCGCCCCGCCCAGAGTGACCGCAATTTTGCTGCCAAGCGGCTGCTCGATGCGTTGAAAGCCTTCGCTCTCAGTCATCTCCATTGAATGTCCGGACATGGCTCCAGGCATCTCGGAGGCAATTGTCCCGGAGATCGCACCTAGCAGAAAACCAAATCCAGCTAATGTTCCTAAAGCTGTTTTATTCAACATATCATTCTCCCTAGCTCAAGGCTCGCGGCCTGAAATTGCGTAGACGCAGCGCGTTGGTCACGACCGAAACTGAACTGAAGGCCATTGCAGCACCGGCAATAATCGGATTCAGCAGCCAGCCGAAAATTGGGTAAAGAATGCCAGCAGCGATTGGAATTCCGGCCACGTTGTAGACAAAGGCAAAAAACAGGTTTTGCTTAATGTTGCGGATTGTGGCGCGGCTGAGCTGAATTGCCGTCACGATGCCTTGCAGATCGCCGGAGATCAGGGTGATATCGCTGGCGGCAATTGCCACATCGGTGCCGGTGCCAATCGCCATGCCAACATCGGCCTGAGCCAGAGCAGGCGCGTCGTTGATGCCATCTCCCACCATTGCCACAACCTTGCCCTCGGCCTGAAGCTGGGCTACGGTGGCGGCTTTCTGGTCGGGCCGCACTTCTGCCAGCACTCGCCGAATTCCGACTTCTCGCGCAATCACTGCTGCTGTGCGCTGGTTGTCGCCAGTCAGCATCACGACTTCTAATCCCAGCTTCTGGAGCGCCCGAATCGCAGCTGCTGAAGAAGGTTTGACCGCATCCGAGATGCCCATGATTGCCTCGATCTCGCCGTCTACAGCCATCCAGACAACCGTTTTGCCCAGATATTCCAGCCGCTCTGCCTGGGATTGTAGCGCTGCGGTTTCGAGGCGCAGTTCGTTCATCCAGCGCAGGGTGCCGATCTGGACCTGCTGACCTGCTACAGTGCCCTGGACGCCGCTACCCGTCACGGCCTCAAAGTTTTTAGCTTCGAGTGATCCTGCCCCCTGGGTCTGGCCATATTGCACCACGGCTTCGGCCAGTGGATGCTCGGAGTTGCGCTCGATGGCGGCAGCTAAACTCAGCAGGCGGATTTCGTTGCTGTCAGCCGTTCCTCTGACTGTCATCAGATCGGTCACGGTTGGTTTCCCCTGAGTGATCGTGCCAGTTTTGTCCAGAACGATTGTTTGAATGCGGTGCGCCTGTTCTAGACTTTCAGCGCCTTTGATCAAAATGCCGTTCTCAGCCCCTTTACCTGTGCCGACCATAATCGAAGTCGGCGTTGCTAGACCCAGGGCGCAGGGACAGGCAATAATCAGAACGCCCACCGTGGTAATCAGCGCCATTGTGACGTTGCCCATCAGGTTGTACCAGATTACGAAGGTCAGGATCGCAATCGCAATCACCGCAGGCACAAACCAGCCTGTCACCTGGTCAGCCAGTCGCTGAATCGGCGCTTTTGATCCCTGGGCCTGCTGTACAAGCTGAACCATCTGAGCCAAGAAGGTGTCTTTGCCGACTCGCGTTGACCGGAACTTGAAGCTGCCGGTTTTGTTGATCGTCGCGCCAATCACTTCATCGCCTGCCTGCTTCTGCACAGGCAAACTTTCCCCCGTCACCATTGCCTCGTCAATCGTGGAAGCGCCGTCGATGATCTCACCGTCTACCGGAACCTTTTCGCCCGGACGCACCAGGATAATATCTCCCAGCATTACCTCAGCGATTGGAATATCAACTTCACGCCCGTCTCGAATTACCCGCGCCGTTCTAGCCTGCAAGCCCATCAGCTTGCGAATTGCTTCCGAGGTCTGACCCCTGGCCCGGTTTTCCAGCAGCCGTCCCAGCAGAATCAGGGCCACAATTACCGCCGCTGGCTCGTAGTAGACATCGGGCCGCAGTCCTTGCGCCGTGAACCAGCCTGGGGCTACCGTCGGAAACAACGAGTAAAAGTAGGCCGTGCCTGTACCCAGCGCCACCAGCGTATCCATTGTGGAGGTATGACGCTTCAGGGCTTTCCAGGCGTTGACAAAGAAATCACTGCCGCCCCAGAACAGCACAGGCGTAGTCAGCACGAGCTGGAGCCAGGGATCATGCAGCCACATCGGGATGAATGGAAGCGGTAGGCCGGCCATCATTGGCAGCGAACCGATTACCAGAACGGCGCTGATTATGCAGCTCACCCAAACCTTGCGCGTTAGCTTGCGCTGTTCGACTTGTCGCGCTTGGCGTTCACTGTCGGCCTCCGGCGCAAGCACGTCATCCTGCATGGGTTGGGCTGAATAGCCCGCTGCGTCTACCGCCTGCTGAATTGTGGCGATATCGGTCTTGGCAGCGTCGTAGGTGACAGTGGCCTGTTCTGCGCCAAAGTTAACGCTGCACTGCTGTACGCCCGGAACGGACTGAATCGATTGTTCGATGTTGTTGGCGCAGGAGGCACAGCTCATGCCCCGCAGTTTTAGACTTTCTGTTTTCATGTTTAACCTCCAGTTGTCCAGAAACCGACTTAAAAGCCTGAGACGCTTGAGGGCGGTTTGCTTTCAATCAGGGGACAAATTGCGGCATCTGCCAGAGCAGACGGCTGTTTGTCAGCTAGCATCTCCTGCAATTCCTGTTTCAAAAGCGCCAACTGCTGCATTTGTCGATCAATCTCGACCAGTTTCTTCCGCAGTCTGGCCTTGACTTGATCGCAAGGTAGGCTGCCCTGATCATGCACCGCTAAAATTTCACCGATTTCCGATAGGCTCAACCCCAAACACTGGGAGCGCTTGATGAAGCTGAGCCGAGCGAAGATGTCTGGATCAAAGACACGAAAGCCACCTTCTGTGCGACTGGTTGATCTCAGCAACCCCAGCTCTTCGTAGTAGCGAATCGTCTTAATCGGCACACCCGTTTGCTTGGATACAAGACCAATCAACAGCTTTGGCTGGGTCAACATAGCAATTTCAACCCCTCAAATCCCCAATATTGTCTGTCAGCAAAAGTAGCCTATGCCACGGTGTAGCCTGCACTCGTGATCGCCTGTCTCACCGCAGTTGCATCAACCTGGGTTTCGATGCTGACCTGTTTGGTTTTAGTGTCAGCGTTCACCTGTGCCGCTGGATCAACGGCTGTAACGGCTTTGGTGATGGTATCAGCGCAGGCAGAGCAGGCCATATCGGGAACGGTCAATTCGAGAGTCATGGTGGTTTTCAGTCTGAGCGACTGTCCTTCAATTGAACTAGCTCTATCCTAGACTCTCTAGTCCACTAGAGAGTCTAGAGGGTGAGCCTACGACTTTGAATAGAATTTAAATTTCCGTCAGCCTCAGCAGCATGAGCCTATAAAAGTGCGAAGCCCCACAGGTTGGTAGGGCTTCGCAAGCATCGATTGAGAGAGCTAGTCAGGCCGCCATCATCGTTGCCATCTGGCGGCAGGACTGGGCGCAGCGACGGCAGGACTGGGCACAACGCTGGCAGTGGTCGTGGTCATGCTTTTCACATTCCGCCGCACAGCGCTCACAGGCTTCAGCACAGACACCGCAGAGCTGGGCATGAAGCTCAGAACCCCGCGCCATGAACCGAGCGCAAATATCGCAGGTGTCAGCACAGTCGCGGCAGAGCTTGATGCATTGCGCCATCATTTGCACCATATCGCTGCTGAGGCAGGCTGTCGCGCAGTTTTCGCAGTCGCGTAGACAGTCTAGGCAGTTCTGAATGCAGGTCTCTAGCTGGGATTGGTGAGATTGGGTCATAGTCATTGGTTTTGCTCCTAGGCTTAAGGTATTCAGAAGGTATTGCTCAATGCTTCACCAGTTACCTTACAGACGATTTACCAAGCTTGCGTCCTACTGCCGAAGTAGAAACAAGTTGCCCAATTTTCCATCCATCGGACGACAGGCTTTTCATCCTGATTTCACATTTTTGTGATTCGCTGAGAAAAGTTAAAGTAATTAGCTAGATGCTTTGAGGGTGGCTTTGCGCGGTCTACCACCTTTTTTACCATTTTGGCGAGATGACTGGGTTTTGGCGGCAGATTTAGCGGCTCCACCTTTTTTGGCTAAGGCGGTCATCCACTGGCGTGAACCAAAAGTGCCTTCTAGTAGGGCTGGAATGTAGAGGTCGACATCTAGAGCTTCCCAGTGTAGCCCTGTTCCGGAAGGAGTGATTTCAATGTCTGCTAAGTCTTCTGCGGTAGCTCCTGCAAGTCCTTGACCGAGGTGGGCGGGAAAGCAGAAGCGGGTTTGATTGGAGAAGATGATCTCAATGAGTCCGGTTTCGCTCTGATAGGTGGCAGCGATCGCGACGGGATGAGTAAGTTGGTTGAGTTCGCCGCGAATAGTAGCGATCGTATATTCATCTACTTTCGGTTCAATGAATTTCGCCATGATATTCACTCCATTTTTGCAATAGCAGAGCTTGATTTTCTTGAACTAGCGCAACGGCTTTGGCGAGGTCTTTACGGTTGAGTCCATTGTTAGTTATGGCGTGGGCTTTGCCATCTTTACCCGCAATTTCAATTCTGGCTTCGCCTCCTGCCTTGAACACATGAACGTGGCTAGGGAGATGGTCGTTTGGGAAAACCCGAAAGGATAAACCATCTTGCTTGAACACAGTCACCATAGTTTCTCGATTAAACCTAATCGGTTAGGTTTTGTCAATGAAGCTTTTGGTAGAAATAATAGTTTCACCTGAGACTCAGGAACTTTTATGCACTACTAAGCATAAAGGTCTGTGAAATTGGGATGCTCTGCAACTCAAAATATGCCGCTCACGATAAAGCCCGTGTTTCATCCTGATTTCACATTTCTGTGGAATTCTGGAGGGTATTGAATAAAGTTCGAGTCCCTTCACGGTTAGTCTGCTCTCTGACCTCTCAAATCTGGCTCCATCGCTAATTTGATGCTCTGACTGCTCTTGATGCTGCTTTTAACCTCAATGCCAACCCACACTAACTGCACCTATGAAATTTCTGATGGACTCCCTTAACTGCGCTCATCCTGTTGCTCAGCGTCAACTCTCTAGGGCCGTACTTGCCTTGGCTCTGTTCGCTTCCCCTAATGCCGCGCTGGCGCATGGGGGACATGGGAATGAGTTTCAGGGCGGCGGGAATTCAGCACAACCCACTAGTGATATTCAGGTCGATGCAGAAACAGCCAAGCGAATTGGGCTGAAGGTTGAGCCAGTCTCTCGGCAGCGTCTGGCGATAGGCATCAAAGCAACGGGACAGATCGAAGCCGCACCAAGTCGTCAGGTAGAAGTCACTAACCCGGCAGGTGGAACAGTCGTGAAGCTGTATGTGCAGCCTGGAGATACGGTACGGCAGGGTCAAGCGCTGGCGATGATCACGAGCGCAGAACTGGCAGAATTGCGCGTTGCTGCTCTGGATCGACGGGCGGAAGCATCTGGTACGGTTCAAGAAGCCCAAACAAATCTGCGCTTAGCGCAGCAAAACTATCAGCAGCAGCAGCAGATTGCTCAAACCGCGATTGCCCAGGCTCAAACCGAGCTGCGAGTGGCGCAAGAGCAGTACGACCGCGATCAGGAACTCTCTCAGCAGGGCGCACTCCCGCGTCGGCAGGTTTTAGAATCGGAGGCGCGGCTGGCTACTGCCCGAAATGCTCTTACTGAAGCAAAGAGTGGGCTTCAGGTTCTAGAAGCCTCGGCTGACCTGCAACGCGCTCAAACTGCTGTTAAAGTGGCGCAAGAGCGAGCTGCACTGAGTACTGTCACCTACAGCACTCGCCTGAAACAGTTGGGAACGCAAGCCAACCCAGATGGCACGATCACGATCACAGCGCCAATTTCAGGTCGAGTTGCCGATCGCGAAGTGACGCTGGGTCAATCTGCCGAAGATGCGGGAGCCGCTTTGATGACGATTGTGGATGACCGCACGGTTCTCGCTACCGCCAACATCTATGAGAAAGACCTAAATCAAGTCGCGATTGGCCAGCCGGTGCGCGTCACGGTGGCAGGATTCCCAGACCGCAGCTTTCAGGGACGGGTAACAGTGGTGGGGGCAGTAGTAGAAGGGGAAACTCGCGTTGTGCCGGTCAAAGCGGAAATCGATAACCCTGACAGTGCCTTAAAGCCGGGTATGTTTGCTGACATAGAAGTGATCACAGATCGCACGGCAGAGCCAGTGCTGGCCATTCCCCGTTCAGCACTCATTGAAGTGAACGGTACACAGACGGTCTATGTGAAAAATGGCAGCGCCTATCAGTCTGTGGAAGTTACACTGGGAAAAACAGCGGGTGAATGGGTTGAAGTACAAAATGGTTTATTTGAGGGAGACATGATCGTAACTCAAAGAGCCGCACAACTCTATACTCAATCCTTACGGGGAGGCAGCGCCAAACCAGAAGCGGAAGCAACAGGAGCAGAATCAACAGCAGAGACAAATGCTGTAAATACTCTACCCTGGTGGATATTTGCCATCAGCGGTACTGCCATTGCAGCGAGTACCTTTGCCGCAGGGACTTGGTGGGCTAGTCGTCGCGTTCGGCATTCCCTGGCTCCAGATCTCTCGCTTTACAACAGCTTGGAAACTAATTCACCTGCTCTAGCGACTGAACCTGTTGAAAAGCAGGAAACGCCTCATAAATCTCATTGATATTTAACCTATTAGACTTAAGCCATGCTCAACGCTATTTTGAAGTGGTCGATCGTCCAGCGTTGGCTGGTCGTGATTGGGGCCATTCTAATCACGGTTTTGGGGGCGTATAATCTGACTCGAATGCCGCTGGATGTGTTTCCCGACTTTGCTCCACCCCAGGTAGAAATCCAAACTGAAGCAACTGGACTAGCTCCCGAAGAAGTTGAGTCCCTGATTACGTTACCAATCGAGAGCGCTGTGAACGGGACACCGGGCGTGGAAACAGTGCGGTCATCCTCTGCGGTCGGCATTTCTGTGGTTAAGGTGATCTTCAACTGGGGTACAGATATCTATCGAGCTCGACAGCTCGTGACTGAACGGCTGCAACAGGTGCAGGAAAAGCTGCCAGAAGGCATTGGAACTCCGCAAATTTCGCCCGTTTCTTCCCCGATTGGCACCGTGCTAATGTATGCCTTCACTGCTGAAACCACTTCCTTAATGGAAGTGCGGCGGCTAGTTGATCGCGATGTCACTAACCGGCTGTTGGCGGTTCCCGGCGTTTCGCAGGTGATTGCTTACGGCGGCGATGTGCGGCAGTATCAGGTGCTGGTTGATCCAGCTAGACTGTCTGCTTTTAACGTCTCGCTGTCGGAAGTCACGGAGGCGGCGGAAGCAGCCAATGTCAACGCTGCCGGAGGATTTCTAACCACGCCCGATCAGGAAATGATCATTCGGGGCGTAGGGCGATTGGAGTCGATCGATCAGTTGGGCTATTCGGTTGTCGCTGCTCGTGATGGTAAACCCGTGCTATTGCGCGATGTGGCAGAGGTCCAGCTCGGTGCTGCTTTGAAGCGAGGTGATGGCAGTGTAAACGGTCAGCCGGCAGTCGTCGTCGTGGTGAATAAGCAGCCGATGAACGACACGCCAACCGTCACTCAAGCGATTGAACAAGCAATGGAGGGAGTAAAAGCGGGATTGCCAAAAGATATCAAGGTAATCGAAACCTTCCGACAGGAAAACTTTATCGAGGCATCGATTGAGAATGTGTTGGGTTCCCTGCGCGATGGCATCATTATTGTGTCAGTGATTCTGCTGCTGTTTTTGATGAACTGGCGCACAGCAGTGATTACCCTCAGCGCCATTCCGTTGTCGGTATTGATTGGGATGCTGATCCTCAATGCCTTTGGACAGGGCATCAACACAATGACCTTGGGCGGTCTGGCAGTAGCAATTGGATCAGTCGTTGATGACTCGATTGTCGATATGGAGAATGCCTATCGAGGATTACGCAAAAACCAGCTTGAAGGTACACCAGAGCATCCCTTCAAAGTAGTCTACGACACGTCAGTTGAAGTGCGGGTCAGCGTCATCTTCTCGACCGTGATCATCGCGGTTGTGTTCGCGCCCATTTTCAGTCTCACTGGAGTGGAGGGCCGCATCTTTGCGCCAATGGGAATTGCCTATCTAGTCTCCATTTTTGCCTCTACGTTTGTGGCAATGACCCTATCTCCAGCCCTCTGTGCAATTCTGTTAGCCCGTCAAAATTTGCCGAGTGACGAAACCTGGGTGAGCGCGTTCTCCCAGCGGCTCTATCGTCCAGCACTCCATTTTGCGGTTCGGCGCGCCAAGATAGTTTTGATGATTGCTGCTGCATCATTGATTGCTTCTCTGCTGGTCTTCACCAGTTTAGGTCGCGTATTTCTACCAGAGTTCCAAGAACCTTCTCTGGTCAATGCCATGTTGCTGTATCCGGGCGTGTCTTTAGAAGCAACCAATCAAGCAGGATTAGCAATGCAGGATGCGCTCAAAGGCGATCCGCGCTTTTCATCAGTGCAGTTGCGGTCGGGACGCGCTCCGGGGGATGCAGATGCCGGAGGCGTAAACTTGGGGCATGTAGATGTAGAATTAAGCGCTGAGGGCATGAAGAATCGGGAAGGTTCAATTGAAACGATTCGGGCTGAATTTGCCCGTATTCCGGGTGTGGCTCCCAGCATCGGTGGATTTATCAGTCACCGCATGGATGAAGTATTGTCGGGGGTACGCAGCGCAATCGCAATCAAAATCTTTGGCCCTGATTTAGCAGAACTGCGTTCGATTGGTAGCGAGGTCGAAGCCGCAGTCCGAGATGTGAACGGGTTGGTAGACTTGCAGCTAGAGCCACAAGTGCCGATTCGACAGGTGCAAATTCAGTTCGACCGGGCAGCAGCAGCGCGCTATGGTCTGAGCGTCGGGCAACTTTCAGAAATGATTGAAACGGCTCTAAATGGTCGGATTGTATCTCAGGTTCTGGAGGAACAACAGTTGTTTGACTTGGTGGTATGGCTGAAAGACGAGGCTCGGAATAATACAGAGACGATTCGTAATTTACTGGTAGACACCCCTATGGGGCAGAAAATTCCTCTGGCTCAAGTTGCACAAATTGACTACGGCACTGGTCCCAACACGATTAACCGAGAGAACGTGTCGCGCTTAATTGTTGTATCAGCTAACGTGTCCGGACGCGATTTAGGATCAGTTATCGAAGATGTTCAGGCTAGGGTTAAAGCATCTGTGCCATTGCCGTCTGGCTACTTTATTCAATATGGTGGACAGTTTGAATCGGAGCAGCAGGCGAGCCGCAATTTGCTGATTTTTGGCGGATTGGCAATCGTTGTTATGGCGGTTCTGATGTACTTTGCGGTTAAATCAGTCGCCGGAATGCTGATGATTATGATTAACCTGCCGCTGGCTCTAGTGGGAGGTATCTTTTCGATTGCGCTAGGGGGCGGCGTTGTCTCGGTGGCTTCGCTAGTGGGGTTTATCACCCTATTTGGTGTGGCCACTCGCAACGGCTTGCTGCTGGTCGATAACTACAATAGTAAGCTGGCGCGGGGAATGCCCCTTCAGCAGGTAATTGTCGATGGCTCGATGGAGCGACTGGTGGCAATTTTAATGACGGCTTTAACCTCTGCTTTGGGCATGGTGCCGCTGGTGATTGGCGGCGGAGCAGGGCAGGAAATTCTCCAGCCGTTGGCAGTTGTGGTACTGGGAGGACTGTTTACCTCGACAGCGCTGACGCTGCTGGTGCTGCCTGCCCTATACGCGCAGTTCGGTCGGTTTCTGGTGCCTCAACAGTTGGACAAAGCCGATCCTAGCTCAAATGTAATCGAGCAAGATGGGAGAGTTGATCAGAAAGCGAATGCTATGCTGACAGACTGGTGATAACTCTTGATTTCATTCAGTGATTTTTCTGTTAATTTGAGGATAATTTATGCAGTTCAAGCTTTCTATTGTAGGTATCTTGAGTCTTAGTCTTTTCGGCTTAGCAAGCTGTGCTAGCGGCGGCAATCAAGCAATCACTGAAAGCAGCCCTACGGCTAGCTTTCCCATTGAGAGCAGCGTTGCCAATTCTCCAACTCCGGAATCCCCTGCTGCGTCCCAAACTACGGCTGTGGAATCGTCTGACTCCCACGGTGGACAGGGCGGACAGGTGATTGAATCAGGTCACTATCACTTAGAATTTATTCCTGGAGCAGAAGCCAACGGCACGCATCTCGACTTCTTTCTGCAAAAGGGCGACAACCATGAAGCGATTCCCGGTGCTAAAGTCATCGCACAGGTTCAATTACCAGATGGTACTCAGCAATCATTGAATATGGAGTATGATGCGGCAGGTAAGCACTATACGGTTTTGCTGCCTGCTACTGCGGCTGGAGAGTATAGGGTTGCAATTCTGTCGGATGTTGGCGGCGAGAAGGTGAATGGACGCTTTACCTTTACCAAGTAGAACCTCTATTGTAGATTTTTATAGAACAGTGATTGCTTCAGCTGAGGTGATCATCGTTTTTTGGTATATTTGCCATTTCATTCAATCAAATTTCATGCCCAATTCACTTTTGAACTGTAAGTTGGTAATTGTACAATCACACCACCAGTTCAAACCATTTACCACAGGGAAGTGATCTAACGACTCTGTGGTTTCTCTACTATGAATACTCTTATTGTATTAACATCTTTGCTACCCGTTGCTTTAGTCTGGCTGTCAGGTGAGCGATTTAGAGCAAAGCAAGCTCATATTACTCGTAGCGGTGCTTATCCAAATCGAGTCCATCTACCTAGCTCTACTCACTTTATTGAGATTCTAACCCAAGAGCAATTAGCCTCTCTGCTAATTTATATTCCATCTGGGCTAACTGTTGAATGCATTCAAGTCACAGATGAGCAGTTTAAACTAATCCCACACTTTGCTACCACAACAGAATTCAGCCTTTTAATTGATCTAAATTTATATATTCAGCCAGGTAGTACTTTTACTGTCTCTATGCAAGGCGTGAGAACCTCTGACCGCTCTGAGCAGGTCTGGAGGTATGAAGTATATGCAAAATATTTGAATGGCTCTGAATTTCAGCGAATTGGTGTTGCCAACATACATACATATTCAGACATTAGGCTGCATCAAAAGATATTTAATTAAGTGCTACGAGATACATTTTTCACATCGTTTTCATTTTTGTTCTAGATAATGGAAGTTAAGCAAACCAAAGCAAGTCATGGTTATCTAGCTTTGGTAAGACTTACAGAATCTACAGGCATTCAAAGCTGTGATTCGTTTATTTTCCGTTTAGTTATCAAGGAGACTTTCCATGCAACGTATTCTACTTGCGATCCTGCTAGTCGCTGCTGCTTTCTCTAGCTTTGTTTCCTTACCTGCAACGGCAGCTAAAGATGCCATCTCCCGCGACCAGCAAGCCACAAATAAAACTGAAGATGGCAAAACCCATCGCCAGCAGCACCGTCAACAGATTCTAAACAAATAGAATAAAAGTTAACCCTTGTCCGTTAAAAAGCACAGGCTGTAATCGCTGAGTTTCTAGTAAGCTTATAGTGCAGCCTGTGCTTTATCGACTTCATCAACTGCGATGAAAATTTTGCTAGTCGAAGATGAACCAGACTTGGGGCGTGCAATTCAGCAGGCTCTCAGCCGCGAAAAATATATCGTGGACTGGGTGCAGGATGGCTCTCAAGCCTGGAATTATCTGGAAACCCCTTGGTCATCCTATACGATGGCGGTTTTCGATTGGCTGCTACCGGGACTGTCTGGTATCGAGCTATGTAAACGCCTGCGGCAGCAACATAATTCCTTACCTGTTTTAATCCTGACGGCTAAAGACAGCATGGCCGATAAGGTGACTGGGCTAGATGCTGGAGCCGATGACTACCTCGTTAAACCGTTTGGCATGGCGGAACTGTTGGCGCGGCTGAGAGCCTTGCAGCGTCGTTCAGCTCAGCCCTATAGCCAAACTCTACAGCTCGGTCGGCTGACGCTTGACTATGCTACCTCAACGGTTTCGGTTCGGGTAGAAGATGGCTCCCATGTCGTACAGCTCACGGCTAAGGAGTTCCAGCTCCTAGAACACTTCATGCGCCACCCTCAGCAGATTATTAACCGAGACCAGTTGATGAACGCGCTCTGGGAAGTGCAGGCTGAGCCAGCCAGCAATGTGGTTTCGGCCCAGATGCGCCTGCTGCGACGGAAACTAGCTGACTACGATTGTGATGGCATGATTGAGACAATCTATGGCTTGGGATATCGTCTTAACTTAACAGATGCACCAGAACCAACTGTTTAACTGGACTCGCCTTAAGCTGGCAGGCTGGTATTCCAGCGTGATGGGCTTGATTCTCATCTTGTTTGGCTTTGCCATTTACCAGGTAATGGCGCGAGCACACTGGTATGGGCTAGACCAAGAGCTAGAAATCGTTTCCGGCACGCTACATGACGCGCTGGAGCCAAATCTGGCCCAGCCTGGAACAATTAGCCCAGCCGTGCAGGCTCTGCTGCCGAGTATTTGTCTGGCAAACACGGACTGCTCCCAACCAACGCTGACCGAACGGCACATTTTAGGCATTGTGCAGCAGGAGGGATATTATTTGCGGTTCCTCAACCCCGCCAAACAGGTCGTGGCTACGATTGGCTACCAACCAGAGAACCTGATTTCACGACCAAAGCAGGATTGGCAGTCTTTAGAGGATACAAACGGTACACGCTACCACCAGATCTCACTCAGCTTGAAAACCCAAACCGGTAATTTTTGGGGCTATATGGAAGTCGGGCGTTCGCTCAAAGAATTCGACGATCATCTGCTGACGTTGAAGTGGCTGCTCGTCGTTGGTTTGCCTCTGACGCTGCTGCTCGTAGCTCTAGCAAGCTGGTGGCTGGCTGGGCTGGCGATGCGTCCGGTTTACCAATCCTATGAGCAGATTCAGCAGTTTACTGCCGATGCAGCCCACGAACTGCGAACTCCGCTAGCTGCTGTCCGCGCCACGATTGAATCTGTGCTCCAAATACCGCACCTATCTGAGGCAGAATCGCGTAGTACCTTTCAGATTGTGGAGCGTCAGAATAATCGGCTGGCTCAGTTGGTGCAAGATTTGCTGCTGCTCACACGGATGGATATGCAGCCCGCCAAAACTAAGCAGCAGCCTTGCTGTTTGAATGATCTGATTAGCGATGTGGTTGAAGAGTTTGCCGCCCTGGCAATCGCCGCAGAAGTCAAGCTAAATGCCAAGCTCAACCCAGCACAGCGGCTTGCTGTTTTGGGAGACGAAGAACAACTCTATCGGCTACTGGCAAACCTGGTGACGAACGCAGTTCAATATACACCAAACGGCGGGTTTCTGGTCATTGCACTAGGACAAGACGAGTCCCACGCCGTGATTACCGTACAGGATACAGGTATCGGCATTCCTGCTGCCGATCAAGCTCGAATTTTTGATCGGTTTTACCGCGTCAACAGCGATCGCTCTCGCTTAACAGGTGGGTCAGGCTTAGGATTAGCCATTGCACAAGCAATTGCCAAATCGCATCACGGCACGATTCAGGTGCAGAGCGAAGTTAGCAAAGGCAGCACCTTTACAGTGCGGTTACCCTTGATTAAACGAAACGCCTAATGCCATTTCATTCTCAGTTCATATTGTTTGGTTAACCTAAAGATAAAGCCTTTTCATAGCTGAGCTAAATCAGGAGTCAATCATGCCTCACCTCAACCGTCGGCAGTTTCTCACTCTCAGTGCTGGTGCAGCCGGAACCGTACTGCTGCCTCGCTGCGCCGGCAATCAAGCGGCTACGCTGGCTTCCCCTAATGTTATAACCAGCCAAGCAGGGCTGTTGAATGTGTCGCTGATGGCACGTCAAGATAGATACAGAATTGGCGGCCAGCAGGGCCAAGTCATGAGCTACAACGGCCAGATCCCAGGCACTAGGCTAGAAGCACGTCCCGGTGATACTGTCGAAATTCGCTTCGAGAATCAGTTGCCACAAGCAACCAATTTACATTACCACGGACTGCACATCCCTTCTACGGGAAACGCTGACAATATTTTTCTGAGCATTCCTTCCAATGAAACGCTAGATTATGAATTTATAATTCCAAACAATCATCCGGCTGGTACATTTTACTATCATCCACACCTGCATGGAACGGTTGCTGAGCAGATCTTTGCAGGATTAGGCGGTATTTTTGTCGTGCGGGGTTCACTAGACGAAATCCCAGAAATTCAAGCGGCCCAGGAAGAGTTCCTGTTTTTGAAAGACTTCTCGCTGGATGCCAATGGCCAAATCCCTAACCCTGGCCACATGGAGCTAATGCAGGGGCGCGAGGGGGCAACTCTCACAGTGAATGGGCAAATCAATCCCAGTTTCTCGGTCCCGACTGGCGGACTGTTGCGACTGCGGATTGTGAACGCCTCTGCGGCTCGGTTTTACCGATTGTCGCTGGAAGATCATCCCCTGTATCTGATTGCAACGGACGGCGGCGCAATTACCGAACCTGTTGAACTGCAAGAACTGTTGCTGTCTCCCGGCGAACGGGCAGAGGTTTTAGTTAAGGGCGACCGAGAACCAAAGCAATATCGATTGCTTAATCTTCCCTATAACCGAGGCGGTATGGGGATGATGGGGGAGATAGGCAATATGGGTAGCATGGGAATGATGCATAGCATGAACGGTATGGGCCGCATGGGTAACGCTTCAGTCACTCAGTCTCCTCAGTTGCTCGCAACCCTAGTTTATCAAGATGAAGTTTCCCCAATTCCCCTGCCCAAACAATTAATTCCAGTTGAGGCACTGCCTGAGCCAACTAATACTCGACGGATTGAGCTGTCGATGGCGATGGGAACTTCAGGAATGGGAGCAGGAATGAGTATGGGCAGCAGTATGGGAATGCAATTTCTGTTCAACGGCAAAACATTTGACATGAACCGGGTTGACGCTGCTGTGAAGCTGGGCACGGTCGAAGAGTGGGAGCTAGTCAACAGCGATCCTGACCGGATGGATCACCCCTTCCACCTGCATGTCAATTCATTTCAAATTATCAGCCGCAACGGACAGCCTGATCCCTATCCTGCCTGGAAAGACACGCTAATTGTAAGAGGCAATGAAACGGTTCGAATTCGAATTCCGTTTCAAGATTTTGCTGGTAGGACAGTTTACCACTGTCATATTCTTGACCACGAAGACCTGGGTATGATGGGCCTTGTCGAGATCAGCTAAATTGATCTTCTCAAGTTCTTGACCTTTGTTTTATACAGTGAATACTGTACAGAGGATTTAACGAGGGTTTGACAATGAAATTATTTGCTACAGTTGCGGTCGTAGCCACCTGCATTAGCATTATCGGGTTCAATGGATTATCAGCATTCGCCAAAACCCAGTCTTCTAAATTGACAGTTCAACGCATGGCTGAGGCGAGCGATGGTGATGGAGAAACCAATGACGATGCCCAAAGCCAGCATTATGCGCCAACTCAATCCACGCTGATCCAAACTCTACCCGCATCGGTTGCGAGCACCTCGGAAGAAACTAATTCGAGAAACCCTTATGTGGAGGAAACGGACGAACGGCATGATACAGAAGTGGCAGAACCGCCGAGTGGAGACAGCGATGGAGAAACTAATGATGATGGTTGATCAATCTAAAAGTGTATCTTCTCAAGTTCTTGACTTTTGTTTGTTAGATTTAGAAAGACAAGCACATTCAGCTATTAGGAATCTTCTACTTATAATATTCCATTAGCTGATCACACTTGTTTCGTTCCTCACTCCTAAAGCAGTTCTTAGCCAAACTAAGAACTGCTTATTTTCAAGACAAGAATTTATGCGATCGTCTCAAGATTTTCAAAGACTACCTGTTTTACTCCAGCTTGAACTAGCCGCTCCTTTATCTTTAGAGCAAGCATTAGCCTGCAATGGTAATTCACGTTGGATCGCTTTCTACTGGGAATCGGAGCTGAACCAGGTCTGTTACAGCGATGGGCAATCTCTTGGTATTGGCAACCCTCAAGCATGGCAGATTTTCTGTACTCACCCTCAAGCGAGACTTCTGCTTGAACCCTGACTGCCTGACAAATCTTTTCTAAGAGCAGTGCAAGGAAAAAGTCATCCAATCATTAGGCGCTACTCACAGGGATTTCGACGAACCATTTTTCGAGTCTTGGTAGACGTTGAAACTGCTGCTCTAATTCAGTCATCTCGGTTGGGAGCATGTCACCTTTGCGATGAGTAGAAATGCTTAAGGGAACTGAAGTGCTGGAAAAGTTAGGTTGTATCAGCGAAAATCAGAGCTATCTACTTTACAGACAAAGCCATGCAACCCGAACAAGAGCAAGCCCTCCAAGCCCATCTGCAAGCTATTGCCAAAATTCTCTACGACAATAGCGACCCAGATGCCATGCAGACGCTAGAAGGGATTGAAATGACCGTCCGACAGAAGATTCAAGCACATGTGAGTCCAGAGTTGGGAAAATTTTTATTGGATCGCTTACAGCAACAACCGCAGGGCGACTCCGAACGTTGAAAAGCACATTGGGAGAGTTAGAGATTACCACCAAACAAGCCGAAAGACTGAAGGTGTTGCCTCATCGCCAAGTCAGTCCACATTTAGAGAACTGTTGTTTACGTCTGAGTGCGACGGTCTCTTACGAGCAGGCAGAACGAGATCTGGCTTACCTGACTGGAATCCGGATTCCTGCCAAGACTCAACAACGCATCGTACATCGCCAGACATTTGATTTGCCTGATATGGAGCAACCGATTGAGGCGTTGAGTGTGGATGGCGGGAAAGTCAGAGTGAGAACACCTTTGGGTGAGGAATGTGAATGGAAAGATTACAAAGCCATTGCCGCGGATCAAGGAATGCTCGCTAACTTTCAAAATAATGCTCAATTGATTGATTGGGTGAATCAGCAATCCTTAGCTCAACCTGTAGTTTGTTTAGGAGATGGTCACGATGGAATCTGGAATATCATCAGCCAAATTGCCACGGCTGAGCAACGGCTAGAGATTTTGGACTGGTATCATTTGGTGGAAAATCTCCACAAGGTTGGCGGGTCGATAAAACGGCTCCATCAAGCAGAGGCGTTGCTATGGCAAGGTCAAGTTGAGGCAACAATTGTGTTGTTTAGCAACTGTCAACGAAAACAGGCAAAGAACTTTTGTGAGTATCTGCGGAAGCATCAGCATCGTATTGTGAATTACGAGTATTACCAGGCAGAAGAATTGTACTCAATCGGTTCAGGTGCAGTGGAATCAGCCATCAAACAGATTGGTCGGCGAGTGCAACTTTCAGGCGCACAATGGAACCGTGAAAACGTCCCGCAAGTATTAGCTCATCGTTGTGCTTACCTCAATGGGTTAATTGGTTCGCCATTGCACGAGTCTGTAAAATAAAGTGTGTCAGAGGCTGAATCTCTTGGGAAAGTCGATTACTGTACTACTTATTCCTGGAGACAATCATGACCATTCGACCCGAAATTCTTGACGAGCTACTCAAGAACTACGCCAAGCCCGAAGACCTCACCGGAGACGGCGGCATCCTCAAACAGCTCACTAAAGCCCTCGTGGAACGCTGTTTAGAGACTGAGATGACCGTGCATCTGGATGACCCTAAGTACAAAACTAACGGCAAAGCCAAGCGTGACCGCCGTAACGGACACTCCCAGAAGACGCTCAAAGGCGAGTTTGGCGAGGCCGTCATTGATATCCCCCGCGATAGGAATGGCGAGTTTGAGCCAGTCATCGTCAAAAAAGGACAGACCCGCTTCGAGGGATTTGACGGCAAAATTCTGTCGCTCTATGGCCGGGGCATGACGACGCGAGACATCCAAGACCAGCTCAAAGATATGTACGGCGTCGAAGTCTCAGCCACGCTGATTAGCCAGGTGACTGACGCAGTGCTAGATGAGGTCAAGACCTGGCAATGCCGCTCTCTGTCTGCGGTCTACCCACTGGTCTGGATGGATGCCATTATCGTCAAAGTTCGAGAGAATGGGCGGGTCATTAACAAAGCGATTCACTTGGTGCTGGCGGTCAATCTCAACGGGGAGAAGGAGCTTCTCGGCATGTGGATGAGCCAGAGTGAAGGAGCCAAGTTCTGGATGAACGTGCTGACTGAACTCAAGAACAGGGGCGTCCAGGACATCTTTATCGCTTGTATAGATGGGTTGAGCGGCTTTCCTGAAGCCATTGCTGCGACCTTTCCCGATACCTTGGTGCAGCTGTGCATGGTGCACATGGTGCGAAATAGCGCTGCTTATGTCTCCTACAAGCACCGTAAAGCCGTTTGTGCCGACCTCAAGACCATCTACTCGGCAGCGACGGAAGATGAGGCAGAGCTGAGCTTAGAGCTGTTTGCCGAGCGATGGGATGCTCAATATCCGACTATCAGTAAGAGTTGGAGAGCGCACTGGGTAAACGTCATTCCGATGTTTGGCTTTCCGCCCGAGATTCGCAAGGTGATGTACACCACCAATGCCATTGAGTCAGTAAATATGTGTTTGCGGAAGGTGACAAAGAATCACCGGATTTTCCCGACCGATGAAGCGGCGTTGAAAGTGATTTACCTGGCAATTAACAACTTGTCCCGGAAATGGACAATGCCAATCCGAGAGTGGAAGCCTGCATTGAACCGATTTGCCATAGAGTTTGAGGACAGGATGCCCAGAGAGATTTACCCCTGACACAAATGATTTGACAGACCCCATTGCACAGTGATTAAGCATAATTGCTTATAGAAAAAGTGACATGCTCCCATCTCGGTTTGGGTCAACTTAACACCCGTTTCATAGATTTTGGAAATCAACTGAACAACGGGTCGATTGCCCCGAAATTCTAAACTACTCGCACAGTTCAAGACGGTCTCCACACTATCGAGCAACTCTCCATTCCAATGTTGTTCTAACCAGCCAAACGTCTTCTCAACGGGGTTGTACTTACTATGGTAGGGAGGATAGTAAGCCAACTGAATCGACATCTGCTCAGTCTGACTCCAGTTGACTAGGCGGAACATAAAC
>QLAH01000444.1_pt1 | contig 21976 bp, 19 predicted proteins | sample 4693081 | NCBI WGS metagenome assembly QLAH01 (sample SAMN09425401, study PRJNA476045) | Lake water metagenome, whole genome shotgun sequencing project.
AGGCTCGATTGTCAGCTTTCTGCTCGTCGCTGAGGTGTCCTCCGCGCGGCTTGTTATGGGGTAACGCGACATTGACCACCTCGTTCTGCAGGCCGAAAAAGCCCAAGTCACCCTGGATCACCACCTCGTCCGGTATCCACTCGGCCCACCCTTCCTGGTTCAGAATGCCTTTGTCATGGTGACGGCCCGCATAGGCCTGACTGAAGATGAGTATCTTCCGGCCTGGTTCCACCAGGGCGAGATGGGAGCGGGTATGTCGCTTCTTCTTGCCGGAGTAGTCGTCTCGTTGTTTGGCGTTGTCTTTGGCCCGTTGCACGGGCCGCTCAGTGGCGTCAAGGATGACTCGCTCTACGTCTGGGAAGGCGGCGACAAACTCACTCATGCGGCTCAGCTTCCGTTTCGGTAGCGCCAGTTGTCCGCCCAAGGCGGCTTCGAGCACGGGCTGTAGACGATGCATCCATCGGTTGGCCTGCGACCGGTCGAGGTCAAACAGCAAACCTGCGAGGTCGAACGTGGGATAGCACTTGAAATAAAACAGGATGTAGATCAGTTTGTCTTCGACGCTCGCCAGTCGAGGCTTGCGACCACCGCCCACCGACCGCTCTCTCGGCTGCTGGCTACGACGGGGGATAGGCGCTTCGGCCAGGGCCTGGGCAAACGAGGGTTGCAGCGCTGTGAGCGCCTTAAGATTCAGGCCCGTCAACGCCCGCAGCAATCGGTCATCCCGTTTGACGCGCTCTAGATCCAGCATGGGCTACCGTCTCAACATCTGTATTGACATAACTGATTTTCCCCCATTTCACAACAGGCCTAATAGCGACCTCACAGCGGCACCTCTGGCATTGTATCGATGGCCGGAATGGGGGTGAACAGCGGATCCGCTGGGGCTTCAGCCCGCTGACAGCGCAATGCATAGGGGCAGCGGGCGCACTCCTGAACCTCATCCACCTTGGGGAAATGGGGGGTAGCTAGGAGTTCGTTGAGGTAGCCAGTGAGGCGGCGCAGATGGCGGGCGGTGGTGCGGTGCTTGTGGCTAGAGTAGGTAATCGTTATCTGCCCCAGTCGATCTGCCTGACGAGGATTGGAGCCAGCGGGCGGCGGTATAAACCAGTAGGTCATCGAGATCTGATCCGGTTCGAGAGGGGTGGTTTCTGCCAGCACGTAGAGATAGAGCCGAGTTTGCCAATCCTGGGCCAACTGCGCCTTGGGGGGACGCTGTCGGTAGGTTTTCCAATCGACAATCTGGCCGCTGTGGGCGGTGAGGCGCAACAGATCGTAGACTACCGTCAGCTCATAGCCTTCCCAGGCTAGGCTGCGGCGATGTTCACTCTGGCGCAGCAATTCCGGTTCCTGCGGGTCACTGGTGGGGCCAAACCAGTGGGGCGCTTGCTCCTCTAGGGCATGAATGGCCTCAGCCAGGTCTGGGTTCTGAGCCAACAGGGGATCTAACGTCAACCCCAATTCTCGCTGCTGCATCGCCAGGTGAAAGCGTGTGCCCCACCGCTGCCGTTCTAGCCTGTCTGGGTCTTCGGGGGCCGCCAGTTGGTCAAGATAGGTGTATTGCAACCGACGCGGACAACGCTCTAGCAGCTTCAGATGGCCCTGGGTTAGCGTCACCAATGGCATCGTGCCTGTCCCCCGTCGCGAGCTTACTCGTTGATTTTAAGGGGGACGCTTTACGAGTAGTATGGAACAATGCCCAAAATCAATTGCCTTAGTACCAGGGCTAGTTATCCCCAGAGGTTTAATTCAGGTGGCTAGGTGGTAAGGTTTTCTGTTGTCAAGCATTTTCCAGGAGAGGCGTAGGATTCCTATGGCGATTTTTGATAAGGTTAAGGACATCATCGTCGAGCAGCTTAGTGTTGAGGCAGACAAAGTTCATCCCGGCGCTAGCTTCGCTAACGACTTAGGCGCAGATTCCCTGGATACCGTTGAGCTAGTGATGGCGCTAGAGGAAGCGTTCGACATTGAAATTCCCGATGACGCGGCTGAGAAGATTGCTACCGTTCAAGATGCAGTGGATTACATCGAAAAGCACCAAGAATAGGGCGATAGCTTTGAGTCCTTGGGTATGGATCTAGGCCAGCGATGGACGTCGGCTCAGGGAAAACCTCATCATAAAACGTCATCGAATCTAGCCTCCGCCGGGTGCTAGGCCCGCGTGGGGCTCGATTTTATATTTTCATCAATTTTGGCCATGGCTCATTCTGAATTAAAGCGCGTTGTTGTCACTGGCATGGATGCCATCACCCCCATCGGCAATAGTCTGGCGGACTATTGGGAGGGGCTGAAGGCTGGGCGCAGTGGCGTTGCTCGGATTACCCACTTTGATCCGTCTAACCATGCCTCTCAAATTGCTGCGGAAGTCAAAGGCTTTGACCCCAACGAATTTCTAGACAAGAAAGATGCCAAGCGCATGGATCGCTTCTCCCAATTTGCGGTCATCGCCAGCCAACGCGCCGTTCAACATTCGGGCCTCATCATTGACATCGTCAATGATGAGCAGGTGGGCACCTGTATCGGGTCGGGCATCGGTGGCCTCAAGGTGCTGGAAGATCAGCAGGAGATCTACCTCACCCGTGGCCCCAGCCGCTGTAGCCCCTTCATGATTCCGATGATGATCGCTAATATGGCGGCTGGGCTAACGGCGATCCACACCGGAGCCAAAGGCCCCAGCACCTGTACGGTAACGGCCTGTGCGGCTGGCTCCAACGCCATTGGTGATGCCTTCCGGCTCATTCAGACGGGCCAGGTGCAGGCGATGATCTGCGGTGGCACCGAAGCTGCTGTAACCCCCTTGGGGGTGGCTGGGTTCGCTTCGGCCCGTGCCCTTTCCACCCGCAATGACGATCCCACCCGTGCCAGCCGCCCCTTTGATAAGGATCGTGATGGTTTTGTGATTGGGGAAGGCTGCGGCATTTTGATTCTTGAAGAGCTAGAGTACGCCCTCCGTCGGGGAGCCACCATCTACGCCGAAATGGTGGGCTATGGCATGACCTGCGATGCCTACCACATGACCGCCCCCGTACCCGGTGGCGCAGGAGCCGCCCGCTGCATTCGTCTGGCCCTCAAGGATGCTGGGATTACGCCGGATCAAATTAGCTACATCAACGCCCACGGCACCAGCACCGGAGCCAACGACCCCACCGAAACCCAGGCGATTAAAACCGCCCTAGGACAAGCGGCCTATAACGTGGCCGTAAGTTCCACCAAGTCGATGACCGGGCACCTGCTGGGCGGGTCGGGGGGTATTGAGGCGGTGGCGACCTGTTTGGCCATAGCTAATGATGTGGCTCCCCCTACCATTAACCTGGATACCCCGGATCCCGACTGCGATCTAGACTATGTGCCCAACCAAAGTCGGGCCATGCCCATTGAGATCGCCCTATCCAATTCCTTTGGGTTTGGCGGCCACAATGTTACCCTAGCCTTCCGGAAGTACCGTAGCTAGAGTTACAAAAGCATAGGTATAATGACCTAAAGATTTGGCGTTAGGGGCCGATTTTGGTTGGTCCTCACTGGTGAAGGTGTTGACAATTGCCCAGTTGAACGGTCTGCTGAAGGCGAGGGCAATTGTGGAAACCTTGAGTGGTCAAGGTTTGTTGTCGCGTTTGTCTGTTTTAGTTTCGTTGATTCTCTGGTTCACCGTCCGCTGCTCCGAATAACCCGTCGTTAAACTGTTGAAACTATGGCTGTTGCAACCCAATCCCTAGAAGAACTCTGTATTAATTCCATTCGCTTTTTGGCGATTGATGCCGTGGAAAAGGCGAAATCGGGACACCCTGGTCTACCCATGGGCGCGGCTCCGATGGCCTACGTGCTGTGGGACAAGTTTATGCGGTTCAACCCCAAGAACCCCCAGTGGTTTAACCGGGATCGCTTTGTGCTTTCCGCTGGCCACGGCTGTATGTTGCAATATGCCCTGCTATATCTAACGGGCTACGACAGCGTGACGCTGGACGACATCAAACAGTTCCGCCAGTGGGGCGCTCGCACCCCCGGTCACCCCGAAAACTTTGAAACTCCCGGCGTGGAAGTCACCACTGGCCCCCTCGGTCAGGGGATTGCCAACGCTGTGGGTCTGGCCATGGCCGAGGCTCACCTCGCTGCTCGCTTCAATAAGCCCGATGCCACCCTGGTAGACCACTACACCTACGTCATTCTGGGCGACGGCTGCAACATGGAAGGGGTTTCTGGGGAAGCCTGCTCCCTGGCCGGGCACCTAGGCCTAGGCAAGCTGATTGCCCTCTACGACGACAACCATATCTCCATCGACGGCTCCACCGACATCGCCTTCACCGAAGACGTGTCTAAGCGGTTTGAAGCCTACGGCTGGCACGTGCAGCATGTGGAAAACGGCAACACCGACCTAGAGGCTATTGCCAAGGCCATCGAAGCTGCCAAGACTGTGACCGACCGTCCTTCTATGATCAAGGTCACCACCACCATCGGCTACGGTTCCCCCAACAAGCAAGACACCGCTGGTGTGCACGGGGCGGCCCTGGGTGCCGACGAAATCAAACTCACCCGCGAAAACCTGGGCTGGAGCTATGGCGCATTTGAAATTCCCGAAGATGCCCTCAGCCACATGCGTAAGGCCGTAGAGCGCGGTGCTAGCCTGCAAGCCGAGTGGGAAGCCACCCTTGCCGCCTACCGTACCCAGTACGCCGCCGAAGCCGCTGAGTTCGAGCGGATGCTCTCTGGCAAGCTGCCCGAAGGCTGGGCCGATAGCCTACCCACCTACACCCCCGCTGACAAGGCCCTGGCCACCCGGAAGAACTCCGAGATCACCCTCAACGCCTTGGCTCCGGCCCTGCCCGAACTGATTGGCGGTTCCGCCGACCTCACCCACTCCAACCTGACGGAGTTGAAGATCTCTGGCAACTTCCAAAAGGGCGCTTACGAAAACCGCAACCTGCGCTTCGGCGTTCGGGAGCACGGCATGGGTGCGATCTGTAATGGCATCGCCCTGCACAACTCTGGCCTGATTCCCTACTGCGCCACCTTCTTGGTGTTTGCCGACTACATGCGGGCAGCCATCCGCATCTCCGCCCTGTCTGAGGCTGGTGTCATCTATGTGATGACCCACGACTCCATTGGTCTGGGCGAAGATGGCCCCACCCACCAGCCCGTGGAAACCATCGCCTCCCTGCGCGCTATCCCCAACCTACTGGTGATTCGCCCTGCCGACGGCACCGAAACCTCCGGTGCTTACAAGGTAGCTGTGGAGCACCGCAAGACCCCCACCCTGATGGCCTTCAGCCGTCAAAACCTGCCCAACCTGCCTGGTGCCTCCATCGAGGGCGTGGCTAAGGGTGCGTATGTGGTCGATGACTGCGACGGCACCCCTGACCTGATCCTGATCGGTACCGGTAGCGAAGTGAGCCTCTGCGTGGATGCCGCCAAGGAACTGCGGGCCGCTGGTACCCAGGTGCGCGTGGTCTCCATGCCCTGCTGGGAACTGTTTGACGCCCAGGATGCCGCCTACCAAGAATCTGTGCTGCCCAAGGCCGTCACCAAGCGCCTAGCGGTGGAAGCCGGGATTACCATGGGCTGGTGCCGTTACGTGGGTGCCGAAGGCGATGTGATCGGCGTGGATCGCTTTGGTGCCTCTGCCCCTGGCGACCTGGTGATGGAGAAGTTCGGCTTCACCGTGGAAAACGTGGTCAGCCGTGCCAAGGCGCTGCTGGGCTAGGGCGTTAGCCCCATCAAGGGGTATCTAGCATCAAGTTGAAGCACGAAGGCTATCCGCTTTGCTAACTCCAGTAGATCGCAAAGTCTCCCCAGCCCCTCCCCTCCTGGGAGAGGGAAGCCAGAAAGCCCCTCGAAGTCCCTCTCTCACATGGGGAGAGGGATTTAGGGTGAGGGCCAGGTCAGGGCATTAGAGCAAGTTAGGGATCTACTGACCTCAGTGAAAAGCCCATGATTCCTCGGAGTCCTGGGCTTTTGGCTATAGGTGCCGACGCCCCCTAGTCGGCAGTTGTGTATACTGCCACGTCTGGGGCAACCCTACTCACAAAACGATAGGTAGGTGAGGCAGGGGGCTTGCCGAACCCCCTGGGTGTGGTCTATGTTGCCTGTGCCTGCCCTTGGGATGGGTTCAACGGACGACATTCCCTAGCTATCTACCTCAGGATGGTGCCCCTATGAGTTTTTTACTTGCGGTTGAAGCAATGCTGGAGGATCCCAGTATTGAAGCCCATTTGCGCCAGTTTTGCCTAGTGCTATCGGTTTCCTTGGGAGTGGCCACCCTCTCCCGCATGTTCAGTGTGTTGCGCAACATTCCCTACACCCTCCTACTGTTGCTGGTGGGCTTAGGTCTAGCGCTGGTGGATGTGCGGTTAATTAACCTGTCACCCCAGTTGATTCTATTCATCTTTTTGCCGCCGCTGCTGTTTGAGGCCGCCTGGAACCTGAACTGGAAAAAGCTGAAACAGTATGCGTTGCCCATTGTGCTCTATGCCATATTTGGCGTGGTGATCTGTGTGGGCAGCTTGGTGTGGGGATTGCAGATGTTTGCCGGAGCCTCCTTGGCCACGGCACTGCTGGTGGGAGCAAGCCTGTCAGCAACGGATCCGGTATCAGTAGTGGCGCTGTTTCGGGAGTTGGGCGTCGATAAAAAACTCACCACCATCATGGAAGGGGAGAGCCTGTTTAACGACGGCGTAGCGGTGGTAGCCTTCAACCTGCTGCTGGGGCTGGCCCTAGGGATAGAACAGTTGGATGCAGCGGTAACGGTGGCCCGCTTTTTGGTGTTTGTGGGGGTAGGGGTCAGCATTGGCGGGCTGATTGGCTTTGGCATTTCCTTCCTCACCCAGCGCTTTGACATACCTCTGGTGGAACAATCCCTCACCCTGGTCTCGGCCTATGGCACCTACCTAGTGGCCGAGGAACTAGGTGGTTCTGGGGTCATTGCCGTGGTGACAACGGGGCTGATTTTGGGCAATTTTGGCTCCCGCATTGGCATGAACCCCCGCACTCGCCTAGTGGTGTCAGAATTTTGGGAATTTGTGTCCTTTTTCATCAACTCCATCGTCTTCTTGCTGATTGGCGACCAGGTGGAATTTGCCGGACTGATGGCCAACCTAGACAAGATTTTTGTCGCCATTGTAATTATGGTGCTTGCCCGCGCGGTCAGCATCTATGGCTTGGGTGCCCTCAGCAATGCCGTGACAGGGCCAGAGATGGATCTGCCACTGGCGGGGCAAACCGTCCTCTGGTGGGGTGGGCTGCGGGGATCAGTATCGGTGGCCCTTGCCCTGAGTGTGCCAGCGGTCTTGGGAGATCGCCAGGAGGTGATTGGTATTGTCTTTGGGGTGATGTTGTTCACACTGCTGGTGCAGGGGCTAACGACCAAACCCCTCCTAGAAGCCCTCAACCTCCTGGGCGACCAACCCCTGCGAGTGGAATATCAACAGATGTGCGCTCAGCGGGTGGCCCTAACGCGGGTGCTCCAACGTCTTGACGACATTCAAAACAACCAAGAAGCTGACTCAGAATTTGTCGGCTATCAGCGGGTCTTAGTGGCTGGTCAACTCAAAGAACTACAGGAAAAGCTAGTCAACCTAGAGCACCGACACCCCGACATTCAGCGCTACGCCTACGAACAACTCCGGGAAGAATTGTTGGCTATCGAGTCCGACACCTACGCCGAATTTATCCGAGCTGGACAACTCAAGCAGGATTTAGTTCCCTTGCTAGAGGGACTACCAGATCGGATTGCGGAAACAACCTAACGCCTTAGCAACTAGGGGTAAGCCAGCAGGATTGGCACTGAAACTCGCTTGTCATCCTTGGGAGGGCTGCGCCCTAGCGGACTGACACAATGCTGAAAAGCCTTGATTTCTGGTAGTAGCGTGGCAAGTCTAATGTGCTGGGTCTGGTTTCTCTAGCCAAGGCTCTGGGTGGTGCATTGCTGCGCGAATGCACCCTACGAATTTGACCGGACGTGCTACTACTTTGGAGATGTGTTAGGCAATCAGGGCTACGCCAGCGGCATGGACAATCCACATCAGATAACAATACGCTAAGTCAACCGCGCAAAAAAAAGACCCAGCATAGCTGGGCCGTTCACTCACTGTTGGGAGACAATCCCTAGAGAAAGAGGAGAGTTGAATCGAAACTTAGGCGTTGTCAGACAGTTCGGTTGTGTCGGACATCTAGATTTAGTCGGACAACCAAGCCGCTAGACCTAGCTCAGGTTGCCGCTGGAGAAGGCATCGCCAGAATAGGCGGGCACCCGCTCAGAGAAATCCGTGGCTTGGCCAGTCACGCTCTGGGCCAATTGCTCGAAGGACTTGGAGTTCCAGTTGCGCTCGTGGATGGGCTTGGTTTGTTCGCCCCGGAAGTAGGCCTGGGTGCCAATCAGCGCCACAGCAACCCAACCCACAACAAACAGAGAAATCAGAATGGCAAACATGGAAGACCTCCTAGAAGGCTAACGTTCATGGGCAAAGGCACCACCGATGAACCGAGATTTGCACGATGGCGAAGGTGCGCTTGCTTTGTATGTATATCAATGTAACGCAATAGTTACAGAATGTAAAGGTGCATTGCAATTGTGATTTTGTAGTGGTAAGGCGGATTTTGGTTCGGTTACCCCCACCCATGCTCTATCCACGTCCCTATCCACGGCAGACAAAGCGTAGGGTAACCTCAGTTCGGGTTAGACATAGTGACCAGAACCCCTGGTAGACCTCACCCCCAGCCCCTCTCCCACGAGGAGAGGGGGGCTAGAACGGCTCAAAGTCCCTCTCCCCAAGGGAGAGGGATTTAGGGTGAGGTCTAAAGCGCAAGCTGGAAGCAGGTTTCTCAAGATTGCAGCGACTGGCTTAACCCGAACTCAGGTTAGGGCACATTTGCGGCAACCCATAGACCAGGCAACACCCCAATCCCCCTCGTCCGTCGCAATGCACCAAGACCTAGGGCGACCCCCCAATCCCTCTCATCCACCGCAATGCACCGATGCTCTCTGTGCCTGATGGCTACCGAAAAAACGTTACTCCCGTTTTCACGAACATCTCGCTGAGTGAGTTTGTATCCCCCGGATTTCCGCTGCACCGGAATGACAGACGGTGATCGCCGTGCTTGGGAATAACCTAAATTAACCGCCAATTTGCGACATGGTGCGGCTGTAGGCTCCGGTAACGCCGGATTCTCGCATTTTGTAGTTGATGTCGGGCTTGGCCCCTAGCAGTTCCGCCACTTGGGCACGTAGGTCATCCAGGGATTTGCCTTGGCGTAGGGGCGTTTTCAGGTCAATTTGCCCGGTTTCATTCAGCAGGCAGGGGCGCAGCCAACCATCGGCAGACAGGCGCATGCGGTTGCAGCGGTCGCAAAAGCATTCCGACATTTGGCTAATGAAGCCCACGGTGCCCAACGCGCCCGGAATTTGGAACACATCTGCTGGGCCGTTGCCCTGCACTTGGCCCTCTGTGAGGCCCCACCGTTGACGAATGCGTTGGCGCAGGGTTTCAGAATCGACCCAGCCTCGGTCTTTAAATAGATCGTCGTTGCCGATGGGCATGAACTCAATGAACCGCACATGCCACCGCCGATCTAGCGTTAGGGCGGCCAAATCCAATACCTCGTGGTCGTTGACGCCGGGAATGACTACTACATTCAGCTTCAGCGGCGAAAAGCCCACCCGATGCACCGCTTGAATCCCGGCCCACACCTCCGGCCAGCGGGATCGCCCCCGTCCCCCCACAATTTGCTGAAACACCTCCGGGTCAAGGGAATCGAGGCTGATATTGATGCGCCGCAGACCCGCATCCCACAAATCTTGGGCCAGGTTGCTCAACAAAAAGGCGTTGGTGGTAATAGCCAAATCCTGGGTGCCGGGAAGGCTGGCAATGTCGCCCACAATATCCACCACATCGGGCCGCAGTAGGGGCTCGCCCCCGGTGAGGCGAAACCGCGCAAACCCCAGCGGCATAAAGATTTCGGTTAACAACTGCCGTAATTCTCCACGGGTCAGCCAGTTCTGCTGCTGCACATACTGAAGGTCGATGCCCTCCGGCATACAGTAGGTGCATTGGAAATTGCAGCGGTCGATTAGGCTAATGCGGAGGTAGTCAATGGTGGGCATGGGGGGAGTTGGGGGTCGGGAGTCGGGAGTCGGGCATGGCTCCCCTCTCCCTTGGGGAGAGGGGCTGGGGGTGAGGGCCAAGGGGCTGGGCTGATGGCTAGGCTGAACGGTTTTAGTTTAGCAACAAGCAAGTTTCGTAAGTTGGTGCGGGGTGAACCAAATCCTGGAAACCTGGAATAATCACCCTAGGAACCTGGCCATGGGAAGTATATGACCGCTGATTATGATCTGTTGATTGTGGGGGGTACGGTGCAGGGGCGGCGAGCGGCGGCCTTAGCGGCGCGGGAAGGGGCCAGGGTCGCCCTGGTGGAAACGCCAGGATCGGTGAAGCAGATCGTGGGTACCCAGTTGGGAATTGACCTCCTAGCCCAGGCGGCAGGGTCGGGGTTTGGGTGGGGAGAATTGGGTGCTACTCAAGGGGTAGACGTTACTCGAAAAGGTGGCGGCGGGTCAGATTGGGCTAACCTGCGGCGGCGCATTGCCCTGGCTACAGAGCTTGACCTCGCGCCATTGTCCCCGGCGGCCCTGGCGACAATGGGGGTGGATGTGATCCCGGCGGCGGGGCAATTTAGCCCTAGGCCACGGCTGGCGTTTACCACAGCGAATCGTCGCCTGCGGGCCAGGGGCTATGTGCTGTGCCCTCCTACCCAAACGACGGTGCCCGCTATTCCGGGCTTGGCCAACACCCCCTACCGCACCTTGGATGACTTCTCCACCTGGGACGATCTACCTGAAAGCGCCATCATTTTGGGCCGCAGTCCCCAGGCCATTGCCTTGGCTCAGTCCCTGGCGGCCTTGGGTCGTTCGGTGGTGCTGCTGAGCCGAGGGGGACAGCTTTTGCCCACGGAGGATGCGGATTTGTCGCTATTTGGGGAGCAGCTTTTGCGGGCGGCAGGGGTGGATGTGCGGCTGGGGCAACGGCCTGCATCGGTAGCCTACGACGGTCAGTTTCGGGTGACATTGGAGGATAAAACCACCCTTTTTGGCCAACAGATCATCCTTGGTACGGCCCAAACCCCCATCACAACAGGCTTAAACCTAGCCGTTCTCGGACTGAAGCCCAAGGCGCAGGGCATTCCGGTGGATGATCGCCTAGGCACCGTCCATCCCCGTGTGTTTGCCTGTGGGCCTGCCCTCGGCGGCTATTGGGCCACGGCCACCGATTTTCAGGATGTGCCCATTGCCGTCCGCAATGCCCTGTATTGGCCCTATCGTCGCTTCACGTCGCTCTATCGACCTGGCTATTTACCCATGGTGCCTGCCCTGGGGCGCGTGGGGATGACTGCTACCCAAGCCCAGCGATGGTTTGGCACCGAGGCCTCGGTGCTTCAGGTCTACCTTGGCAATACCCTAGCCCCCCACTTAGTTGGCGATCCAACGGGTCTCTGTCGCTGGGTGGTGCATCGCGATGGCCGACTGCTGGGCGCACAAATTTGGGGCAGTTATGCCCGCGATTTGAGTCAAACCGTGGCTGGGATGATGCAAAACGACCGCCGCATTCACCATTGGGAATGCTTCTCAGCCCTGCCCCATAGCCATGCCGAGATCCTGGAGCAGATGGTAGCGCAGTGGCAACAGCAGCGCTGGCAACCAGGAACCTGGCGGCGCGACTGGGCCGAAAACTGGTTCAACTGGCGGCGATCACGCGGATAGGGGTTCGGGATTTGGATACCGGAAATTGGGGGCCGGAAATTGGGGGATAAATTCACCCAACATTAACGTCAGGCGGAGGTTGAAACGATGGATAGACCAAGCTGGTGGATAGCCCTGCAAGGGACTGCCGCCCTAGGGATCGCGGTAGGCATCGGCGTTTTGGCCCGTCAGATAGCCCTGCACCTAGTAGACCTGCGCCCAGTCGGGGATGCGGCGCAGGTTACGCCCCCTATGCCCCTGGGGTTGCTGCTGGGGCTGTCGGTGCTGGGAGTGGTGCTGTGGGTCTGTTGCTTTGGGCTGGAATGGTGGTTTGTGCGCCGAAAAAGCCTATTTTATCGGCTGAATTCGCTAGTTCTGGTTTTAATTGGCTTGGTTTATGTCATTTACGGCTTTTTGATCATCCCTTTTCTAGAAGAAGCGGCCATTAGCCAATGGGGACAGGCCACTACAGCCACCGTCACCGCTAAGCAGACCGCCCTCCGCTACGATTCGGACACGGGCATCACCCACAACGACTATTTCCTGGGGTATCGGTATACCTTGCCCCAGCGGCCAGAGCCCTACAACGGACGGGTGGGAGTCAAAAAAAGCTACTTCGACCGCATGGCCGAGGGCGATGATATCACGGTTTACTACTGGCCCTGGCTACCCTCCGCATCGGTGCTGGAAGCAGCCCAATCGGCCCAGAGCCGCCTACCCTTTTTGCTGACAGCCATCCTCACCCTCATCGGTTGGATAGGGGTGATGGGGGCTGTGATTCTTGGGTCGGGGCCGATTCGCTAGTTTCTGCCGCCGTTGCTGATAGGGAATAGCTCAGCTTGTCGGCAATGCCCTCCACCCAAGCTTCGTCCTGCTTGGTATAGCTGCGGGGGGCATTGGCGGCCAAGATCAGCACCCCCTGATGCCCCAAGGGCTGGCAAATTACGCCCTGGGTATTGGACGGCAGGTAGGTGAACTCTACTCGGCCAGGGTAAATCTTCAAATTCACCAGATAAACGGCTTTGCCCGTCTCCAGCACCCGCTTCAGAATTGGCCCAGGTTCCACCACCGCCGTTGGCCCCAAGATCCCTCGCCGCAACAATACCCGCCCCTGGTAATAGACCACCACCGAGCGGGTTACCGTATTGGTTAGCAACAAATGGGAGGCCCAGGCTAGTTCTGTCTTCACGGCCTCTGGCAGGTCGGTCGCCAAATCAAAGCCCTCTTCGCCCTCCAGCACCACGGCCTCGGGCGGGATGGGTTGCACCCGCTGCCACAGCAACCCTGTCAAAATCAACAGTGCGCTAAGGATCACCCCCATTACATCCGAGCGGGCCTGAGATTCCGTCAGCCCTGGAGTGAGCAGCCGATTCAACAGCAAGAGCGTCCCCCCCATGCCCCCCGCCACCAACGGCAAAAGACGCAACACGCGATTTGGATCAGCTTTGGCCATAGGTTCACCCGATGAAAGCTTTGCCCTCCCCCAGGTTAGCCTCGACTGGCGACGGAATCGCGCTGGCTGAGAATGGCCTGGTGGGCCTTTTCCCAGTGTAGGGTGGTGATGCGGATTTGGCTGGGGTCGGTCATGGCTTGGGCGCGGTATTCGCGGACGGCTTCTAGGGCGGCTTGGTTGCTGAGTAGGGCGAGGTCTGCGCCGTTCCAGCCGTCGGTGAGGATGGCCCAGTGGGGCAGGTCTACGTCATCTAGGGGGCGGTTTTGGTTATGGACTTCTAGGATGGCGAGGCGTCCGGCGGCGTCGGGCAGGCTAATTTCGAGTTGCAGGTCGATGCGTCCGGCCCGGAGGATGGCGGGGTCGAGGGCGTTGGGGCGGTTGGTGGCTCCAATCATCAGCACGTTGCGGCAGTCTTGCAGGCCGTCGAGTTCTGTTAGCAATTGGCCCACGACGCGATCACTGACACCGGAATCACCCATATATTGGCCTCGGGCGGGTACCAGGGTATCAATTTCGTCGATGAACACCACGCAGGGGGCGGCTTGGCGGGCATTGGCAAAGAGTTCGCGCACGGCTTGTTCGGCAGCCCCCACCCAGCGGCTCAGCAGTTCTGGGCCGTTGACGGCGATGAAGTTGGCCCTGGCTTGGGCGGCGACGGCCTTGGCCAAGAGGGTTTTTCCGGTACCCGGTGGCCCCCACAGCAGTAGACCCCTAGGAGCTTTAGCGCCCGTTTGCTCGTAGAGCTCCGGGTAGAGTAACGCCCCTTCCACCGACTCTTGCAGGGTTTGCTTCACAGCTTCCAGGCCGCCAATGTCGTCCCAGGCGATGGCGGGCGATTCCACCTCCACCGACCGCAGCACCGAGGGCTTGACCTCCTTAAGGGCCTGGGCAAAGTCCTCTGGGCAGAGGGTCATGGTGTCGGGCACGGGGGCGCTAAGGTTGGGCACCTGGCGACGCAGGGCGAGATAGGCCGCTTTTTGACAGAGGGCTTTGAGGTCGGCCCCCACCAAACCCACCGCCTGGTCGGCAATGGTGGCGAGATCCACCCCATCCAGGGGCATCTCACGGGTTTGGATACGCAGAATTTCCAGTCTTCCCTGGCGGTCGGGGACACGGAACTGCACCTCGCGGTCAAAGCGTCCGGGGCGGCGTAGGGCGGGGTCGAGGTGGTCGGGCCGATTGGTGGCCGCCAGCACCAGCACCCCCTGGCTTTGGGCAAAGCCGTCCATGAGTCCGAGGAGCGTGGCGACTAGGCGCTTTTCGACTTCCCCTTCCACTTTGCTGCGGTCGGGGGCGAGGCTGTCGATTTCATCAATAAAAATCAGGCAGGGGGCGGCTTTTTTGGCCTTTTCAAAGATGCTGCGCAGGCGTTGCTCGGCCTCCCCGTAGTATTTGCCCATCACCTCTGGCCCCACGATGGCGATGTAGTTTACCCCCAAATCCTCCGCGAGGGATCGGGCAGTGAGGGTTTTTCCAGTGCCGGGGGGGCCAACCATCAGCACGCCCCGGGTGGGTTCTAGGCCCAGTTTAGCCAGCACATCGGGCCGTTTGAGGGGAATTTCCACCAGTTCCCGCAGTTCTTGCAGAGTATCGGCCATACCACCGACGAGCTGCAAGGTAGGTGGTTCCGATGGAGCATCGGACGGGGGATTATCGGCGGACGTAGGAGAGTCGGGGGTGAAATCGGGAGCCCCGGCTGAGGCGGGAGGGCGACTGGGCGGCGGCGTGATGATCACATCGTCAACGGAGTCTGGACTAACCCCAGCGCCAGAACGGCCCATGCGGCTAACGCCCATATCGGGAATGTTGCCCTGGCGGGGAATGCTGCTGAGACCACGGGCGTTAATCTGCACATTCGTTTTGAGTTCGCCGCTTTCGGCCTTTTCCTCTAAGGTTTTGGCTAGTTCAAGCAGTTGTTCAAAGCCTTTAAAGAAGTCGTTCATAGGGCATTCCCAGGCAAACGTTAGCGGCAATGGCGGACAGCAGCAACCAACTCTAGGGTTCACTTCCTCTGCCCCTTATCTTCCAGGGTAGCCACAAAACGTCATATATCATTTTCTCCGAGTAGCCGTTTTCTCTGAACATTCCTGAACACAATGCGATTTTTCCCTAGGTTGAGGTGAAACATACTAGCAGTAGCCCTCGAAAATCGCCCTGCTATGGAACTCTTTCTATTGCTCTTTGTTCTTGGGATGTGGATTTACCTGAGCCAACCCAAACCAATTCCTTCCAAGAGAGACCCCTGGGAGGAATTGGGTAAAGCCATTGGCACCGCCGTTAAAAGCACGAGTTCCCCTGCCGACAATAAAAAGGGAGGGGGCGGCAAAAAAGATGACCCACCCAACTTGATCTACCTGGCGATTATGGCCGGGCTGGCGGTTTACCTACTGCGCTGAGGGGATGGGCCAACACCCGCTTGCCTAAATCCGAAAGACGAGGCATATGGCTTAATCCCAAATCCGAATAGCCCCCCCCTAAACGACTTGAGGCTTTGACAAGCTCAGCCTGAGCGGGATTAGCATTTGAATCGGGGGTAAGCAACCGGGATTTGGCAGAAGCTTATACAAAGCCCAAGGGGAAGTGACCATTGTGGCCGTCCGAGTCGTAGAGCAATTTCACCCCGTCTAGGGCTTTGGCGAGTTGGCTAGCCTTGGCCTGCTGACCTTAGAAATAAGCATAGGAAGAAGAGGAGGCCGCAAGGGCAATGGCCATGATGCCTTGACGCAGGAAGGACAACAGCAAAAAGGCCAGAATTGGAGATAGATCGATGCCGCCCAAGGGAGGGATGATCGAGCGGAACAGGTTGAGGTAGGGATCGGTGAGTTGGCTGAGGACGGAAAAGGGCGGGTTATACCAATCCACGTTAGGGAACCAGCTCAGCAAAATGCGGATGATGAGCAGAACGGTATAAATCGAAAGGAAAGTGGAGAGGGTCTGTACCAAAATATCCATCTGAAGAACCTCAGCTTGAGTCGTTACCCACAATACATGGAGAACGGGAACCTGTCAGTTAGTGTAACGGAATGCTGCATGGAGGGGGCAAGGTCGCGCTTCCTGTCCACAGGGAATTTCCCTGTTTTGTCCCTCAATCTTCAGCCAATCTGGGGTTGGTGACCTGGGATGGGTCACTCTAGTTTGTTTCGGTGTGGCCGTTGATGTGTCCTACCTGCTGGCGCACCTCGTCGATGGCGTCGTTGAGTTGGGCGATTTTCGCCTCTAGCCCCAGGCGGGCGGCTTCCATGCTTTCCTCCGTGGCGTCGTCTACATCGTCCGCCAAATCAGAGGAGCGTCCTCCCGACTGCATCCGCGAGGCGGCAAGGGTACCCGCCACACCGCCAAGGACACCGCCCACAAGGGTCCCCAACAAAAATCCGCCGACAAAATTTCCCTGTCCACTCATAGCGCTATCCGCCTCACCTACCCGATATTGTCATCTTGCTGCGTTATGCCCCTATTGTATTGGGCCAGGGGCAAGGCCCGTTTCGGAGGCTAGGAACCAAAGGTGCGATCCCCCGCATCCCCCAGCCCCGGCACAATAAAGCCCTGGTCGTTCACCTCTTCATCAATGCCAGCGGCAAAAATGGTGAGAGTCGGGTACACATCCGCCAGCTTGCGCAGGGCTAAGGGCGAGGCCACGATGGCAATAATGCGCACCAGGGCCGGATCTACACCTCGACTGACCAGATCGGCCAGGGTGGCCATAATGGTACCCCCAGTGGCCAGCATCGGCTCGCTGATGATCACCCGCGTTTGGGGGTCGATTTGGGTGGGCAGCTTGTTCAGGTAACAACTGGCTTCTAGGGTTTCTTCATTGCGCACATAGCCTACATGGTAGACCGAGGCAAGGGGCAGCAGCGCTTGAATCCCCGGCATTAGGCCCAGCCCCGCCCGCAGAATCGGCACGATCATGGTGGGAAGATCGGGATTAATAAAGGTGGCTGCACAGGGGCCAAGGGGCGTGTTCACCGTGGTATCTAGGGTCGGCAACCACTCTCGGATGGCCTCATAGGTCAGCCAGCGGCCCAGTTCCTCCATAGCCGACCGAAACAGGGGCGAAGGGGTTTCAGCGTCGCGGGCTACGGCTAGCCAATGCTTAACCAAGGGATGGGGCGGAACAAAAATACGAAGTTGAGGAGCCATGAACCCAAAAACGTGCAAAAGGAATGGTGCCAATCTGCCACATCATACTCTGTGATAGGCTTCTGCGACAGGCCTTTAGGTCGGGTAACTGGGCTATGGGGAGAGGGGCTGTTTCGGCTGTTTGGGTACGGTCGATTCGGTGGGAAACACCTACTTTTTCAAGGGTTAGCCACACCTGTGTAAGGGGGGCGATTTTGACAAGATAAGAATGTCAACTCGCCGGAGAAGGCTATGAAAAAGGGACTGTTCAGCCACACCATTCTGAAGGGATATCGCCAACTCATCCGCCATCCCAAATACCGCTGGGCCATTCTCCTCGGCACCATGGTTTACCTGGTTAGCCCGCTGGACATTTCCCCTGATGTTTTCCCGGTGGTGGGCTGGGTGGATGATGGCCTGATTGCCACGCTGGCCATTACTGAAGTGGCCCAGCTTTTGCTAGACCGCAAACGCAACCTGCGCCAAGCCGCCCAGGCCAACCGTGTCCCCTTAAGCACCGAAGACCTGAAAACCACCGTCATCGACGTGAATTCGGTCACGATGCAGCGCTAACCCTCAGATGTTGCGTCAGAAGCCCGGTTTCTTCAAGAAACCGGGCTTTTGGGGTAGCCGCTAACGAATTGAGGCTTCGACAAGCTCAGCCTGAGCGGGATCAGCGCTTGAATCGGGAGTAAGCAACCGGGATTTAGAATCGTAGGGTAACCTCAGTTCGGATTAGACATCGTGACCAGATCCCCTGGTAGACCTCACCCCCAGCCCCTCTCCCACGAGGAGAGGGGATCTAGAAAGGCTCAAAGTCCCTCTCCCTTGGGGAGAGGGATTTAGGGTGAGGTCTACAGCGCAAGCTGGAAGCAGGTTTCTCAAGCTTGCAGCGACTGGCTTATCCCGAACTCAGGTTAGGCATTCGCGACTCTACCCCCTACCGGCCTCCGGCCTAACCCCTTGATGAGCCGCAATGCACCGCCGAGGAATCGGGGGTTGCAAGCAGGATTTGGGATAACTTAGGCCTGTTTGCTATCCACCCTAGCCCTCCAGCAACCCATCGGGGGGTGTCAGGTAAAGACAGGCCTGGGCCAAATCCACCACCGGAACGATGGCCTCGACAAAGGGCACCAGCACCTTGCGGGGCTTGCCGTTGGCCTTGGGTTGATCCTGATCCACCAGGCTTTCGGACTGGGATTCGCTGGGGTGAAGGGTGACTTCTAGCAGGTCGTTGCCCGCTTCGTAGAGGTCGGTCACTAGGCCAATTTCGGCACCCGTGGCCTGGAGAATCACCCGTAGGCCCATTAGATCGGCGGCGTAGAATTCGCCTTCTTCGAGATCAGGGCGATCCTCAGCGGGGACGAGCAGGGCACAGCCGCGCAGGGCCTCGGCTTGGGTACGGTCGTCGATGCCCTCTAGCTTCACGATGTACAAGCCCTTGCCATCCAGGGAACGCCCCCGCACTAGGGTGATGGCTTCCGGATCAGGACGTTGGGGATGCTTGAGCCAGCGCGGCCCTGGTTCCAAAAAACGCTCGGGAAAATCGCTGCTGGGGTAAACGCGCACCTCACCCCGCACCCCCTGGGGGGCGACAACGCGGCCAATTTCAATCCAGTCGGTGTCTGCCATGGTTGTCCTAAACCGCCGCCACGGCAACGGCAGCATAAAGTTCGTCTACAACTTTGGCCAAGCGTTCCACAGCATGAGTGAGATCGGTAGCGCTGGCGGTGAGGCTAATCCGCAGGCATTGGCGGGTGTGGGGCCAATCCTCCCGCAGGCCAGGGAAGAAGGGATTGCCGGGCACCACAATCACCCCCTCCTGCTTGAGGCGTTGGTAGAGGTCTTGGTCGGTGATGGGTAGGTGGTCGAACCAGATCCAGGCGAAAATGGCCCCCTCACCCCGATGCAGATACCAGGGCACCGACCGGGGCATGGCCCGATCCAAAGCCGCCTCTAGCACCGCAAATTTGTCTTGGTAGTAGGGGCGGATCACCTGTTCCGAGATGTTCGCCAGGGCACCGGAGGCAATAGCACGGGCAGCAATGGCTTGACCGTAGCGGGATGAGTGGATGCAGAGGTTGGTTTGGAAGCATTCCAGCACCTCAATCAGGGCTGGATCACCAATGGCCACCCCCACCCGTTCCCCCGGCAGTCCGGCCTTAGAGAGGCTCATGCAGTGGAGGACGTTGTCGCCAAAGAGGGGGGTCATCTCGGTGAAATTGAGGGCGGGGAAGGGTGGGGCATAGGCCGAGTCGATCAGCACAGGCACCTGATGGGCGGCGGCGAGATCGGCAATCTGGCGCACCTCGTCGTCGCTGATCACGTTGCCCGTAGGGTTGCAGGGGCGGGAAAACAGCACAAAGCCCGTATCCGCCGTAATCTGAAGCTGGCTGAAATCGGGCCGATACTTAAACCGATGGCCTGCCTCATCTACTTCCAGGGCCGGACGGTAGGCCTTCACCGCCTCTGGCACCAGGGAAATGCCGCCGTAGCCCGTGTAGTCGGGGCTGAGGGGCAGCACAATCTCCTTCATTTGGCCGCTGCGGGTGTGGCCACCGAGGGCGTTGGCCGCCAGAAAATAGAGGGCCTGACTGCCGGGGGTAATCAAAATGTGGCGGTGGGTGAGGGCTAGCCCGTAGCGCTGGTTGAAGTCGTTGCAGATGGCCTCTACCAAGGGTTCGTAGCCCTGGCTGGTGCCGTAGCGGCACACCACTTGGCCGTACTCCGTACTGTTGAGTAAATCCTGGGTGGAGTCTCGCCAAAGCTGCTCCACCTCCGGCAAAATCACCGGATTGCCCGCACTGAGATTAATGAAGGCTCGGCCCTGTCCTGCCCGCAAAGTTTCGATGATGTCCTTCATAATGGCGCGAACCCCCGTCAGGTGGGACATTTCTTCGCCAAATTGAGTTAGGGCAGGCAGCATGGGCATTCAACCAATCGAAGACAGGCGGCTAAGGAGCATTGCCTTACTATATCAATCCTGTCTATTGACTTTGACGCGGCAGGGAATTTTAGGAGTCGGGAGTCGGGAGTCGGGAGTCGGGAGCCATGCAAAGTCGCCCTCCCAAGCTGGAGGAGACTTTGGGGGGGTAGTTTGCTTCCCGCCGGGTGGGGCGGATCGGGTCAAGGGAATGTATTTGTGCTCGACTAGGGGGATCCCGTCCTAGGACTGAGATGGCTGTTCGGTCTCGGTAGGGGTAGAGTGTTTCCCACGCAGCCGATAGCCGCCATAGAGGATGACCGCCAGCAAGACCCAGTAGGGACTATAGGCCAACAGCCACAGGCTAATTTTGAGGCCGCCCACGGTGAAAGCCTGTACCGATTGGGTGGCGGATTGCCAGGTGTTGCCCAGGGTTTCTGAGACAGGCCGCAACGGGGGTACCGCCGTAATAGGGCTTTGTAGGGTTAGGTCGATGGTGGAGTAGGCCACCTGGCGCTGGAGGTTTTGCTGTTGAGCCGCCAGCCGTTCAATAGAATCGCGGACGTTGCTGAGTTCCCGTGCCACCTCTAGAACGTGGGAAATTTCCCCCGACCGCTCCATGATGCTTTGCAGGGCTACCTCAGACTGGCGCAGGTTTTTAATGCGGGCTTCCAGATCCACCAACTGCGACGACACATCCTCGGCGCTGAGGGACTGGGACTGCACCGTACCAAGGGCTCGCAGGGCAACTAGAGTAGCTTCAAGCTGGGCTTGGGGAACCCGTAGGGTCATGTAAACCTGGTGGGTGGTGCCCTCCGGTCGTCGCGAATCTTCCAGGAGCAGAAGGTCGCCTTGGGCTTGACGTACCACAGTCTGCACCTGGGACATAGCTCCATCGACATCCGTGAGGGTAATCACTAGGGTGGCCCGTTTCACCAATTGCGGAGTGACTTGCCCCACATCGGCCCCTGGCACTGGGGGGACGGATTCCACGGATTGATCACCCAAACTCTGGGTATCCATCTCGGTAGCCGTTGGCTCGGCTATGGCGCGGTTTGAGGAGTCTGTTGCCACCATGCCAGCGTCATCGGCACGCCCGTCCGCACTGGTAGATTCCATCACCGACACGCCTGCACAGCCGCCCACCAGAACCATGCCAGCTAACCCTAGGCTTAGGGCCAAGGGCCGCAAATGTTGATAACCACGCTGCTCTGTCCAGTTGACCATAGCCCATATCCCAACGCGATACCTCTACTATGGCGAATCCCCCAGAATGCAGGGGCATGGTTACACAATGTGCAACGGAGCCGTTAGAGGAAGGTAGGGACAATTGGCGCTGAGGAAGATCAGCTAGGTTCAGTAGATCACAAAGATGTCTCTTAGTATGGGCTTAGCCCTCACCCCCAGCCCCTCTCCCAGGAGGGAGAGGGGAGCCGAAAGTCCTTCAAAGTCTCTCTCCCAGCTTGGGAGAGGGATTTAGGGTGAGGGCTAAGCTTAGGGCAGTAAAGAGAGTTTGTGATCTACTGAGGTTCAGTAGATTAACCTGAGTTCGGGATAAGCCAAGGACTGCAATCTTGAGAAACCTGCTTCCAGCTTGCGCTTTAGACCTCACCCTAAATCCCTCTCCCCAAGGAGATATAGTCAAATCTGGTGTATGGCTAGGATCTAGGCGGCGTCCTGCATCTGGGTCATATCGGTGTTGTCATCAACCGGGTATCCATCGTTGAACGGAACGCCTTCTATCACGTCGGCGAGGTGT
>QLAH01000445.1_pt1 | contig 21927 bp, 20 predicted proteins | sample 4693081 | NCBI WGS metagenome assembly QLAH01 (sample SAMN09425401, study PRJNA476045) | Lake water metagenome, whole genome shotgun sequencing project.
CTGCGGTTGAGGCACAGTCGGCACCATACTTCGCCGCAAATCGATCAGGGCGACTGGCTCGCAGGCAATGGTTAACCAGTAGAGAATGTTGCGTTCCAGACTCGAAAGACGATTAAACTGCTGCCCAATCAGGTTGCGAATATCGCCAAACACAGCAGTCCCCTGCCGCAAAAATTCGCTGAGATTGTTGTCAAATAGTTCTTGAATCGTGACGGCAGCAATTTTCAGCGCCAGTGGATTCCCGCCATAGAGCTGGACGATTCTGGGCCAATCTGATTCCGCTTCGGCGAAAATCTGGCGCTTCTGGAAAAACAGCTTCCCTTCTGCATTCTTGAGGCCATGCAGTTGAAAAGTGCGCACCCTTTCACCTTCCAGGCTGGTAAACTCCTGGGTTTTCTCGCTGCTGGTCACAACTAAGCAGCTCTGGTGCTCAGTTTCTGCAACGAGCTTGAGCAGCGTTCCATAGTCCTGATGCTCGTCTCGGTAGCGGCCTGCCAAAGTATCGCTGCGCAGCAGAGTCTCAACGCCATCGAGGATCAGCAAACAGCGCTGGTGCTGCATTTCCTGCAGCAGTTTGATTAGCAAATCGTGACAGCTCATGGCAGCAAAGCCTTGGCCTACGGACTCGAATGAACCAGGCAAATCTTTTGCCGTCAGCCCGGTCAGAATGCTAGCGAGCAGATCCTTCAGGTCAGGTGCATTGCTTAACGATCGCCAGACAACCTGCCCAAATGCCGGTTTAACCTGTTTGGCTAAGGCCAGCGACAGGGTTGTTTTGCCCATGCCGCTCACCCCAAGCAGCTCGATCAACCGACATTGCTCTGTAGACAGCCACTTTTCCAACTCCAGGACTTCCTGCATTCGCCCAGAAAAACCATCCGCTGAGACCCTATCCTGCTCTGGTTCGGGCGCAGGGATTGGGGCAGAGATGGGAGCAGCAGTCACGGTGGATTCTTGATGGATCTGACAAAGTTCAATCAAACGATTTTGCAACTTTGCCAGCTTGCCTGGACCTCTGCCCTCAATTTTAAATTTTCGGTATACCTCACCTAAACGCTTGCGAGCTGCCGCTGCGTCGATCTGCAGTCCAGCCGCGATTTCGATCATGGGTTTACCTTGAATGGCCAGATCCAAAACCGCAAATTCAGTCTCGGACACGCCGTAATCATGAACTAACTGTCGGAGAAGTTCTGACTGAATCACAGCTGATGGGCTCACAATTGGCGATTTAACTTAATCTCTCAATCCGTGAAACAACGTTTACATTAATTGGCGCATGATTGGCGCATGATTCGCGCATTAGTAGCGTTTCACCCCATAGCCGATGGCCCTACCTACTCAGTCGCTTTGAGCAGTGATTCAACCACCAGTTTTGCCATCTCCGTTCTATCACAAAAATCACATATGTTACCTTTAAGTTCCTTTAAGCCGGCTCATTCTCTAATTCGGCTCCCACGTCTTCAGAGCCAACAGACAAATACAGCAAAATCGCTTGCTTATCTCACACAAGTGAGATAAGTTATGGGTAACTGGGTTATCGCCCATATTTGCTTGAAACGCTGCCAGGTTAATCGAGCCGTTTGATGATTCAGAAAGGGCGCTCGTGGATAGAGTGAAGCTAGTTCGATTCTGAATATTTCAGCTTTTGAGTTTAAGCGCCTGCAAAATACTGCTGCTGGTAGATGGTGTGGTGAATGAGTGACAAGTGCAAGTAGCTCGCAGCTTCAGCAGCAAAACAACCTTCCTCAAAACTAGGGGTTAGATGCCCTGGTAGCGCTGCCCTTCGGTTTTAATAGATCCACAACTGGGTTAACCGATCTGAGCTTTTCTATCCAGGTTGGGAACTGGAAGGCTCTATGGCTCCTCACTTGAGTGAGTTGTTGAACCAATATAGCGCTATGCATTGGGCTGAGGGCCTCAGGGGATGCAGGGACAATGCGACGTATCGCCATGCTGCCCTGGTTTAAGCTCAGTTAAAGATTGCATTCCTTAACTTCGGCCCGACCCAAAAGACTACAGCTATAGAGATTAAAGAGAGATTAAAGCAACCCCCATAAACAAAGTGCCCCCGTCAGGAGGCATTTTCTAACCAGTGTTCTATAGGCCAGTGCTTTACAGGTAGGTGTCACTTGAGTACCTTATTTTTTCCAACGAGCCCCCGATTGTTTCCTGAACCGGCCAACGGCATTGTTGATCGGCTAATTGCCTATGGCCAAACCGGTAGAGTCAAGTATCGTGGTACCTACTGGTCGGCCCAACTCTACCAGCCCGATCGCCGCCTGATTCTCTCGGTAGGAGAACCCGTCCACATCATTGCTATTCGTGGCATTACGCTCCTCGTTGCTCCGGCTGCTTCCTACTGAGGAATCCAACCATGATGGAACGACCGCCTGAATATGGCCGATTGATTAGGCTTGCTGGCGTTTTGCTCAAATACTATTTATTGTCATGGTTTTGCCTTGCAGTTGTCTGCTTAGCCCTGGCAGGGGTGGGGGCCTTGCAGATTGTGGGGCTGCTGCTAGCAACAATAGGGCTTCTGTTAATTCGTTTAGCGCTGTTTCTCTTTTGTTTCACGGCAATTGCGGCAATTGCCGAAGCCTGGAGACATTGGTAAGCGCAGAGCCAGAAAATTGAGGATTGGAGGACCTTAGAGAGATCTGTTAGAGCAATCCCGAGATTAGGACTGAAAGTAGATCAGCCTAGGGACTGGTCGAGTGGGCAAAAGCGCTCGCTGGCCTAGGGATCGGTTTGCAGGGTTTGGGGCTGGAGGAAGACCATCATTTGCTCTAGACCACGCTGAATGCGGCGAGTTACCGTCATGGGGCTGACGCCGATCCGCTCGGCTACTTCTTTGCGGGACATATCGTTGAAAAAGACAAACTCGATCGCCGCTCTGGTCTTATCTTCCAGCTGGTTGAGCGCGCGCTGGAGCTGCTGCCGATCTTCTTCGAGGCGCTGAAGGGTCTGGTAATGCATATCAGGCAAAGTCTCACCCAGGGTGATGGAAGAATCGACCTGCTGGCAAACGGTCGCATCAAGGCTGAGGGGCAGACGGTTTTTGACCGCCATTCTGATTTCGCGCCACTCATATACCGAGATTCCCATTTCAATCGCCACTTCGTCTTCGGTGGGTTGGTAGCCCGAGCGTTTTGCCATCGCCATCCGAACTTTTTGGCCTTCTTTTTGTAGATCCTGCCAGCGACGGGGAACCTTAATAGAGCTACCGCGATCGCGTAGGAAGTGCAGCATCTCGCCGCGAATATAAGGAACGGCAAACGAACTAAAGGCGCAGCCCTGGGTGGGGTTGAAACGCTCAATCGCCCGAATCAAACCCATGTAGCCAATCTGTTCCAGATCTTCGTAGGGTTCGGCACATTGGTGGCTAACTCGGTGAGCAATCTTACGAACCAGACCTGCATTCAAACGGACGAGCTTATTGCGCAGGGCAACCGAGGGGTTTTGCTGATAGGCAACCAGCAGTTCCATGCAGTTAGAGCGGAGAGAAGATTGAGTGGCCGTCATCTGTGAATCACCTTGTATCGAATCTAGGCTTATTCTCGTCAGATGGGCTTTGCCGAACCATAGTTATTTCACGGGAATGGCGAGAGGCTCTCCCAGAAGCTTCAGCATAAATACGGACTGCCTACCGAAGCCCTGCTGAATTAGTCAGTTTGCCTATCGGAGGAATGGGTTTTTCGGAGCAGATCTCCTAGAATCGAGGCAGAACTTACTGATAGCAAAGGACTAAAACCAGAGAGATGAGTAACACAAGCAATTTTCGGGGCGCCATGCGTCAGGCTCAAGGGCGCGCCCTCGTCGGTCCTAATGTAATTGCTAAAGCACTCCCGTTTCTGGGCGGCGGCCTAGTTTTGACGGCTGTAGGAACCTATGGCGGTCTACAAATCATCCAGACCAATCCGGCCCTATTCATGCCCACATTTCTGGGGGCACTGATCGCAAACCTGGTTCTGTTTTTTGTCGCCCAGAACGTTGCTGAGAAAGGCAATAACACTGTGGCTTTGCCCCTGCTAGCGACCTATAGCCTCCTGTCTGGCTATACCCTGAGCGGCATTGTTTTCACAGCGCTGCGAACCAACGGAGTTGGCATCACTGGCATTGGCATTGCGGCACTAGGCTGTGGAATTGCCTTCATGGCTGCCCGTCAGATTGGGTCAAATCTTTCTGATCAGGATGGGATTGCCCTGGCTAAAACTGTGCAGATTGGCGTGATTGCACTGGTGGTGGTCATGCTGCTCCAGCTTGGCTTCGCGCTGTTTGGCGTATTCACCCCGAGCTGGCTGGAAATCGGCATTTCGGGGATTGGGGTGCTGCTGTTTACTGGGGCTGCGGTTGTCGATTTCTACGTGCTGCCGCGTACCTACCGAGATGACCAGTATTTGCCTGCGGCCCTGTCGATGTACCTCACCTACATCAACCTGTTCATTTTCATCCTGCGTCTGCTGATCGCGATGAATCGCGACTAGGCTGGTTGAAAGCTGGCTTCAGGCCAGTAGAGGCATAGATTGAACTAGAACTGTAAATCAGAACTAGTTCAGAATTACTTGAGCAGACTGGGTTGGGCTACCACTCAGTCTTTTTGTTTGCTGTGGTTACTGCCCAGATTTAGGAGCCTTGGCCAGTTTGCTAGCAGAAAACTCTTGGCTATCCTGTTTTTCTAGCATTTGCAGTCTGACAGCGGGATCCGGCATTTCTCAAAAACCGATACAGTAAGTAAAGGAATATGAAGAATTCTGATTTAACTTTTTAACTTTCAACTTCTTAACCAAGGGCGGCTGATTCATGCGAGTGATTTTGATGACGGGCAAGGGCGGTGTGGGTAAAACCTCAGTGGCTGCTGCGACAGGTCTACGCTGTGCCGAGCTGGGCTACAACACATTGGTTTTGAGTACCGATCCGGCCCATTCTTTGGCAGATAGTTTTGATATGGAGCTGGGACATGCACCTCGCCAAGTGCGGCCTAAGCTCTGGGGAGCTGAGTTAGATGCGCTGATGGAGCTAGAAGGCAACTGGGGCGCAGTGAAACGCTACATTACTCAGGTTCTACAGGCTCGTGGCCTAGAGGGCGTCGAAGCGGAAGAACTGGCAATTTTGCCGGGGATGGATGAAATCTTCAGCCTAGTGCGAATGAAGCGCCACTACGACGAAGGCGAATATGATGTGCTGATCATCGACTCAGCCCCTACGGGCACAGCTCTGCGGCTTCTGAGCTTACCCGAGGTGGCAGGCTGGTATATGCGGCGGTTCTATAAGCCGCTACAGGCTGTCTCGGCTGCTCTGCGGCCAATCGTGGAGCCGCTGTTTCGGCCCATTGCTGGCTTCTCTTTGCCCAACAAAGAAGTGATGGATGCTCCTTACGAGTTTTATGAGCAGATTGAGCAACTCGAAAAGGTGCTGACGGACAATGCCCAGACCTCAGTGCGGCTGGTGACCAATCCCGAAAAGATGGTGATTAAAGAATCGCTGCGGGCCCATGCCTATCTCAGCCTCTACAACGTGGCTACCGACATGGTGGTGGCAAATCGAATTATTCCGGACGAAGTTACCGATCCTTTCTTTCAGCGCTGGAAAGAAAATCAGCAGCAGTATCGCCAGGAGATCCACGACAACTTTAGCCCGCTGCCGGTCAAGGAAGTACCGCTCTACTCAGAGGAAATGTGTGGGTTAGCGGCGCTAGAGCGCTTGAAAGAGACGCTGTATGCAGATGAAGATCCGGCCCAGGTTTACTACAAAGAAACGACGCTGCGAGTTGTTCAAGAGCAGAACCAGTACAGCTTAGAGGTTTACCTTCCCGGCATTCCCAAAAACAAGGTCGAGCTGAGTAAATCAGGAGACGAGCTGAATATCCGAATTGGCAATCACCGACGCAACTTGGTGTTGCCGCAGGCTTTGGCGGCGCTACAGCCCGCTGGAGCCAAGATGGAAGAAGATTACCTAAAAATTCGGTTTTCGACCCTATAGATCTGGCGCGCTGCGCGCTGCTGTGGTGCTGCACTAACCTTCAGCAGGACTTTAGAGAACAGCCTAAATTGTGAGGAGCAGTTGATTTCTGATCCGGACTTGTCCCGATCAGGCAAAATGCTTCTAAAATTCGGGAGCGATGATTAACGAACGCCGATGAAATCCATGTAAGATCTGCATGGATTACTCTATCGGTATAGAGAAGTCAAATGCTAGAATCTGGGGATCAGTCCTTTCGAGGTTAGATTGCATGAGATCGGTAGAGACTGTGCCAACGGAAGTTGTGCAACAGGTGGCTGATTATTTTAGTGTGTTGGGCGAGCCAATGCGGTTGCGCATCCTAAATTTGCTGCGCGACGGAGAGAAATGCGTGCAAGATTTGGTTGAAGCCACTGAAACTAGTCAGGCTAACGTGTCAAAGCACCTGAAAGTGATGCTGCAAGCTGGAATTCTCAGTCGCCGCAGCGAGGGCACCTCGGCCTTTTATCGGGTGTCTGATGACTTGAGCTATGAGCTGTGCAACCTGGTCTGCGACCGAATTGCCAGCCGCATTGAGGAGCAGGCCAAGCATTTTCGGGCGTTTAGTATTACCAGTCGCCATTAAGCGCCAGCCAAAGCGTGGCACAGTTGCTATTGGGCCATAAAATTCTGGTTAAACGCTTCGCGGGTCATCGGTTGATCGATCATTAGTCCTTCGCCACCCAAAACTTCCAGGGGTTTGCCCTCCACCGAGAGCCAGACCGGAGCCTGGGGATCGAGCGTTGTGGCAGTATAGATTACCTGGCCAACCCGACCAGCCATTGAGGTGCTGCCGCCGCCCGACGTAAAAGCTTGCGATAGATCGACATGTACCCCATCCGGTTTGATCGTCACCTGACGCAATGTGGTGCCCTGGGGCAGGGTTGAGGTGAGGTCAGGGGAGGTTGAACCCTTGAGCATGGCTTCTAACGCCGCCCTGAGCAGCGCCTCGGGTTGACCAGGAGCTGAGACATTTGCCGGACTGGATACAATCTCAAATCCTGTATCGTCGGTCTTGAGCCAGTAAACCTGCACCGTTTGGGCCACTGGAGCCTGGGTGAGGTCGGTAGGAGAAGGGCTGGCAGCAGGTGGTGCGGTAGCACCCGGGGCTGTGGGCTGCGGAGTCTGGGCTGATTTCCAGGTCCACCAGGCAGTACCAGCTCCGGCGGCCAGAACAACCGCAGACAATCCAGCCAGGACACTGCGAGGAATTCGTGACCGGTTTGTAGATGACGTTGCAGGATCAGAATCGCGCATGGGAAGCCCTCCAACTGTGACGGGGGTAAATCATAGCATTGGCTGCCGGTTTTCTGTCTCTAAAAGTCAATTGCGCAGCGTTTTCCAGGGGCGCAACCCTACTGGCTTTGAACAAGATTTTTGGCAATCAAACCCAGATCGACCTTCAAATTAACTGACGTAATTTAAAGTGAGGGGTTTCGCTGGTGGCGGTAACTACTCAAGGATTCGGTCTTGAGCCCGCTTCTGAGGTTGCCTCTGGGGTTGCCTCTGGGGTTGCTGAAGTTTCTGCTGGGCCACCCGAAGTAAGTTGAGGATCAATTCGCACCAGGGCCGCTAAATTGAGCTGATCGTGATCGAGCTGCCAGCTCAGAACACGAGCCGTAATGCCGTCTGGTTCCAGGTTCGCCAGATCGAAGCGTTGACTAAGGCCGCTTACCAAAAGCTGAACCAACTGGGGAGGTAGCGGTCTACCGTCAAGACTGACGCTGGGGTTGAGGAGCTGCAACTGGCGACCAGCCGTGATTTCAAGTCCAGTCTCAATCGCGATTGCAAGCTGGATATTAGCGGTTTGAGCAGACTGCGATTCGGATGGCTGAGATCGCAAAATCGCCTGAAGCCTGAGCCGATTTTTATCGAGAAACTCGACTTGGGGTTCAACTAGCTCGTAGCGTTCCAGAGCCGCAGCAGAGTCGCCCAAAAAGTTGAGGCTAAGATCACGCAACTGTTTGGAAATTTGGGGTGAACGCAGAGCCTGATTGATGTCTTCGCGGGTTAGAACCAATCGCAGGCCCGCGTAGAGCGGTTCTGCTAAAGCAAATCGCCCCTGCCTCAGTTCGGCTGGATCAACCTGAATCTGATCAGCTTCGACCTCTAAGGCGGCAATCCGCAGGTCAGCTTCGGGGTAAAGGCCGCGTCCAGCAATCCTCACCCGATCCACTTTGCCCTGCAAAACTCGATAGTTGGGCGCGTTGTCAATCCGAACGGCCAGTGTTTCAACCTGAGCGAGTTGGGCGCGAATGGCGTTGGCCGCAATCTGTTCTACCCCCAGACCAACAGGCGAAAAGATGCCCAAGAGACTGGCCAGAAAAATTGTCAAAAATTCCATAAACTGAATTGGCGCGACTGCGGCAGGATGCAGTAATACCTAATCACGCTTGGGTCAGAATAACAATTGGTGAGCATAATGTGCGCATAACAATGGTTAAAGCATAGCGTTTAGGAGTCTCAGCTGTACTAGACACCAGAAGTCGCAGTCAACCAGTTGAGTAGATTGTTCAGGTAATCTAGTCAGACTGAGCGTAGGCCAAAAACTATTCGAGCAGGAGCGATGCGGTTAATCATTCAGGATTCTCCCCAGGCCGTAGCGGATTGGGCGGCTCGCTATCTGAAACAGCGGATAGCTCAGTTTAATCCCTCTGCCGCAAATCCTTTTGTGTTGGGTCTGCCTACCGGTTCGACCCCTCTGAATCTCTATCGCAGGCTGGTCGAGTTGCATCGCAGTGATCAGCTGAGTTTCCGGGATGTGGTGACATTTAATATGGACGAATATGTCGGACTGCCCGCCGATCACCCCCAGAGCTACCGGGCCTTCATGGATCGTTACCTGTTTAGCCAGATTGACATTCCCCTCGAACAAACGCATGTCCTGAATGGCACCGCTACCGATGCTGAGGCTGAATGCCAGCAGTACGAAGACCAAATTAAAGCTTACGGCGGCATCGAGCTATTTATCGGCGGCGTGGGGGAAGATGGTCACATTGCGTTTAACGAGCCAGGATCGGCCCTAGAGTCACGCACCCAGATCAAAACTCTGACTGCCAGCGTGCGACTGGCCAATGCCCGATTTTTTGACCAGGAGATCACGAAAGTTCCCAAACAGGCGCTCACGGTTGGGGTGGGTACAATCATAGCGGCTCGCGAAGTGATGATTTTGGCTCAGGGTGCTCACAAGGCGCTGGCGATCCATCACGCGATTGAACAGGGATTTAACCACCTCTGGCCGGTTTCGGCGCTACAGCTTCATCCTCGTAGTATTTTGGTCTGCGACGAAGCAGCCACGCTGGAACTCAAGGTGAAAACCGTGAAATATTTCAAAGAGCTGGAGCAGGACAACCCGACGCTTATCCAGTAACCCTCTGGACTTTACAGTAACCCTCTGGATTTGAACCATGTACGCTCTGACCAATTGCAAAATCTACGCCCAGCAGGTGCTGAGTCAGCAGGCACTGCTGATTGACGGTGAACGCATTGTCGATCTGGTGCCCCAATCCAGCCTGAGCCTCGACTTGCCAGTTCTCGATTTAGGCGGGGCTCACCTGTCGCCAGGATTCATCGACCTACAGCTTAACGGCTGTGGTGGCGTCATGTTTAACGATGCCATCACCCCAGAAACGCTGACGATCATGCACCAGACCAACCTGAAGAGCGGCACCACTAGCTATTTGCCGACCCTGATCACGACCTCGGATGCCGATATGCAGGCAGCAATGGCCGTCGTAGCTGATTACCGCCAGCACAGCCCGCACAGCGTGTTGGGTCTGCATCTGGAAGGGCCATACCTCAACCCAAAACGCAAGGGCATTCACAATGGCAACTATGTTCGCCAGCCCGATCAAGTGATGCTGGAGGCAATTGCGGCAGCAGGGCCAGAGGTGGTGAGGCTGGTGACAATAGCCGTAGAGCAGGCTGAGCCTGCCCAGATTCGGCTGCTGGCAGAACGAGGAATTGTAGTATCAGCAGGCCACACAGACGCTACCTACGAACAGGCCCAACTCGGTTTTGAAGCTGGAGTCAGCATGGTGACCCATTTGTTCAACGCCATGTCGCCCTGGCAGGGTCGCAGTCCGGGTGTAGTTGGGGCCGCGCTAGAGCGAGCTTCGGTCTATGCCGGAGTAATCGCAGATGGGCATCACGTCCACTTTGCCTCGATTGGCTTGGCCTACAAGCTCAAGCGCGATCGGTTAATTTTAGTCAGCGATGCTACACCGCCCGTCGGCACCCAAATGACTTCGTTCCAGATTGGCGGCCAGGACGTGTTTTACCGGGAGGGCAAATGCGTTTCGGCAGATGGCACCCTGGGCGGCTCGGCCCTGACGCTAATCGAAGCCGTGGCTAACTCTGTCCAGCAACTCCATTTGCCGTTAGACGAAGCCCTGCGATTGGCGTCGCTTTATCCAGCTCAGGCAATTGGAATGGCCGATCAGCTTGGCCAAATTGCGCCAGGCTACATTGCAAATCTGGCAATCTTCAACGATCAATTTCAGATTACAGGCATGGTCGATCGAGGTCAGTATATGTCGATGGCGTCACCGGCAGATCATTTCGTGAGGCCATGTTCTAGGGCGTAGCGCACCAGCTCGGTGCGGCTGTTGGTGCCTGTTTTACTAAACAAACGGCTGACGTATTTTTCGACGTTGCGAACGCTAGTTTCTAATCGGCGGGCAATTTCTTTGTTCATCAACCCCTCAGCTACCAACTCCAGAACGCTTTGCTCACGAGGCGTCAGGTCGAGGTTGATCGGCGTCGGCGTCTGGGCAATCGTGCCTCGCTGGCTCAGCATTGCCTTGATCTGCGCAATCTGGCGGGCCATTTCGGCAATATCAGGGGTTTCGCCATCGCCGCTCGGTTTGGTGACTGCGGCACGCCGGTCGAGCAGGTTAGTGACAATGGCCACCAGTTCATCCGGGTCAAAGGGTTTGGGTAAATAGGCGTCACAGCCAGCGTTGTAACCCTGAATCCGATCCGAGGTCATGCCGCGCGCGGTTAGAAATACCACGGGTATCGTTTGATAGCGCGGATCGTCGCGCAGCTGCTTCAAAAACTGGTAGCCATCAACCTGGGGCATCATAATATCGGAAATCACCAGATCGGGCGAAAGCTTTTGCAGCATATCCCAGCCTTCGCGGGCGTTGCTGGCCACATCGACCTTGAATCCCTCTTCTTCCAGGTAGGCCTGCACGGCCTGACGCAGCCCTGGTTCATCGTCCACAATCAGCAACTGTCCGGTGGGCATCCCGTTCTCTCCTTAATCTTCCTGATCATGCAACCGAGGTCTAAGCCCCATTCTATGGCTTTTATTCGTAGCTTTTACCCGGTTTGTTTCTTGCCTATCTTGCGTTGGGCTGAGGTTTTAATCCATAGGAATTTAATCGGGATTTCACATCCCCCAACGGCTAGATATCCGCCATACCCAAATTGCCCGGCTATGCTCAGCCCCAACCGGACCAGCAGAGGGCTCATTCCAAGCTGGCCTGGTCGATGGCTCGCTGGAGATAGCCTGCGGTTTCATGCAGCAAACTAGCAGCTTTGGCTAGTTCCAGTCCTGTTCGTTCGATCAAAATTGCCAGTTTGACATCGTAGTTGGTCAGATCAAGCAGCTGTTCGGCTCGACTGCGTTCAACCCCGGTAGCCTCGCAGACAATGCGTTTGCAGCGCTCGACCAACTTTTCGTTAGCCGCCCGCACGTCCACCATCAAGTTGCCATACACCTTGCCAATTTTGATCATGGCTCCAGTAGATAGCATATTCAGCACTAGCTTTTGGGCCGTGCCTGCCTTCATGCGGGTAGAACCAGTCACAACTTCGGGACCGGGCAGCGGTTCAATCGCGATCTTGGCGATCTGGCCAATCTGGGAATTAGGCGTACAGGCCACAGCAATGGTGACCGCGCCAATCTGGTTGGCATAGTCTAGGGCACCGATGACATAGGGCGTGCGTCCACTAGCAGCCAGCCCCACCACCACGTCATCGGCACAAAGCTGATGGGACTGCAAATCCTGTTGTCCCAGAGCAGGGCTATCCTCGGCGCCTTCAACCGCTTTGCGAATCGCACCATCGCCACCCGCAATCAGGCCAATCACTTTGCCAAACTCGACGCCATAGGTGGGCGGACATTCGGAGGCATCTAAAACCCCTAACCGACCGCTGGTTCCAGCTCCCAGGTAAAACAATCTGCCGTTGCGCTTGAAGCAAGCTGCAATCAAATCAATTGCCTCAGCGATTTGGGGCAAGACTCGCTCCACGGCCAGCGCCACCTGCTGGTCTTCCTGGTTGATTAAGCGCACCATTGCCAGGGTCGAAACCTGATCGATGGCAGCAGTGTTTGGGTTTCGCTGTTCAGTCGAAAGCTGGCTGAGATCAAGCGTCATGGGCAGAGATTAAGGGCCTAGGGAGGACTGGCTTGGAAATAGTAAAAGCTAACTCGGCAGCCAATTAAAGTTTATAAACCAACGGTGAGGAGCAACATCGGTTTTGGGGATTATTGAGTTATGGACATAGGCAGCTGGGCAGGCTAAATTCCTCTATCCGAGAGATGACGTTCTGAAGCAAGACGTTTAGCCTAAATTAAGCTGAAATCAATCGAAATGGTTGAATTCGACTGTCCTTTGCACTTGAAACCTAAAATGCTATGAATAGTCCTGAAAAACGACCTCAAACCCACCCTTCCCGCTTTTTTCAATGGAGCGAACGGCAGATTAACATTGGCTGGCTCAACAAATGCTGGAACCGATCCTACCGCGATCCAGCCTCTCAGAAGCCTGTCGAGGTGATCAGCCGTCCCCTGAAAGGCGTGGAAGGCGGAGCCATCGTAGAATATAGAACCAGGGAAGCTCAAAGCCGCAATCCGTTTCAGGCCTGGCTAGCTGCCATGCTGCTCTATATTTAGTTATTTAGTTGGCTATTTAGGTAGCTTGGTGATCTAGTCAAATTAATTGGGCCGAGCTGCAAAAATTGGGACAGCGTCCCCAAAAGAAATCTGCCCGATCGGTTTAGCCTGGTTTGCAGCAGGGCTGCTGCGTCGATCAAAGTACGCTGTAACGCTCTTCAGTAAACGGTTCGCCCCGGTGATGGTAGCCGTTGCGCTCCCAAAAGCCTAACTCCATCTCAGTTAGGAACTCTAAACCATTAATCCATTTGGCGCTCTTCCAAGCATAGAGATGGGGCACAACTAACCGCATCGGTCCGCCGTGCTGGGCAGGCAGGGGGTCGCCAAACAGCGTATGAGCAAAGAAATTCTCCTCGCGCAGGAAGTCTTCCAGGGCAATGTTGGTGGTGTAGCCGCCGTAGCAATGCTGCATGACATGCAGGGCTGCCGGATCGACTTCGATCTGCTGCATGAAGTCGGTCACCTTAACGCCCGTCCACTGCACATCTAGCTTCGACCAGGTGGTGACGCAATGAAAATCAGCCGTGAAGTGGCTCTGGGGCATGGCCATGAAGTCATCCCAGGTCAAGGTTTTGGGTGTCGCCAGTCCCCAAACCTTAAATTCCCAGCTCTGGATGTCAACCTGGGGCGTTTCGCCATAGGTTAAAACTGGAAATCCCTTAGCCAAATGCTGGCCCGGCGGCACTCGATCGGCAAGATCGGCGTCTGGCTTCTGAAAGAATTTACCCAACATACGCTGTCTCCAAAGGGTTGCTATTTAGACAGGAGGGGATACTTCAAACTGCTAGAAAATGCTGGCCTAGGGCAAGCCATGGCTGAGCGCTAATCTCTGGCTAAACTGTCTGCTAGACCAAACTCGGTAGACTTGTCCAGGAGATTAAGAAACCAGTAGATTAACAAACAGCCGTTCAGCTGCAACCGTCGCCATCTTACTCTTCGTCTTCCTCAGTTTCTGCCTGCGGATAAACAAAGCTCTTAGACCGATTGGTTAAAACCGATTTACCCAGGGAAAGTGCTTTTTGGGCGGCCAGAGAAGCCTTTCGCTTCCAAGTTGCCTTCCGCATATTGCGTTTCGCATTGGAGGTTTTCTTCTTGGGAACTGCCATGATGGGTTACAAATTTCACAACCTTCCTATAGTAAACGTTTGCTCAGCCATTTGGCACTCTCTAGCTGGCCCATTCGCTGCATTCAATCCGCATTCAGGCAGAACTGCTGGCAGAGCAGAACCGGCGAGTCTGACTTGCCTCTCAAGGGGCAGGATTCGGTGGAGCAGACGACGCAGTTAGACCAGACGGGCAGGGCAATTTCGTGGGACGCGTAGAGGCTAATTTTCTGGCTAATAAACGCCCTTGCCTCCAAATCTGAAATTCGGTCGCAAATTAGCAGCGCCTGGGAGAAGCCAGACTGCTGACGGGCCAGGTTGATTTTGTTGATCACCTGGGCGAACTCGTGGGCTGGAGGCAGAATTTCAACGAGCAGCTTGCTGGTACAGCTCATGAAACAACTGGGCTGCTGCTGCGCAAAAAAATCTTTGTATTGCAGCGTAATGGTGCCATCGGGATGGCGCCGCGTGCGGATCAGCCGCAAAAACGGAACCGTGAACTCGCCCTGATCATCTGTCTGATACCACCAGGATTTATCCCAACCCTCGTGGGGCAGGTTGAGAATATGCTTCACCTGCCCAGTTGAGAACCCGGCCTGGTTGAGCATGGCGATAGCGTTGGCCAAGGACAAAAACTGCCCCAGCGTTTTGGTTTCTGCCTCACAGCGAATTAGATCGAGGTAGCCTCGCTGATTGCCCATTTGCTGGCTGTAGTCGGCAATGCGCTGCTCCAGGTTTTCTCTAGCTGCCAAAACGCAGTGTAATTCTTCAAACTCTAGCGTCGCGTCTACGGTGAAACCTGCGATTGGCACCCCAATGGCCGAACGCACAGTACCTAACCGATGGGGTTGAATAACGGGGGGCGTGCAGTGAATCAGCAGAGATTTGAGCGCAATCTCATCTGCAATCGCCAGGCCAATCTGCACTCGGTCATGCCACGAATCTGCACGATCGCCTGAGTCGAAGTCGATGGCTAGCGAAGAGTGAATCATATCTATATATCTTGTGCCGTCCCGACCAAACTAGGCCAACCCCGTAGCTTTTCTTTGCATTTCCCTGGGCTTGACTCTAGGGTTGGGATTGAATTTTCTAGCGGGATAAGCTCTCTAGACAGGTTTGGGAAGGCGAGCAGATAACGGTAAGATTAAAACAGCTCTAGGAAACTGTCGAGATTCAACAATCCCTATGACATTGCCCATTGTTCCACTGCTGTATTTGGCGCTAGGCGGCGCTTACCTGGTCGTTCTACCCGCCCTGCTGCTGCTTTATTTCAAAAGCCGCTGGTATACTGCCGGGTCAATTGAGCGGCTGCTGGCTTACTTTTTCGTCTTCCTGCTCTTCCCGGGGCTGCTGATTCTCAGTCCCTTCGTGAATCTTCGACCCCAGCCGCGCCAAATGGGCTAGGTAATTCAAACTCTATGCGCCGGATTGACGTAATTTACATTGGCATTGCCGTCTTCGCAGTCGGAGGCGGCCTTTATTTGTTGCTGCAAAATTTAGGTCTAGATGGCATTAACGCCGGGATCTGGAGTCAGGTGCTGCTGGTTTTGGGACTGTTGGCCTGTGTCGCCACCTATGTCGTGCGGGCTTTAACCAAAAATATGACCTATAACCAACAGCTCAAGGACTACGAAGATCAGGTACTACAAAAACGCCTAGACGAAATGACGCCTGAAGAACTAGAAGCCCTTCAGGCGGAAGTCGAAGCTGAAAAGCATCGTCAATAACCAATTTTATTTGGTCAGGGGGGTGGCTCCAACGCTGCGAAGCGAGTTGACCTTAGTGGCCAGACCCAGACGCTGCAAGAGCTGAATAGTCAACCAGGTGGTGTCAATTTCCCACCAGCGCCAGCCCGACTGGGCCGAATGGGGAAAGGCATGATGGTTGTTGTGCCAGCCTTCGCCGTAGGTGAGCAGCGATACCCACCAGAGGTTACGCGAACCGTCGTTGGCGTCAAAGGTGCGGTAGCCCCAGCGATGGGTAGCGGAATTGACAAACCAGGTCGAATGCCAGATCAGGACAGCTCGAAGAAAGATCCCGTAGATCACAAACGACCAGCCGCCCAGGGCATAGAGACAAACTGCAAGTGGAACTTGCAAAACCAGAAAATTGCGGTTCAGCCAGCGGTAAAACGGTTGGCGCAGCAGGTCTTGTGCATATTTGCTGTAGTACTCCGGGTCAAAAGCCTCTGGTGAGGGATAGAGAATCCAGAGCAGATGGCTCCACCAAAAGCCGCGACGGGCTGAGTAGGGATCTTTTTCTAAATCTTCGGTGTAGGCGTGGTGCTGGCGATGGCCTGCCACCCAAAAAATCGGTCCACCTTGAATTGCCAACGCCCCCATGATCGCAATTAGGTACTCCAACGGTTTGGGGACTCGAAAACTGCGATGGCTCAACAGCCGGTGATAACCCAGGCAGATACCAATGCCACCAAAGAGCCAATGCAGCAGTACAGCAACTCCCAAGGCCGACCAGGAGAAAAACCAGGGGGCCAGGAGAGCAAGACCGTGAAATGCTCCAAAAAATGCGACGCTGATCCAGCTCAATTTAGGATTGGATTTGGATGGCTGGTAGGCGTCAGGAACCAGTGAACGCATAGAAAGTCCTTTCGGGTTAACTGTTATAGTAAATGCAAGTAACGCTTGCAATATGAATCCTAACAGTTGCTTCTTTTAAATGCAAGTGCCACTTACAAAATTTAGGGGCGATAGAAGCCGGGTTAATTCAGAGCCTACAGAAATTGGCCAAGGGGGCTTGGTGAGGCGGCTTTGAGACGGGGAAGGACATGAGTCGCCGATTCCCTGGGCAGTCCTACGGATCGGCTCAACTCCCCTCCATGCTCCTGTTCACACCTGTTCACAACAGATATTGAGACAGATTACGACATCCAACCATGCCTTCCCAAACTACCCGTCAGCGTTTGATTCAGTCAGCGCTCGATCTGTTCGTTGAACAAGGGGTGAGCAACACAACAACCCGCCAAATTGCCGCTCTGGCCGAAGTCAATGAAGTAACTCTGTTTCGGCATTTTGGCAACAAGTATGGGTTGCTGTTGGCCGTGATTGAAGAGTCACCCCCCTTCACGCATTTGGGCGAGGCGCTAGCCAAACGTTTGACCTCGGCCAGCAATTTTGAGCAAGCCCTGAAAGCCTATGCCAACCTGTATCTGCAATCCTTAGAACAAGCTCCAGAACTGATCCGGTCGTTGATTGGTGAGGCCAATCATTTCCCGGCGGACAATCGGCGAGCCCTGGGGCTGCGGTTGACAGAAGCCACCCAAACCCTGACTCAATATCTCACGACAGTGATTCAGCGGGAGGCGCTGAGTTCAGAACTATCGCCCGACCGGTTAGCCAGTTTGCTGAATGGACTGCTATTGGGCTATGCGGCAGTAGAATTTACCAGCGAGTTTCACCAGCTCTGGCAGAACCGCGAAGACTTCATTCAGGGATTGATACAGCTTTTTCTGGAGGCGGTATCAGCCCGTAAATCTGCCTCCGAACCTGCTGCCTTATCTCCCGCTCCAGCCGCTCCAGCCGCTCCAGCCCAAGAACTGGTGCTCGACTTGCCCAGTACCGTTGTTCACCTGATCTTGCAGCAGGCCCGCAAGTCTGGCCCGCAGGCTTATGCGCTGGCTTATGTACTGTTTGCGGCTGGCCTGCTGCCCCAGGAGGTGATTGATCTTCGCCGCTCCGATCAGGTTTGCGATCCGCAGCAGCACCTTTTGCGGGTTCAAGCGGGACAGGCTGTTCGCCAGGTGCCGGTCAACCAATGGATCTGGGGCAAGCGCTACGGTTCCTATACCAGCAATCCGCTGACGCGCTGGTTGAAACTGCGTCGAGATCAAAACGATGCTTTATTTCTTGGCGAATCAGGGCAGCCCTTAACAGCAGTTGAACTTGATCAGCAGTGGCAGGATTGGACTCAGGATATCCCGATGGCGACCGAGTCGCGAGCCTTGCAAGCCCGTCAAACCTGGTGTGTAGAAATGCTGATGCGGGGTATGTGTCTAGATAACCTTGGCCTGTTGACCGGACAGGAACTGGCCCAACTTCAGCCCTACGCCCAGCGAGCCAGAGAGAAAGCCGCCCTAGAGCAGGCTGCCCAGCTCGACCGCAAGCCGCGCCCTGGTGCTGCCGGAGCTAGTAGTTAATTGGCTCGTTAACTGGTTGGACAATGGCTAAATTGTGATTACTAGAAAGCTAACTGCGAATTTCGTTCCAGAGCTGCACCCACTGGTCGTAGTTTTTGACGCTCTGCCACATCTTGATTTGGGAGTGCAGAGAGAGGTCGTCCATAAACAGCTCATGGGCTTTCTCGGGGCCAATGGCTTCCGCACCGAGGGTTGTTGCGCCAGAATAGCCCGTGACCTCCATCACGCCTTTTTGACCAGGGCCACTCAGGATGTAGTTAATCCATTGATAGGCGGCTTCCGGGTTGCGAGCATTTTTAGAGATCATCCAGGAGTCAGTCCAGCCCGTGAGTTTGCCCTTGGGGCTGACCGAACCCACCGGAAAGCCGGCATCGCTGAGCTGGGTATAGGTAAGCGGCCAAGCGTGAGCCATGACAATTTCACCTGATTGAAACAGGTTGGCCAATTCGCCGGCGGTGGTCCAGAATTTGCGAATGTTGGGGCGCAGGTCGAGCAGCTTTTGCTTCACCTCGGCCAGATCGGCTTCACTCAAGTTATAGGGATCGGTTTTACCCAGCCAGAGGGCAACATCTGCAATCGTCATGGGGTTGTCGGGCAGGGCGATTTTGCCAGCATAGGCTGGATCAGCCAGCACATCCCAGGAGGTCGGAGCAGACTGAACGGCCTCGGTATTGTAGACCAGCACATTCGGTCCCCAGGCAAAGGTAACTCCGTAGGGAACCCCATCAAATGTGTTCCACTTGCCGCCCTGAAACGACTCAAATACAGCATCGTAGTTAGGCAGATTGCTGGGATCAATGGGCTTGACCAGACCAGCCTTGGCCAGACGCTCGGTGATATCGCCTGAAGCCGAAATCAAGTCGTAGGTGCGACCTCCGCCCGCCCGAAACTTGGCGAACATCTCGTCGCTGGAGCCAGCATAGGTGGCTTTAACGGTGCAGCCAGTTTGTTCCTCAAACGGCTTGGCAAACGAAGGGTCGGTGTAGCCTTCCCAAACAATGGCTGTCAGGGTACAGTCTTTGGCCTCGGCAGGCTGGGCCGGGAGCAATACCGATAGCAATACCGACAGGATGGCCAAGCAGCCAATCAGCAGGGCTGAACCTCGACACCTGCCAGTTTGCCAGCGAGTTGGATGGTCTGAACCAATTGCTCCGGCCTTGGACCGAGCGGGATGGGGCATTTGGGGCAAAGTTGAGGTCAGTTTATTTCTAAAGCGCATATTCAAGCTCTAAGCTGCTCAAAGGTCGTTAGAATCTCCAGAGCCAGCTGATCTGGATAAATTAGTCTAGCGTCAGGAGCGGCGTGACCGGAGCGAATGACAGATTTCTCTAAGAATCGAGCCTATGACGATCTCGGCTAAACCTGGGGTCGCTGAGCTTCTGGTTATGCGCTTGAGCTGCCCCGTAAAAACCGGTGTTAGAGGGGGGGCAGGTATAAATTAGCTACAAATAAGGCTGACAGAAAGGTTCTGCGCCAGGATCTGGGCTGGTGTAATTTTCGCTAAGGCTGTAAAGTTTGGATGGATCAGGCTGGTGTTGACCAAAATCTCTAAGCTTTGCTGATTCCGTAGAAATCAGAGAGTCCTCAGAAACCGGTTTCGCTGCTATTACGTATTGTTCTTGGTTCCTGTCCGTCCCTAGCCATCTCTTCGGCTCTGCTTAATCTGTGTTCCCGGTCAGTAGGTTCTTGGTCAGTAGATTCTTAGCTAGTAGGCTCCTGGTCAGCAGGCTCCTGCCAATAAAACCCGCCCCTGATTGAACTTGAGTTTGACCTTGGCCGCCTGGAGCAAGGCCGCCCCGCTTAGGTCTGTTCTGGCTATCCATTTCCTCTGCTTGGGCTAACTCTGTTGTGCATCGACTGCTACTGCATCTACAGGGGGTTGGCTTCTACACTATGATTGCATCTGACGCATCTACACTTCGCCTGCATCTGCTGTTCGACTGCATTTCCTACCCATTTTTGCATCTATAAAGTTTGTGGGGTACGCCAGATCATTGCGTTCTCGCTGGCTCCCCTGAAAACGCATCTACCCGTAAAGATGATAGAACGTTAGATAAATTGCGAAGGCTCTAGCCAAAAGCGCATTTTCTGGCGTCAATTGCCATCAGGACTAAATTGTGGCTAAACTTCTGACTAGATCAGTTTTACTATGAATCGCTCAATGCCCCGGATTACCCCAGACAAACCGCTGGGCGGACGCTACAAAATCATCAGTCAGCTAGGAGTTGGCGGCTTTGGTCGTACATTTCTAGCCGATGATTTGCACTTACCGGGTCATCCGCGCTGTGTGATCAAGCATCTCAAGCCCCAAAGTAAAAGCGATGAAACCTTGCAGATGGCAAGGCGCTGCTTCGATGTGGAAGCACAGGTTCTCTACCATTTGGGCAGCCACGACCAGATTCCACGTCTGCTGGCCCACTTTGAAGAAGCCCAAGAGTTTTATCTGGCCCAGGAGTTTATTGAAGGGGAACCATTAACCCGCGAACTGGCCAATGGCAAGCCCTGGTCCCAGGGACGGGTGGTGCTTTTAATTAAAGACATCTTGCAGGTGCTGACGTTTGTTCATCAACAGCAGGTGATCCACCGGGATATCAAACCTTCTAACCTGATTCGGCGGCGGCATGACCGCAAAATTGTCGTGATCGACTTTGGAGCCGTGAAGCAGGTAAGCAAACCTGGTTTTGACCCTGATACTGGTTTAACCAATATCACGATCTCGATTGGGACTCAGGGCTATATGCCCAACGAGCAGCTAGCCGGCAAGCCTAAGTTTTGCAGCGATGTCTACGCGGTTGGGGTATTGGCGATTCAAATGCTGACCGGCATTCATCCGCGACATTTTGGTGAAACGAGCAACGGTGAAATTGCTTGGCATGACTGCATTAGTCCCAATTTTCCGATTTACCCCGAGCTGATTGAAGTGCTGGATCAGATGGTGTGCTACGACTTTCGTGAGCGCTATGTCGATGCGGCGACGGCACTTCTAGCTCTAGAAAGTCTCCCGGCTGCTGTCACGGAGATGGATGTCGAACTCGATTTGCCTGAAACCATTCGGCTAGATTCACTAACTGGTTCAGCTGGGATTGGCCCGGCTGGAATGAACTCAAGCGGAACTGGTCAAACCGGAACTGGTCAAACCGGAACTGGCGCTACAGCCATGCAGGCAGCGACTAGCCCGCAGATGTTCACAAGCCAGCAAATAGAAACCGCCACGAGCTTTAGCGGCCAACTTGCCCAGGTCAATATCGAATTTAGCAGAGGCAAAATTGCTGCTGAGGATGAACCGATTTCAACGGCAGTCTGGCTGTCCTCTGGGTCAATGTCGCCCGCTATGCCTTCGGGAACCGGCTTGACCCAGGCGGTGGGGCGGCCCCACATCACAACCGGAAATCTGGCTGAAGAAACTACTGTAGCCCGCTCGAATTCTTGGCATAAACGCCTGCTGCGTCCCTGGCCCATCGTTGGGCTGCTCTCAGTGAGTTTGCTGGCAGCCTTGTTGCAAACTCAGTTGCCCTTGGCCAGCCAAAAAGTAATTGATCCGAACGCCAGCGGTCTTGCTCCCACCGGCACAGTGATCAAACCCGACCCTAGTTTGAGTCCGGCAGAACAGGTAGAAGCTTACGTGAAGGAAGCTCAGCGTTTGCAAGGCCAGAAAGAATTTCAGCAGGCAATTCAAGCCTACGATCAGGCGATTGCCCTGCGGCCCGATTATGCTGAGGCCCATGCCGGTCGCTGTGAAGCATTCAATCAACTTCAGCAACCCGAGGATG
>QLAH01000446.1_pt1 | contig 21886 bp, 14 predicted proteins | sample 4693081 | NCBI WGS metagenome assembly QLAH01 (sample SAMN09425401, study PRJNA476045) | Lake water metagenome, whole genome shotgun sequencing project.
GTTGATTGTAATGCTTGAATTTCATATATAATCATCTGTAAATCAGGAATAAATATATAAAAAATCACTCTTTTATGCAAGAAAAAACATAAAAAAAACCGTCTCTAGTTGTGAGACGGCTTCTTTTTTGTGCTTTGTTAATAACTAAAATTGAAAATATGTTCCGTAAAATGTACTTTTGAAAATGTAATTATGGATAGGTTTTTAACTCATCACTAAGGACTATTCACTAAGGACTATTCACTAATCACTCTCGCATGTTTTTAATCTTTGATACCGAAACCACCGGTTTGCCTAAAAGCTGGGCAGCTCCAATTTCTGATACCGACAACTGGCCGCGATGTATTCAAATTGCATGGCAGTTACATGACGAAATGGGAAACCTTATTGAACATCAAGATTATTTGATTCAACCGGATGGATTCAACATTCCGTATGACGCAGAAAGAATTCACGGGATTTCTACTGAATTAGCTCAACAAAATGGTATTCAGCTCAAAGAAATGTTGGAGAAATTCAATATAGCATTGTCAAAAGCAAAATACATTGTTGGACAAAATGTTGGGTTTGATGTCAATATATTAGGATGTGAATTTTTTAGAATGGGAATCGATTCACCCATGTCAAAAATGCCGATTTTGGATACGTGTACCGAAGTTACTGCTTCCTTATTAAAACTTCCGGGTGGTAGGGGTGGAAAATTCAAATTACCAACGCTTACTGAATTACATCAATACCTTTTTAATGAACCTTTTGCCGAAGCTCACAATGCTACTGCCGATGTAGAAGCCACCACAAGATGTTTTTTAGAATTGATTCGAACCGAAGTTTTTACCAAAGAAGAACTCGACGTTGAACCGGAATATTTTGAAGATTTTCAATTAAAAAATCCGAGGGCAATTCAATTAATTGGATTAAAACACATCAATCTCAAAGAAGCGTCTGAGCAAATTAGAAAGAAGCTTCAAAAAATTGAAAACGAAACGGTTCAAACTACCATTTCAGCCGAAGAGAAAAGAGATTTTAAACACGCAAAGTTTGCTCACCTTCACAACCATACACAATTTTCTGTTTTACAATCTACAATTGCGATTCCTGCTCTGGTTTCAGCTACAGCCAAAAATAAAATGACGGCAGTTGCCATGACCGATTCAGGAAACATGATGGGAGCTTTTCACTTTGTTAGTGCTGTGATGAACCACAATAAGGCTGTAAAAGCTAAAATTGAAGTGGCTGTTGCCAATGGCGAAGAACCGGAAGATGCTGAAATTAAACCGATTGTAGGTTGCGAATTTTACATTTGTGATAACCATAAAGACAAAACCAAAAAAGACAACGGGTATCAAGTGGTGTTCTTAGCTAAAAATAAAAAAGGCTATCATAATTTAGCCAAAATGGCTTCTATTGCTTACATCGATGGCTTTTATTATGTGCCAAGAATTGATAGAGCAATAGTTGAACAATACAAAGAAGATGTAATTGTACTTTCCGGAAATTTATATGGAGAAATTTCCGGTAAAATTTTAAATATCGGTGAAAACCAAGCCGAAGAAGCTTTGCTTTGGTGGAAAGAGCAATTTGGCGATGATTTTTATCTCGAAATCATGCGTCATAATCAAGAAGATGAAAATCGGGTGAACAAAACCTTGATTGAATTTTCGCAAAAGCATCAGGTTAAATTAGTAGCTACAAACAATACCTATTACCTCAATAAAGAAGATGCCAATGCACATGACATTTTGTTGTGTGTAAAAGATGGTGAAAAACAAGCCACACCAATTGGTCGAGGTCGAGGCTATCGATATGGTTTGCCCAATCAGGAGTATTATTTCAAATCGGAAGACGAAATGAAAAAACTATTTGCTGATTTGCCCGAAGCCATTATTTCGATACAGGAAATCGTTGATAAAGTAGAAACCTATTCTCTTTATCGAGATGTTTTACTGCCAAAATTTGCCATTCCGGACGAATTTTTAAACCCGGAAGATGTAGATGGTGGCGTTCGGGGTGAAAATGCTTATTTACGACATTTAACCATTGAAGGAGCGAAGAAGCGGTATGGCGAAATCACACCCGAAATTCAAGAACGATTGGATTTTGAATTACTCACCATTACCAATTCTGGTTATCCGGGCTATTTTTTGATTGTACAAGATTTTATTGCTGAAGCGAGAAAAATGGGCGTTTCCGTTGGTCCGGGTCGTGGTTCGGCGGCGGGTTCGGCGGTGGCGTATTGTTTGGGAATTACCAATATTGACCCGATAAAATATGATTTGCTATTTGAGCGTTTCTTGAATCCGGATCGGGTTTCTATGCCGGATATTGATATTGATTTTGATGACGAAGGTCGGGGAAGAGTTATGGAATACGTTATCAATAAATACGGGGCTAATCAAGTAGCTCAAATTATTACCTATGGTAAAATGGCCACAAAATCTGCCATTCGTGATACGGCTCGGGTGTTAGATTTACCTCTTTTTGAAGCAGACAGAATTGCTAAGCTAATTCCTAACATGATGCCATCAAAATGGAATTTAGCCCGGTTTATTTCTGAAAAAGAAGAAGATGTCAAAAAAGCCTTGCGTTCGGATGAGTTTGATAGAGTAAAGGAATTAATTGCCATTGCTCACGAAGGCGATTTGGCAGGAGAAACCATTCAGCAAGCTAAAGTTTTGGAAGGTTCGCTGCGAAATACCGGAATTCATGCGTGTGGAGTAATCATCACACCGGATGATATTACTAATTTCGTTCCGGTGACAACTGCTAAAGATTCAGAATTGTATGTAACGCAATTTGATAACTCGGTTGCAGAAAGTGCCGGCTTGTTAAAAATGGACTTTTTGGGGTTGAAAACCCTTACGTTAATAAAAGACACGGTGAAATTGGTAAAATACCGCACCGGAATTGAACTCAATCCTGATGAATTTCCAATTGATGATGTGAAAACGTATGAATTATTTCAAAGAGGTGAAACGGTTGGAATATTTCAATATGAGTCGCCCGGAATGCAAAAATACCTTCGTGATTTAAAACCGACAGTTTTTGGCGATTTGATTGCGATGAATGCACTCTATCGTCCTGGTCCGTTGGAATATATTCCGTCTTTCGTTAGAAGAAAAAACGGAGAAGAACCCATTGTTTACGATTTAGATGCTTGTGCGGAATATTTGAGTGAAACGTACGGAATTACTGTTTATCAAGAGCAAGTAATGCTTTTGTCGCAATCGTTGGCCGGATTTACCAAAGGTGAAGCAGACGTTTTGCGTAAAGCGATGGGTAAAAAACAAAAAGATGTACTCGACAAAATGAAGCCGAAATTTGTAGAACAAGCGGCTGCAAAAGGGCATGATGCTACCGTTTTGGAGAAAATTTGGAAAGACTGGGAAGCTTTTGCGAGTTATGCCTTTAACAAATCACATTCTACTTGTTATGCTTGGATTGCCTATCAAACAGCGTATTTAAAAGCTCATTATCCGGCAGAATATATGGCGGCGGTACTTTCCAATAACATGAATGACATCAAGCAGGTTTCATTTTTTATGGAAGAATGTAAACGAATGGGCTTGAAAGTACTCGGACCGGATGTGAATGAATCCTATTATAAATTTACGGTAAACAACGATTATGCGATTCGTTTTGGAATGGGAGCTGTAAAGGGTGTTGGAGCAAATGCCGTTGATACGATTGTTGAAAACCGAAAAGACGCTCCTTATAAATCGATTTTTGATTTAGCCAAAAAAATAGATTTAAGAGCTGCCAATAAAAAAGCTTTTGAAAGCTTAGCTTTAGCCGGAGGATTTGATTGTTTTTCGAATACGCATCGAGCACAATATTTTCACATTGAAGGAGAAGGAATTACGTTTTTGGAAAAAGCCATTCGATATGGGGCAAAATTTCAGGAAAACGAAAATTCATCGCAAGTGAGTTTGTTTGGAGAAGCAAGTGATGTGCAAATTGCTGAGCCGGTTTTGCCGCCATGTGAGGAATGGAATACTATGGAAAAATTGGCCAAAGAAAAAGAAGTGGTGGGAATTTATATTTCAGGGCATCCGTTGGATGATTTCCGTTTTGAGATGAAATATTTTTGCAATACCAAGCTAGAAGCCTTAAAACAGTTGGAACTTTATGTGAGTAAAACACTTTCTTTTGCCGGAATTGTGACCAATATTCAACACCGAACAGCTAAAAATGGGAAAGGTTGGGCAACATTTGTGTTAGAAGGATACGAGGAGAGTTTTGAGTTTCGTATTTTTGATGAAGAGTATTTGAAATTCCGTCATTTTTTGATTCAAAATCAGTTTGTTTATTTCAAAGTTTTGGTCAAAGAAGGTTGGGTAAATCGTGAAACCGGGAAAAAATCTGATCCGAGAATTCAATTTACAGAAGCTAAATTATTGGCCGACGTTTTGCCACAATTTGCTAAAAAATTGACCATTTTAATTGATATAAAAGAGTTGCACCAGCATTTTATTACCGGATTGAATGAAGTGTTTAAAACCTATCAAGGAGAGAATACCGTTACGTTTGAAGTATTGGAATTAGAATACATCAAAAAAGCGGCAACCATCAAACCGGTTGAATTAGTTCCTGTTGATGCGGAAGAAACGGACGAAGAATCAATGGAAGAAATGGAGTTAGAAGTGGATGAACCGAGTGAAGAAGTTAGGGTTTTGAATAAATTAGCTTTACCCAGCAGAAAACTAAAAGTAAAAATCTCAAATGAATTGTTGAGTGAGTTGGAGAATTTGAAGGTGGATTTTAGGTTGAATTAAGTATCAATTCCACCAATACATTCATAATCAAAACTAATTTTCAATTAACACGACTTTAAGTTTTAAATTTTTAAATTTGCATCATAAAACTTGAAACAAAGTTAAACCTTAAACAAAAAATATATGGCATTAGCAATAACAGATGCTACTTTTGAAGAAGTAGTATTAAAATCAGACAAACCGGTAGTAGTAGATTTTTGGGCAGCATGGTGTGGACCTTGTAGAATGGTTGGGCCGGTTATTGATGAAATCGCAACAGAATATGAAGGAAAAGCTGTAGTTGGAAAAGTTGACGTTGACGCAAACCAAGAATTTGCTGCAAAATATGGTGTGAGAAATATTCCAACCGTATTAGTTTTCCAAAACGGAGAAGTAGTAGGAAGACAAGTTGGTGTGGCTCCAAAGAAAAATTATACGGATGCAATTGATGCGTTGTTATAATTTTTAATAAAAATAAATTTGAAGGTCTGATGAAAATCAGGCCTTTTTTAATGCTTAACTTTTCTTTATCTTTGAATCGAACCAATTTGGTACATAGATAAAGAAAAGATGATGATTGAACAACAAAAAGAGATAATTTCAGGGTTTAAGCATTTAGAATTATTAGCCAATCAAGTGGTGGAAGGCTTTATTTCCGGAATGCACAAATCGCCATTTCACGGATTTTCAGCCGAATTTGCCGAGCATAAAGTGTATAACAAAGGCGAAAGTACCAAACACATTGATTGGAAATTATTTGCTAAAACCGACCGTTTATATACCAAACGATACGAAGAAGAAACTAATTTGCGATGTCATTTGATTATCGATAATTCTTCTTCCATGCATTTCCCTCAATTGGAATCAGGACAGCCGTTTTATGAAAGTAAAATTGGTTTTTCAGTTTTAGCAGCTGCCGTTTTAATGAATTTGCTCAAAAAACAACGGGATGCAGTGGGATTAAGTGTTTTTTCAGATACCTATGAATATTATGCTCCTGAAAAAGGTAGCGATCGTCACCATAGGATGATTTTAAACAAATTAGAAGACCTTTTGGAAAATCCTAAAGTGGCTAAACCAACCGAAACGGTTACTTTTTTACATCAAATTGCAGAAAAAATGCACCGTCGTTCAATGATTATTTTGTTTACCGATATGTTTCAAAGTGGTGAAGAAGAAAAGTTATTCAACGCATTACAACATTTAAAACACAACAAACACAAAGTCGTTTTGTTTCATGTCGTAGATGAAAAAAGAGAATTAAATTTCGATTTTGATAATGCTCCACGCAAGTTTATTGATGTAGAATCAGGTGAAACGATCAATTTATTTGCTGAAAATATTAAAGAAGTATATGAAAAAAATGTAGAGGCTTACTTTAAAAAAGTAGCCATGACGTGTGCTCAAAACAAAATAAAATATGTTCCGGTCAACGTTGGAGCCAATTTTGAAAAAATACTCACCACATATTTGGTTGAAAAACAAATGTTTGGATAACTAATGTAAAAATATTCCAAAAAAAATAATGTAAACACTTGCAGATATTGAAATACGTTGTATATTTGCAACCGCAATTAAGCGAAGGTTTGGTAGTTCAGTTGGTTAGAATACATGCCTGTCACGCATGGGGTCGCGGGTTCGAGTCCCGTCCAGACCGCTAAAATTGGGAAAATTTTTAAAAGCACTTTGGTAACAAAGTGCTTTTTTGCCCAAAAAAGCATTGAAAATAGTTGTGTTGTTTTGGACGACCGAAAGGAAGTCCTGGTTTAGTAGTTAGACCAATGAAAAGCTTTTCACCTTCTGGTGAATGGCTTTTTTGCTTTATACTATTTTCAGTTTTATCTCTAATTATAAATTTAGTGGCTTTGCGTCTCAGCATGAGATAATTGTTTTCTCGCAAAGACGCAGAGACGCAAAGTGGCAAATATTACTGTTTAGTTTTGTTTACTAGAAAATTTAAAACCAATTTTGAAAATTAAAGCTTTATATTGAAATTTGAAAACTGTGACCGAGAACTGTGACTGCGAACTGCGACTGTCAACTGAACACTCAAAAAAATGACCAACCACCGACACTTTTTACTCCACAAACCCTACGGCTACCTCAGTCAGTTTGTCTACGAACTAAAACGAACCAAAAAATTGTTGGGAGAATTACATGAATTTCCTCCGGGAACTATGGCAATTGGTCGTTTGGATGAAGATTCTGAAGGCTTAATCATTCTAACTACTGACGGAATGATGAGTGAAGTAGTGCGGAGCAAAAAAGTGGATAAAGAATATTATGCTCAAGTGGACGGAATCATCACACAAGAGGCCGTTGAGCAACTGCAAAACGGCGTTCTAATTGGCTTTAAAGGCACCAAATACAAAACCAAAAAATGCCAAGCCAAATTGATTGATAACCCAAATTTCCCTGCTCGTTCACAAAAAATCCGCGATGAGCGTCACGGACCCACTTCTTGGGTTTCAATCACTCTTACAGAAGGAAAATTTCGCCAAGTGCGGAAAATGACTTCTGCTGTTGGATTTCCCACGCTACGATTAATTCGCGTTCGAATTGGAAATTTTCACTTAGGCGATTTACAATCCGGTGAGGTAAAAGAAATTGATAGTGTTTTGGGGGTTTCAAAGGATTAACTATTCAACCACCAAATACTACCATTTAAAAGCGTTGCAAAACTTACCCAAAGTAAATACGGTATCAATAATTTACTGGCTAAGGCGTCAATAGGTTTAAATAGTCTGATGGTTTCCAAAATCATCAACCAGAGCAACAAAATTTCAATGAAAGCCAAAAAAGGATTGCACATTCCAAAAAACAAAAAACTCCACAACGCATTTAAAATCAATTGAATGGCAAAAACCCAAAGTGCTTTTTTAACCAAAACAGGAACAACTTCTATCTTGCTCCAAACTAATCCGGCACTCACGCCCATCATCACATATAAAAGTGTCCAAACCGGAGCAAATAACCAATTCGGTGGATTAAAGATAGGTTTGATTAACGTTGGATACCAAGTTTCAATGGAAGATTGTGTAGCCATTCCGGCACCATAACCCACCGCTAAACAAACTATGACAGCAATCGCAATTTTGAGAGATTTTGACATGGTGAATTTTATTCAAATGTAACAAATTTGTTGTCAAAAAAGAGGGAATCATTCAAAAAATGTATCTTTGTCAAAAATAAATTGCATGCTTACGCCATCAGATTTTATTCCGAAAAATTATTCTCAAACAATTGAAAAGGGCAGTTTTCAATGGTCAGCACCAAGCAACATTGCCTTAGTAAAATATTGGGGAAAAAAGGAAAATCAAATTCCTGCCAATCCATCCATTAGTTTTACGTTGAAAAATTGTAAAACCATTACAAATTTATCTTTTTCTAAAATTGAAAAAGCAGAAAATTTTTCTTTCGATTTGTTATTTGATGGAAAACCAAAAGAATCGTTCCGACCGAAAATTCAAAAATTTTTGGAACGAGTGGAAGTGTATTTGCCTTTTTTAAAAGAATATCATTTTACGATTGATACACAAAATACTTTTCCACACAGTTCAGGAATTGCTTCTTCCGCCTCCGGAATGGCAGCGTTGGCAGTGAATTTTATGAGTTTAGAAAAAAAATTAAATCCCGAAATGACGGACGAATATTTCAACAAAAAGGCTTCATTTTTAGCTCGTTTAGGTTCCGGTAGTGCGTGTAGAAGTGTAAAAGGCGAAGTAGTCATTTGGGGAAATCATCTGGAAACACAAAACAGTTCAGATTTATTTGGGGTTGAATTTTCAACACTTCATCCTAATTTTAAAAATTATCAAGACACAATTTTACTGGTTGACAAAGGCGAAAAACAAGTTAGTAGTACGTTAGGTCACGATTTGATGAATGGTCATCCCTTTGCCGAAAAACGATTTGAACAAGCTCATTACAATTTGTCGCAAATGAAGGTTATTTTAGCCAATGGCGATGTTCATGAATTTGTCAAATTCGTTGAAAGTGAGGCCTTAACCCTTCATGCCATGATGATGACATCGATGCCGTATTTTATTTTGATGAAACCCAATACGCTGGAAATTATCAATAAAATTTGGAAATTTAGAGAGGAAACTTCTATTCCGGTTTGTTTTACATTGGATGCCGGTGCAAATGTACATGTGTTGTATCCCGAAAACGTTAGAGAAGAAGTTTTGCAATTTATTAAGAATGAATTAGTTGTGCATTGTCAAAACGAACAGTATATTTGTGACGAAATTGGAAATGGTGCAGTTCAAATTAATAATATTTAATTATCTTTACACTATAACAAAAGAGCTATTATGAAAGGACCACTTTTTTACTCAAAAATTCTTCTTTTTGGAGAATACGGAATCATCAAAGATTCAAAAGGACTTTCGATTCCGTATAATTTTTATAACGGAGCATTGAAAGTGAGTGAAAATCCGTCACCGGAAGCTATAAAATCCAATGAAAGTTTAAAGCGATTTGCGGTCTATTTAGCTCAATTGCAAACCGAACAACCGGAGTTGGTAACGTTCAATCTAGAAGTTTTAAATCAAGATATCGAAAGAGGAATGTACTTTGATTCTTCTATACCACAAGGATATGGCGTAGGAAGTAGCGGAGCTTTAGTGGCTGCTATTTATGATAAATACGCCAATAATACCATCACGGTTTTAGAGAATTTAACCCGTGAAAAATTATTGCAACTAAAAAATATCTTTTCTCAAATGGAATCTTTTTTCCATGGAAAAAGTTCCGGGTTAGATCCATTGAACAGTTATTTAAGTTTGCCAATTCTAATCAATTCCAAAGATAATATCGAGCCAACCGGAATTCCTTCGCAGGTAGCCAATGGAAAAGGAGCTGTGTTTTTGTTAGATTCCGGAATCGTAGGTGAAACAGCACCAATGGTCAACATTTTTATGGAAAATTTGAAAGACCAAGGTTTTCGCACCATGTTGAAAAACCAATTTGTAAAATATACCGATGCCTGTGTAGAAAACTTTTTACAAGGCGACATGAAATCGCTTTTTAGTAACACTAAGAAGTTATCTAAAGTGGTATTGAATAATTTTAAACCCATGATTCCCGAACAATTTCATCAAGTTTGGCAAAAAGGGATTGACACAAACGACTACTATTTAAAATTGTGTGGTTCTGGTGGTGGGGGTTATATTCTAGGTTTTACTCAAGATTTGGAAAAGGCCAAAGCTTCCTTAAAAGACTATAAATTAGAAGTGGTTTATCAATTTTAATATTGATTTTAACACTTCAGTATGACTTTATCCAGAAAAAATAAATTGATATTGATGAAAATCATCAGTTTATTTTCTGTGGTTAGAGGGTACAATATTCCCATCATTATTTTGGCTCAATATCTTTCTGCTATTTTTATTTTGGCTGAAAAGCGAGCTTTAGACGTGGTATTGGATTTTAATATGTTTATCATCGTTTTGGCATCAACGCTTACTATAGCTTCCGGTTACATCATCAATAGTTTTTACGACAGTCAAAAAGACTTGATTAACAAGCCTAACAAAACGATGTTGGATCGTTTGGTTTCCCAAAAAACGAAACTACAAGTGTATTTTGGACTTAATTTTTTTGTTTTTCTGATTGCCTTTTTAGTTTCTTGGCGAGCGGTTTTGTTTTTTTCTGTCTATATTTTTCTGATTTGGTTTTATTCACATAAACTAAAAAAATACCCCATTATTGGAAATGTAACAGCGGCTTTGTTGGCTGTTTTGCCTTTTTTTGCCATCCTTTTGTATTATCAAAAAATTGATGCGATTCTTCAAAATTTGAATAATGAAAAATATTATGTCATTTTTGCTCACGCTTCATTCCTATTTCTATTGATTTTGATTCGTGAAATGATCAAAGATTTAGAAAATATTAAAGGGGATTTAGTTTTAAATTATCGAACTATTCCCGTAATTTTAGGTGAAAATTTTTCTAAAAAAATCATTACATTTTTAGTTTTATGTACGGTGATTCCCGTTTATATTCTTATCGAAATGTACGATGTGGGTTATATGGATAGTTACTTTTATCTCAGTTTCATCATTTTGATTTTCTTTTTGGCTAAATTGTGGAAATCCACTTCAAAAGAGAACTACCTACTTTTGCATAATATTCTGAAATTTATAATTGTAGCCGGGGTTTTATGTATTGTCTTGATCAAACCTTCTGTTCTAATTCACGGAAGAGAAGTGTTGGATATTTAATCAAAAATCGATTTACATTCCCAATTTTCAATTCCGTATCTTTGCAAAAATTTAAATGATGAACAAAAAAGACGGAAGCAGCAGAAAATCAACTTCCAACAAAAATACGAAAGGAAAACCGAGTGGTTTCAGCAAACCAAAACCGGCAATGGCAAAGCGTTCGCAAAAACCTAAAAAAGCCACAATTAATCCAGATGTAACTCCTGCCAAACCTAAAGTAAAATCGGATGATATTCGTTTGAATAAATACATTGCCAACTCCGGTGCTTGTTCGCGTCGTGATGCGGATATTTATATTCAATCCGGAAATGTAAAAGTGAATGGTGAAGTGATTACCGAAATGGGTTATAAAGTAAAACCCGGCGATGTGGTAAATTTCGACGGAGCGAATATTACACCGGAGAAAAAGGAATATTTGTTGTTGAATAAGCCAAAGAATTTTACCACCTCAGTTGATGATGAACGCGATATGCGAAATGTATATGAGTTGATTAAAAACGCAACACCAACAAAATTACAACCCGTTGGCAGAATGGATAAAAACACAACCGGTTTGTTATTGTTCACCAATGATACCGATATGATTCGAAAATTTAGTTTGCCGAATCAAAAATCAACCAAAATCTACCAAGTTTCGTTAGATAAAAACTTAAAGTTTGAAGATTTAGAAAAGATTCAAGGCGGAGTTTCTTTTGATGAACATCGACTTTATGTAGATGAAATCAGTTACATTGAAGAGCAACCTAAAACTGAAATAGGAATCAAATTAAGAACTGCCAATGTTAAAGTGGTTCGTTCCATTTTTGAAAAATTTGGGTACAATGTTCTAAAAGTTGATAGAGTTGCTTTCGCCGGATTGACCAAAAAGAATTTACCAAGAGGCAATTGGCGATTTTTAACCGAGCAAGAAATCATCAATTTAAAAATATTTTAATGAGTGCCGAAGTTAATTTGTCTATCGCTTACAAATGGTTTGACGCATTCAATCTTCATAATTTAGAACAGCTACTTTCGCTTTATGATGATCATGCCCAGCATTTTAGTCCGAAATTAAAAGCAAGAAAACCTGAAACAAATGGTTTAGTAATTGGTAAAGAAGCCATGCGTGAATGGTGGAAAGATTCGTTTGATCGATTGCCAACATTACATTATAAAGTAACTTCATTAACCGCAAATTCAGATAGGGTTTTTATGGAATATGTTCGAAATGTGGAAGGTGAAGAAGAAATGTTGGTAGCAGAAGTTTTAGAAATAAGAGACGCTAAAATTATTCTTTCAAGAGTTTACCACGGTTAAAAATAAAAAAATCCCGAAAAATAAATGCTTTCGGGATTTTTTTTGAATTAATAGCAACCTTATTTATTATTTTGTTTGCTTGTCTAAACCTCGTTTTTTCAACAAAGGTTGAATACTTGGTTCACTTCCTCTAAATTTTTTGTATAATTCCATTGGTTCTTCCGTTCCGCCTTTTTCCAAAACATTTTTGCGGAAAGAGTTAGCTTTTGCTGCATTGAATAATGAAGTTTGTTTGAATTGATCAAAAGCATCTGTATCCAATACTCCTGACCAAATGTAGCTGTAATATCCTGCGGCATATCCACCGGCAAAAACATGGCTGAAATAATTGGCTCGATGTCTTGGAATAATAGATTTAATTAAACCCAATCGTTTCATGGCATCCATTTCAAATTGATTGGCAGTACCAGAGATTCTTCCATCAGAATTGTGAAAATCCATGTCTAAGAAAGCAGAAGCTAAATATTCAACCGTTGCAAAACCTTGTCCATACGTTCCTGAATTTTCTAATTTTTTGATTAATGCATCCGGAATTGTTTGACCTGTTTTATAATGTTTGGCATACAATTTCAATACGTCCGGGTCAGCGGCCCAATTTTCCATAACTTGTGATGGAAGTTCAACAAAATCTCTTGGTACACTTGTTCCGGCTAGACTTTTGTATGTTACATTCGATAATAATCCGTGTAAAGCATGACCAAATTCATGAAAATAAGTTGTCACTTCATCAAACGTAAACAAAGCCGGAGCATTTTCTGTTGGTTTAGAAAAATTACAAACAATGGAAATTACCGGAGCAATTCGTTTACCGTTAACGGTTTTTTGTGGTCGATAAGAGGTCATCCAAGCACCACCTCTTTTAGAAGCTCTTGGATAAAAATCCATATACAAAACACCAAGATGTGTACCGTCTTTTTCTTGTACTTCCCAAACAGTTGCTTCCGGATGATAAAAAGGAACGTTTTTCAATTCTTTAAATTTTAGACCGTATAGTTTTTCACAAACCAAGAAAACACCGTTGGTGACTGCTTCTAAACTGAAATAAGGTCTTAATTCTTGCTCGTCTAAATCGAATTTTTCTTTTCTGATTTTTTCGCTATAATAACGCCAGTCATAGGGTTGAACATCATCATTTATTCCTTCAGCCACCATCATTTGTTTTATTTCAGCTTCTTCTATTTTTGCTTTAGCAATAGCCGGTTCCCATAATTGATTTAAAAATGTTAGTACTTTTTCAGGAGATTTAGCCATACTTTCTTCTAAAACATAGTGAGCAAATGTGGGATAACCTAATAATTTAGCTTTTTCAGCTCGCATAGCTGCTATTCTAACCGCATAGGTGTTATTATCAAATTCATTACCATTGTTGCAACGGTTTTTATAAGCTTCCCAAATTTCTTTTCTTAATTTTCTGTTGGAAGAATACTGCAAAAATGGCATCACACTTGAATTAGACAATGTAATCATCCATTTACCGGGTTTTCCTTTTGCTTTTGCAGTCTCGGCTGCGGCGGAAATTAAATCATCTGATAATCCGGAAAGTTCCTCTTTGGTGTTGGCAATATATTCATAATTGTTTGTTTCCGCTAAAATGTTTTGTCCAAATTTTAAGGTTAAAACAGCTAATTCACTGTTAAGTTCTCTTAGTCGTCTTTTTTCATCCTCATTCAAATTGGCACCACTTCTAACGAAACTCTTGTATGTTTTTTCTAGAAGTTTGTGTTGTTCAGGATTTAATTTTAATTTACTTTTTGCATCCCACAGTTGTTTAACTTTTCCAAAAAGTTGACTGTTCAAATAAATGTTGTCATTATGTGAAGAAAGTAGTGGAGCTACCTCTTTGGCTATGTTTTGAATTTCATCATTTGTATTTGCAGAATTCAAGTTGTAAAAAACAGTAGAAACATTTGAAAGCAATTCTCCCGAATTTTCCATTGCTAAAATCGTGTTTTCAAAAGTTGGTACACTTTTATTGTTGGCAATCGCTTTGATTTCGGAATCATGTCTTTTTATTCCTTCTTCAATAGCCGGTTTAAAATGTTCATTTTTAATCAAATGAAATGGAGGAACATTAAATGGAGTATCATAAGGATTCAAAAAAGGATTGGTAGAAAAAGGTCTTTTAATTTCCTGAGCCTCGGTTTGTCCCAATGTTAATCCCATGATTACTAGTGCTAAAAATTTGTTTTTCATTGTTTATTTTGTTTGCCATGCCAAAATAGTAATTTTTCAAAAGTGGGAAAGTTAGATTAACTTATTTTTAAGACAAAGGCCAGTCAAATCTGACTGGCCTTTGCGATATTAATTTTCTCTATTGATGTAAATCCATCCGGTTTTTGCTTCACTGTTTCTAAAATGGATGACATAGTAATAAGTTCCCGTGGGTAACTCTTTACCATCATTGCTTCGACCAATCCATTCTGTTTTGTAATTGTTTTTTTGATAAACTTCAAGACCATAACGATTGAAAATGCTGAGTTTTTCAACATCTAGCAATTCTAAATCAAAATAATCATTGGCTCCGTCGCCATTAGGCGAAATTCCTTTTTGGATGCCACAAAAAATGTTATTTATAGTTATAGGTTGTTCAACAAAGCATCCATCAGCTGTTGTGATTCGAATAGAAAATTGAATAGGGAATGTTTCTGTTTCAGAAGTACTTCTTACGTATTCAGTCACATTAAAAGTAGGAGCATTCAACCCAACTGTTTGACCATTTTGGTTGAACCATTCATAATTCGTTACTATTAAATCTGAATTGTTTGCCAATTGTGCACCAATAGTAAATACATTGTTTTCACAATCAGTATTTACATCAATTGCAATTTGCGGTAAAACAGAAATAGTTACTAAAGTTGTGGTTGCACATCCAGAACTTGGTGTGAATAAATATTGCGTTGTTTGTAAAGTATTCACACTTGCAGGATTCCATGTTCCGGTGATTCCATTATCAGAAAAAGTTGGCAATAAACTGCTTGGGCTATTATAGCAAACATTTTCCACCAAGTTAAAAGTAGGAATTACGGGTTGATTTACTGTTACCGTAAATTGAAAAACACTACTACATTGACCGGCATTTGGGGTGAAAGTATATACTGCTGAATTGGTGTTGCTTACGGTTGAATTATTCCAACTTCCCGAAATAGAATTGTTGGATAAATTTGGCAAAACCGGAACCGCATCACCCGCACAGATAGTTAAGGTATTTCCAAAAGAAAATATTGGCACTACATTTTGATTCACATTTACGGTTAATGTAAATGATGAAGCACATTGGTTTGGATTAGGCGAAAAAATATAAGTTCCCGATTGGGTATTGTTGATGGTTGAAACATTCCACGTTCCTGAAATGCTATTGTTGTCAACTAGTGGCAAAGTTGGCACAGCATCTCCATTACAAATGGTTAATGTATTTCCAAAATTAAAATTTGTAGCAACTTGTTGATTAACGGTTACTGTTAAGGTAAAATTCACGGCACATTCTGAATTGTTAACGATAAAAGTGTAAGTGCCGTTTGTAGTATTATCAATAGCTGCCGGACTCCAAAAACCATTTACACCATTGTTGTCAACATCCGGTAAAACGGGAACGGTATCTCCTTCGCAAATGGTAAGTGTGTTTCCGAAATCAAAAACAGGCGTTGCAAAATTTATAATATCAACAGTTAATATAAAATTATTTGCACATTGACCCGCATCCGGTATAAAAGTGTAAATTCCACCATCGGTATCGTCAATTTGTGACGGGTTCCAACTTCCTATAATTCCATTATTATCAGTAGTAGGAAGTAGAGGAGCTTGAACACTAGTACAAATAGAAATTGAATTATTAAAATTGAATACCGGTGTAGTAACATCATTCACGGTAACGTTCAAAGTATATTCCGAAGCACATGGATTATTATCAGGTGTAAAAACATAAGTGCCTGATAAAGAATTATCAATTGAAGATGGATTCCAAATTCCTGAAACACCATTGTTATCAATCATTGGTAATGATGGAACAGCCTCTCCGTTACAAATCGTAATTGCATTTCCAAAATTAAAAACAGGCACTGTTGACGTAGAAACCGATACAGTTAAAGTAAAAGTTGAAAAACATTGAGTGTCATTTGGGGTAAATATATACGTATTTGATTGCGTATTGTCAATTGTGTTAAGATTCCAAGTTCCATTTACACCATTGTTATCAACGGTTGGTAAAACCGGAACATCATCACCTGAACAAATGGTTAAGGTATTTCCAAAAGTAAATTCCGGTACATTATTTTCATTTGGATTGGCTAATACAACAATTACTGCTTGAGAAATACAACCGGTTTGGGTATCTCTAACAATAACAGTATAGGTTCCGGGGGCTAAATTTCCAAACAATGGATTCGTTTGAAAGGTCACACCATTATCAATACTGTATTCGAAAGAACCCGAGGAAACATTGATAAACTGGCCAATATTCGTATAATCTTGTGGGTCAAGTGCTTCCCAGTCAGCCGGATTCCATGAGGTGCTTGGTGCAACAGCGGTCGGTAATCTTCGGTAAGTATATCCGGATTCGTTATTTGGTGTAAAAGCTTCACCATCAGTTCTTCCCCATATATCAATTTCAACATCAGAAGCTGAAGTCAAACGAATATTATCATCAATATTTACACCACCACAACCCGCAAAAACCAAATCCGGAACTACACCACCTTGATTTCCGTTACTTCCAATGGAGACAACTTTTACAGTATTATGAGGAATTAAACCACTCAATAGTAAATTACAAGACGGATTTGTTCCTCCGTTATTATATACTTTAATTCGGTAATTCGATAAATCAACCGTGTTTCCGGTTCCGTTGAATAATTCAATATAGGTTAAAGAACCAAGCGACTCATCTGTAATTTCAGAAATAACTAAATCAGCATATACATTTCCGGTAGAAATTGGATTAGTAATTTCAATACTGCCGGTTGGTGTGGCACACGTTGGTTGAACAACAGTAACTTCCGGTACAATTTGATCGTTCAACAACGCCAACACGGCTAGGGCTGAATTGCTTTCACAACCATTAACGGTTTGTGTAACATAGTAAGTTGTATTGTTTACAATTGGCGTACTGGTAGCCAATGGAATAGTAGTAGCTTGATCGGCATACCATTGTAAATTAACTCCATTTACGATTAAATCGGCTAGTGTAAAGATAACAGTAGCATCATTACAAATCAACTGAACAGTATCACCAGTTGGTGCCAATGGAGCAGGATTGATGGTTAGACTAACCGGAGTTCTGGTTGAACTAATACAGTTTGAAGTTGTGTTTTGAGCTTCTGCATAATATACTATTGTGCCAACACTAGATAAAGTTGGGTCTGAAACAATTGTACCATCAACAGGTGCATCATACCAAATTATTATTGACCCATCATTTGTAGTAGCTTGGGCAGTTAAGGTTTGAATTGGACTGTCTTCACAAACCGATTGATCTCCGCCGGATGTAGGTGGGTTAACCGTTGGGTCATTTAGTGAAATTGTCGTGTTTATAGTAGTAGAACAATTGTTTATCACAAAGTTAAAGTTACTGTAGCTACCGGCATTTAATCCCGTAATCACAAACTGTCCATTATTGTCGGCGATTATAGAAGTCGGCCCAACTGATGATCCATCGTCATTATAGGTCAATGAATAAGAAGAATTTGGATTTAAATTTTCAATGGTAATTGTTCCTTCTGTTCCTGAACATGTAGTTGGATTTGATGGTATAAAGTTCGGATTGGCTCTAATCGAGAAGAAGGCTTTGAAATTATTTCCGTTATTGCTCACAAAAACGGTATCATCACATTGTGAAGGCGAATCAAAATCACCGGTCACGTCATAAAACACTTCCAATACATAATTTCCGGGTGCAAAAGTCGTTAAGTTTACCGGGCTAAACGGCGTGGTAGTTCCGTCAGCGATAACTCTTTGCCATTTTTGATCACCTTCGCCACAGGGTCCACCGGAAGGGAATTCACTAATTGCCGTGTTACAGTCATTAAAAAATGGAAAATCAATAGTGTTAAATCCGCCGGGAATGTCTGATTCAAGGTAAATTCGGTAGTTCATTCTAACACTACAAGCATTACCGTTGCTGTTTTTAAATGTTTTCACTTCACCACCGCGTAATATAAACGTTCCGGAGTTTTGAATAAAAACACCAAAATTGGTATCGGTAAATACATTTTGAGGAGGTCCAATTAAACTTGGTCCTTCACCTGTAGTATTAAAAAAATTGGATGTATTACAATCTGTCAACCAAACCGCGGATGCAAAAGTCCCAAAATTTTGACTGTAATGTGAAGTAGATAAGAACAAGAAAAAAGCACAGAAAAGCAACGTAATTCTTTTCATAAAGTTAAATGTGTTTTTTGTTTATTGAAAATTGCAAACTAAGATAACTATTTTTAGATATATCTAAATAGTTAACAACTTTTTTTTTAAAATCTGCATTTCTCAAACGTTGTAGTTTGATAAATAATTGAAAAAAAATCAAAACAAAAAAGCTCAAACTTTCATTTGAGCTTTGTGCGGGTGATAGGACTCGAACCTACACACCTTGCGGCACCAGATCCTAAGTCTGGCGTGTCTACCAATTTCACCACACCCGCAGGGTTATAAAACAGTAGCTGTTTCAATAAGTGGGTGCAAATATAGAGATTATTTTGAATTTTATTCAAGATGAATCAATTTTTTTACCCTTATTTTTTTCGTACTTTTGAACTTTATCATTTTTACTTTTTATAATGGACAACATAAAAAATTACGTTCAACAAAACAAAGAACGATTCATAAGTGAACTGATTGATTTACTTAAAATTCCATCCGTAAGTGCTGATTCGGCTTATGCTCAAGATGTTATTGATACCGCCGAAGCCGTAAAAGCCAGCCTAGAAAAAGCCGGTTGCGACCTCGTAGAACTTTGTGAAACCCCTGGTTATCCCATCGTTTACGGAGAAAAAATCATCGACAAGAATTTGCCAACCGTTTTGGTGTACGGACATTACGACGTGCAACCGCCCGACCCAATGGATTTATGGACTTCGCCACCGTTTGAACCGGTTATCAAAACTACCGAAATTCACCCTGAAGGTGCTATTTTTGCACGTGGTTCTTGTGACGACAAAGGGCAAATGTACATGCACGTAAAAGCATTTGAGTACATGATTGCCAACAATTGCTTACCATGCAACGTCAAATTCATGATCGAAGGCGAAGAGGAAGTAGGTTCAAAAAGCCTCAGCTGGTTTGTAGAACGCAACCAAGAAAAACTAGCCAACGACGTAATCTTGATTTCCGATACGGGAATGATTTCCAACCAACAACCTTCTATAACCACTGGATTACGTGGTTTAAGTTATGTAGAAGTAGAAGTAACTGGTCCTAACAGAGATTTACATTCTGGTCTTTATGGCGGTGCCGTTGCTAATCCAATCAACATTTTAGCAAAAATGATTGCTTCGTTGCATAATGAAAACAATCACATTACCATCCCCGGCTTTTATGATAAAGTAGAAGAGCTTTCAACCGAAGAAAGAGCCGAAATGGCCAAAGCACCGTTTTCTTTAGACGACTATAAAAAAGCACTTGATATTGCCGACATTCACGGCGAAGCTGGATATGTAACCAACGAACGCAATTCCATCCGACCAACCTTAGACTTCAACGGAATCTGGGGCGGCTACACCGGCGAAGGTGCCAAAACCGTGATTGCCAGCAAAGCATACGCTAAAATTTCCATGCGATTAGTACCTAACCAAGATTGGCAAGAAATCACCGAATTGTTCAAAAATCACTTCGAAAGCATCGCACCCAAATCGGTAAAAGTAAAAGTAACGCCGCATCATGGCGGTCAAGGTTATGTAACGCCAATCGACAGCATCGGTTATCAAGCGGCCAACAAAGCTTATACTGAAACGTTTGGAGTACCTGCAATTCCGGTACGTTCCGGCGGTAGTATTCCGATTGTGGCTCTCTTCGAAAAAGAATTAAAATCCAAAACTATCCTGATGGGATTTGGTCTCGACAGCGATGCCATCCATTCACCCAACGAACATTTCGGAATCTTCAATTACTTAAAAGGAATCGAAACTATTCCGTTGTTTTATAAATATTTTGTGGAGTTGAGTAAATAAATCAACCGCAAATTCGCAAATTATATAACCGTTTATTCCGTGTAGTAAGCGGTTTTTTTATGGCCCCAATTCGGGCTATTCGCTGTTATCCCGGGTGCAAAGTGTGTTATCAAAGCTTTTCAACTTGAAACTTGAAACAAATTACAACAATTTAAAATTTTTGGCGTTAAATTTGTATCAATCATCATCAAAAATCAATCATCATGCTCAAAAAATTCTTCCTGCTTTGTTCGGGTGCCGACAAGCAAATCATCGAAAGTTGTTCCAACGGCGAACAAAACAAATATGTCGGAATTGGTGCTACCGTTTTCTTTACAGCTGTGATGGCTTTTATAGCCGGTAGTTATGCACTTTACACCGTTTTTGATAACGTTTATACTGCGGTGTTTTTTGGATTCGTTTGGGGTTTACTCATTTTTAACCTTGACCGTTTTATTGTTTCCACCATCAAAAAAAGAGACAGTTTTCTGGATGAATTCATTCAGGCTTCTCCCCGAATTGTGTTGGCGGTTATCATTGCCATTGTCATTTCAAAACCATTGGAAATCAAAATTTTTGAAAAAGAAATCAATACCGTTTTATTGAAAGAAAAAAACGAAATGGCAATGAATAACAAAAAACAAGTGGCCAATTATTTTCAATCTGACGTAGATCAAAACAAAGCTCAAATCGACAGTCTAAAATCCGACCTCTTGAAAAAAGAAAAAGAAGTTAACGATTTATATTCCGTTTACATTACCGAAGCTGAAGGAACTGCCGGAACCAAAAAACTCGGAAAAGGTCCGGTTTACAAAGAAAAACGTGAAAAACACGATGCGGCGTTGCAAGAATTAGCCACTTTAAAAACGACCAATCAAGCCAAAATCGCCGAATTAGAAGCCAAAGGTAAAACATTGCAAGCCGATTTGGATAAAAAAGTGGACGAAACGCAACCCATCATCGATGGTTTTGATGGTTTGATGGCTCGCATTAATGCGTTGGATAAGCTACCTTGGTTGCCGTCCTTTTTTATTATGTTACTTTTTTTAGCGATTGAAACGTCACCCATTATTGCCAAATTATTATCGCCACGAGGTGAATACGATTTTAAACAAGAAGAAGGTGAGTGGGCGGTAAAAAATGTTTTAGCCCAAAACAAATACCAAAGCGAATTGCAAAAACAAACCGATGCTTCCATCTACGATAAAGTGTATGCCGATATTCGAGAAGACAAAGCTTTATACGATTACAAGAAAAAACGAGCCATCGAATTGTTAGAACTGCAAGCGGATGGTTTTTTAGAAAAACAGAAGAAATCACTTTAAGTTTTTTAACTGCTAAAAGTTTTATTTAACCGCAAAGATTCTGTGTTGATTTCCAATTAAAATCTTAATTTTTATTAATTTTGTTTTTCAAGACAGTCTTTGAACTAGTCTCTATAGCGTGTTTAAACCAATTGTGTTTGCACGCTATTTTTTGT